>Ga0247825_10000013_pt1 | contig 107495 bp, 95 predicted proteins | sample 13C_Vanillin_Day_FD_194413 | JGI IMG/M metagenome (GOLD analysis project Ga0247825, IMG submission 194413) | Soil microbial communities from agricultural site in Penn Yan, New York, United States - 13C_Vanillin_Day48 | ecosystem: Environmental > Terrestrial > Soil > Agricultural land | place...
AGTTCGTGCCCCGGCGGTACCCCGTCCCCGACCACTTACCCCGGGCCAATACCTCCGCGGTCGGCACAAACCACAACCCAGTGTCGCCCAGAAACGTCGTCGTCGCCGGCCGCGTCTCCTGCGCCGGCGTGGGGGTGGAGGTAGATTGTTGGGTGCTGGGACTCTGTCCCGTGGACGTCCCTGAAGACGCGGTCTGTGCGCCCGCCGCCGTCGCGCAGACGAGGGCCAGTACCGAAGCCACGAACAGATGTCTTCCCATTGTCGGTCGCCTCCAAAGTCGTCGATCGGGCCACGTGCCGAGGCATCATTCGACCCGGTTTCCAGCAGGCTGTCCCGGAGCCGCTGCTGCCTCGGACAGTGGGGATTCCGGAGTCGAAGAGACCCCTGGAACCGGGTTGAGGCGACCTCGACCGCCGCGGCTCACCTGACCTCCACGGCGCCCCGCCGATCGTGCCTCATCGGCGGTCCATTCATGAGCCGTGCCCTTTTCGTGCGCGGCCCGCCCGCCCTTGCTTGCTATCTCGCGCTGCTTTTCCGGCGACATCGACGCGAATCCCCGACGTTCTTTGCGTTCTGTATTCACCGCTTGCCTCCTGGTAAACCACGTATGGGCCTTTGTGTTCAGGTTGGGGCGGGGGCTCCTGCACGCGTGGCGGTCGCGGCTCGTCGAGGGGCGTTTCCGGCGCCTCTCCCTCGTCTGAGTCGTCGACATCGCCGTCAGGATCCGTCGGATTCAGCAGAAAGCGAGATGTGATTCCGACAGGATGAACTCCCACCGCACCACATCGATATCAAGTTCTGTGCCGGCAGCGCTGGCGGTTTGTGGCTTACAAGTTACTGCGAAATATAGGGTTAGCACAGGAGATCGGTAATCGTCCACAGCATCGGTTGCAGTGGTTTGCTACAGAAGGGCTGGGCATCAGTAGCAAATGACTGCGCTGATGAGCTTGTGCGGTCAGGTGCAGACCCCGAAACTAGCCACCGGGACTTCGAACCTTGAAGTAGTCGCAGCTCAAACAGTTCCGGACATCGAAGTGATAGCCGACGACGGGAAACCACATCGGGTGGGCGCAAAAAAGAAGGCGTCCGTCTTCGATGGTGTGAAAATTTCCGATGTCGAGTGGAATTTCTACCGTACGCCGACTGTACCAACAGACACGGTGACGTGACTCCGGTATGTCGTGCGCCGAAGGATTCACTTCGCCTGTTGAGGGACGTATCCGGGAGGTAACGCGGCGCCTTCGCCGAAAAAGAAGTCTTCCATCTGTCGCGCAATCAGGTCCTGCGCTTCCTTCTGCCACGGCATGAGGCGATACTCGTTGAGGATCATCTTCATCCGCTCCTCCCACAGCTTCCACGCCTGAGCGGAGACCTTCTCGAAAATCCGCTGGCCCAGTTCGCCCGGCCACGGAGGCGTATCCAGACCAGGCAGCTCCTTCTGGAACTTGACGCAGAAGACGCTGCGGCCGCTCTTGTTGGCGACCGGCGGCGGCGGATTCGGACCACAGGCTTCAGCCATGAGGTCATTGTAACGCACTCCCCGCAGCAAGATTGCCGTGTCGAGCCTAGTAGAGCTGTTGGTTCATCGCGGTCGCGTGCGCGGACAAGTGGATCTCCGGCTCAATCGTGAAGCTGAGTCGCGCGTGCGCCTCGCGAAGCGCGCGGTCGACGTGCTGCGGCTGTTCGCTCCTGGCGAATATGAAGCCCAGATAGCTGGCGCCTTCGGGCAGCGGCACGAGCAACTGGTCACCTTTGGCCGTGATGCGGATGTCTTCGACGTCAGGAACCTCTCGTGCGTGCGCGATGCCCTCGACGCGGCGAAGTATTCCGCGTCGGGGGATTGGAATCATCATCACGCCGGAGGCACGCGCTTCGCGCTGCCATCCATCTGGCGCTTCTCCCAGCGCATGGCGCAGCAGAAGCTCTTCGAGCGAGATCGTGATGTCTCGCTCGAACCTCAACGCGCGCGCACACAACCCACCGATCGGGCGTGCAGCGACTTCCAGGACGAAAATCCCGTCGTCGTTTACCCGACATTCCGCGTGAATCGGGCCGTGCACGAGCCCCAATCCATGGGCGGCGGCAGCGATCGTCTCGACAATTGCCGTTTGCCGCTGCGGATCGGCGGTCGATGGGGCGATGTAAATCGTTTCCTCGAAGAAGGGTCCGTCGAGTGGATCCGGCTTCTCGAAGATCGCGAGCGGCCGCAATTTCCCGTGATGAAGAAGGCCTTCGACGGCGTACTCTCGTCCAGGGATGAAGCCTTCGATGAGCGCCGTTTCATGCAGTTCACTCCGCTCGGCGCGAACGTCGGGCGACCGGAGAAGCGTTCGGAGTCTCTCGAATGCCGTCACGAATGTCGAGGGACTGTCGGCGCGCATCACGCCCCGGCTGCCCGACAGTGCCAGAGGCTTGATCACCGCCGGATACTGGATGGCCCTCGACAGGTCGACAGGGTCTGCACCGAGTGGAGTGGTCAAAAACCACGGGGTGGGCAGCCTCGCCTGCCGCAGATGCTCGCGGGTGAGAAGCTTGCTCCTTGCCGCTGTCGCAGCCCGGGGCGGATGGCCGGGCAGACCCAGCGCTTCGCCGACCCGCGCGCCAATCACCGTTGGACGATCGCCGACGACCAAAATGCCATCGACGGGACGCGTCTGCAACGACGAAAGAATCGCCGAAACCGCGGCCGCTTCGTCGTAGAAACGAATGGGAACCGCCTGATCGCGCCACGGGTCTTCGATCATGTGGCAACGATCGGTGGCAAAGACCAGTTCGACCCCGAGACGTTCAGCCGCCTCACCAAACGCGCGCGTCTGATAGCCGGTTGTCGTGGCAAGCACCAGAACACGAGGCATCCGGAACCCCTAACCCCTAACCTCCAGCCTCCACTCCCCTAGATAAGCCGTACCTCCTCCGGGTTCGGCTCCGCACAGCAGTACCAGGGCTCGTCGAGGTAAGGAACTGTGGTGCCACCCTTCTCGACCGGCTTTGGACACGACAACCCCGCACGCTCGCACGCCAGGGCACGGATCTCGTCGAAGACCGATCGGCGGCTGGCGGCCACTCGTGTGCCGACGAGCGACGTCACGTCGCGATGCAGCTCATCGACACGCGCGTCGCGATGGATCCATGGATATGACAACGTCGACGCCGCGAAGGCGCCGAGGTGGTCACGCAGTTCCGTCAGCTCGAGTAGCCGGGAGCCCTGTGGCACGAGCAGGCGAATCGCCAGCTGGATCGGGGGGACGTGGTCGACGAGATCCAAAGACGCGATCGTGTCGAGCAGCTCGCAATACCCATCAACCGTGGTCCAGGGATGGAACGCCACGAAAGTCGGCACCAGCGTGAGGCCGGCCGCGCGACAGGCCTCGACGGCACGGACGAATCCTGCGCGTGTGTGGCCCTTGTCGAGGTACTCGAGCACGCGGTCGTCCAGCGATTCGACGGCGCTTGTCACGAAGGCGCAGCCACTAGCGGCCAGGCGCGGCAACAGATCCCTGTGCCTCAGAAGATGCTCTATCTTGATGGTGACGTCGAAGGTGAGATGGGGATGCGCCGCGTGCATCGCGTCGACGATGCGCATCGCATGCGTTGGTCCATTGAAGAAGTCCGGATCGCCGAACGTGATGTGCTCGGCGCCCGCGGCGACCTGTGCGCTGATGTCGGCCAGGACGACATCCGCCTGGATGACTCGAAACTGTCCCTCGTAGACCGGCACGACCGGGCAATGCCGGCAGAGGTGCTTGCAGCCGCGGCTGGCCTCGGTTGAGCCGACGACGCGGGCTGTGCCGTCGGGCATGTGCAGCTTCGCATACCGCGACAAGGGCGGGAGGCCTTGGCGATGCGGGATGAGAAACTGCAGCCGCGCAAGTGGTTCGCCCTTGCGCGAGACCGGCCCGGCATCACCCGTTTGGAGCTGCCTGGCCAGCTGCGCCAGGTCTGCCTCGAATTCCCCTCCGAGCACCTCGTCGACGCCGATCGAGAGCAGCCACGTCGCGTTGAGAGGCGCGTAGAGACCATACGCGCAGATGCGTGCCGACGGATTGATCTGCCTCGCCTGACGAATCAGCGGTCCGGCCATCCGCGTCGCCGTATGCATCGGGAGGTGAACACCGATGAGATCGGCCGACGCCGTTGTCGCGGCATCGAGGCGCTGCCTGGCTGCGTCAACGCAGTCCACATCCCACCCCTCCCGACGCAGCCACGCCGCCGGCGAAGCGAGGCCGAAGGGTTGGCGTCCGAGCTCGTAGGTCGAGACCAGTAGCGCTCGCATCTCGCAGATCATTCTGACACAGCGCTCTGCTAGACTGCCCTCATGGCTACAGCCCACGCTCGCGCGACGGTCCGCGTCCAGCAACCGAGCCCGCAGGACCGACGCTTTTTCGGCCATCCTCACGGCTTGTCCACTCTGTTCTTCACCGAGATGTGGGAGCGCTTCAGCTATTACGGAATGAGAGGGTTTCTCATTCTTTACATGACGGCCGCGGTGTCCATCGGCGGTTTGGGACTCGATACCGCGACCGCCGCCGCCGTGTACGGCACCTACACCTCGATGGTGTACTTGATGAGCCTTCCGGGCGGATGGATCGCGGATCGGCTGATGGGTCAGCGCCGCGCCGTGCTGTACGGCGGCATTCTCATTGCGGCCGGGCACTATACGCTCGCGATTCCAGCGGTGGCTGCGTTCTATGTCGGCCTCACATTGATCGTGCTCGGCACCGGTCTGCTCAAGCCGAACATCAGCGTCATCGTCGGGCAGCTCTACGCCTCGGATGACGATCGCCGCGACGCCGGCTTCTCGATCTTCTACATGGGGATCAACCTCGGCGCCTTCATGGGGCCGCTCATTACCGGTTACCTCGCCCAAAGCGAGGGGTTCAGATCGTGGCTCGCCGGTGCGGGCCTCGATCCGAATTCGGGCTGGCACTGGGGCTTCGGCGCGGCGGGTGTCGGCATGACCCTGGGGCTGCTGCAATACGTACTTGGTGCCCGCCGCCTGGGAGACGCCGGCATCGATCCGGTTCCACCCAAGACCCCTCAGGAAGGCGAACAGTTGAAACGCCGCGCCACGCTCTTCATCGGCGGCGGCCTCGGGCTACTGGTGGCGTTCGCCGTCGCGCTGGCTTCAGGCGCGCTTCCCTTTTCACCCGAGCAGGTCACCGGTGCGTACAGTTACTTGCTGCTCGCCGTCACCATCGGGTTCTTCGCGTGGCTCTTCCTGGGCGGAGATTGGACGCCGGCTGAACGAAAGCGGCTCTATCTGATCGGCGTCTTCTTCGTGGCCGCGACGCTCTTCTGGTCGGTCTTCGAACAGGCCGGCTCGACGCTCAACTTCTTCGCCGATCGCAACAGCAACAACGTCGTAGCGGGTCAGCCCTTCCCGAGCAGCTGGTATCAGTCCCTGAACGCTCTCTTCATCGTGATCTTCGCGCCGATGTTCGCCTGGCTGTGGGTGCGGCTCGGGCCGCAACAGCCGGCGAGCCCCACGAAGTTCTCGATTGGCCTCATTGGCGTCGGGCTCGGGTTCCTCATTCTCGTTCCAGCGGCGCAGGCCGCCATGAACGGCACACTGGTGAGTCCCGGCTGGCTCTTCACCGCGTACCTGATTCACACGTGGGCCGAGCTCTGTCTCAGCCCCGTCGGCCTCAGCTCGATGACCAAGCTCGCACCGGCACGAATCGTGAGCCTGATGATGGGTGTCTGGTTCCTGGCCGCATCAGCCGGCAATTTCCTCGGCGGCATGGCCGCTTCGTTCTACGAGGCGATGCCGCTGTCCCGGCTGTTCCTTGCGGTCGCGATGCTGCCCATCATCGCCGGCATCGTCATGTTCATGTTCAAGCGACCGCTCACCCAGTTGATCGGAGACCGGCCCTAACCTGCCCTCGCCGGTATGGCACTCGAGGAATATCGAAAGAAGCGCAACTTCAACAAGACGCCAGAACCGGCAGGAAAGGTCGCCCGCCGCGCGGGCCGGGAGCGCTTCTTCTGCGTCCAGAAACACCTCGCCAGCCACCTCCACTACGACCTTCGTCTCGAACACAACGGGGTGCTGCTTTCCTGGGCCGTGCCCAAAGGTCCCTCGCTGGACCCCAAGGTCAAGCGCCTCGCCATGAAGGTCGAGGATCATCCGCTCGAATATGGCGAGTTCGAGGGCGTCATCCCTGAGGGGTATGGCGCCGGCATTGTCATGCTCTGGGACCGAGGAACGTGGACACCTGAAGTCGACGATGTGGATGCCGCGCTGCAGAAAGGGGACCTGAAACTCACTCTGAACGGTTACAAGCTCAAGGGCTCGTGGGTGCTGGTTCGGACGAGCGGCCGCCACGGCAGCGGTCCTGGCCGGTGGTCAGCAGCGTCCGGGTCGGGACAGGATGGACGCAGCTGGCTTCTCATCAAGCATCGCGACGATTGGTCGGGAGATCTCGACATCACGGAATTCGCGCCGCGCAGCGTCAAGAGTGACGGGGAGTTCGAGGACATCCTTGGCGCCGAAGCACCGGACGTCTGGTTCTCCGATAAACCGGCCAAGGGCGGCGAAGCCGGAGCGATGCTGGCCACAATCATCGAACGCGCGGCGAAGCTGAAAGCCGAGCGAACCGCCCGGTCGCGTCGAACCCCTGAACATCACCAAACGGCCAAGCCTGTGAAGAAGGCGAAGCGCACCGCGAAGAGCCGACGACCATCGAAGAAACGGAAGGCTTAAGATTAGTCGCGCAGGAGCCGCTCGGACAGCACGCTCCACACCGCGTAGGCGAGCCTGAGCCGATCGTGCCGGGCGATCTCGCTGGTCCAGAACTCACCACCGACAATCTGCACGTGCGGCGGAAGCTGGCCGGGCGCAAGCGGTTCCTTGTGTTCCAGCGCGTAGCGGTCGAGCACGGCACTGGACGGCCCTTTCGTGTTGATGATCACAACATCCACGTTGCGGCCGATGGCCTGCTCGATGCGCACCACGGCATCGGCGGCCGTGAAGCCGAGCATGCCGCGCCCTTCGGTGAGCAGGTTGGCGACGAGAATCACGGGGCCCTTTACCGCTGTCAGCGCTTCGCGGACGCCGCCAACCAGAAAGATCGGCATGAGGCTCGTGTAAAAGCTGCCCGGTCCGATGATCACGGCATCGAAATCGGCAATGGCGTGCGCGACGACGGGATGGATGGAGACAGGCGGCTCCAGCCAGATCCGCCGGACCAGTCCCCCAGACATCTGGCCGGCGTCGACTTCGACTTCGCCGCGGGTCACCGACCCATCCTCGTACTCGGCGCAGACCGATGCCTGCTCGACGCTGACCGGCCACACGCGGCCTTGGCAGCCGAGCAGCGAACGCAGACCGTCGATCGCGTTGAGGAAGTCGCCGCTGTAGCGTTGCATCATCGACAGGAGCAGATTCCCGCCGGTGTGTCCGCCCAGACGCGCGTGCTCGAGGGTCGGGAGCCGCGCCAGCAGGACGCGGCGCGCCTCGCGGGCGTTGCGAGACAAAGCGAGCGCGCACTTGAGAATGTCGCCTGGCGGCAAGACTCCGAGCTCGTCACGGAGCTGACCCGAGCTGCCGCCGCTGTCGAACATCGTCACCACGCCGTTGAGGTGAAGCCACGGATTGCGCTTCAGACCTCCGAGCAGGCTGGGCAGACCGGTCCCACCGCCAAAGCAGCCGACGTTCAGCTCGCGCAGATGCATCGGCCACATTCTATACAATGACTCTGATGCACCTTCCGGAGTCGGCTGTGACGCTCGAACGCGATCTGCGCGGCATCTTCGGCAGCCGCCTGCAGTCTGTGGTCGTCTACGGCTCGCGCGCGACTCGCCCCGAGCCCGACCGTGCCGCGCAATCGGCCGCCGAGTCGCACCAGGCCGGACGATTGCTGACACACACGATGGCCGTCGTCGACGAGCTGACCACCGACGATCTTCGCGCCTGCTCGTCCCGCATGGAAAGCTGGGAAGCGCGCGGCCTCGCGACGCCGCTGCTCGTCGCCCGGTCGGAATTCGGCCGCTCGCTCGATGCATTTCCTTTCGAGTTTGGCGCCATTCTCCACGATTACCTCCTCGTGTCGGGCAGCAATCCGTTCGACGGGTTGAGCGTGCACACCGCCGATTTGCGCCGCGCCTGCGAAGTGCAGGCGCGCGGTCACCTGCTGCACTTGCGGGAGGGGTACCTCGAGACCTATGGGCGCGGCGATGCGCTCGCGGTGCTCATCGTGGAATCGGCGCCGGCATTCGCCACGCTCGTGACGAACGTCGCGCACCTCGATGCCGTCGTCGGAACCGTCAGCGCCGCGGCAAGACACGTCGAACGGAAGATTGAGCGGCCGTCGACCGCATCGCAAATCGTCTCGCTCGTCGGCGTGAACGAGATTACGTCGGCGGAAGCCGAGCGCCTTTTTGCGCCGTATCTCGATGCAGTTCAACGGCTGGTCGCCTATATCGACACGTGGCAGGCATGACCTGGAATCATCCCGCTCGGGCACGGCGATCGAGGCGCATGACCGCGTGCTGCTGCCTGGTGTGGCTGTCGGTGGCCGTCGCCGCTCAGGCACCGCCCTTGCCCGAATTGACCGAACCAGTCAACGACTTTGCGCACGTCGTCGATGAGGCGAGCCGTATCGACATCGAGCGCATGAGCCGTGCTCTGAAGGCGGCAACCGGCGACGTGGTCGTCGTCGCCACGGTGCCGACCATCGAGGGTTACGGCGACATCCGCGAGTACGCCAACCGGCTGTTCGAAAACCGCGGCCGCGGGATCGGCGACAAAGGCAAGGACAATGGCCTGCTGATCCTTCTGGCACTGAAGGAGCGTGAGGTGTGGGTCGAGGTCGGCTACGACCTCGAGCAGTGGGTGACCGACGGCTTCGCCGGTGAGACGAGCCGCCAGGTCATGGTGCCGCACTTCCGTGCGGGCAACTATGGGGCTGGCCTGCGCGCGGGCACGGCGCGCATCGTTTCCCGCATCGCCCAGGGACGCGGCGTGAACCTGCAGGATGCAGGCGTACCGCGGGAACCGGAGGCTACGAGCGGCACGCCGATTCCCTTCTCCGTGATGCTCGCGATCTTCATCGCCATGCTGCTGCTGAGCCGCATACATCGCGGACGCCGACGCCGGCGATGGGGCCGGAGCGGGTGGAGCGGCTGGTCGAGCGGTGTAGGACCGTTCGGCGGCGGATTTGGGGGCGGATTCGGCGGCGGCCGCATGGGCGGTGGCTCCGGCGGCGGTTTCGGCGGCGGCTTCGGCGGCTTCGGCGGAGGACGAAGCGGTGGGGGCGGTGGGGGCGCCGGGTGGTAAGTCAACCCGCAGAACGGTTGAGGAGACGCATCCAGTCTGCATCGCGGTACGCCTTCGATGTGACTACAATGGAACTGCTATGGTTCACAATCTCATGACACGGCGAACGGCCGCACGACTCCTCATGCTGACGCTCGCGCTGCCGCTCGCGGGTTGTTCGTACAACCGGTTCGTCAGCCAGGAAGAGGCGATCAAGGCGCAGTGGGCCCAGGTGCAGAACCAGCTGCAGCGACGCAACGACCTGATCCCCAATCTGGTCGAATCCGTTCGAGGCTACGCCGCGCACGAAGAGGGGGTTTTCAAGGAGATCGCCGCGTCACGATCGAGACTGCTGGCCGCGCAGACGCCTGAAGAGACGATCCAAGCCGCCAACCAGCAGACGAGCGCGCTCGGTCGACTGCTGGCCATCGCGGAGAACTACCCGCAGCTGCGGGCCAACGAGCAGTTCAACCGGCTCATGGATGAACTGTCGGGAACCGAAAACCGCATCGCCGTCGAGCGGCAGCGATATAACGAAAGGATTCAGGAGTACAACACCGCCACGAAACAGTTCCCGGCGAACGTCACCGCCAAGGTTTTCGGCTTCAAGGAATACCCCTTCTTCGAAGCCCCACCGGAGGCGACCCAGGTGCCGAAGGTGGACTTCCGACCGTCATAGGAACAGAGGGCGGGCTCTTCCACACCTGTCCTTAGATCCTCCTGAACGGGATCACGGGACGGCTGGCGTCAGCGTCAGCGTCGATTCCGCACTCGCTGCGATGGCGGCTTCGCTGAAGGCCAGCGGGAACGGGTTGCCTTGCGCCCACAGGCGGGCGAGATCGCTGAAGTGGGCGCTCGCCGGCGATTCAGACTGACCCGGCGCGTTCAACACCAGCGATCGATCCCAATCCCCACCGTCGAACACCGCTCTGAACGAGGCACCCACTGCGGCTTCGGGCAACCTCCCCGAAATCGACATCAGCGTGTCGCCGTAAGCCAAGCGCGGAAACGGGCCGACGTTGAAGCGGGGGCGCGTTGCCGCGGTGATGCCGAGGGGATGGGCGAATACCACCTGTTGACGCGAGGCATCGTCCTGTTCGGCTTTCAGCCCGTCGACCGCTTCGACGAGCGCCTGGAGTAACAGCGTGTCGCGGGCTCTGGCGGCGTTGCCGCTGAACCACGGCGCCGATGGGGCAAGCAGCGCAGGGACCACTCGGTCGTGACTGCGCACGAGGAACTCGTCCACGAGTTCGCCTGGGACGCGTGACTCAACGAGCAGGCGCCGGGCCCGCCGCTCCCAGCTCGCGTAGACAGTCGCATCAACCGAATCCACCGACATTCGGCGATCCCAACGCAGCAGACCGTCACGCGACTGTTCGACGTCCGCGCGAGGCGAGCGCAGCCGCTCGAGCAGCGGGACGAGGCGCTGTGCGTTCCAGGCAAGCGTGTCGTGCTGGAGCCGCGCAAGCTCCTCAACAGCGAACGGACCCGACGAGGACAACGCCGCGCGAAGTCGTTCCGTGCGCGCACGATTCTGATTCGCCGAGAGGAGATAACCCGTCACCGGGTCAGCGGTATGAGGGAGGTCATCGAGCGTCTGCCACCCGCTCCACTCTGTGCGCTCAGTCCATCCCGCCACCGGGAGTTTTCCGTTCCACCCTCGGCGAATCGGCACCAGAGCCGCCACCTGCGATCCGATCTCGCCGCCGCGCTCCGCGTAGAGGACTTCGACCGAGGGCGTTCTCCATCGCGACAGCGCCGAACGAAACGCTGCGCCAGAGTCGGCGCGGTCGAGCGTGGCCGAAGCCAGCTCGGCTGCGGCTCCGGGCTCCAGGCCGCTCCACTTCAAGGTGAACGCCAGATGCTTGTCGCGATCCACGCCGATGACGACGCCGTGCGGTGTGTATTCCCGCTGGAACGGAATGGGTCTCGTCCGTCCTTTGACCCATAACGGCTCGACGACGACCGTCGTGTTCTGCCAGCGGCCCGCCACCTCAACCTGATGCGAGTTGTCGGGATTCAGCCGTTCGACGTAGACATCAGCGGTGTCGGCGTTATACGCGGTCATGCCCCAGGCCACGCGGTCGTTGTGACCCACGGCGACGCCCGGCAGCCAGGGCGCCGTGGCCCCGATCACGTTCCAGCCGGGCGCCGTCAGGTGCACGAGATAGCGGAGCGAGGGGTTCGTCAACAGGCGATGCGGATCGGTCGCGAGAAGGGGCCCACCGGTCGTCGAGCGACGAGTTGCGATCGCCCAGGCATTGCTGCCACCGGCGCCTTGAACGGTTGTCAGGAACGGCTGGGTACCAATCTGACGGAGCAGATCAGCCACCTGGAATGTGATGGCGGCCAAATCGACGTCCGTCGGAACAGCCCTCAGGCTGTCATCGCCAACGAGTGCCGACGCCCGTTCCGGCCCCACGGCGGTCACCAGCCGGGCGCGAAAAATCTCGGCCAGCGCATCGCTGCTCGCGAGAAACGCGTCGGTTCGACTCAACAGATCCTCAGGCCGCCACAGTTCGGGTAGCCATCCGGCCAGCCGAAACGACTCCGGCGGACGGTCGCGGGCGAGGCGTACCCAGGCATTGACGCCACGGACGAACGCGGAAGCTATGGCTCGAACGTCCGGGCCGTAGCTCGCCCACTCTTCATCCAGGTCGCCCGTGTACTGAATACGGCGAGTCATCGCGTCTCGGCTGATGAAGTTCGAACCTAAGATCTCTGCGAGGCGCCCCTGCGAAGCCCGTCGCCAGAGATCCATTTGAAACAGCCGATCGGAGGCTTGCACGAATCCCTGTGCGAGGAACAGGTCGTCGCGCGTCCCGGCCCGGATATGCGCAACGCCCCATTGGTCCCGTACGACGGTGACCGGCATCGAGAGACCTGCGAGCCGAAAGGTCCCGGATACTGGCGCGGTTGCCTCCTGCACCTGCGGAGGGTTCGGACGCGAGCACGCGACGATCACGGCGCAGAGGCACAGGGCTGCAGGCGCGAGTACACTAGACGACATGGCACTCAAGGAAGCGCTGCTCGCCGAATACGATCACGAGATGGGCACGACGCGCCGGCTGCTCGAACGCGTACCCGAAGACAAGCTCGCGTGGAAGCCGCACGAAAAGTCGATGGCCCTCGGTGAACTCGCAAGCCATCTGAGCAACATCCCGAACTGGGCGGCGACCATTCTGAACGACTCCGCATTCGATCTGGCGACCATGACGAAACAGGCGCCCAGGACCTCGCGAACCGAGATTCTCGCGCTGTTCGACGCGTCACAGAGGAGCGCACGAGCGCTGCTGGACAGGACCGACGCCGAATACGCGGCCCCCTGGTCGCTCAAACGAGGCGACCAGCTCATGTTCACGTTGCCTCGCGTCGCCGCGTTCCGGAACTTCGTGCTCAACCACACCATTCACCACCGCGGGCAACTGAGCGTCTACTTGCGGCTCAACGACGTTCCTCTGCCGCCCATCTATGGTCCGTCCGCCGACGAAGGATAACGTACCCGCCTTCGTGCCCAGGCCGGCGCTCGCGGGCGGTCACAAGATGACCATCTTCAGCTGGGGGAATCCTCGTTACTTCCCTGGCCTTCCCGCTCCTGTTCAGCGCTATTTCGACGTGGATGCAGATTCACGGGTCCTCGCCGCCTGTCATTGGCAGCCGCGCCCCTGGGAGCATCCCACTCTTCTGGCACTGCATGGTCTCAACGGCTCGAGCGATGCGCACTATATGCGCGGGCTCGCCGCCAAGGCATTCGACCGGGGGCTCAACGTCGTTCGGTTGAACCAGCGCAACTGCGGCGATACCGAGCACCTGGCAGGTGGCCTCTTTCATTCAGGCCTGACCGCCGACGCCGCCCACGTGCTCCACGAGCTCGCCGACCTCGACGGGCTCTCGGCCGTCGTCGTGGCCGGTTACTCGCTCGGCGGCAACCTCGCCCTGAAGCTGGCGGCCGAGTACGGAAACCACGCTCCACCGGCCCTCAAGGCTGTCGCCGCTGTCTCGCCGATCATCGAGATCGGGCGATGCGTCCGCGCCCTGGAGAGCCCGTCCAACCGGCTCTATCAGTGGAATTTCGTGAAGGATCTCAAACGGCGGATGCGTCGGAAGAACTGTGTCAGACCGGGGCGTTTCGACCTGACGCCTCTGGCGTCGGTGCGAACGGTTCGGGAGTTCGACGAAACGTTCACCGCGCCGCACTTCGGATTCCGCAGTGCCGAGGACTATTACCATCGAGCGAGCTCGCTCCGCATCATCGATCGCGTCGCCGTGCCGACGCTTATCATCGCCGCGAAGGACGACCCCTTTGTTCCACCCGAGTCATTCCAGGATCCCAGGTTGACGGCGAACCCGAATATCGACCTGAGACTCTCGGAACATGGCGGCCACTGCGGGTTCGTCGGCCCCTCCGCTCCGGGCGACGATGGGTACTGGGCGGAGAAACAGATCGTCCACTTCGCCGAGCAATGGACCGCCGCCCCCGCGACCGGGGAGGTCGTGATGCACGCCGCCGTCGTCACCCGGTAGTGTCCGGTTCAGCGACGCGGGCTGCCACCGAGGATGGATCCCAGGGTACCTCGGACGATCGCTCGTCCAACACTCGAGCCAATCGTTCGGAAGGTGCTCTTGGCGGCAGACTCGAGCAGGCCATCGCGATGCCCGCCGCGCGGACCTGTCGAACCGAACAGGATGTCCGAAATAGCGGTCCCGGCGCCTCCTGGCGAGGAAGAAGCCGCGCCAGCTCCTGATTTTCCCGCTGGCGCGTCCGCCAATAGCGTTCGCTGCTTCAGTTTCTCGTAGGCCGTTTCGCGGTCCACGGGTTGGCCGTAATGTGTCCACAACACCGACGATCCTCTGGTGACGGCTTCTCGCTGGGCCTCGGAGATCGGACCGATCTGCGACATCGGTGGCAGGATCCAGGCGCGCTCGGTCACCACCGGCGTTCCCTTCGCGTCGAGCGGTGAGACGAGCGCCTCTCCGACGGACAGCTCGCCGATCACCTCTTCTGCATCGAAGCCCGGATTGGTGCGCAACGTCTCTGCCGCCGCCTTCACCGCCTTCTGGTCGCGTGGGGTGAACGCCCGCAGCGCATGCTGCACACGATTGCCAAGCTGGCCGAGGACATCGTGTGGAATGTCCGACGGATTTTGTGTCACGAAGAAGACACCGACCCCTTTGGACCGAATCAGGCGCACGACCTGTTCGATCTTCTCCACGAGCGCCTCCGGGGCGTCGTCGAACAGGAGATGGGCCTCGTCGAAAAAGAAGATGAGAGTCGGCTTGTCTGGATCGCCAACTTCGGGCAGACGTTCGAAGAGCTCCGCCAGGAGCCACAGCAACATCGTCGCGTACACTTTCGGCGCGCGAATCAACTCTTCGGCGGCGAGGACGTTCACGACGCCCCGGCCGCGGCCGTCCGTTTGAATCAGATCGCTCACGTCGAGCATCGGTTCGCCGAAGAGGGCCGCACCGCTCTCCTGCTCGAGCGACAGTAGCCCGCGCTGAATGGCGCCGATGGAAGCAACCGATACGTTCCCGTAAGCCGTCGTGAAGTCGCGCGCGTTCTCGCCAACGAACTGCACCATTGCGCGCAGATCCTTCAGATCGAGGAGCAGCAACCCGGAGTCGTCGGCGATCTTGAAGACCAGCGTCAGGACGCCCTGCTGGGTGGCGTTGAGGCCGAGGAGCCGGCCGAGCATCAGCGGACCCAGATCGGAAATGGTCGCGCGGATCGGAACACCGCGTCGTCCGAACACATCCCAGAACACCACGGGCGCAGCCGACCACTCGGGTGTCGGCACACCGGTGGATTTCACACGCTCGGCCATCTTCGCGGTGAGCGTGCCGGCGGCGGCCAACCCAGACAGATCACCCTTGATATCGGCCACGAACACTGGCACGCCCATCGCGGAAAAGCGATCCGCCATCGTCTGCAACGTGACCGTCTTGCCGGTGCCGGTGGCTCCCGTGATCAAGCCGTGACGATTCGCAACCGAGGGAACGATCGCGACTTCAGTCCCTGATGGCGTTCTTGCGATGACAAAGGGCTCGGCCATGACCCCATCATACGCGGGCAACGCTTCAGAAACTCTTCAGAATCCGCTGATGAATGCGCGAGCTAGAATCGAAGTCATGCGAAAACGATTCTGGCTTGTCTCGATCACGCTGCTCGTACTTGCTGCCAGCCCCCTCGCGCATCCGGTGCAGCAGCAGCCCGCGTCCAGGCCGAGAGCCGCCGCACCTGCGGCCGCCGCGAACGCGTTCAATCCCAAGGCGACTGTCAAGGACGTCATGGACTACATCGTCATCCCGACTTCGGAATTCGTCTTCAACTCGGTCGGGTCCGTTCAGGGGCCCAACGGCACGGAAGACAAAGCACCCAGGACCGATGCGGATTGGGCGGAGGTGCGCAAGTACGCCGTGATGCTGGCCGAAGGGGGGAATCTGCTGATGGTCCCCGGCCGCCACGCAGCGGGACCGAAGGACAAATCGAACAACCCGGGATCAGAACTGGAGCCGGCTCAGATCGACGCGCTGCTGGCGAAGAACAGAGCGGGCTTCGTCAAAGCTGCCCAGGGCCTCGTCAGCGCAACCGAGCTTGCGCTCAAGGCGATTGACGGCCACAACGTCGAAGGGTTGTCCGATGCTGGCGGAGAAATCGACGCCGCTTGCGAGGCCTGCCATCTGACGTTCTGGTATCCCAACGAGGCCAAGAACTAGAGCGGCCCTCAACTGTTGGCGGACCACAACCCCAGACGGTCCATGAAGAGCCGGGCAAATTCGGGCCCCTTGCCCTGCTCCTCGTGCTTGAAATAGACGAACACGTCGGTGCAACCGGCCGTCTCCCGCGCAATCGTGTCAGCCCACCTGACGATGTCAGCGGTCGAGTAACCCTCGTCGCGCAGCCTGAAATAGGCATAGCTCGCGGTCGTTCGCAACGGCGTCGACATCTTCTCGCTGTCTGCGACGCAGAGCGCCAGATTGCGTCGCTCCAGCCGGGTGAAGACCTCCTCGTCCAGCCACGAGGGATGACGGAATTCAAACGCCGCGGGCGCGCCGGGAGGCAGATCGGCAAGAAACGCATCGAAGATCTGCAGATCCTTCTTCGCAGTCGGCGGTAGTTGAAACAACAGGGTACCCAGCTTGTCACCCAGGGCGCCGGCTACGTTGCAGAACGCGGCGACCAGCGGACCGCAGTCTCGAAGCCTGCTGTCGTGCGTGATGCGGCGGGGCGCCTTGAGGGTGAGCCTGAAGGGCGAAGGGGTCTGGGCCGCCCAACCTGCAACCAGCTTCTCGGTCGGCATGCGGTGGAAGGTGTAGTTGATCTCGACCGTCGGGAAGCGCGCCGCGTAGTACGGCAGCATTTTGGCCTGCGGCAGGTCACGAGGGTAGAAGCTGCCCCTCCATTCCGGGTAGTTGTAGCCGGACGTCCCCACCCAGATGCGGGGCGCCGACGCTCGCGGATGACTCGTCGATGGCTCGTTCGTCATTCTCGGCTGTCACCTGTGTAGACTATCGGTATGCGTGCCCATCTCGGTTCGTGGCTGGTGGCCCTGGCGATCTGCTCGACGGCGTGCGGTTCGGCACCAGCCGAGCGTGCGTACGCGCTGCAGGGTCAGGTCCTCGCCATCGCAGACGATCGCCAGCAGGCCACGATCAAGCACGAGGAGATCAAGGGTCTGATGGCCGGCATGACGATGACATTCAAGGCGAGGGATGCGCAACTGTTGAGCGGCATCAAGCCCGGGGACCTCATCAACGCCACGCTCGTCGTGGACGAGAACAGTGCGTCCATCACGGCCTTGAAGAAGGTCGGCGAAGCGCCGCTCGAAGCCGTCCCCGCCCCGACCGCGTCTTCCGGCTTCGAACTTTTGAAGCCCGGCGAGCCGCTTCCCGAGACCCGGTTCGTCGATCAGGATGGTAAACCTCGCGCGTTCAGCGACTTCAGGGGCAGCCCCGTCGCGATTACCTTCATCTACACGAGCTGTCCGATTCCGGACTTCTGTCCGCGCATGGACAGCCACTTCGCCTCCATCCAGCGCACGATGGCGACCGACCCTGGCCTGCGCGGGGCGCACCTGGTCAGCATCAGCATCGACCCAGTGACCGATACGCCGCCGGTTCTCAAAGGACACGCCGATCGCCTCATGGCCGACCCCTCGCGGTGGTCGTTCCTGACCGGCGATCGCGACGACATCGACCAGTTCGCAGCCCGATTCGGGTTGTCGATCTCACGCTCGCCGACCAACGCACTCGACATCACGCACAACCTTCGGACCGTGATCGCCGACAGCAAGGGCAACCTCTTCAAAGTGCACATCGGCAACCAGTGGACCCCGGACCAGGTTGTCGCCGATCTGAAGGCCGCGCCCTGACGCCGACGTTCACGGTTCGGGAGCGCAGACTCCTTTCTCGTCTGCGCACGCCACTACAGGTCCAGCGGTACCTCAATCGGCTTCCCTACAACAACGAGCCGGGAGGACGCGCCACGCTGCGCAGCTTTCGCGGCGTCGTGCGCCACGGGTGTGCTCACTGCCTGGAGGCCGCGTTGTTCGCCGCGGTCGTGTTGGAGCACCACGGTTATCCCCCGCTGGTGCTCAGCTTCGAGTCAATCGATCATCTGGATCACGTGATCTTCATCTTCCAGCGAGATGGACGATGGGGATCGGTCGCCCGCTCGCGTGACCCGGGTCTCCACGGCCGAAGGCCGGTCTTCGCCACACCTCGAGCGCTCGCTCTCAGTTACGTCGATCCGTACATCGACCTCACCGGCCGCATCACCGGGTACGCCGTGGTCGATTTGCGCGTGATGGGAGACTATGACTGGCGAGTGGCGGAAACGAACGTCTGGAAGGTCGAACGGATGCTGCTCGACTATGCTCATCGCCCGATCGCGACCTCGACGCGGCATGTGACGGCGCTCAGGGCCAAATATCGCGCCTTCAAACGGGAGTTTCCCAACCGGAAGCCGCTCTTCTACCGCCATCGGGATCGATGGATGGAGCTGCCGACTGGAAACTGGTGAGGATCAGTCCAGATCGAAATCTCTCGACGGTCTCGTAATCGGCTCGGTGTGCGCCTGGCGGAGCGCTTCCTCGAACCGCTTGGCGAGCGCGTCGCCCCGCGATTTCTCCGAATCGACGGACTGCTGGAACACGGCTTCGCGCCGGGCGGCCTCTTCTGCGAGGATGCGGTGCGCGTCATCGAGCTCCGGTTTGTTGCCGCGGTCCGGTTCCTTGTGCGCCACGACGCGTCCGAGGTTGACATCGATGACGAGCATCGCCTGACAACAGGGGCACGCGACTTCGATCTCCGACTTCAGCCGTGTCATGATCATCCACCCCCGCTTATCATATCGTAGTGACTCGCGCCTCCAATTCGCTGCGGATCGCGACGTACAACATTCACCGCTGCCGGGGTCTCGATGGCCGCACCCGGCCCGAGCGCATCGCGACCGTCCTGAGCTCGATCGACGCTGACGTCGTCGCACTGCAGGAGGTCGTGGGTGCGGGCCCCCGCGGCGGCGGACAGGCGGAAGAAATCGGCGCCGCCCTGGGGATGGGGTGGACCATGTCTCCGGCGCGCCTGTTGCGCGGTCACCAGTTCGGCAATGTGGTCCTCAGCCGGCTCCCCATCGCCGAGCACGTCGAGCACGACTTGTCGTGGAAGACCTGCGAGCCGCGCCGTCTCCAACGCGTCGACGTCTCGGTTGGTGGCGCGACGCTGCATGTCTACAACGTGCACCTGGGCACGGCCTTGCTCGAACGGCGTCATCAGGCGGAGCGGCTCGCCGCCATCGTCTCCGATCGGCACGTCCCCGGCCCGAAGCTCGTGCTCGGCGACTTCAACGAATGGATGAAGGGGCTGGTGACGACGATGCTGAGCGCCCGCCTGAACAGTGTCGATCTGCGCAATTTTCTGCGACGGCGGAGGACCTATCCGGGGGTGTTCCCGCTGCTGCACCTGGATCACATCTACTACGCGGGCCACGTGGAAGTGGTGGGCATCGAGCTGCCGCGAACGCGGCTCGCCCTCGTGGCCTCAGATCATCTGCCTCTGGTGGCGGATATACGCGTGGGATGAGAGGAGCGAGCAGCCTCGCGAGCGACGTCGCGTGCTGGCGTCGACTCGAAGGGCTGGCCCGGGCCTAACCTTCTTCTTCGTACTCTTCTTCTTCGGGCGGACCCAGCCTGGTCGACGCCCGCAACGCTTCACGATAGTCGAAGAGCGGCAAATCGCGAACGTGAAGCGTCAGCATACAGCCGGGCGATTTCTCGTCGACCACGACCGTGACCGGACTGCCCTCGACGCCCTCTCGGAACGTGATGCGGCATCCGCAGGCGAGGCGAGCGTGTGTGAACCCCTTCAACATCGCCTCTGGATCATATCACGCCTCAGAGCAGCGCTTTGATCGTGCTCTCGAAAGCCTCTTTGGTTCCCATTCCCGTATGACGCGAGCAGATGCGACCGTCGCGCGCGATGAGCATCGTCACCGGGATGCCCCACAACGGACCGTACTCTTCCTGAAGATCGTCGTGACCGAGTCCCTGCAGCACCGCGTAGTTCATCTTGAACTGCGAAACAAACGGGGTGAGCTTCTCCTGCGTGTCGTCCACCGACACGCCGACAACCTGGAGGCCGGCCGGGCCGTACTTCTCCTGGAACTCGACGAACCATGGAATCTCGACTTTACACGGACCACACCAGGTCGCCCAGAAATCGAGCAGAATCACCTTGCCCTTGAAGTCGGCGAGTCGGACATCCTGATTGTTCGCGTCCTTCAACGTGTAGTTGAGGTTCGCCTGCTTCGCGTCGATCGGACAGACTTCGCCCTTCGCGAGCTCGCCAGCCCCTCCGTGCTCTTCTCCCGGTCCGTGAAACGGCCATTCGAGTGGCACGGCCAGGGTCAACAAAGCGAGGGCCAGCGCGCTCAGCCCCGCGACAACCCAACGAGTACGCATGGTGATCATTGTAACGCCGCCTTCACAAAGGACGCCATCCGCTGCACTTCGTCTGGAGAGCCCCGCGTCACCAGCACGAACGTGCGGTCGCCTGACGACCAGATTGCCGCTTCGTAACCAAGCACTTCGACCAGTTCCTCGGGACGAGCGCGTTTGGGCAGCATGAAGATGGATACCGGTCGGCCTCGCTCATCGCGATACATGAGATGGGCCACGCGGCCTTCGGCGTAAAGGCACCGGCGCGACCCGACGAGCTCGTACCCCGATGCATCGAACTGCTCGGGGAGATGCAGCGTCCAGCCGAACGCAGACATCATGGAGCTTTCAACCGCCGCCGGTTCGTCCCGGGTTCCCAGGAGACGGTTCGCTGCGAAACACTTGATGTGGTCCGCTGCGAGCTCCGCAGCCAGGAGACGCGCCGAGTAGTGTGTGGCCTGATAAAGGAAGACCCCGCCGATGAGCAGCACGAGGCCGGCTGCCGCGGCCATTGGTGCGACGCCCACTCGTGCGAGCAGCCGGGGCACGAACCCGCGCCCGTTGTCGGCGACACCGGACAAGCCGGCATCCGGCATGTCGGCAGCCGCGCGGTGCGCCGCTCCCGTGCACCACGTCCGGAGGCTCCACGGCGCCCGTTCCGTCGTCAGACCTGGTTGACGCGAGCGCACCAGATCGCGCACCGCAGCTTCGGCCGCCACGCGGGCGTGACAGGGTCCACAGCGGCGCAAATGATCGTCGACAATGGCCCGGTCAGCCGCCGCGAGCTCGTCGTCGACATACGGGGTCACCAGCGGATCGATCGACGTACAGCTTGACATGTTCATTTCTCTGCTCGAAATCTACCCATCCTCAGGACTCTCCCGAGACGGCCCTCAGCGCCGATGCCGGGGATCGGGTCGGGTTCAACCGTTCGAACAGCAGATGACGCCCTCGCGAGATGCGTGACATGACCGTGCCGATCGGCACGTCGAGCATCTCGGCGATTTCGGCATAGGAAAATTCTTCCACGTCCCGTAACCAGACAGCCTCGCGGAAGGGGGCGGGCAGCGCGTCGACCGCGGCCTGAAGCTCAGGAGCAAGCGTGTCACGAAGAAGCAGCGTCTCGGGCGTCTCGCCTGATCGCGGCGCCGGGGCGACCAGCGTCGCGTCAGCCGCGCGCTCGACGATTTCGCTGTCGACCGTCACCTGGTCGCGCGCCCGATCGCGAAATCGGTTGCGGGCGGTGTTGTGGAGTATGGTGAACAACCAGGCCCTCAGGTTCGTCCCCGCCTGAAATTGACGGGCAGCCCGGAACGCCTTGAGATACGTATCCTGTACAAGGTCCTCCGCATCAGCTCGATCGCGGCTCAGCCGGAGGGCGGTCCGGTACAGGCTGTCCAAATAACTGAGCGCCTCCTGCTCGAAGGCGCCCGCCCGGCCGGAAGCAGACCACCCTTCCGTCGCCACGTTAGAGGCTCCACGAATGCGCATGGTCAGGCGCGCCCTTACATGAGAACCCGGGCGCGTCACGCGTTATTCCCCCCATAGATGAGGAAGCCGACCGGGGCGATGCCGCCCCAACGGTGTCGCGGGATGGGGCCGAAGGCAGTATAGCGCTGTCGCCCCCAGGGGTCAGTGTGTCGCTCGAAGGGCGGCCGGACGGAGAAAACTCAAAGTCCAGGCCGTGTTTTGCGAGCACAGCGTTTGCAGGGGCGCAGCCGTCACAGTAAGATCGCAACAGGCTCCGGCATCTTCTCCAGCCCGAGGTACCGATTTATGCGAACGCGCATCCCGCTGCCTGCTCTCGCGCCGTCGCTCCTGGCCTTGGCGACCGCCGTCGTCCTCGTCACTTACGGGGGGGTGGCAGCTGCTCAGACGCCGTTCGTCCCCTACTTCGGAAAGAACCGCATCCACTACGACAACTTCGAGTGGAACATCTATACGACCGACCACTTCGAGATCTACTACTACCCCGAGCTCGAACAGCATCTGGCGCGGATGGCGGCGTACGCGGAAAGCGCCTACCAGCAGATCAGCGCGGATCTCAAGCACGATCTGCCGTTCAAAGTTCAGCTCATTCTGTTCAAGACCCACAGCGAGTTCGAACAGGAAAATGTCTTCGGAATAGCCAGCGAGGGCGTCGGGGCGTTCGCCGAGCCGATTCGGCAGCGCATGGTGATGCCGATTGACGAACCTCCCGACCGTCTCTATGGTCTGGTCGTTCACGAGCTGACGCACCAGTTCTATTTCGACATCATTCCCCAGTCGCTCGTGCGAAGGAACTACCCGCTCTGGGTCAGTGAGGGCGGCGCCGAGATCTCGCGCGCGCAGTGGACCCCCATGGATTTGATGGACGTGCGCGATGCCGCCGTCGCAGACGTCGTTCCGAAGATGACCGAAACCGAGGCGTACGGCAACACCAACAACCCGCGCCTCGTGCCCTACAACCTCGGGCACGCGGTGTTCGAGTTCATCGAGGAGCGGTGGGGGAAGGAAGGGATCCGTCAGTTCCTCTTCTCCTTGAGGAAGAGCGTGATCGGCGGAGGTGAGGACGCCTACGAAGAGGCGTTCAAGATGACTCCCGACGAGTTCGATGCCGCGTTCGATCGGTATCTCAAGGAACGCTTCAAGCCGTTCCGGGACAAGGAGCGGCCGGCCGATTACGGCCGCGATCTCGCGCCGAACCGCGAACGCACGAATTTCGCCGACGCGTACTCGATTGCTCCATCCCCCTCCGGCGATCTCATCGCCGTGGTGACGGGGAACCGCAAAGATCAGGAGCTCGACATCATCCTGGTCTCGTCGAAGGACGGCTCGATCGTCCGCAACCTCACGAGCGGATTCGACAAGGACATGGGCTTTTCGCACATCGTCTTCATGGGCGCGCGCCGCGAGATGCCGTGGATGTCATGGTCGCCCAAAGGGGACCGTCTCGCGTACTTCGTGCGAACGGAGAAGGAGCGGACGCTCATCGTTCAGAACGTGCTGACGCGAAAGATCGAAGTGCGCATTCCGATGAAGACGGTCGACGAGCCCGAATCCCCTTCGTTTTCGGCCGACGGACGAACCGTCGCCTTCGCCGGCATCCGCAGTGCGGTGGGGGACATCTTCCTTGTCGATCTGGAGACCCAGGAAATCGTCAACGTGACCAACGACGAATTCGCGGACTCTGCGCCGGTGTACTCGCCGAACGGTGCGTTCCTGATCTACAACGCGCGGATCAGCGGCAACCAGAAGCTGTTTCGGCTCGATCTCGACACGAAGCAGAAGACCCAGATTACCTTCGGCACGGTGGACGAGACTGCGGCCCATTTCGTCGATGACAACCTGATCGTGTTCTCGTCGACCGCAACCGACCCGGCGGTCCCGCTGGATCCGATCACGGCTCGGAACGGCAGCATCTACAACCTCTGGACGCTGGACATGCGCACCGGCGAGCTGCGCCAGTACACCGACGTGCTCGGCGGCAACTGGTCGGCGGCCCTGCTCAACGAGGGGCCCGTCAGCCGCATCGCGTTCATCAGTTATTACAAGGGCGAGTACAGCATCCGCACCATCGAGCGGATGGAGCCGCTGCACACGGCGGCCAGCTCCGACTTCGGATCGCCCGGCCCGATCATCGATTTCCAGGCGCCGCTGCAGCACACGCTCGTCAAGGACAACGCCCGCAAGAAGAAGCCCTTCGAGAAGATGTTTCTCGAGGGCCGGCCTCCGGTCAACATCGGCGTCACGAGCAACGGCGACATCTTCGGCGGATCGCAGATCAGCTTCGGCGACGTGACCGGCGACCGGCAATTCAACGTCTACATCGCGTCGATATCGCAGTACAGAACGATGGCCGCGTCGTTCGTCAACTTGTCGCGCCGATTCCAGTACGCGCTCCAGGGATACTCGCAGACCACGTTCTTCTACGGTCAGGCGAACAACGTCTTCTACGACCCGGCCTATTCGGACTTCATCGACCGCGATCTGGCGCAGGCGACACGGACCGTACGCGGCGGGTCGGCTCTCGGCATTTATCCAATCAGCCGCTACCGGCGCGTCCAGTTCTCCGGCGGGTTCGAAAATCTCAACGAGCAGTACAACGATCCGGACCTCGGGTTCCTGGCCAATCAGTACCAGGTGGCCACCTACGGGCAGCCGCTCTTCCGGAACGGCTCGATGATTCCACTGAGCGTCGAGTTCATCCAGGAAACGACCGTCTTCCGCGATTTCGGGCCGCTCGCCGGAAACACCGTGCGCCTCAGTTACGACGTGTCCCCGAACATCGGGAGCCTGTTGTCGCGCCAGACCATCGACGCCGACCTGCGGCACTACCTGCGTCTCGGATCGAACGGCCTCCTGGCGACGCGCGTGAAGATGTTCAAGAGCTTTGGGGAGTACCCGGACTTCACGTACTTCGGCGGCAACTCGGAGCTGCGCGGCTACGACTACCTGCAGTTCTCCGGCCAGAATGCGTTCTTCGCCAACGCGGAGCTTCGCTTCCCCCTGATCGAGGCAGCCCTGACGCCAATTGGCGTCATCGGCGGCATCCGGGGAGTGCTGTTCGCGAATATCGGAGGCGCCTGGTTCGAGGGCCAGCCGAGCCCGACGCGTTGTGAGAGGGGCGACAACTACACTTTCATGACGAACGACCAGGAAGTGTGCCGGCCCATTCTCGGGTACGATCTCGACCCCTTCGGCCTGCCCCGTCGTGACGTCGACGGCAACCCTATCGTGCAGCTCGGTGCGCCGACGCTCGTCTCGGGCTTCCGCCTCAAGGATGGTCGGGCGTCCTACGGCGTCGGCCTTGAAACCTTCGCCCTCGGCTTCCCGGTCCACTTCGACTGGTCCTGGCGCACGCTCTTCAACGAAGAGTGGGAAGACGTCGTGTTCGCCGCCCTGGGCGGCAGTCGCGAGTTCCGCGACCCGCGGTTCACCTTCTGGATCGGCTACGACTTCTGAAGGCTCAGGGCTTAAGGCTCAAGGCTCAAGGCTTGCTCCTGCTTGAGCCTTGAGCCCCTTGAGTCCTGAGCCCTGAGTCTTGAGCCTTCCGTGGATCTCACCCCGAAACCTGCGCGCGAGTCGGCGACAGAGATGGTGCAGGTCGTGCTGCCCAACGACGCGAACCCCCTCGGGTTCATTCTGGGCGGCACGGTGATGCATCTCATCGACATCGCGGGGGCCATAGCCTGCCACCGCCACGCACGCAGCCTGCTCGTGACCGCGGCCGTCGACGGACTGCAGTTCCTGCACCCGATAAAAGTTGGCGATCTGATCATCCTCAAGGCGCGCGTCACCTGCGTCTTTCAGACTTCTCTCGAAGTGGGAGTCGATGTGTATTCCGAGGAAGTCCTGACGGGAAGGCGTCAGCTGACCAGCCGTGCCTTTCTCACGTTCGTCGCCATCTCGAAGGACGGGGAGCGCATTCCGGTGCCGCCCCTGCTCCTCGAGACCGACGACCAACGTCGTGTGTGCGAGGAGGCGCGAGCCCGCCGCGCCGAGCGCTTGAAGAGCCGGCTGCGTCCTGAGCCTTAAGACTTCTTGAGCCTGAGCTGGCTTCGTTCGAGGTCGATGCTGACCTTGTAGTTGCTGAGGAATCGGTGTCCGACGATGCCGCCAACCTGGAAGCCGAGGAGTGCGCTGGGGGTATCGAGATTGAGGACGACGACGGAAAAGTTCCGATACTGGATCTGGTTAAAATCGAGATCCACGCCGGGCAACAGGAACGCGCTCTGATCCCAGCCCGAATTCCCGAAAACCCGCAGAGCGATGCGCCTCGTGGTCTCTCGCTTCCCGAGAGCGTTGGCGCTCGCCTCGCTGATCGAGATGACTTCGCCGCCCGTGTCGATGATGAAGTTCGCCTGACGGGACCCGTCGATCGTGCCCTGGACCGTGGCCAGCCGATGGAGGCGAAGAGGCAGCTCGAAATCGGCTGCTTCGGCGGGGAGACGTCTGCCCCAGGTGATCGTGTGGTTCCTGTAGTCGATAATCATCGAGTAGCCGAGGGCCAGGGGCGAGAGACTCTCGGTTTCGCGCCTCGGGAGATCCCGCACTGCCAGCGGCGGGTTCTTGATCAGGGCCGGGACGTTGCGGACCCTGAGGTCGCCGAGCTCGAGCGAATCGATGCGCGCCAGCTGCAGCCCGCGGAGCCCGACATCGCCGACGCCGGCGCTGAGCGCCTGAGTGATCGGAAGCACGCCGAGTCGCTGCGCTGTGGGACGCGTGACGACGGTCAACTCCGAGCCCGTGTCCACGACGAAATCCTGTTCGCGAGCCCCGTTCACACGCGCGCGGACAACCACCTTGTCGCCCTCCAGCTTGAACGGCACCGTGTACAGGCGGTCATCGCTGCTCGGCGCCACTTCGAACGGGATACGATCGGCGAACGACCGCAGAAACCTGATCTCGTTGCGCGACCAGCTCGCTTTGTAGCTGCTGTCCTTGTTCGGCAGGAGGTTGACGTAATTCGTGTAGGCGGCGGCGGCCTCTTCGTACTTGTGGGTCCGTTCGTAAATCGAGCCGACCGTATGGTGAATCTCGAGATCACGGGGGGAGAGCCGAAGCGCTGCCTGCGCCTCAACCATCGCCTCATCGTAGCGGCTGCGTGAAGCGAGCGCCCGCGCCATGCCGTGAAGGCCTCGCGCCAGTTCCGGCGTCACCGCCAAGGCTTCTTTGTACTTCTCTTCGGCTTGCTCGAACAGCCCCGAAGCCCACAAGGCATCCCCGTACAGCGCGATCGATTCCGGGGAACGCGGGCTCTCTTTGATCAGGGACTCGGCGTGCTGCCGCGCGCTTTCAAAATCGGCGATGCGCAAGGCCGACTGAATCACCCCGCCTCGCGCGCGTCGGAGCCGATCGGGCGGCGCGACCTTGACGGCGTTCTGAAACGCCTCGAGCGATTCCCGGTATCTACCTTCCTCGAACAGAACGTCGCCGAGCTGGAGCTGGATCTCGACCGCCTCGGATTGCGGCGTCCCATCCGCCCGGGTGACCAGAGACACGGCGACGACGACTGCCGAAGCTGCGAGGGCGAACCGTAGCCCGCTCATTCTCCCTCCAAACCTGCCCGACCGGAATTGCGGGATGCCTTCAAAAACCGGGCCGCTCGGGCCGGCAACGCAATGCTACTCTATGACTTCTCCTTTTTTTCGAATCCCGAAAAAATCTTTCAACGGGTGTATTGCTCGATCGGGACGCCGTCGTACATCTGGTCCACGCGCAGGATCTGCGTGTCGCGATTGTAGCTGCCAAGCTCGTAGTCCTCGCTCATGATGAGGGCCTTGATGGGCTTGGTGGGACACACCTCGGCGCACAGCCCGCAAAAGCTGCAGCGCGACAGGTTGAAATCGAAATAATCCAGCACTTTAATCTTCACACCCGGCTCGCGATGCCCGCCGAGGGCAATGAGATCGTCGGGACAGGCTTTCGCGCACTGGTCGCACACAATGCAGGTCTGGGCGCCGGAACCCGGCTCGGTCTGAAGACGTAGCACGCCGCGAAACCGAGGCGACGTGGGTCGCCGCTCAGCTGGATATTGAAACGTAAAGGCGGGCTGGGGCGTGTACTTCAATGTCACCCACATGCCCTTGAGCAGGTCGACCAGAAAGATGGTCTTGAAGAATCTGACAATTGTCTTCATCTTATGCCCACCGTCCCGAGCCCGTCGTCTCGACCATCGTCGGCTCGACGTCGCCCGATTTGATGATGCGTTCCTTCCGCAGCACAGTGCCTTCCTTACGAATTTTGTCCTGCAGACGCATCAGCCCGTACAACAGGGCCTCGGGGCGGGGCGGACAGCCGGACACGTACACGTCGACGGGCACGACTTTATCGACGCCCTGGAGCACGCTGTACGTCGGGAACGGCCCGCCCGCATTCGAGCAGCTCCCCATCGAGATAACCCACTTCGGCTCGGGCATCTGATCGTAAAGACGTCTGAGGACCGGGGCCATCTTCTTGGTGACGGTACCGGCGACAATCATCAGATCCGACTGGCGGGGAGAGGCTCGGAAGACCTCGGCGCCGAACCGCGCGATATCGAACCGCGAAGCCGAAGCCGCCATCATCTCGATCGCGCAGCACGCCAGGCCGAACCCCATCGGCCAGATCGAGGATTCCCGTGCCCAGTTGAGAATGCGGTCGATGCTCGTCGTAATGAAGTTGTCTTCGAACCGATGATCAATTAAGCCCATAGAACTCCGCGTTTTTCCCTGGGAATGCGCCCCATCGTCGAGGGATTTCGTCCATCGGCAGGATGGCCTCGACCGGGCACGCAGGCCCCGCAGTCGATGCACTCGACGGGATGAATGTAAAGCATGTCGGCCGTCTCGTAAGCCTTCTCGTCCTTACGCGGATGGATACAGTCCCCGGGACAGACGTCCACGCAGGCGGTATCCTTCGATCCGATGCAGGGTTCGCAGATGACGTACGCCACAGCCGTCTTGAGCCGACACTTCCTTTAGATGATAGCTTACATTCTGACAGCGGCGCTTGCCTGCGATCCTCTGCTGACGGCGTTATTTACGCCACCTCGCCCGAGTCTCGGCCGCTACGAAATCTGTACGACCCTGGAGCCGCTGGAGGTCGTGGCCGACGCGGCAGATGGACACCTATACGGCTCAGTCGAAACGCTCGGCCCGCTCGACGCTTTTGGCGCAGCCGGGACCTACGACCGTCTGAAGCTGGCTCGTCTCTATGCCGAAACGGGGGTGCGCGTCGTCCGGGGTTGGCGCATTCGTGGCAACGACTTCGAATCGGTAACCCTGCTGTCTCCGTATCCAGATGCCGGGCTGACCCGCCTCGTCCCCGGCACGATGGTGATACGGTTCGTCCTGCCAGCACGTTAGACGCGGCTTTTTCAGCCATAATGCCCTCGAGGGGCACGATTCTTCCGATGAAGCCCGCATGTGCGGCCTGTCTGTTCGTTTTGTGCGCAGGCGCAAGCCTCAATGCCCAGATTCCCCCTGCTGAACCGATTGTGCTGGCCGGCGGCCGTCTGACGGTTGGCGGGAACGTCTCGGCGACCTTTGGACCGGAAGACCCGGGATTCTTCAACTACACCGACTACGAGGACTCGGTCCTGCGAATGCTGAGGCTTGACCTCAACGCCTCGTTTCGCGCAAACGACCACTTGTCTCTGCTCGGGGAGCTCCGAAGCCAGAACGTGCGAGCGCCCCAGGCCTATGCCCTGTACCTGCGCGTTCGACCCTGGACCACGCGACGGTTCGATATCCAGGTTGGGCGTATTCCTCCAACCTTCGGGTCGTTTGCGCGGCGGAGCTACGAAGCGGATAACCCATTGATTGGCTACCCACTGGGCTATCAATACCTGACCTCCCTGCGAGCGGATGCCGTGCCGTCCAGCGCCGACGAGCTCGTGAACATGCGCGGTCGTGGATGGCTGGCTGCTTACTCGGTCGGGAATCCAGTGCCGGACGCAGGTGTCCCTCTCGCGACGGCATTCCGGTGGGACACGGGCGTCCAGGCCCACCTCGAGAACGAGGTCGTGGATCTGACAGCCTCCATCACGACCGGAACGCTTTCGAATCCGCGCCTCACCGACGACAATTCTGGCCGTCAAGTCACGGGACGCGTGGCACTTCGTCCGGTTGCCGGTCTCATCGTGGGGGCGTCGGCCGCACATGGGCCGTTCGTCTCGACCGACGCCGTCCTCGACGCCGTCGGCAGCGAAGGGGACGACTCGTTTGCCCAGACGGCGTGGGGCGGCGACATCGAATATTCGCGCGGGTACTATCTCCTTCGCGTCGAGTCGATTTACAGCCAGTGGCGGATGCCGCTCCTCGAGGAGCGCTTGCATTCGCTGGCGACGCTGGTCGAAGGGCGGTACAAGATATTCCCAGGGTTCTACGTCGCGGCGAGGCTCGATCACCTCGACTTCAGCGAGGTGGCGAGCTCCAGCGGGCCGGTCGAGTGGGAGGCTCCAGTCACGCGTTTTGAAGTCGGTGGCGGATATTCCGTCCAGCGGAATCTGCTCCTGAAGCTCACCACGCAGTTCGATCGACGCGATGGCGGACGGACGCGCCACGCCCGCATGCTGGCGGGGCAGGTGGTGTACTGGTTCTGATGGCAAACTTCCGACGACTGCCGACACGATGGGCGCTGGCGGGCATCGAATGGCGGAACCTGTGGCTGGTTTCCGTCATGGTTGTGGCTTGGATCGCGGTCGTTCCCCAGAGCCTGACCGGAGGGTCTCCCGGGGCGCCACCCGGCGGGCAGCCAGCGGCGGGGCGAAGCGGGGCCGTTCGAGGCCGCGTGGATATCGGTCAACTCGCCCGCGTCGTGGAACGGCGGCCGGGCATTTCCGATCTCGGCGCGCGACGCGCTCGTGATGAGCCCGATCGCGCCCGATCCGTCGTGTACCTGGAGACGGCTCCGCGAGCGGCATTCGACCTGGTCGAGCCGGGACGGGCGTCGATGGACCAACGGAACGAGACGTTCTTGCCCCATGTCCTGGCGGTGACGGCGGGAACCGTCGTCGATTTCCCGAACTCGGATCGCTTCTATCACAATGTGTTCTCGCTCTCGAAGGCGGCGCGATTCGATCTCGGTCGGTATGCCACGGGCAAATCGAAATCGGTGAGGTTCGACCAGCCGGGGATCGTGCGCGTCTTCTGCGAGATTCACTCACATATGAACGCCTTCGTCCTCGTGTTCGCTCACCCGTTCTTTTCGATAACCGACGGCGAAGGCCGTTATCGGATCAACAATGTTCCGGCTGGAAACTACAATGTCATCGCATGGAATGAGGGGATGGCCGCCGATCCGAAGCCGGTGACGATCGCCGCCGGAGCGGTGGCCGAACTCGACTTAGCCGTCCGGTAATCATGCCGGGATCACTCTTCTCGTCGCTCCGGGGACGCATCTTTCTCGCCAGCGCTCTGCTGGCGGTGCTGTCCATTGGCCTCGCGATCTACCTCGTGAACGTTCGCGTGACTCGCGAGGCCGAAGCGACGCTCCAGCGGGAGATGGTCGCGACCTCTGCGCTGGTCGATCAGCTGCGGACGACCCGAACCCAGACCTTCACCCAGATGGCGCGCTTCATCGCCGATGCGCCGAAGGTGAAAGCCGCAGTCGATACCAACGATCCCCCAACGGTCCAGGACATCGCGAGCGACTATCAGGATCAGCTGCGGTCGAATCTGCTGCTCGTGACGAACAGGTCGGGCGCGGTACTGGCGACCGTCGGCGCCTCGCCGCAGGCGGCGCTCGTCGTCGCCAACCAGCCTGCCGTCCGGGATGCGCTGCGGGGTCGCGAAAGCTTCAGCCTGTTGCCGCAACCGGACGGGATGCTCCAACTGGTGACGGTCCCGATTTCGATCGGTCTCGCGCAGCCGGAGATCCTCGGCACCGTGAGCGTCGGCTTTCTGCTCGACAACGCGCTCGCGATCCAGTTGAAAGAGATCACCGGCAGCGACGTCGCCTTCGGCATGGACGGACGGGTGCTCGCGGCGACATTGCCCCGCGACGTGTACAGTCAGCTCGGAAGTCGACTGCGCACCTCCGGCATCAGCCGCTTGGATTTGTCGGGCGTTGATTACCTGGTGCTCCCGAGACCCTTGAGCGCTCCGGCGTCGGAAGGCACGCTCTCGGAGGAAACACCGGGGGGCGGGGCAGGACCGGTGGCGTTGATCCTGCGTTCGCGCGGGGAACTGCTGAGCGGTCTGCGAACCATTCATGCGGGCCTCGCCGCGATCGCCCTCGTCGCCGTGTTGCTCGCGACGCTCCTCAGCTTCGCCGTCGCGCGGACGATCACGCATCCTCTCGCGGCGATCACGGACGTGATGCGCGAGGTTGCCGCGACCGGCGACTTGACCAGGAAGATCGCGGTTCGCGAACCGAGCCGGTGGGACGACGAGGATGCGCGCCTGCTCGCGACGACGTTCAACACCCTGACCGAGTCGATTGCGCGCTTCCAGCGGGAAATGTCGCAGAAGGAGCGTCTGACGTCGCTCGGCCGCCTGTCCACGGTGATCGCTCACGAGGTCCGGAATCCGCTGATGATCATCAAGGCCTCCCTGCATGCGTTGGGTCAGAGCGAGGCCGGCGATGGCGCGCGCCGGGAGGCGATCGCGGACATCGACCACGAGGTCGCCCGGCTCAATCGCATTGTCAACGAGGTGCTCGATTTCTCCCGTCCCATCCGGTTCGACCTGGCGGCGACTGATATGGGCGCCCTCTGCCGCGAGTCGGCGGCGGCGGCCCAGGCGTCACCAGGCGCCGAGATCGCCGTCGATCTCGATCCCGCCCTGCCGGGGGTCGTCACCGACGCCGAGCGATTGCGGATTGCGCTGGTCAACCTCCTCGTCAACGCCAGACACGCGGTCCTGAACCAGCCGGCCGGCGCGGAGCCGCTGGTGACGCTGAAAGCGGCCGGCGACAACGAGCGCGTCATCATCACCATCGGCGATCGAGGTTCGGGGATGGCGCCGAGGGACCTGCCTCAGGTCTTCGATCCCTACTTCACCACCAAGCGCGGCGGCACCGGACTCGGTCTCCCCATCGCCAAGAACATCGTCGAAGGCCTCGGCGGCACGATTGCCGTGTCGAGCACCGTCGGCCGGGGCACGGAGATTCGCATCGAATTGCCGGCCCGCGCGGCCGGGGTCCTGGGAGCCGCCTGACGGATGTCGTCTCCCCACGGTTCCATCCTTCTCGTCGACGACGAAGAACGGATTCTCAGGTCGCTCGCGCGCGCGCTGCGGCAGGCGGGCCACGAAGTCGTGGAAACCACGGCGGCCCGAAGCGCGCTGCGGCTGCTGACCGAACGGACCTTCGATCTCCTCATCGTCGACAACGTGATGCCGGAGATGAGCGGCCTCGATCTGATTCGCGAGTACTTGGGCGCCACCTCGGATCCGGCGCAGATCATCATGATGACCGCGCATGCGACGGTGGAGAGCGCGATCGAAGCGATGAAGCTTGGCGCACTGGACTATCTGCAGAAGCCGTTCGAGATCGACGAACTGCAGGTCGTCGTCCGCCGCGCACTCGAGCACCACCGGCTGCGGAACGAATACCGTTATCTGGTCAGCGAGCGCGACGAGCGCTTCGATCATTACGGGATCATCGGCAAGAGCCGGGCGATGCAGGAGGTCGTTCAGCGCGCGGAGCTCGTCGCGGACACCAAGAGCACCGTGCTCATCACCGGCGAGACCGGCACCGGCAAGGAGCTCGTCGCGCGCGCCATCCACCACCGGAGCGCTCAGCGCGACATGCCCCTCATCAAGGTGAACTGCGCGGCCATTCCCGACACCTTGCTCGAATCGGAGCTCTTCGGCCACGTGCGGGGCGCCTTCACCGGGGCGACCACCACGAAGAAGGGAAAATTCGCGCTGGCCGACGGCGGGACGATCTTCCTCGACGAGATCGGGACCCTGACTCCAACGCTGCAATCGAAGCTGCTGCGCGTCCTGCAGGAACGCGAGTTCGAGCCGCTCGGTGCGGAGCGGACCGAGAAGATCGACCTGCGGGTTATCGCCGCGACCAATCGCGATCTGCGCCAGATGGTGCTCGACGGTCGGTTTCAGGAAGACCTGTTCTACCGGCTCAACGTCATCCCCATTCACATTCCTCCGCTCCGCGAACGTCGCGACGACATCCCGGCGCTGGTGGAACACTTCGTCCGCAAGCACGCTCAGCGCACCGGCCGACGGATCGAACGAATCGAAGACGGTGTGCTCGCGGCACTGCAGCAGTACGACTGGCCCGGCAACGTCCGCGAGCTCGAGAACACGATCGAGCGCGCCGTCGTGCTCTCGGCCGGCCCCGTCGTGACGGCGCGCGCGGTCTCGGTGCTCGGGGCGACCACCCAGCAGGCGACCGGCCTGCCGTCGTTGAAGCTGCGGCAGAACATCGAGTGGGTGGAACGCGAGACCATCCGGCGGGCCCTCGAGAACGCGGGCGGCGTGAAGAAAGACGCCGCGGAGATGATGGGCATCAGCCAGCGGGCGCTGTCCTACTACCTGGCCAAATACCGCATCGACTGACACCAGGCCCCAACCGTACGCCCTTCTGCACCAACCGCGTAAGACCTTACGGCAACAGTAAGGGCAGCACGCACAACTCCCTGATTTCGTGTGGTTTATCGTGGTATCGCCTTTGCTCCCCATCAAGACGTACACGCTGCGGCCCGCAGGAGCGGCTTCACGCCCTTCCGAGTCGGGCCCGAGTTGGAGGAACGAGGAGCATGCGATTTTCATGGACTCGAATGGTAGTGCTCGTGGCGGCGGTCGCCGCGTCTCAGTGTGGAGGGGGCGACAGTAACAACACCAACAGCGGCGGCGGTGGGGGGACACCTACCACGCCTGGAGTGACGCCGACCGTGGTGACCGTCTCGATCGTCGGCACCAGAGGCAATCAATCGTACGTCCCGAACCCTGTGCCGGTCTCGAGCGGGGAGCGGGTGGCGTTCGTGAACAACGACTCGGTCGTCCACCGCATCGTGATGAACGACGGCTCGTTCGATTCCGGCAACCTCGCGCCAAACGCGACGAGCCCATCAGGGGGAACAGGCAGTGGCGACTTTCACTGCACCATCCATCCCAGCATGGTCGGCAGCATCAACGGCTTGACGGCTCCCGAGCCGCCGCCGGGCAGCGGCGATGGATACTGACGCCGGCGCCTGATCAAAGCTCCGCCCACCGGCGGAGCAGGTTGTGGTAAACGCCCGTCAGCTGGACGGCTGACGGGTGATCGGGGGCGTCCTGATTCAGGCGCTGGATGGTGAGGTCGAGGTCGAACAGCAGCGCCCGGTCGGCATCGTGCCTGACCATGCTTTGAATCCAGAAGAACGATGCGATCCGTGCCCCGCGGGTCACAGGTCGCACGTTGTGCAGGCTGGACGCGGGATACAGCACCATGTGTCCCGCCGGCAGCTTCACCGAGTGCACGCCGTAGGTATCCTCGACCAGCAACTCCCCGCCCTCGTACTCGTGTGGCGCGCTTAAGAAGAGCGTCGCCGACAGATCCGTGCGGATACGATGCCCGGTCCCGCTGATCTGGCGGATGGCGTTGTCCACGTGATTGCCGAACGACTGCCCCTTCTCGTACCGGTTGAACAGCGGTGGGAACACGCGAAGCGGCAGCGCCGCCGCCAAGAAGAGCGAGTGCTTCTGCAAGGCCGTCAGGATGATGTCGCCGAGTCCTTCGGCGACATCATGGTTCTCAGGAACCTGGGCGTTGTCCTTCACGCGCGCCGATTGGTGCCCCGCGGTGATCTTCCCGTCGAGCCACTCGGCCGCGTCGAGCTTGCGCCTGGCCTCGGCGACTTGTGCGGGACTCAGAACGTCGTGAATCTGAATCAGCATCCAACCCTCAGAACCCGACGTCTGCAGAGAGATTGATCGAACGGCCAGAGCCCGGAATGAAGTGTCCGCCCCCAACCCGATCGATGTACCGATTGTCGGCGAGATTCTGCCCGTTGAACCGCAGCGTGAGACGCTCTGCGATGCGAACCGAGGCCATGGCTTCGCCGACCCAGTACCCGGGAGCTGTGCGCGCGCCGGTGTTCCCGTTGAAGCGATCGCCAACATAGAACGCGCCGCCTCCCACCTCCACGTCCCGTGGCAGACGGTACGTTGTCCACATGCTCACCGTGTGGTTCGGCGTGTTGCCAAATTCCTTTCCGAGTTCCGCCGGGTTGTTCGACTGCGTGATCTCGCTGTCCATGAACGTGTAGCTGCCGAACAGCTGCCAGCGGTTGGTGATGGTGCCGTTGGCGCCAAACTCAACGCCGCTGACGACGTGTTCGCCCTGGAGGACGGTGGGTGGGTCGCCAGGATTGATACCGGGAGTCCGGGCGTTGGTCTTCGCCGTTCGGAACAGCGCACTGCTCAGGCCGAGTCGTCCGCCGGAGAGATCCCACTTGGTGCCGACCTCGATGCTTCGACTCTTCTCGGGCTCGAGGGCAACGGTGGCCGCCATGAGGCTCAATCCTTCGGTGCTGGGGTTCATCGACGTGCCCGCGCTCGCGTAGACGCTGCCGGATGGCTTCGGCTTGTAGACGATGCCCGCGCGCCAGCTGACCATGTCATCGGTCCGCTCCAGGTTCGCTTCGGCTGCGGCGGCGCTGACCGTCCGGTAATCCAGCGCGAAGCGATCCCACCGCAATCCGCCGGTAACATCGAACTGGCTGCCCAGGCCGACGGTGTCGAAGGCGTACACCGCGACCGAGTTCGCCACGGCATCGGCGACCGCTCCGTCTCTGACGAGCCGGCTTGTGTACGGCTGACTGAAGTCGGGATTGAAGAGATCGGTCAGCGGCGGGGTGGGCCCCTCCTCGATACGGTTCCAATTCTCGGACGTCTCGCGGGCCAGCTCCAACCCGGTCACCAGCGCATGCCCGATCGCTCCGGTCGGAAACCTTGTAGTGAGATCCGTGGCCAGAATTCCGTCGGTCTGATCCCGCGATTTCCAGTCGGTTCGCCGGATATCCGTCGTCGTGTTCTCGAACCGCGGGGCGGTGATGAGGGAGTCTCGTTTCGTCCGCCCGTAGCGCACGACCGATCGAAGGTTCGCCATGTTGCTGAAATCGTGCTCGACGCGGCCAGTGGTTACGTCGGTCCGCGTGTCCTCGTAGTCGCGGCTGGTCAACCCGTAGAAGTTGTCGTAGTCGACTGGCGGAGCCTGATCGGCGTACGCCGCAAGCGGAACGTTGTTGGGGGGCACCCACGGAATCCCGTAGTCCGGCAGGTTGCTCTGATCGAGATGCGTATAGTCCACCATCACCCGGGTGGGTGAATTGAGACCGAACGCGACGGAGGGCGCGATGCCCCAGCGATCGTTGTTCACGGCGTCGCGGCCGGGGGCGTCGGCATCGTTCCACATCGCGTTGAAGCGGAACGCCGCGCCGTCGATGTTCTCGATGGGCAAGTTGAAGTCCAGCGTGCCCCGCTTGTAGGCGGACGAGCCGAGACCGAAGGACACGTTGGTTTGCGCCGTCTCGAGCGGGCTCTTCGTGGCCATGTTGATGACCCCACCGGTGGACCCGCGGCCCGCGTACGTCGAGGCTGGCCCTTTCACCACCTCGACCTGCTCGGTATTGAACGTGTCGCGGGTGTACCCACCGACATCGCGTACGCCGTCGATGAAAAAGTCGGTTCTGGCGCTGAAGCCGCGGATCGACAGGTTGTCACCCGCAGGAACACCGCCTTCGCCGGCCTGGATGCTGATCCCTGTCACGTTGCGGAGAACGTCGCGCAGCGTGGTGGCATTCTGCGCCTCGATGACGTCAGCGGGCACGACGGTGATGGTCTGGGGGATGTTGCGCAGCGGCTCCGTGTACTTCGGCGAGGAGAGCGGAGGCGGGGGCGACACGCCGGAGACGTCCACGAATTCGGACTGGACGGGCACCTCGATTGAGACGGCCTTCGGCCCATTGAACCGGAACGTCAGTCCGGTCCCCATCAGGAGCTCCTGCAGCGCCTGTTCGGGTGTCACGAGGCTTCTCGCGCCCGGCGACGTGAGGTCCCGCATGTTCGACGCAGCCAAGGTCACGGCGATGCCAGTCTGCGACTGAAACGCGGTGAGCGCGTCGCTGAGTGGTCCGGGCGCAATGGCGAACTGCTCCGCCGTGGCCGCCTCCTGGCTCGACGAGGAGTGGCCGAGACGCATCGATCTGATTACGTCGGCAATCGCCTCCTCGTAGCGCGACTTGTGACGCTCCCTTGCTTCGATCGGCGTGGCCGCGCGCGTCGTGAAGGTCGAAGCGACAAGCGCGCTCATCACCATCGCGCGCGATCCGCGTCTCTTCTGTCTCCGTGTTTTCCTCATGCGTCCTCCGCTCACCCTTGCGGGTACAGACTCGAAATCTTTGGTGATTACGCCGCTTCGGTCGCGCGATCGGATCGGGGATTGAGTACCCGCGTCCCAGCCAGCGCCCAGGCTCGGAACCGCCGCCACGCCAGGGCGACGCCCGTCCACACAAGGACCGTCCCGCCGGCCGACGCCAGGCCGGCGATGGTCTGACCTGCGATTCCGTAGTACTCACCGGTGTGCGTGAAGCGCGACCAGCTTCGAAGGCGGCGGCCCAAGCTCTGGTCGGCAAAGGTCTCCCATCGAACGACGTCTCCCGTCAACGGGTCGAGCGTCAGCGTCGACCGGAACTGTGGTTGTCCGCCGGTGCCGGCGTCGATCGCGAAGACGGCCGGCGCGTCGCTCGAGTTCGGCAGCCGCAGATTGATCGTGCGCCAGCCAGGCGCCTGACGCTCTGCCGTGGCCCACAGGGTGTTCACGCCGTCGAATGACGGCGTCGCACGGCGACGGTTTGCTTCGGCGCCAGGGCGATTGGCTCCTTCCCCGCCCCCTCCTGCGGCTGGCACCGACTCGCCGACGAGCTTGTAAACGAGCGCGTTGGCCCATGAGAAAGAAATCGGCATGGCCGTGGCGACTACGATCGCCAGCGGTACCGCTGACCAGATGCCCACGACGTTGTGCCAGTTGAAGTCACGCGCCTTGCCGCGCAGGCCGCCCTTGAACATCACCACGGCCCGGACACTCGACCAGTTCCACCTGCGCGGAATCCACAGATACATCCCCGACAGCACGATGAAGAAGAAGGCAGCGTTGGACCAGCCGCTGATCGCCTTGCCGAGCGGTCGGTTGTCCCCATCCAGGGCCATCCAGCGATGCCACGCTCGCAGGCGGCTCATGAGCCACCTCACGTCGGTCGTCGGCTCGCCCAGCAGCACGCCGCTGTAGGCGTCGAAGTACGCCGTCGTTTGGCCGAATGCGACGGCCGCCGGAGCGGATACGTCCGATCGCAGCGTGATCGCTGTCGGCGCCGGTCCCGGCCGCTGGGCCTGCGCACGCGTCAGCAGCGCCTCGATGGGCAGCCGCTCGGCGGCGGAGGGCGGTTCGCCGTAGAATTGGCGATCCGACCATTCGATCAGCTGGCGCTCGTACATCAGCAGGACTCCGGTGAGCGACATGATGAGGATGGCCACGCCAGCCATCACGCCGGCCGTGAGGTGGCTCCAGAAGAGGACGGTGCGCAGGCTGGGTAGTCTCATCGGGGATCCTTCCGCGAAGCCGTGAGACAGAAACTCAGTATCGTGTCTCACAATACTGAGACTCAGTCTCACTATTAAGTGCGCAGCATATCCCACCATCCCCGACCGGTCAAGTCGCCGATCGACTCGTGTCAAGACTCGCCGATCGATTCGTTGAACACCAGATCGTGACCGACGGGAACCACAGCATCGAGCCGAGGCGCGACCTGCTCACGGTGCGTCGCGGATCCCCGCCGACCCCGCCTTCGGTGCGTGCCCCGATGCGGCGGCGACGACATCGCACGGCAGCGAGCGAGAGGTTGGCGCTGGCCAGGCCCGGGACCGTCAGCACCCGGGCGGCGCCGGGTCGGCCGCCGTGCAGCCCACCGCCAGCAGGGTGGTGCACATGAGCGATATCGCCCGTCTCGCCATACAGCCTCGTCGGCGGTCAGAACTTCACCCGCAGCGCGAACTGAAACGTCCTCGGGTCGCCGACAGCCGTCACCTGACCGAAAGTCGGCGCCGGATTCGTCGGATACTCGCCGGCGCCGAAGTTCGCGTTCCGCGTGACGACGTTGGTCCGGTTCGTCAGATTGAAAGCCTCGGCGAGCCCTTCGATCCTGACGTTCCCTCCGAGACGGAACGAACGCATCACGCGCACGCCCAGACTGAAGAAATCGCTGCCGATCCCGGAGTTCCTCGGGATGAACTCGCCGTTGACCATCGGACGCCCGGCGGTGCCCTGGATGGTCGTGACCCCCGAAGTGATGTTCAACGGGAGCTTCGAATAGGCTTGCACCATCGTCGTCAGTTGAAAACCGTGGCTCAGATGCTCCCAGAGCGTCGCAGCCGGCTCGGTGGACGAGTTGACGGATCCGTTGAACACGAACCGATGCCGTTGATCGTCGTCGGAACGTCCCCAGTCCTTGGACAGATCGGTCGGATCGATAGGAGAGCTGAAGAAATTCTCGCCGACGTTGTTCATCGACTTGGAGAGAGTATAGGAGGCTCGGTAATATCCCCACCGTGTCGGCCGCTGCACGAAGGAGAGATGCAGCCCATGGTAGTTGGACTCGGCCTCCGACGAGTACTGGCTGTTGTTGGCGTAGTCGGGATTCGGACGGCAGCCGTTGTTCGTGCCGGAGGCGACGCAGGTCGGAACGTTCTGGTTGATCGAGACGATCAGGTTCACCCCGCGCAAGTACTGGTAGCCGACGCTCAGGACGCCACGCGCCCCCACCTGCTGCTCGTACTCGATGCCCGCCTGGCGCGAATAAGCGTTCTGGAGGTCGCGATCCATCGTGGTCAGGTTGGGCAGCGTGACCGACGGGACCGGCGCCGGCAAGATGTTCGGGAACGCCGGCGCCCCGATCTGGTTGGGTGAGAGGCTGACGTTGGTCTGCCGGAGCGCCGTCAGATCGGTCGTGTTGCCCGCCGAGAGCAGCGCGTTTGCCAGCGCGCGGAGCGGCACGCGATCAAAGAAGAGTCCCGCGCTGCCCCGGATGACGGCGTTTCTCGAATCCGAGGGCGTCCACGCGAACCCCACACGCGGCGAGAGATTGTTGGTGTCGGTGTTGATGGTCTCGAGGAACTGCAGGTCGTACCGCAACCCGAGGTTCAGCGTCAGATTCGGATGGGTCTTCCATTCGTCCTGGATGTAGACCCCCAGGTTCGTGTTCGACTGCGGGACCACGCTGTCCCCGAACGTCTGGGTGAAACCCGCGTTGTTGTAGACCCCCGCCAGAAAGTTCTGAAGCGAGGAGAACGCGTAGGCGCCGCGCACCGATCGCGGAAACGTGATCCGGTCGGCGTTGTAGATCCCCTCTCCCCCAAGTCGCCAGGCATGGGCGCCCCGCTGATGCGACAGGCTGTCCACCACGTGCACCATCCGGTTGAGGCGACCCTGAGGGCTCGACGAGAGCGTTCCAAAGGCGGCGACGCCCGCGATGTTCACGTTGGGTCCAATAGGATCGCTCGGCGGTGCCAGCAGATCGCTGAACATCCACTGACCGCGGATCTCGTTCACGGTCCTGGAAGAAAGCGTCATCGTATTGCTGACGGCGATCGCATGGTCTGCGTTGTCCAGGTTGGACGACGCCGACGGCGCGCTCAGTGCGCCGGCGCCCCGGGAATTCGTGGAGTCGGCGCTGTAGAAGCTGTAGCGGAGGCTCAGATGATCGCGGTTGCTCAGCTGATGGTCGATCTTGGCCAGCACGTTGGTGGTATCCACGGGATTCGGATAGATCCCGGTAGTCACCGGCTGACCCGTGTAGCTCACCGCCGCGAGCCTCGCGTTGATGACGTCGGTCGCCGCCGCCAAAATCGTCGTGAGCCCCGACTGATCGAGTTGCCGCCGCTCGACGTTGGAGAAGAAGAACGTCCGATCGCGCCGGATCGGTCCGCCCGCATTGACGCCGTACTGCTTCTGATTCATCGGAAGCCTCGTACCAGACAGGGCGTTCGGCGCGTTGAACCGATCGTCGCGGAAGTATCCGTAGACGTCTCCGCTGGTCGTGTTGGTGCCGCTCTTCGTCACGACATTGACGTACCCGCCCAGCGCGCGGCCGAGCTCGGCCTGCCCGCCCGACGTGACGACCTGAAACTGTTCAACCGCGTCGACCCCGTACGGCATGCCAGCCAGCCCCGCCGCATCGTCGTTGGCCGACAAGCCGTCTACCACGAAGTTGTTCGAAAAATTTCGCTGGCTGCCAACGGAAATGCCCTGACCGGGGACCGCAGAGGTCTCTGCGAACAGTTGCGTGCTCGCGATGTTGGTAGGCGACACGCCGGGAACGAGCAGGGCGAGATCGAGGAACTGGCGGCCGTTGAGAGGAACGTTGCGCACCTCCGCCTCTGAAATCGTGCCCGCGATCTGGCTCCGCGCCGCCTCGAGCACCGTGGCCTCCCCCGTGACCGTCACGTCCGTTGCCAGATCGGCGATGGTGAGCGAGACAGGCAACTCGAATGCCGAGCCAACCGTGAGGGTAAGCACCCTGATGGCATCCGCGAACCCCCGGGATCGAACCGTGATTTCATAGGTCCCAACCCTCAGAAACGGAAAGCGGAATCGTCCGTCAGCATCGGTGACCGTCGTTCCCCTGACGTTGGTGTTGATGTGCCGGGCGCTGACCTGCGCGCTGGGGACGACGGCGCCCTGCGGGTCGGTCACCCGTCCGCTCACGCTTGCGTAATTGACGCTCTCCTGAGCTGCGGCAAACGATCCAGCAGCCAGACCGAGCCACAGAGTGACCAGGATCCTCACGATCAAATGCGTCATCCACGACCTGCCCGCGCACGACCACGGCCATCGTGCGGCAGACGACTGTGCCTGCCTCAACATTCATCCTCCCGGCTCGGTGCATCTGGAGCAGGCGCGGCGTGAAACACCACGGCCGGCGTGAGCTCCCCGAGTAGAGTTCAGAATTCGTCGATGCGGAGGTTACCGAGGGGGCGGCAGCTCAGGACTGGCTGGACGTAAGATTGGGAGGCGAGACATCGAGGCTATCCGTTCATGGTCGGCAGCGCTCGCCGGCGGTGCAGGAAGCGGGGGGAGCGGCGCCAGCCCGTTGAGAAGCGAAAACAGCGGGACCGCAGACGGGACAACCGGGCTGTTGAGAAAGCAATCGGGCGGTTCGCGATCGGTGTCGGACGAGACACCTCCGTGATGTCCTGACACGCCGTGCATCGGACAGAAGTGGCCGGGACCGAGCACCGCGCACGTACAAAGCACCTCCTCGCCTTCGGCCGCGTACCCCGTGGCGAGCAACACGGGCACGCCAGTCAACACACCCAGCTGGCTGACCAGCCAGATGGCCGCGATCGCCGAGAGATGGCGACGGAGGCGACGCACGTCTGCAGCTTAGCACGGGGGGATTGACTCGCAGTCGTGGAGACGACAGGCGCGATCGTTGAGGCGGCCGGAAGGACGGAAAAATACTGATATCCTTGATGGGATCCAAATGTCCGAACTCGGGGATCTAGGTCCATGTCTCTCGTGGCTCTCTCGGAACTGCTCGGCGCCAGCCTGCGTGATGGCACAGGCTCACTGCGTGGTCGTGTCCGCGAAATCGCCGTCGCACCGCAGGATCACCCCACCCGCGTCGCATTCCTGATCATCGACACCCCCGACGGCGAGCGCGCGCTCCCGGCAGAAGACATCAGATCGTGCAGCGGCACGGTCCGGACTGTGTCGGATTCCCCGAGCTGGGAGACAGGTACCCCGGCTGACGGGGTCCTGCTGCTCAAGCGCGACCTGTTGGATCAACAGATCATCGACGTCCACGGCCGAAAGGTCGTCCGCGTCAACGACGTCGAGATCGAGTCGACCCCGATCAACGGCCACGTCCAGCTGCACGTGGTGGCCGTGGACGTTGGGGCGCGCGGCGCGATCCGACGCCTTTCAAAAGGGGTCGTACCCCATTTCACCCTGCGGCTCCTCCTCGAGCGCATCCCGCCGCGCGTCATCCCCTGGCAGTTCGTCGATTTGCTCGAAACCGATCCGGCGCGGCGCGTCAAGCTGAAGATTGCCTACGAAGGCCTGGCGAAGCTTCATCCTGCGGACATCGCTGACATCGTCGAAGATCTTCCGCGCGACGAGCGCGAGGCGGTATTCGAGACGATCGACGAGGAGGTCGCGGCTGAGACGCTCGAGGAGCTGGATCCCGACCTGCAGGTGTCGATTGTCGAATCGCTCGACAAGGGTCGCGCCGCTGACATCCTCGAGGAGATGGATCCGGACGCCGCGGCGGACCTTCTTGGCGATCTTCCCGAGGAGGAGACGGGCGAGCTCCTCAAGGAGATGGCGCCTGAGGAGCGGCTCGAGATTTCGCAGCTCCTCGAGTTCGGCCAGCACACGGCCGCCGGTCGCATGACGACGGAATTCATCGCCGTTCCGGAGACCGGTGTCGTCGACGACGCCATCGACGCCCTGAAGCGTTTCGAGGGAGGACGCGAGGCGCTTGCCACCATCTACCTGACCGGCCCGTCCCAACGGCTCTCCGGCGCCGTTCCGCTGGTCAAGATCGCGGTGTCCTCGCCGGCCATTCAACTTTCGCAGCTGAGCGAAGAGTACGTCTCCTGCTCGCCCGATACGCCGCAGGACGAGGTCGCCGCGCTGTTCGACAAGTACAACCTGCTCACGCTGCCTGTCGTGGACGCGGACGGACGACTGACGGGCATCATCACGGCCGACGATGTGATCGCGATGCTCCGGCACCGCGACTGACGCGACCATGAGGTGGCTAGGCCGCAGCCGCAGTCGTCTCCTGATGATGCTGTCTGTCGTCGGCCCCGGTTTCATCACGGCCAGCGTCGACAACGATGCCGGCGGCATCTTCACCTACTCCCTGGCCGGCGCGCAGTTCGGCTACTCGCTCCTCTGGGTGATGATCCCCATCACCGTCGCCCTGATCGTCGTGCAGGAGATGTCCGCCCGGATGGGCACGGTGACCGGCAAGGGGCTGAGCGACCTCATCCGTGAGGAATTCGGATTCCGAATCACGTTCTTCCTCATGATTGCTCTGGTCGTCACGAATTTCGGAAACGTCGTCGCAGAGTTCGCGGGCGTGGCCAGCAGCCTCGAGTTGTTCGGCATCTCTCGGTACCTCGTCGTCCCGCTCGCGGCCGCGTTCGTCTGGACACTCGTCGTCCGGGGTACTTACGACAGCATCGAGAAGGTCTTCCTCGCGGCTTCGGCCTTCTACGTGTGCTATATCGTCGCGGGGCTGCTTGCCCATCCCGATTGGCGAGCCGCAACCTACGCGACGGTGACCCGACCCGCTGGCGAGGGGATCCGCACCTACGGATACGTGTACCTGATGGTGGCGCTCGTCGGCACGACGATCGCCCCGTGGATGCAGTTCTACCTGCAGGCCTCCGTGGTCGAGAAGGGCGTGACGATGCGCCAGTATCGGATGTCACGCCTGGACGTCATCATGGGATGTGTCTTCTGCGTGATCGTCGGCTGGTTCATCATCGTGGCGTGCGCCGCCACTCTCTTTACCAGCGGCCGGCACAGTATCGAGAGTGCCGCGGACGCGGCGCAGGCGCTGCGTCCCCTGGCCGGCGACTACGCCTATCTTCTGTTCGCCGCCGGGTTGTTCAACGCCTCGCTGTTCGCCGCGTCGATCCTGCCGATTTCGACGGCCTACGCCGTCTGCGAAGGTCTCGGATTCGAGTCGGGCCTCGACAAGAAGTTCCATGAAGCACCGGTCTTCTACTGGCTGTTCACGCTGTTGATCGTCGCTGGGGCTGCCGTGCTGCTGATTCCGGGCCTGCCGCTCGTCTATCTCCTGGTACTGTCGCAGGTGGTCAACGGTGTCCTGCTGCCCTTCGTCCTCATCTTCATGCTCCTGCTGACCAACGATCGCGAGCTCATGGGCCGGTACACGAACAGCAGACGATTCAACGTCATCGCCTGGACGACCGTCGGCGTCATGATCGGGCTGACCCTCGTGATGCTTGGCCAGCGTCTCTGAACATGGCCATCAACGATCGACGGGAGATTTTCGCCTGGTCCATGTACGACTGGGCCAACTCGGGATTTCAGGCCACGGTCATCACCGTGCTCGCCGGTCCATATCTGACGGCGCTCGCGCAACGGGATGTCGGCGAGAACGGTCTCGTGTTCGACCTGGGACCACTGATCGTGACCGCGAAGTCTTTCTTCCCCTACTGTATCGGCCTGTCGGTGATCCTCCAGGTCTTCCTCCTGCCCGTGCTGGGCGCGATCGCCGATTACACCAGTCTGAAAAAGCGTCTCATGGCGCTCCTTTGCTACACCGGCAGCATTGCCACCTGCCTGCTCTTCTTCGTGACCGATGGCCGCTACCGTCTCGGCGGCCTGCTGCTCGTCGTCGCGAATCTCTGTTTTGGCGCCTCGCTGGTCTTGTACAACGCATTCCTCAACGACATTGCCACGGAGGACCGCCGGGACAGCGTCTCGAGCCGAGGCTACGCTCTCGGCTATCTCGGCGGAGGCATCCTGCTGGTGCTGAATCTCGGGTTGCTTCGGAACGCCTCCGCGCTCGGCCTGGACGGCGGCCTCGCGGTGCGCGTATCGCTCGCTTCGGCGGGGGTCTGGTGGGGCGGCTTCGCCATCCTCACGTTTCGAGTGCTGCAAGAACGGCCGGCGGCGGCGCTGGTGCCGCCGGGAAGCTCGCTGTTCAGGGCAGGGACCCGTGTCCTGCTCGACTCGTTTGTGACCCTTCGGCAGTTGCCTCAGACCCGGAGATATCTCCTCGCCTACATGCTGTTCAACGACGGGATTCAGACCGTGATTGCGATGGCCTCTGTGTTTCTGTCGCAGGAGCTCTTCGTGGCCCGGGGCTTGCCCGAAGACCAGTCCTTTCTGGTCGGCTTGATCCTGGTCATCCAGTTCGTCGCCTTTTTCGGCGCCCATCTCTTCGAGCGAGTGGCCGCACTCATCGGCACCAAGCGAGCGATCATGACGACGCTGGTCATCTGGACCGGGACCATCTTCTATGCCTATGGCTGGCTGCAGACGACGTCGCAGGCCTGGGTGATGGGCGGGATCATCGCCGTCGTGCTGGGAGGATCGCAGGCACTCTCGCGCTCGTTGTTTTCCCGCATGATCCCCGCGGGCCGCGAGGCGTCGTTCTTCGGCGTTTACGAGATCGCGGAGCGCGGCACGTCATGGATCGGACCGTTTCTCTTCGGCGTGGTCGTCGCGGCGACCAATTCCTACAGGCAAGCGATGCTGTCGCTCATCGTGTTGTTCGTGACGGGCATGACGGCGCTGCTGTGGACGGACACGGCGCGCGCCATCCGCGACGCGCGGAGGCAAGCCTCCATGTAGGCCGCGATTGCCGCCGTGCCCCCAACGCCCGAGGCACGAGAGCAGTTGAAATTGAACGGGCGTTCAAACTACGGTAGGAGTCGTGGTTCCTCCACCGGAAGAGCCTGAGAAAGGCCGTTTCCCGCCACCACCGCGCCGGCGACGCCGGCCCCGCGCCGCGCGAAGCGGCGATACGTCGTCCACACGCATCGACATCATGAAGAGCGCTGCCCAGGCATTCCGCCGGCTTGGGTACCACGGCGCGACGGTGGAGCACATCGCCGCCGCGCTGCGCATGAAGAAGGGCAACCTGTACTACTACTTCAAGAACAAGGAAGAGATCCTCTTCGCCTGCCACCAGTACTCACTCGATCGCCTGCTGCAGCTGCTGGAAGAAGTCGAAGCGTGCGGCGCCTCGCCGGCCGAGAAGATGCGCACGCTGATTATCGGCGTCGTGCACATCATCCTCGACGAGCTCCACGGCACGGCGCTGATTCTGCAACTGGAGGCGCTGTCCCCGACCCATCTGAAAACCGTGATCGAGCGGAGGGATCGGTTCGATCGAGGAATCCGACAGGTGCTCGAGGAGGGGATCGCGGAGGGCACGTTTGCGCCCACGGACGTCAAGCTGCGGTCGTTCGCGCTGCTCGGCGCGGTGAACTGGATCCCACGGTGGTTCAACCCCGCAGGACCGGCGACCTCCACGGAGATCGCCGATCGCTTCGCGGACTATCTCATCGCAGGGCTGAAGCGGACCTGAGCTACGGGCGCTGACTGGCTGGCGGCGTGACGTCGTTCAGGCGCGCGTACACCACGAGCTGGCCATAGATGTCCCATGTGTGGCCGATCAGGAAGCCGAACATGCGGGCGCGCGTCGATGGGCCCATGAACCCCGGAGGCATCGCGGCCGGCTGAACCAGCGTCTGATCGGTCTGCTCTTTCAGAAGGGCGATCCCGTAATCGAACGAGTCGTTCATGGCTTTGATCGCGGCGTCTTTGTTCAGCGCCGCCGCTTTAGGGTCGAGCGTCGGCGCCGTGGCCTTGCCGCCGACCGCGGCGAGAAAGCGATTGTTGATTTGGGCGATGTGCACAACCCGTTCGGCGAAACTCTGCTGCGCCGGTGTCGGCTTGAAGGAATACTTGTCTGGTGGGAGAGCGCTGGCGAGCTTTGCCATTGTCTCCTTCAGGCCCGACCAGTCCTTCATGATGTCGCCCTGCAGCGTCGGCGGCGCGCCGGCGGCGGCGGGTGCCTGAGCGAAAGCCGGCGCGGCCAGAACGGCAGCGACGCAGGCAAGGGCGAAGATCCGGATAGCGTCTTTCACAGTTGGCCTCCTCGATTCACGTCTAAGATACCGACCTCCGGGGGTTCGCGGAGCTCGATGACAACCACCCACTATAATCCTAAATGTGGCGCGACTCATCCCGTTGATCGACACAGAGCGGACGCCGAAGCCGCCCTGGCTGAAAGTGAGGGCACCCGGCTCGGCGAACTACACGCGTCTCAAGGGCCTGATGCGCGAGCTCAGGCTGCACACCGTTTGCGAAGACGCACACTGCCCGAATATCGGCGAATGCTGGAACCACGGCACAGCTACCTTCATGATCCTCGGCGATGTCTGCACGCGCGCCTGCTCCTACTGTGCCGTCGCCCACGGCCGTCCCTCGGCGGTCGACCACGACGAGCCCGCCCGGGTCGCCGAAGCCGTCCGAACGCTCAATCTCGCTTACGTCGTCGTCACGTCGGTCGATCGTGACGATTTGCCCGACGGCGGCGCGTCGATCTTCGCGGAGACGATTCGTCAGATTCGCGCGCGTCAACCCGAGTCGCGGGTCGAAGTGCTGATTCCCGATTTTCAGGGCCATGAGCAGTCGCTTCACGAGGTTCTCGACGCCGGTCCCGACGTGCTCAACCACAACACGGAAACGGTTCCCCGACTCTACCGGGCGTCACGATCGGGCGGCCGATACGACCGAACGCTCGACCTGTTCGCCAGATCGCGCCGCTACGCGCCGGCGATACCGACCAAGACCGGCCTGATGGTCGGCCTTGGCGAAGAACACGACGAGATCGTCTCGACATTCAAGGACCTGCGAGAGGTCGGGTGCGAGATCTTGACCGTCGGACAGTACCTGCGACCCTCACCACAACACGCGCCGCTCGCTCGCTACTACCATCCGGATGAGTTCCGGGAGCTCAAGCGGATTGCGCTGGAGCTGGGCTTCGTCCACGTGGAATCGGGGCCACTGGTCCGCAGTTCGTACCATGCGCACGAGACCGCGGAGGCGTACGAACAGATCCAGCGCGTTCAATAGTTCACGTGATTCCGGTAGCAGGGGACGCTCGCGCTCGGTCTATAGCGGCGTGAAGCTAATCTTGCGACCCTTACGTTTCCGCCAAACCCAGGAATAAAAAATCGCGCGTGCAAACATGCACCCGGATCAGACGGACCGCTACGATCGAGCGCGGAGGCGGTTCGATTCCTGCGCGCGGTGCCGGCGTTCCTGGCCGCAAGTTGTTGACTGCGCGAAGGTGATCGATGGTGAGCCAAACGTTCGCCATTTGGAACCAGATCGTCATTTGGCTCCGTCGGCTACAGAGGCTCCGAGGCGCGGCCTGATACCGCGTGACGGGCGGAACGACATCTCGTAAGCTGGAGGGGTAGGAGGTCGGTGCATGGCTGCGCTTGACTGGTCGAAGTGCCCGGCGGTCGAGAGCGTCCCCGACAGGGTCGGTGGCGCCTGGGTGTTCAAAGGCACCCGCCTGCCCGTAGCCACCGTCATCGAGAATCTTGAGGACCTCAGCGTCGACGAGGTCATCGAACAATTCGACGTTACGCGGGAACAGGTGGCCGCCGTTCTCGAATTCGTGGCTGCGAGCCTGCGCTCCGAAGTTGCCACCGGTGCTCGTCCTGTTTGATCACGGCACGCCGAAGGGGCTGGCCCGAGCGCTGACCGAGCACACCGTTCACACGGCACAGTCCAGAGGGTGGGACACGCTCAGTAACGGGGGCGCTGCTGAACGCCGCCGAGGAGAGCGGCTTCGAGGTACTGGTCACGACAGACCGGCGGATCCGGCATCAGCAGAACCTGAAGGTGCGCCGCATTGCTCTCGTGGTTCTGGCAGGCAGCACCAGCTGGTCGCTCGTTCGGCGGTTTACCGATCGCATCACCGCCGCTGTTACTGCCGCGACGCCTGGCAGCTACTCCGAAGTCGACACCCCTTCGAGCCGAAACCCCTGCGCGGTTGAACGCGACCGATTGCTGAAATCGGAAAGGGGTTCAAACGAACACACGGAAGCAGCGATTCGATTCCTGTTTGCGGTCGGTCCTTCGGCCCTCGCAAGTGAACAGGTTAGGGAATTCAGTGGTGAACCGGAAGTGAATCGAACCGCTGAACGCGAAGCCTTGAACACGGAAACTGAACCCTGAACCCCTGAACCTCTTATCGCTTCGGCTTGTAGACGTGCGTCGCCTGCCCGAAAAAGACCTCGGCCGACTCCATCATCGTCTCGGTCAACGTGGGATGTGGATGAATGGACAGTTTCAGGTCCGTGGCGTTCGCCCCCATTTCGATCGCCAGCACTCCTTCCGCGATGAGCTCGCCGGCGCCGGGGCCGACGAGGCCCACCCCGAGCAGACGCTCGGTCTCCGGGTCGAGAATCAGCTTCGTCAGGCCGTCGGTGCGATCCAGTGTGATGGCGCGGCCCGAGGCGCCCCATGGAAACCTCGCGATGACGACCTTGCGGTTCTCCTTGACGGCCTGAGCTTCGGTCAGGCCGGCCCAGGCCAGCTCTGGATCGGTGAACACGACGGCCGGAATGGCGCGCGGCGCAAACAAGACGTTTTCTCCGGCAATCACTTCGACGGCCACGCGGCCCTCATGTGACGCCTTGTGCGCCAGCATCGGCTCGCCGACGACGTCGCCAATGGCGAAGATGGAGGGCTCGTGAGTGCGGCGCTGTTCGTCCACCTGGATGAAGCCGCGTTCGTCGACCTTCACGCGGGTCCGATCGAGCCCGGGAATGGCGGAATTCGGCTTGCGTCCCACGGCCACCAGCACTCGATCGAACACCTGTTCGCTCGGGTCCGCTTTTCCCTCCATCTCGACAACGATGCCGCGGCCTTCCGCCTTCAGCTGCACGACTCGCGTCTCGAGCAGGACCCTCTTCATCACCTGGGACACGCGCTTCGCCAGGACGTCCACGAGATCGCGGTCCGCGCCGGGCAACAGGCCCGCGGTCATCTCGACCACCGTGATGGCGCTGCCGAGCGCGGCGTACACCGTGCCCAGTTCCAAGCCGATATAACCGCCTCCCACGACGAGCAACGAACGCGGAACATCCGGAAGATCGAGGGCGCCGGTCGAATCCATCACACGAGGATCGGCAAGCCTCAACGGCGGCGGGATCGCAGGAGTCGATCCCGTCGCGAGGATCGCGTGTTCGAACTCGAGCGGCTCGTCGCCGCCCGTGACGCCCTTGAACCGGAGGTGGTGTGCGTCGACGAGTTCAGCCAGACCGCGCAGGTACTGAACCTTGCGGGCCTTCACCAGCTGCCCGGTTCCGCCGGTCAGCCGCTTCACCACGCTGTTCTTGAAGTCGCGCAGCTTCGCGAGATCGACTGTGGGCTCCCCGAAGTCCACTCCCCACTGTTTCGCGTGGCGTGATTCGTCAATCAGCTTGGCCACGTGCAGCAGGGCCTTGGACGGGATGCAGCCCCGGTAAACGCAGACGCCGCCCGGATTGGGTTCCGGATCGATGAGCGCGACGCTGAGGCCCAGATCGGCGGCCAGAAACGCGGCGGCATAGCCGCCCGGGCCGCCGCCGACGACTGCGAGTTGGACTGAGTTCATGGGGACCACTTCCCGCCACGAAGACACGAACACACGAAGAAGAAAGTCGAATCGCTTCCTTCGTGTCTTCGTGTCTTCGTGGCCGCTTGTGTCATCCCTGCAGCGCCAGCAGGAACGGCTGCTCCAGCGCCTGGATGACCCACTGCAGGAAGCGGATGCCGTCGGCGCCGTCGACCACGCGATGATCGTACGACAGCGACAACGGCAGCATCAGACGTGGAACGAACTGATTGTCCGTGTAAATCGGCTCGGTGCGCGCCCGGCCGATGCCCAGGATGGCGACCTCCGGCAGGTTGACGATCGGCGTGAAGTAGGTACCGCCGATTCCGCCCAGATTCGAGATGCTGAAGCACCCGCCCTGCATCTCCTCGAGGGTCAGCTTCCGGGCGCGCGCCTTGGCCGAGAGCGCCGAAATCTCGACGGCAATCTGGATGATGTTCTTCGTGTCGGCATCGCGCACCACCGGCACCAGCAGCCCGCGGTCGGTGTCCACCGCCACGCCGATGTGAACGTACTTCTTGTAGATGATCTCCTGCGCCGCCGTGTCGATGGACGAGTTGAACTGCGGGAACAACTTCATCCCGGCTGCCACCACTTTCACGGCGATCGCGGTGATGGTGAGGCTGCCCCCTGCGGTTTCCGCGTCCTTCGCGTATTTCTTGCGAAGCTCCTCCAGGGCCGTGACATCGGCAAGGCCGTGCTGAGTCACGTGCGGAATCGCGCGCCACGCGGCGCTCAGATGCTCGGCTGTCTTCCGGCGCACGGCGTGCATTGGCTGGCGATCGACCTCACCCCACCGCGCAAAATCTGGAAGCGCGGCGGCGGCGGACGACTCACCGCGAGCCGCCGTACCGATCAACTGTCTCGCGTGCGACTTGACGTCCTCGACCGAGATACGGCCATCCGACGCGCTCCCCTGCACGCGATCGACGTCCACGCCGAGCTCACGGGCCAGGCGGCGGACCGACGGGGAGGCTGGCGCCGGAGGCGTATCCGGGGCGGCAGGTTCGGGGGTCGGCCGCGAGGCGCGGCTGATCGCAACGACGTTGCTGGCAGGAGGGCCGGACGTCAAGGAACGCGCTCTTTCTGTCGGCACCCCTTCGTCCTGGTCGGAGCTCTTGGGCGCAGCCGCCACATCGGGCTTGTCCTTCCTGCCGCTCTTGTCCAAGGGAGAGGCGCGTTCCGCACCCTCGACGTGCTGCTCGAGGCCGCCGTCTGGAATCGTGCTCGACGTGTCGACGCCCACGGCCACGGACTCCGACCGATTCTCAACGGGCTTTGCCGCAGCGCCCGCCCCACCTTCGACGCTCAGGACGACCTGACCGACCTTGACCTTGTCGCCGGCCTTGACCGTGACCGCCGTTACGCGACCCGCGACGGTCGAGGGGACTTCGATAGTCGCCTTGTCGGTCTCGAGCTCGAGGACCGTCTGATCCTTGGCGAGAGTGTCTCCGGGCTTGACGAGGACCCGCAGCACGTCCCCCGCCGTGACGTTCTCACCCAGTTCGGGAAGAATGAAGTCAGCCATCGATTAGGATTTCGCCGGATCGCTCTTGTCCGGGTTGATGTTGAAGGCCGTCATCGCCTCCTCGATGCTCGGGGGTTCGACCTTGCCCTCCCGAGCGAGCGCGCTCAGGGTCGCGACGACGATGTAGCGATGATCGACCTCGAAGAAGTCCCGGAGCGAGGCGCGGTTCTCGCTCCGCCCGAAGCCGTCGGTTCCGAGTGAAATCAGCGGACGCGGCAGCCAGCGGTCGATCGCGTCGGGGAGGGCCTTGACATAGTCGGACGCCGCGACGAAGACGCCAGGCGCTTTCGCCAGGGAGGCCGTGACGTGCGGTACGCGCGCCGGCTGGCCCGGGTGCAGCATGTTCCAGCGCTCGCAGGCGTGCCCGTTCCGGTAGAGCTCGCTGTAGCTGGTGACGCTCCAGACATCGGCGCCGACGTCGTACTTCGATTCGAGAATCTCCTGCGCTTTGATCACCTCCGGCAGGATCGCGCCGCTGCCGAACAGCTGCGCGCGCCGCGAGGCGTCCGGCTTCGACGTCTCACGATAGCGATACAGCCCCTTCAGAATGCCGTCGTGCGCCCCCTCCGGCATGGCGGGCATCGCGTACTGTTCGTTCATCACCGTCAGGTAGTAGAAGACACTCTCCTGCTCGACGTACATCCGGCGGATCCCGTCCTCGATGATGACGGCCATCTCGTACGCAAAGGCCGGATCGTAGGCGATGCAGTTGGGGTACGCCATGGCGAACAGTTGGCTGTTGCCGTCCTGGTGCTGCAGGCCTTCGCCGGCGAGCGTCGTCCGGCCGGCCGTGCCGCCGAGCATGAAGCCGCGAGTCCGGGCATCGGCGGCGGCCCAGATCAGATCGCCGATCCGCTGGAACCCGAACATGGAGTAGTAGATGAAAAAGGGGATCGTGTTCACGCCGTGCGTCGCATACGCCGTGCCGGCGGCGATGAACGACGACATCGATCCGGCTTCGGTGATGCCTTCCTCGAGAATCTGTCCGTCCGAAGCTTCCTTGTAGTAAAGGAGCATGTCCATGTCCACCGGTTCGTACACCTGTCCGACATGGGAGTAGATGCCGACCTGACGGAACAGAGCCTCCATGCCGAACGTCCGGGCTTCATCGGGCACGATGGGCACGACCAGGTGGCCGATGTCCTTGTCGCGCAGCAGCTTCGACAGCATCCGCACGAACACCATCGTCGTCGACGCCTTGCGACCTTCCGTGCCCTTGTGGAACTCCTCGAAGAGCTCGTGCGGCACCGGAGGCAGTCTGCTCGCACGCACCTTGCGGTTCGGCAGGTACCCTCCGAGCGCGTCACGCCGCTCGCGCATGTACTTGATTTCCACCGAGTCGTCGGAGGGCCGATAGAACGGCGTGGCATGGATTTCAGCGTCCGAGATCGGGATGCCGAAGCGCGTGCGGAACGCGCGCAGCTCCTCGTCGTTCATCTTCTTCTGCTGGTGGGTGATGTTCTTGCCTTCCCCCGCCTCGCCCAAACCGTATCCCTTGACCGTGCGTGCGAGGATGACGGTGGGCGCCCCTTTATGTTCGACCGCCGCTTTGAAGGCATTGTAGACCTTGATGGGATCGTGCCCCCCGAGCGTGAGCTTCTTGAGCTGGTCGTCCGAGAGGTGCTTCACCATGTCGAGCAGCCGGGCATCGGCACCCCAGAAGTGCTGACGGACATAAGCGCCGGACTCGACGCCGTACTTCTGGTACTGGCCGTCGACGATCTCGCCCATGCGCTTCACGAGCAACCCGTCCCGATCCTTCGCCAGCAGGCTGTCCCACTCGCGGCCCCACAGGACCTTGATGACGTTCCAGCCGGCTCCGCGAAAGGCCGCCTCGAGCTCCTGGATGATTTGGCCGTTCCCGCGGACGGGACCGTCGAGCCGCTGGAGGTTGCAATTGATGACGAAGACGAGGTTGTCGAGCTTCTCGCGAGCGGGAAGGGTGATGGCGCCGAGCGTCTCCGGCTCGTCGGTTTCGCCATCGCCGAGAAACGCCCACACCCTGGCGTTCGACTTCGGCTTGAGCCCGCGATCCTCCATATAGCGGATAAACCGCGCGTGGTAGATCGCCATGATCGGGCCGAGCCCCATCGAGACCGTCGGATACTCCCAGAAATCCGGCATCAGCCATGGATGTGGATAGGACGAGAGACCACCGCCCTGACGAAGCTCGCGCCGGAAGTTTTCGAGGTCTCTCTCGTTGATTCGCCCTTCCAGGTACGCGCGTGCGTAGATGCCGGGCGCCGCGTGCCCCTGAAAGAACACCACATCGGCGTCGTCGTCACCGTCGTGGCCTCGGAAGAAGTGATTGAATCCGACCTCGTACAGGGTGGCGGCCGAGGCAAAGGTGGAGATGTGCCCCCCGATGCCTTCTTCCGCCTTGTTCGCCCGAACCACCATGGCGAGCGCATTCCAGCGCACCAGGCTCTTGATCCGCCTCTCGATGTCGGGGTTCCCCGGCATCAACACCTGCTCGTCTACCGGGATGGTGTTGATATACGGCGTGTTGGCCGTAAACGGCAGTTTGACCCCGATCTGGCGCGCATGAATCGTCAGCTCGCGCAGCAACCGCGCGACTTTGACCGGCCCGCCGCTCTGGAGGACATAATCAAGCGAGTCGAGCCACTCGCGCGTTTCGGTCGGGTCGAGCTCGGTCTGGTCTTTTGGGGATGGTTGTCTCACAACTCAATTCTAGACCAGCCGTCGCTGCGGGATAACATCGAGGCGGTGAGGAGACGTGATGCACCATTATATGCTTGCGCTGGTATCAGTCCTGTTGACGCTGACGGCCGTGCTGGTGGCCGCGCAATCCTCGTCTCCCATCCCTCCTCCTGTGAGGACGATCGCACCCGCTGCAGGTGGCATCGAGATTTCATCGCTCGATCGAAGCGTGGACGCCTGCACAGATTTCTATCAGTTTGCATGCGGCGGCTGGATGACCGCCAATCCGATGCCACCCGATCAGCAGCGATGGGGGCGATTCGCGGCGATCCAGGAACGCAATTTCACGATCCTCAGGGAAATCCTCGAGGCGGGAAAGGGCAGCGAGGACGAGGCCCGCGCAAGCGACTTCTATGCTGCCTGCATGAACGAAGGGGGCATCGAAGCCAGAGGGCTTGCGCCGCTCGAGGCCGACCTCGCCCGCATCGCCGGGCTGATCCGCAAGGAAGACCTCCCTGCGTTGCTCGCGCACCTTCATGGCGTGGGCGTCAACGCCTTGTTTCAATTCAGCTCGCAAACCGATCGCCGCGATGCGACACAGCAGATCGCACGGGTCGATCAGGGTGGCCTCGGGCTGCCCGACCGGGATTACTACCTGAAAACCGACGCCCGATCGCTCGAGCTGAAGCAGAAGTACGTCGACCACGTCCAGAAGATGCTCGAGCTGACCAGGACGTCGCAGGATCCGTCCGCGGCGGCGCGTGCGGTGCTCCGCATCGAGACCGCGCTGGCCGAGGCCTCGCTCGATCGTACGACTCGACGCGATCCCGCGGCTACGGATCACATGATGACGACCGACGAATGGCGGACGTTGACCCGCCCCATCGACTGGTCGGCATACGTCGCCGCCACGGGGTCGCCGGCGTTCAGCCGTTTCAACATTGCGGTCCCTGGCTTCTTCAAGGCGCTCAGCACGTTGCTGGAGTCAACGCCGGTCACCGAGCTGAAGGCCTATTTCACATGGCAGCTGGTGAACGCCTCGGCGCAGCTCTTGCCCCGGACCATTGCCGATGCCGATTTCGATTTCTTCAACCGTACGCTCGGAGGACAGCAGCAGCCGCTGCCCCGGTGGCAGCGGTGCGTCACGCAGACCGACAGCAGTCTCGGCGAAGCGCTTGGTAAAGCGTTCGTCGAACGCGCATTCGGCGCAGCGGCCAAAGCCGACACGCTGGCCATGGTGGAGGGGATCAAAGCGGCGATGGAGAAAGACATCGCCGAGGCCCCCTGGATGAGCGACGAGACCAAGCGCGCGGCGCGGGCCAAGCTCGAGACCGTCGTGGATCGCATCGGGTACCCGGACAACTGGCGCGATTACTCGTCGGTGCGCGTCACGCGCGACGATGCCCTGGGGAACCGGCAGCGGGCCATTGCCTTCGAGCGCCAGCGCACGCTGAACAAGATCGGCCAGAGCGTCGATCGCAACGAATGGAGCATGACGCCGCCGACGGTCAACGCCTACTACAGCCCCGATCGCAACACCATCAACTTCCCGGCTGGCATTCTCCAGCCGCCGTTCTATCAAGCGGGACGTGATCCGGCCGTCAACTATGGCGGCGCCGGCGCGGTGGTGGGCCACGAGTTGACGCACGGCTTCGACGATCAGGGCCGGAAGTTCGACGAACGAGGCAACCTGCGGAACTGGTGGACCGAGGCGGACGCGGCGGCGTACGAGTCGCGCGCCTCGTGCATCGCCGATCAGTATTCGCAGTATGTCGTGGCCGGGGACACCAACCTCAACGGCCGGCTCACCCTCGGCGAGAACACGGCCGACAACGGAGGAGTGCGCCTGGCGCTGATGGCCTACCTTGCCGGGCCTGGCGCTTCGGCGCCGGTCGTGGACGGCTTCACGCTCGACCAGCGGTTTTTCATCGGATTCGCGCAGGTCTGGTGTGAGAACCGCCGCCCCGAGTTCGAGCGGCTTCGGGCCGCAACCGACACGCATTCGTCCGGAAAGTACCGCGTCAACGGCACCGTCTCCAACATGCCGGAGTTTCAGCGCGCATTCGGCTGTCAGCCCGGCGCGCCGATGGTGCGCCAGAATCAATGCCGCGTGTGGTGAGCCGCCTCTCTGAGGTGCAGGCAGCGATCATTCAGTGCGAGGCCTGCCCTCGGCTGCGACAGTACTGCGCCGACGTCGCCCGGGAAAAGCGGCGCGCCTTCCGCGATGTCACATACTGGGGCAAGCCGGTGCCGGGCTTCGGCGACCACCGGGCCAGGATCCTGCTCGTCGGCCTGGCGCCTGCGGCGCACGGCGCAAACCGCACGGGTCGCGTCTTCACGGGCGACGGCGTCGGCGGATCCGGTGACTTTCTGATGGCAGCCCTCCATCGGGCCGGATTGGCAAACATCCCGACCTCTCGGCATCCAGGAGACGGTCTCAGGCTGCGCGACGCGTTCATCGCGGCCGCGGTCCGGTGCGCTCCCCCCAAGAACAAGCCAACGCCCGAGGAGATCGCCCGATGTCTCCCGCATCTTGAAGCCGAGACCGATGCGCTTCCTCACCTTCGCGTGATCGTCGCCCTCGGTCGAATCGCGTTCGATGCCTGGCTCCGCCTGCTGAAACGTCGGGCGGTCGTCGTTCGCCCGCGGCCGACCTTCGGCCACGGGGTCGTCTACGATCTGCCCAACGGCCAGACGCTGATTGGCTGCTTCCATCCGAGCCGCCAGAACACCAACACCGGCAAGCTCACCGCTGCGCAGATGGACGATGTCTTCAGGAAAGCGACAAAGGCACTGAAAGCCTGAACAGTGATAAACCAACTCCTCCACGACGTCCTTACCAGCCGGGTCTACGACGTCGCGCGCGAGACGCCGCTCGACCCGGCCGGACGTCTGTCGCGTCGGTTGAGCAACACGGTCCTTCTGAAACGTGAGGACCAGCAGCCGATCTTCAGTTTCAAGCTGCGCGGGGCGTACAACCGCATCGCCCATCTCACGCCTGAAGAGGCCGCGCGCGGCCTCATCACCGCAAGCGCCGGCAACCACTCACAGGGCGTCGCCTATTCCGCGCGCAAACTCGGCCTCAACGCCGTGATCGTGATGCCGCAGACCACTCCTCACATCAAGGTCGCAGCCGTGCGCGACCTGGGGGCCGAAGTCGTGCTCGCCGGCGACAGCTATGCCGAGGCGCAGGCGCACTGCCAGACGCTCGTCGCCGAGACCGGCATGACCTTCATCCACCCCTTCGACGATCCGCTCGTCATCGCCGGCCAGGGCACGATTGGCGACGAGATTCTGCGGCACGCGCAGGACCGCATTTCGGCGATCTTCGTGCCGGTCGGAGGAGGAGGTCTGATCGCGGGCATCGCCGGCTACACCAAGTCACTCAGACCCGAAGTCAAGGTCATCGGCGTCGAGCCGTTCGAGGCCGACGCGATGTACCAGTCTCTGGCGGCCGGGCGCCGCGTCCGCCTCCACCACGTCGGCATCTTCGCTGACGGCGTGGCGGTGCGTGAAGTCGGCGAGCAGACGTTCCCCATCGTTCAGCAGACCGTCGACGAGATCGTGCGGGTGACGAACGACGAAATCTGCGCGGCCATCAAGGACGTGTTCGACGATACGCGGACGATCCTGGAGCCCGCCGGCGCGCTCAGCGTGGCGGGGTTGAAACTCTGGGCTGCACGCGAGCAGGCGACCAATCAAAGCCTCGTCGCGGTGCTCAGCGGCGCGAACATGAACTTCGACCGGCTCCGCTTCGTCGCCGAGCGGGCGGAAGTGGGCGAAGCCCACGAGGCGCTCCTCGCCGTCACCATTCCGGAGCGTCCAGGCGCCTTCCGCGAATTCTGCACCGCCATCGGCCGCCGCGTGGTGACGGAGTTCAATTACCGCTTGAGCGGGCGGAAACAGGCCCACATCTTCGTCGGCGTCGCCACATCTTCGCGCGAAGATGCCGTGTCGCTGGCAGCACTGCTGACCTCACGCGGATACGATACGGTCGACCTCACGGCCAACGAGATGGCAAAGCTGCACGTCCGTCACATGGTCGGGGGCCGGGCGCCGGACGTGCGTCACGAACGGCTGTGCCGCTTCGAGTTCCCCGAAAGGCCCGGCGCGCTCATGCAGTTTCTCGACAAGCTGGGTGGCCGCTGGAACATCAGCCTGTTTCATTACCGGAATCACGGCGCCGATTTTGGCCGGGTGCTCGCCGGCTTCGAGGTCCCAGACACGGACATGGACCAGTTCCAGCAGTTCCTCGCGGGCCTCGGTTACGACCACGTACGCGAGGACGACAACGCCGCCTACAGCTTCTTCCTGCGCTGAACAGCGGATTCCAAACGCGTTCGAGGTATCCTCAGCGCTGGCATAACGGCGGCGCGCACAGCGCGCCCGCGAGGGAGCGGCGTGGGGCAAAGGGGTCCCCGCAAGCGACCGAGCCGGGGTCCGGGGCAGAGCCCCGTCTAGTTAGGAGGACGCTCCATGGAACGCTACCGCCGGCTGATCTGGATTGGCTGCCTGGGTGTCATCGTATTGGCTGCCGCCTCGGCGTTCGGCCAGGGCTTTGTGCGGACGTCGCCGGAACAGGTTCAGTGGGTGGACGAACCTGGGGGCCATGGTGTGCAGCGAGCCGTCATGGCTGGCGATCCAGCCAAGCCCGGGCTCTATGTGGCTCGAATCAAGTTTCCGCCGGGAGTAATGAGCACCCCCCACCACCACGGCGAAGACCGCCACATCGTCGTGCTGCAGGGGACCTGGTATACGGGAACGGGCAGCCAGCTCACGCCGGACAAGACAGTCCCGCTGAAGGTTGGCAGCTACATGAAGCATCCGGCCGGCGAAACCCATTTCGACGGCGCGAAGAACGAAGAGGTCATCCTGCAGATCGTCGGGATTGGGCCGAGCACGACCGTACGAGTGAACCCCAAGGACACCGCGTTCACGCGGATCCCCTGATCCAGCCGCGGACCTTGCGGTTCCACCACATGATCACGCCCGTGACGAACAGCACGGGCGGGATGAGGCCGACACCCGCCCAGAGAATTTTGACCCAGAGGCCGGCGAATCGGCCGATGTGCGCCCGCGCGAACCATTCGAGGGCGACGTCGCCCGACCGGATCGGAACGTCGTCGGTCGGCGGCTGCAGGAAGTCCACGAGATCCAGAAAGGGGTCGGGGAACACCATGTAGACGCCGGTAATCGCCCACATGAAAACCAGCGCGAACGTCCAGAACCCCATCACGTTGTGGAGATCCCAGTTGAATCGTTTCCAGCTCGTGGCCCACTTGAGCAGCAGGCCGCGACGCAGGCCCCGAATGCCAGGCCACCAGATGACCATGCCGGTCAGGCTCATGACCGCGAGAACGATTCCCCCAATCCCGTTCAGGTCGCGTCCGACACGATCGCCAAGGAGGTTGTCATGGAACTCCGCCACCTTCTCGAACATCCGCGTAGCCTGCGGCTCGGCGTCACCGAGATCCGCGCCGTCGTACGGATCGAACAGACGGTGGAGCTCGGTGTCGCCTTTTTTCAGCCACACCTCCGCTGACGCGGTCGGCGTACGCCGGCGCAGCTGAACCGACGAGACCTCGAATCCCGGAAACTGCCGGCTCGCTGCCTCGGCGATCCCTTCGTCGGTGAGCCGCTCGGTCTGGCGCACCTCGACGCGCGTTCCGGGTCTGAAGTACTCGTAGAACTCGTTGCGGAACACCGTCACGCTGCCGGTCACGCAGATCGCGACGATGTAGAGGCCGACGCCGATTCCGGTCCACAAATGGATCTGAAAGAGCGCTTTGCGGAGCATGTTGCCTCTAGCCACGTCCAATGAACGGCATCTTCGTTGCCATGACGGTCATGAACTGGACGTTCGCCTCCAGCGGCAGACTCGCCATGTACGCCACGGCCCGCCCCACCTGCGCGACGTCCATGGTCGGTTCGGGCGCGATCGCCCCGTGCGCCTGCATGACGCCCTGTGAGACACGCGCCATCGGTTCGGTTGCCGCGTTGCCGATGTCTATCTGGCCGCAGGCGATATCGTACTTCCGCCCGTCGAGCGATGTCGACCGGGTCAGGCCCGTGATCGCGTGTTTGGTGGACGTATATGGGGCGGAGTTCGGACGGGGCACGTGCGCCGAGATCGAGCCATTGTTGATGATCCGGCCGCCCCGCGGCTGCTGCGCCTTCATCAGTCTGAACGCCTGTTGGGTGCACAGGAACACTCCGGTCAAGTTCACATCCACGACCGATCGCCACGTTTCGACCGGCAGATCTTCGAGCGGGACCGGGGGCGCGAACAAGCCGGCATTGTTGAAGAGGAGATCGAGGCGCCCGTATCGCTCTTTCGTCCGCGCGAAGAGTGCCTCGACCGACGCGGCATCGGCGACGTCGGTCTGGACGACCATGGTGCGGGAGCGACGGGCCCCCGCTTCCGCCGCTGTCTGTTCGAGTCGATCGACCCGGCGACCCGCGAGGACGACTTCGTAATCGTCCTCGAGCAGCGCCAGGGCGGCCGCTTTCCCGATCCCCGATCCGGCACCCGTAACGACAGCAATCTTCGGCATGCTGAACCCTCTCAGTCAGGAATGGACACGTTCATGTTGGATACCGCCGCGATGTTCCGGGTCGAGCGGGAGCGGACGAGTGGCACGATGACATCGGGACGGTCGGTGATCAAGGCGTCGACGCCGTAACCGAGCAGGCGATGGGCATCCTCTGACTCATCGACGGTCCACACCTGTACGCCCAGATTCGCACGGTGGGCATGCTCGACGAACCGCGGTGAAACCACCTGTGTGCCGCCCGACCATTCCGGTACTTGGTATCCCTGATACCCGACGCGCGTGACCGGCCAGCGGCACTTCGACCTGTAAAGCGCCCACCGGACCTCCTCGCGAGCCGCGCTCGTGGCCAGCCGAGGCTCGATCCGGCGGGCTTCGCGGATCGCGCGCAAGCCGAACGATCCAAGGCAGACACGCTCTATCGCGTCGGCTGCCCGAACGACGTCCACGACGCGGCGAGTCAGTTCGACCTCGTTCAACTTCAGCTCGATGACAATCGGCACGTCGCGATACCGCGCCACGACGGTAGCCAGCGCCGGAATCCCGACACTCTGTCCCCTGAACGGATACTGGGGCATCTGACCGTGGGAGTCCGCGTCGGTTGAGCCTGTCGAGCTCCCTCCCGAAACCTGCTCCAGCGGCACCGGGGTGAAGTGATATCCCGCGTCGGCTCGCACAAGCTCGTCGGCCGTGTAATCGGCAAGTCGTCCCCGCAGATTTGTGGTCCGCTCCAGGCCGGAATCGTGGTGGACGACCACGATCCCGTCGCGCGACAGATGTACGTCGAGTTCCAACCCATCAGCCCCGAGGGCCAAACCGCGATCGAACGCCACGATTGTGTTCTCGGGCGCCAAGGCGCTGCCACCCCGATGCGCGAACACCCTCGGACGGCGACCGTCGAAGAACGAATGCAGCAACGGCGAAGTAGTGTAGTCCGGCTGAAGCCGGGATAGAATCGGTTCATGGCCCCCCCCATTGAGACCCTTGGAGACCTGCGTCAATCCGGCGCCACCCTTCGGCCGGTCAAGCAGGAAATCCGCGACAATCTCGTCCTCAAACTGCAGGCAGGACAACCGATCTTCCCCGGCATCATCGGATTCGACGAGACGGTCATCCCGCAACTCGTCAATGCCATTCTCTCGCGTCACAACTTCATCCTGCTGGGCCTTCGAGGCCAGGCGAAGAGCCGCATCCTGCGCGGGCTCACGGAGCTGCTCGACGAGCGGATTCCCGTCGTTCCGGGATGCGAGATACACGACGACCCGCTGAAGCCGATCTGCGCCGCCTGCCGCGGCCGCGTCGCCCGGGAAGGTGACGGCATGCCGATCGCCTGGCTCGAACGTGAAGCGCGGTACGTCGAAAAGCTCGCGACGCCGGACGTGACGATCGCCGACATGCTCGGGGATATCGATCCGATCAAGGCGGCGCAGGCCGGCCTCAATCTGTCCGACGAATTGACGATGCACTACGGGCTGCTGCCGCGGGCGAACCGGGGCATTTTTGCGATCAACGAACTGCCTGACCTCGCGGGCAAAATTCAGGTGGGCCTGTTCAACATCCTCCAGGAGGGCGACGTTCAAATCAAGGGCTATCCGATTCGTCTGAAGCTCGACGTCCTGCTGGTGTTCACAGCCAACCCGGAAGACTACACGGCCCGCGGAAAGATCATCACTCCTCTCAAAGATCGCATCGGGTCGGAGATCCGCACGCACTATCCGGTCACGCGTCACAACGCCATCGCCATCACCAGGCAGGAGGCGTGGACCGAACGCACCGGCAGCCGGGAGGTCGAGATTCCTGACTACGTCCGCGAAGTGGTTGAAGAGGTGGCCTTCCAGGCACGGGCCGATCGCAAAATCGACAAGCGTTCCGGCGTAAGCCAGCGGCTTCCCATCACGACGCTCGAACTCGTCGTGTCGAACGCGGAACGCCGTGCGCTTGCCCACGGCGAACGCATGGTCGTGCCTCGGGTCACCGACATCTACGCCGCATTGCCCTCGATCACGGGCAAATTCGAGCTCGAATACGAGGGCGAGCTCCGTGGCGCGGAACAGGTGGCGCGCGACCTGATTCGCTCGGCGGTCGGCAACGTTTTCACCGGTATGTTCGAAGGCGTCGATACGCGGACGGTGGTCGAATGGTTCGACCTGGGCGGCACGCTTCCACTCGGCGACAACACGCCGGCGCAGGAGATGATCGCGACGACGCGCAGCGTTCAGGGGCTCCTCGATCTGGCGAGCCGCGCGGGTGTCCCCGCAGGCGCCGATCCCGCGCTCGTTGCCTCTGCGATCGATTTCGTTCTCGAGGGCCTATACGCACAGAAGAAGATCAGCCGGAGCGAGGAACGCGGGTACTCGGCCGCCGAGTCTGCGGCGCGGCGCCCGACCCGCCGGGAGGAACAGGCGATCAATGAGGAAGTCCGGATTCCGAGCGGAAAGAAGAAGTATTACAACTGAGGTTAGGGGTTAGAGGCTAGAGGTTAGGGACGAGGGGAAGGCCCTCAGCCCTAGCCTCCAGCGTCTAACCTCCAGCCTCTACAAGCATCATGAAATATCGCTACACCAAATACGTCGGCGACGAGCTCGACGACCTCGACATCGAGGATCTGGTTGCGAAGCTGTCGGATCTGCTGCTGGCCAGCGGCTTCGGCAGCCCGTACGGCATGGACGAGGAAGAGCGGACCATGCAGGCGCTGCACGACGCGATTCTCGACGCGCTCTTCAGCGGCGGCGTTCTGCCCGAAGAATCGATCGAGCGACTGCTGGGCGATCCGGCCGACGCCGACCAGAGCGACGCACGCTCGAAGCTCGAACAGCTGATCCAGCAGATCATCGAACGGATGGCGGAGCAGGGCTACATTTCGATGCCACCCGATCTCGAGGCCGCGCGCGCCGAGCGCCAGGGGCGCGGCGGCACGTACGGCCCGGATCAGCCGCCGGTCAAGTTCGAGGTCACAGACAAGGCGCTCGACTTCCTCGGTTACCGCGCGCTGCGCGACCTGCTGGGGTCGCTCGGCAAGAGCAGCTACGGACGACACGACACCCGCGAGCAGGCCACCGGGGTCGAAACGACCGGCGCCCCCAAAGCCTACGAGTTCGGCGACACGCTGAACCTCGATGCGGGTGCGACGCTGCTGTCCGCGGCGCAACGCGAGGCACGCGCCGAACACGAGGCTCGCGCTGGCCTTGCCGCGCATCCGCCGGCGCCTCGTGCACCGGGTCGAATCAACGTGACGCACGAGGACTTGATGGTGGTCCAGGGCGAGTACCAGAGCTCATGCGCGACCGTGCTGATGCTCGACTGCAGCCACAGCATGATTCTGTACGGCGAAGATCGATTCACGCCGGCCAAGCGGGTGGCTCTCGCCCTCGCACAACTGATCAAGACTCAGTACCCAGGGGATGCGTTGAAGGTGGTGCTGTTCCACGACTCGGCCGAGGAGATCCCGCTTGCGGAGCTCGGCCGCGTACGGGTCGGTCCCTACTACACGAACACGAGAGAGGGCCTGCGTCTCGCCCGACGACTGCTCGACCGCCAGCGCAAGGACATGCGACAGATCATCATGATCACCGACGGCAAGCCGTCGGCCTTGACCCAGCCGGACGGTCGCATCTACAAGAACGCCTTCGGCCTCGATCCCTTCATCGTGGCGGAGACGTGCGCCGAAGTCGCCGCCTGCCGCAAGAGCGGCATCATGATCAACACGTTCATGCTGGCCCGCGATTACGATCTCGTGAGTTTCGTACGGCGCGTCGCCGAAATCTGCAAGGGCAAGGCGTACTTCACGACACCGTATACCCTCGGACAGTACGTGCTGATGGACTACATGGACAAGAAGACCAAGACGATTCACTGATGTCCGAGCTGCTCCCCCTCTTCCCTCTCCCGAACGTGGTGCTGTTTCCCAACGTGTTCCTGCCCCTCCACATCTTCGAGAGCCGGTACCGCGAGATGGTGGCCGACGCCATTGCCGGCGACCGGATGATCGGCATGGTGCTCTTGCGGCCCGGCTGGGAGCAGGACTACGAGGGACGGCCGCCCGTTTATCCGATTGGCTGCAGCGGCGTCATCACCCATGTCGAGCGGCTGCCCGACGGACGCTACAACATCGTCTTGCGCGGGCTGGAACGATTCCGGATCGTCGGCGAAGATCACAGCCTCAGCTATCGCCGCGGTCTCGTCGAGCCGCTCGTGGAGGCCGCGTTGACGGGCGACGATCGAGCCGCCATCCGACGGCTGAGGACAAAGCTCGAAGCGATTCTGACGCACGCGCGGGACTCGAAGGTCTCGGATGCGAAGATTCCGTCAGCCATGTGCGACGAGGATCTCGTGAACGCGCTCGCGCAATATCTGGACCTCGAGCCCCTCGAGAAACAGGCGCTGCTCGAGCATCCGTGCCTGCGCGCGCGGGCCGAGTCGCTCGTCGAACTGCTCGAGATCAAGATCATCATGGCGCGGACGCCGGGGACGTCGAAGGTGGTCAACTAGGAGTCCGTCCGAGTAATCGCTGTGATAGTCACATTGCCTCGTGCTGCGCGCCCCGGATGCCTGTCGCTGCTCTCGGCGATGGCCGCATCGGCGTCCAGCGCGTGCCCGAGCTCGACGACAGTCCCCGGCTCGCCATCAGACGCAGAGGCGATACAGCTTCAGAATGTTGTGCGTCGTGCACACCAACGACCATTCGCCTTGCACCTGTTCGAATCCGCGCAACAGGAATTGGCGGAAGCCACGCGCCTGTTTGATCTGCCCGATCACCGGTTCGACGATGCCCTTTCGCGCCGCGTAGGCGGCCGCGCCGGTCTTCGTGAGCAGCTTCCGGGACATTCGATCGACGATCGTGGCGGTCTTCGGCAAGGGACCGCGTGGACAGGGCCCGGGCCGTTCGCCATGTTTCTGCTTCCGGGTCGAGATGTACGCGTCGATGGTCGTGTGGGCGATCGCGGTCAGGTTGTCATCCGAGCAATAGCCCGCGTCGGCAAGCAGGTGGTCGGGCGTATCGCCGGACTGCTGTTCGATGGTGGCGATCATCGGCAGCAGTTGCTTCTTGTCATTCGTCTCTTGCGTGACGGCTTGGCCGACGATCAGTTGCAGGTCGTCGACGGCGACCTGCACGTTGTACGCCTGGACGAAGCCGTCGGGCCCCTTCATGATCCGCGACTCGGGATCGGTGAAGTTGTATTGCGCCTTCGGATCCGGCTTCACCGACTCGGCGGGTTGGCCTCCCGCGGCGGCCTCGTCCTTCGCGCGGGCCTCCAGGGCCCGTTTCGCTTCGCGAATCCGTTTCAACCGACTCTCGCGCCGTTGCAGCTCCGCCGGCAGCTCGTCGCCTCGCCGATCGGGTCCGTACTCCGCGTCCTCAGCTGCGTCCACCGCCTCGGCCTGATCGAGCAACTGCTTCACTTCCTCGCGCAGCTGTCGTTGCTTGTCGCGCATCCGTCCGTAACTCATCGCCTTGTGCTTCGATGCATTCGCCTTGATCTTGCTGCCGTCGAGCGCCACGCGACCGACCCGCGGGGCGCCCAGTTCGCGCGCCAGACGCAGCACCTGCTCGAAGAACCCGCGCAACGCCGTCAGATGTGTCTTGCGAAAATCAGCGATCGTCCGGAAATCGGGCGCATTGCCCGCCGCCAGGACGCGGAACGCCACGTCCTCGACCAGCCGCCGCTGGATCTTCCGCGACGAAAACACGCCGACGCAGTAGGCGTACACCAACACCGTGGTCAGCATGACCGGGTGATACGGCGGATAGCCGCGTTCCTCGTCCTCATACACGGTCGTGATAGCCGACAGATCCAATTGATCGATCAGGTCGCTCACGAAGAACGCCAGGTGATCCTCCGGCAACCACTCGCGCAGGCTCGGCGGCAGCAGCAGATCCTGCTCGGGCACATAGGGGCGATAGGTCTTGGCCATCGCCCGCAGTGTAGTACAACCGTCGCTCCGCGCAGCCTGAGAATGGTGGCGTCAAAGCCGATTACTCGGACACGCTCCTAGGGGGTTAGAGGCTGGAGGTTAGGGTGCGGGGCTTGGGCCCAGCGCTTGATACGGCAAAGGTTCCAGTCGCGTCGGCCTGCTCACTCACGGTAATCACCACAGGCACACGAATCTGTTGTAGATTGCACATCGGCAATTGCTGCGTCGGAAAGCTGACCACCGACGCTGACGGCCGATGGCAGAAGTCTTGTGCCTATGATTGGCAGCCGGCTCGCTCATTACGAGATCACGAGCCACCTGGGATCGGGCGGCATGGGCGACGTTTATCAGGCGTCCGACACCAGGCTCGGACGAAGCGTCGCGATCAAGGTGCTGCCCGACGCGTTCGCGACCGACGCGGACCGCGTCGCGCGCTTCGAACGCGAAGCGCGTGTCCTCGCCTCGCTCAATCATCCCCACATCGCCGCGATCTACGGGATCGAGCAGTCGGGCGGGCGCACGTTCCTCGTCATGGAGCTGGCCGCCGGCGAGACGCTGGCGGCCCGGATCGCCCGCGGGAAGCTGCCGCTCGACGAGGCGCTCGCCATCGCAACACAGCTGGCCGAAGCCCTGGAGGCGGCGCACGCCCGGGGCATCGTCCATCGGGATCTGAAGCCCGCCAACATCACGGTCGATCGCGACGGCCACGTGAAAGTGCTCGACTTCGGCCTGGCGAAGGCGTTTGCCGGCGACGCGGCGCAGGTGAATGTGTCCAACTCGCCGACGATGAGCCTGGGGGCCACGAGTCCCGGGATGATCCTGGGCACGGCGGCCTACATGTCGCCCGAACAGGCCAAGGGAAAGGAAACGGACCGGACGACGGATCGGAGCGGGGCGCTTTGCGAAGAAAACCCTACGGAGCAGGCCGCGCACGCGTCAGGCGGAAAAGCGTCCCGGAGGCGCCGAAATCCCCGTGGGGTGACGAAGTCGGGGCCCCACGGTAATGACCGACATGTCACCGCAGGAACGCTTTTCCGGCCTGCGGAGTTGGGTTTTCTGAGCAAAATGGCCCGCTGCGCCGTGGCCGCTGACCGAAGGGCATTACCTTTAGGCGCACCGCCGAGGAGTCCGGCTAAAGCCGGAAACTACTCAAATACGCACAATTCGAAACCGCTCTCTAGGTCCTCAGTCGTTCCGCGATCACCTGAACGATCTTCTCCCCGTGAAACCGCCCGTTCTCGATGAAGATGTTGCTCGTATCGACGCCGGTCACCGCGCCGCCGGCGAGAAACAAGCCTGGTACGTTCGTCTCGAACGTTTCGGGATCGTAGGTCGGCACGCACCGTTCGTTCAGCTCGATCCCTGCTCCTCTGAGCAGATTCGAATCGGATCGGTAGCCGGTCAGCAGCAGCACGGTGTCGGCTGGCAGTTCTTCGTCCTGGTCCGGTCCCTCGGTTCGAACGAGGACTGACGTCGGGCGGATTTCCTTCACACACGTATTGAATCGCGCTGCAATCGACCCCTCTTTGATCCGGTTCTCGATGTCGGGCCGGACCCAGTATTTGATGCTGGGCTTCAACTCGGCCCACCGGTGCACGAGTGTGACGTACACACCAGACCGGTAGCATTCGAGGGCCGCTTCCGCTGCGGAGTTCCCGCCGCCGACGATGACGACGCGCTGGCGGAAGTGCGCGTGGGGCTCGGAGTAATAATGATGCACGTGCGGGAGATCTTCGCCGGGCACGCCGATTAGATTGGGATGGTCGTAGTACCCGATGGCCATCAGGACATTGCGGGCATGTCGGACACGCCTTACGCCCCTCGTGTGACGGGTTTCGAGAGCGAAGCAATCGTCCTCACGCGCGACCGACAGCACGGTTTCGCCGTACGAGATCTGCAAGTCGTATTTGGCGACGACCTTCCGGTAGTACTGCAGCGCTTCCGCTCGCGTCGGCTTCTCATACGGCGACACGAACGGCAGCCCGCCGATCTCGAGTAACTCGGGGGTCGTGAAGAACACCATCTGGGGTGGAAAGCGATAGATGGAGTTGACCAGCACGCCCTGCTCGAGCACCTGGTAATCCACTTCGCGTTGTGTGGCGGCGATCGCGGCGGACAGCCCCGAGGGTCCTGCGCCGACGATGATCAGATCCCGAACCGGCATGAGGTCTATTGTAATTTGACCTCCCCGTCACCGGCCGGCCGGCGCGATGAGGCGCGTCAGCGCCTCGAGGTGCGCCACGAGCGCTCTCCGACCGGCCGCGGTCAGGCGATACCAGCTGACGGGGCGTCGATCCTGGTACGCCTTGCGAACGCTGATCAACCCGGCGTCCTCCAGCTTTCGCAGCTGCGCGCCGAGGTTGCCATCCGATTCACCGAGCAGCTGCCTCAGGCGGCTGAACGAGAGCTGATCGGCTCTCGACAGCAGCACGCAGGTTGCGAGCCGCGAGCGGTGCTCGAGGAGGCTATCGAGGCCGGCGAGGCCCGCAGACACCTCTGCCTCTGCGCTGTCAGGCGGCAACGATGCGTCCACGCGAGGCTCGTACGCCGCTGATCATCAACGCCGCGGCGACGACGACGCCTGCCAGGGTCCAGACGTAAGTCGACATCGACAGCACGACGAGATAGGCCGCGGCTATCAGCAGGCCCACCCAACGCAACGGTCCGTCGAGGTGCAGGCCCGCGTGAAAATACGCTTGTGCGACCAGCAGAAGCACGACCGGTCCGAATGCCTCGGCGGCCACGATGCGCTGGCGCACCATGAAGGTCCCGAGGAAGACTGCGGCGAGCAACGCGCCCCAGTGCAGCGCGTACCGGATGCCGCGCGAGGCGTTGAGATAGCCGCTGCGCTGCTGATGCCGCCAGCCGAGGTACGCGCTGAGCAGTCCGCCGGCGGGGCCGGCGACTGCCCAGTAGATCGGGACCGAGTCGAGGCTGACGTCGTGCAAACCGAACCCGACCAGCACCAGGACTCCCCAGAGAAAGTAGATGGCGGGCGGCGAGCCGACAGGCGCGTCTTCGACCGAGGCGCGGACGAAATCGAGGTCTTCACGAAGGCGGGTGAGATCGGTCATCGGAGACACTCCATTCTTAGAGTTCTCTATTTTATAGAGCTAGTGCGCTGTCGCTGTCAAGAGCCACCGCCCCGGACGCGCCGCCCGCGCATCCGACTGTGCCATTCGCCCGCGTCTCCTGCCCGTTCAGCCGACGTCTGGGCCCGTTCGCTGCATTGTTATTTCAGTCAACCCTTTCTCCTTCTATCATTTAGCGCACCGGGAGGGCCGGTGGCCTGGTCTGGTTTGTCTGCCTCCCGAAGGAGAATCGCATGCACGCGCCCATCAAGTACTTCGAGAAGGGGCTTTCGATTGCCGCCAACGGCGCCTGGGTCGTGTTCAGCAACGTGAACAAGATCAACCAGCGCCCGTCGTTGATCCCCAAGTGGTCGGACAAGCCTTTGCTGAAGTCGTGGGAGAAAACAAAGCCGCCGCTCGGCTGGCCGCGTGAGACCGACTCGCTCTGCCCGACCTGCACGCGCGAAGCGCGGCAGGCGATCCTCGACGGCAAGAAAGACGTCAGCACGCTGCTGACCGAGAAGGTCGGCGAGATCAAGGCGACGATTCTCGAGCGCGACGGCAAGATCCTGATGGTGAAGGATTGTCCGCTTCACGGCCATTTCGAGGACGTGATGGCGATCGACACCGCTTTCTTCAAGCACCTCGAAGACGTCTTTCCCGGCCGCGACATCCGCGCGCACAACGACGAGAAGCTGCACAACCACGGGAGCAGCACCATCCAGCACGGCCGCGGCTCGGTCCTCACTGTGGACCTGACGAACCGGTGCAACATGATGTGCGACCCCTGCTTCATGGACGCAAACCAGGTCGGGTTCGTGCACGAGCTGTCCTGGGACGACATCAAGATGGTGCTGGACAACGCCATCAGCATCAAGCCGCGACGCCAGATGTCGGTGCAGTTCTCAGGCGGCGAGCCGACTATCTCGCCGTACTTCCTCGACGCCGTGCGCTATGCGCGCAAGGTCGGCTACAACAGCGTGCAGGCGGCGACCAACGGCATCGAGTTCGCCAAGAATCCCGAGTTCGCCAAAGCAGCCGCCGAGGCCGGCCTGCGCTACGCGTATCTGCAGTTCGACGGCATCGGCAACGCCGCGAACGCTCACCGCCGCGTCGGCAACCTCTTCGATGTCAAGCTGCGCGCGATCGAGAACCTCTACAACGCGGGCGTGGACATCGTGCCGGTCGTCACGATCGTCAACGGCGTGAACAACGAGCAGGTGGGGCGCATCATCGAGTTCGCGCTCGACAACCCGAAGAAGATCAACTTCCTGTCGTTCCAGCCGGTGTCCTTTACGGGCCGTGACGAGGAGGTGACCCCGGAACGTCGCGCTGCGCAGCGCTACACGCTGTCGCACCTGGCCCACGACGTGAAGAACCAGACGGGCCTCGGCGAGCCGACGCGCGACTGGTTCCCGATCTCGTTCATGGGCAGCTTCACCGACTGGGCCGACGTCACGCACGGCGCGGAGAAGGAATTCGGACAGCTGACCTGCGGCTGCCACCCGAACTGCGGCGTCGGCATGGCCATCATGATCGACAAGGAGACCAAAGAAGCGGTGCCGGTGACGGCGTTTCTCAACGCCGAGCAGCTCGCGAAGGACGTCGCCTCGGTCAGCGACGCCGGCCGCAGCCGATTCCTCTCCATCGCCGGCATGGCGCTCGCGCTGGTCCGCAACTACGACTCGTTCAAGTCGCCGACGCACTTCAAGCTGACGGACCTCCTGAAGAAGTTCGACAAGACCTTCGGCGCGACGAAATCCGCCGAGAAGGGCAAATACGGAAGGGTGGAAGGCGATCGGACGGTGGCGGACATCGAGAAGCGGCGGGCCGATCGATGGAATTTCCTGTTCGTCGCCGGAATGTGGTTCCAGGATCTCTTCAACTACGACTTCCGGCGGACGGAGATGTGCATCATCCCCTATGCGACGCAGCAGGGCGAAATCTCCTTCTGCGCCTACAACACGGGCATCGGGTGGCGCAACATCATCGAGAAGATGCACATGACGGCGACGCTCACGAAGTGGTACGAGGAGCACGGCCGGCACGAGATCTTCGCGGGCGGAAAGAAAGTCGAGCTGAATTCGACCGCCCACTCGCTGAAGCTCAACGAAGAAGCAGTCCGCAAAGGCGCGCAGACCGATCTGGACGAGCTGGGGATCGCCAAGAATGCGCGCGAGGAGAAGCTCGCCGCGCGGAAGCACAAGGACGAACACCAGGGCGCCGGGGCCGGTGCAGTCGACCAGGGGGCAGGGGCCCCTGGAGTAATCAAGGACGAGCGCTACCATCAGGAAATGGCGAAGCTCTACGCCCAGCACGTCCTCAAGCAGCCGCCGACCCTCTCGATTCAAGGACTCGGCGGGCCGAGGAAGAAGCAGCAGGACGTCCAGGAAGTGCTGCACAAACCCACGCTGTAATTGCAGGATTGCAGAATTGCAGGATTGCAGAAAGTGAAGAGGTGGACTGAGACTGTCCGTTACTGTTGAGTCGTCGGCTTCGTCGTTGGCTTTGCTGTGCCCGCGCGTGGGGCCGGACGGGCCGGTCCCGGCCGATACTCAATCATCACGTTGCTGATCGTCGCGATGGGCCGGCCTTCCTGCGTGTAGGTCGCGCTGCCGTCGAGCCGTTCGACGGTCAACTTCTCTCCCAGGATGCTGACCGCGTCCTCCCGATCGGGAATGACGATCGTGATCGACTCGGTGCCGGTCGGGGCCACCGCCTTGACGCCGCCCGGACCCGCGCCCCCGGCCACCCGCTCGAGCAGATCCGCCGCCGTCCGGAACTCGCTTTGCACCACCGCCCGGCTGATGAGCGTGTTGTCCATCGTCAGCACCCCGATGGTCGCCGTGTACTGGGAGAAGGCCCGGCCTGCCTTGACCTGTTCCTCGGAATAGGTGTGACGGTTGTGCAGATCGAAGGTCAAGGTCACCGGACCACGATGCGGCGGCAGCTTGATGAGGATGCCGGCCATCGGATCGCGACCGGCGATCACGTCGCAGTAGTTCCTCACGCTGGTCACGCCCTGGCCGAGCGAGGCCGGGCACGTCACCTCCGGCACCATTTTCCGTGCGCCGGAAGCCGGAGGGGCTGGCGCGCGGGCAGCCGGCTTGGTCTGCGACGCCGCGGGCATCGCCAGGAGCAGCACCAGTCCTGTGGCGAGCAGGTTGGGCATGGGCAGCATGGGCATCAGTATAGTACGGTGCGCCACGACCGTAGGAGACCCCTTCCTGCTAGCCGGCCTGTCCCTCTTCGTCGGCGCACGCAAGGCTCGCGGCTGAGCTTGACCCGGGAACACCGCTCCGCAGTCTGATCAGCTCCAGGAATTCCATTCGGGTTCGGGCCTTGTCGCGGAAGATGCCGTGCATCGCGCTCGTCACGGCAAACGAATTCTGCTTCTCGACGCCACGCATCGACATGCACAAGTGCGTGCCTTCCATCACCACCGCGACCCCACGCGGAGCGATTTTGTCGAGAATCGTGTCGGCAATCTGGTTCGTGAGGCGTTCCTGGACCTGCAGACGGCGGCTGAACACATCAACCAGCCGCGGAATCTTGCTCAGGCCGATGACCTTATCGGAGGGAATATAGGCAATATGGCACTTGCCGAAAAACGGCAGCAGATGATGCTCGCACAGACTGTAGAAGTCGATGTCCTTGACGATGACCATCTCGCTGTAGTCGACCGTGAACAGCGCGTTGTTGATCACCTGGTCGACGTCAGCGCGATATCCGCTCGTGAGAAACATGAGCGCCTGCTCGACGCGCCTGGGCGTGTTCAGAAGCCCTTCTCGATCGGGATCCTCGCCGAGCTCCTTCAACAGATGCCTGATCAGATCCTGCATCCGACTATTGTAGCGTTCGGCGCCGCGCGAAAGGGTTCCTACTGCTGCTCGGTGTCAATCTGGGCGCGCTGCAGCCGGCCGCTGAAGTCCACATAGACAGACTTCCATTCCGAAAATACGTCGAGCGCCGCGACCCCGGCTTCACGATGTCCGTTGCCGGTGGCCTTGGTGCCGCCGAATGGCAGATGCACTTCGGCGCCGATCGTCGGCGCGTTGACATAGAAGATGCCCGTGTAGACATCCCGCATCGCGGCAAACGCCCGGTTCACATCCCGCGTATAGATCGACGCCGACAGGCCGTACTGTACGCCGTTGGCGATCGACACCGCCTCCTCGAAGGACCGACATGGCATCACGGACACCACCGGGCCGAAAATCTCTTCCTGCGCAATGCGCATCCCTGGCACGACATCGCTGAAGATCGTCGGCTCGTGAAAGAATCCCCTCGCGTGCTCACCCTGGCTCAGGCGATGCCCACCACAGGCGAGCGTGGCCCCCTCTCGTTTGCCGATTTCGACGTACTTCATGACCGTCTGCAGCTGACCTTCGCTGACGAGCGGTCCCATCTGGTTCCGCCGATCCAATCCGTCTCCAACGCGGAGCGCCTGCGCCCTGGTGACGAACTGCTCCAGAAAAGAGCGCAGCACCTTCTCGTGCACGACGACGCGGCTCGCGGCGGTGCAGCGCTGGCCCGTGGTGCCGAACCCGCCCCAGAGGCATCCCTCCACCGCCAGATCGAGGTCTGCGTCGTCCATGATCATGATGACGTTCTTGCCACCCATCTCGAGGTGTGTTTTCTTGAAGGACGGTGCGGCGGCCTGCGACACGACGCGGCCGATGTCGGTCGATCCGGTGAACGACACCACCTGGACCCGCTCGTCGACGAGGAGCGCGTGGCCGATGTCGGCTCCTGCTCCGGTGACCACGTTGACGACCCCTGGCGGTATTCCGGCTTCCTGAAGAATCCGGACGAAATGCACCGCCGACAACGGGGTCAGCGAGGCTGGCTTCACCACGACAGTATTGCCGCAGACCAGTGCCGGGGCGATCTTCCACGAGGGGATCGCCATGGGGAAGTTCCACGGCGTGATCAGCCCGCACACTCCCAGCGGTTGCCGGATCGACATGGCGAACTTGTCGCGGAGCTCGGATGGAACGGTGTGCCCGGACTGTCGACGGCCTTCGCCGGCGATGAAGAACGACATGTCCACGGCCTCCTGCACGTCGCCGCCGGTTTCGTCCAGCACCTTACCCATCTCACGCGTCATATCGCGCGCGAGAACCTCCTTTCGCTCGGCAATCAGTTGAGCGGCGCGGAACAGCAGCTCAGCACGACGCGGCGCCGGAACGAGCCGCCAGCTTCGATACGCGTGCTCGGCGGCACCAATCGCCGCCTGGACGTCTTCGGCGGTCGATTGTTGAAACAGACCAACGACCTCGTCGGACCGTGCAGGGTTTCGGTTTTCGAATGTGCCGCCTGAGCGGGACGGGACCCAGTCGCCGTCAATCAGGTTGTAATAAGTCGCCGAGACCTTGCTGGTTGTGGAAGCCATAGCGTGAGAGTGCCGTACTGCCAACGCGGACGCAACGGCCGAAGATCCACTCTGGCAACAGGTTGCGCTGCCCACTCGCATTGGCCCCTCGCGGCGTCATGCGCAACGACACGAGACGGAGGGATCACGAAACAATCACAAATGCCCATGATTCGTCGCAACCGCAATGGCACGATTCCTGAAGTAATGGAAAGCGTCCGGGGAGCGGACTGATGATGACGAATACGACGCCGAGCATCTTCACCTCCGATCAGCAGGCCTCGACGACAGGGTCGCCTGCGCAGAAGGTTGTGGTCATCAACGGCGGCACCGACATGATGGCGCTGCTCGAAACGGTGCTGGAGGCGGGCCACTACGACATTGTGGTGGTCGAATCCACGGACCGCGCGTATTCACACATCAAACGCGTCCAACCTCAATTGGTGATCCTTTGCACGCGGCTCAACGAGCCCGACGGGTTCCAGGTGCTGTCGATGCTCAAACTGGATGAGGAGACGCGCCGCATTCCGGTGCTGACGTACGCAACCGAATTCGACGGCCATGAGCCTGACGAGGATACGGCCGACACCTCTGACGCGGACATTTTTCCGGTGGCCAAGCTTGCCCTGCCGATGAACTGAGAAATGGTATAGTCGGCGGCCGATGGCCACGGGTGAGTCAAACAAGCGCGATACCGATCGCATCCAGATTCTCGGCGAGCTGCACGGCGAGGTCATGGTCTTCCAGCCGATGACGATCAAGGAAATCGCCCGTGGCGGCGCGCTGGTCGAAACGGCGTTTCCTCTTCATCTCGACTCCCTGCACGAGTTCCGCCTGACGCTCGGCGATCGTTCGGTCGTCGTCAAGGGACGGATCGTTCACTGCAGCATCAGTGACGTCGAGCAGGAGATCGTTCTGTACCGGTCGGGCATCGAGTTCGTCGCGCCGTCCGAGCGGGTCTACGCGGCCATCAGCGACTTCATCACCGCCATCCAGGATGGACGCAGAGCGCTCTGAAACGCTCGCACTCTTCCACTTTTCCCCTTCTTCACTTTCTTCACTTTCTGCACTTTCTGCACTTTCTGACTTTCTTCACTTTCTGCAATCCTGCAATTCTGCAATCCTGCAATTACCGCCGCGTGAGATATTCGAGATAATCCCCTGATGCAATCCGCTCAGCGCGTTCGAGCGGCGCGTTGTAGAAGTACACCCACGCGCAATCGACGCGGCCGTCTTCGAACGTGACCGGGACCTCCACCCGGACGTAGAGGCTGTCGTCGGGCTTCGAGGGATCGACGTCTTCGAATTCGTCAAAGGCACGGAGCAGGTCGTCGGGCCTGGCCATTCGATGAACTTCGCCCATCACGCGGCTGTCGGCTGCCGGGACGGCCGCCGGGTATGTTCCAAGATCGAACAGCATGGCCGAAATTGAGCCACGACCGCATGAGGTGAGACGGGGATCGACACTCAAGCCGCGCTGGCGCCTGAAGGCGGCCATGAGCGTGCCATAGAAGAAGACGAGATCGGTCACTGCTGACGGGACGGCAGCGTGTCGAAGACCTCACCGGGAATGGAGAATGAGAGGGCGACGCTGTTGCCTGTTCCGCCAAGCTCGAGCGACTGGACCATCGCCTGCATCTCGGGGCGGCTGCCAGCCTGAAGCTTAGCGAGGGCCAGGAACCCCCGCACGACGTCGCGAAGATCGTTCGCCGCCTGCTCGTCCCGTGTGTCGGCGCGGACGGTGCCGCTGACCTGGCTGTCGACTTGCCCGCTGACAGAGAACCACGTGATGGCGGGCAGCCTCTCCGCGATGCCCGCGGGCAGGCTTCGCCCGGACTGCAAAGCGTCGACGCGCCCGACGACCCAGGCTTGACCGGCGTCGATGGACCCGAGCAGTCCCATGAGCTCGCTGTTCATCCTGACGTTTTCGCCGGTCTTCTGCAGATCGATCGCCGTACGCACCATCGGAGGATTGCCGATGGCAATCAGACCAGGCTCGATGAACGACAGCGCAAATGTCTCACCGGCCGTCCCCGACGGGCTCGTTCGAATCATCACGCGCTTGCCCTGATACTCCTCCACCTCGGCACCGTGCTGGCGCATCAAGGTCTCAATCGTGGCCTCGTTGAAGCGTCCTCGCGCCAGCACCAGGCCGGCGGTCTTGCCGTCCGCCTGTGGCTCGAGCGACGCCACGACGTGGTCGATGTCGGACTCGATGTCGATGCCGGTTTGCTCCTTGAAGGCGCGTTGACCGTCCTCCGGGATCGGCACGACTCGGCGGATCCGCTGACGAACATCCGAGACCATGATCTCGCGGACCTCGGCGTATGCGACGACCGCAGCGGTACGCGGCACATAGTCCAGCTCGGACGGATTCGAGCTGCCCCCTCCAACTACCGGAAGCCCCACGTAGAACGCGACAAGCCCGGTTCCGAGACCGACTGCAAGCACAAGAAGCGAAGTTATGACGAAATACCGGGTCCTCGTGGTCATCTGAAACGCCCCATAAGCCTATACGAGATATCGGCCGCTATTGTTCGAGCACGTATTCGCGATGCTCTGTCGCCTGCGCGGCCAGCCACAGGCCCGCGCCGATGATCACGCTCAGCCCAAGCAGCCCCACGCCGACCGACGGTACTTCCCGGAACGCCTGCAGAAGAGCCGCCGCCGGGCGGAACTCCGGTTGAGGCATGTCATGTCTCACGAGCGCCTGAAGGTAATAGGCAACGGTCAGCCGCTTCAAATATCCTGGCGCCATTCCCACAGCCGGCTCCCAGCCGAGCGCGAAAAGCAGCCCGACCAGCAGCGGTCGCTTGAGGCGCGCGCCGATGAACGCGAATAGGGCTCCGTACGCGGCCAGTCCCAGCGCGAGCATACCCAAATCGGTGAGCAGTACCGGGAACATCTCGCCCACCGTGCGCCCGCGCCCAATCGGCACGACGAGAAAGAAGACAACGACGACCGACGGCAGCAGCAGCAGGACGGTGCAGACGAGGTACGCCAGGTATTTTCCAAGGATGACCGCACTTCGCCGAATCGGCCGCGTGAAGAGATACGTCAGCGTTTTGTCGTCCACCTCGTCTGCGATTAAAGAGGTGCCGTAGAAGGCTCCCAGAACAGGCACGAGAAACCTGACGTAGATGAGCCATATCATCACGCCGTAGATGAGGGCGCCCGCAGGCCGCGGCGCGTCGAACGTGAACATGACCCGCGAGGCCTCGGCCAGTCGCAGCCCGGCGCCAAGCACGATGGGACCGCCGACAACGAGCGCGAGAAAGATCGAGCGGCGGGACCACAGCATCTGACCGAACGAAAGGTCGAAGATGCGGAGGGCGGAAGCGACCACGCCCGGCTTCGGGCCGGCATCCCGGGCCGTCACGGTTTCACCAGATACTGAAAGACGGCCTGCAGATTGTCATCCGGAGACGTGACCTCATGAATGGCGCCAAACTGGCCCGATGCCGCCAGTTCGGTCAGGCGCGCATAGAACGAATCGGGGCGAGCCGTCTCGACCACCATCGCGTCCTTCTCGAACTTGAGGCTCAGCACGTCGTCATGCGTCAGAAACTCACGGGCAAGAAAGCGGGGCTGCTCCGCCCGGATGTGAACCATGTGTGGGTGCTCGTCGATGAGGTCGCGGATGTGGTGAATGTCCCCTTCTGCGACGATGCGGCCCTGGTTGATCAGCAGCACGTTGGCGGTCATCGCTTCGATCTCGTGGAGGATATGACTCGACACGATGATGCTCTTGCCCTGCCGGCCCCACTCCCTGATCATGCGGATGGTCTTGCGTCGCACGAGCGGATCCATACCGGACAGCGGCTCGTCGAGCACGATGAGTTCAGGGTCGTGGACGATGGCCTGAGCCATCTTGACCCGCTGCCGCATCCCCTTGCTGTAAGCCCCAATCTTCTTGTCCGCTGCCCCCGTCAGCTCGACGAGTTCGAGTGCCCGGCCGGCAAGGCGCACCGATTCCGCTTCGTCCGCCCCGTTGAGCCGCATCAGCGCGCTGACCCATTCGAGACCGGTCATGCGCTCGTAGAAGGCATCTTGTTCGGGGCAGAATCCGATGCGGAAGTACAACGCGGGATTTCCCCAGATCGGCTCTCCGAGCACCGTCATGCTGCCCTGGCTGGGCTTCAGCTGACCGGTCACAAGCTTCATGAAGGTGGATTTGCCGGCCCCGTTGGGGCCGAGCAGCCCGGTAATCCCACGCGGAATCGCGGTCGTGACGTCGTTGAGACCGATCACCTGGCCGTACCACTTCGACAGATGTTCCGTCGCGACGATCGCCATCACGCGACCACTTCCACGCCACGGACGCGCCGTTCGAGGACCCAGGCGGACACGGCGACGAGCACGATGATCATCAGAACCGACACGGCCCACGGCGTCGAATAGCGCAGCGGCAGCCTGAACAGGAGATCGCCCAGCTGAGCGAGGTTGTTGCCGAACGACACCCACGACAGGCGTGATTCACCGGTGACGACCCGAAGCACCCCGAACAGCGCGTCGCTGAAGAAAATCAGCGCGGCGTAGATGATGCCCACGAACCGGCTGTTGTTGGACAGGGACGACAGCGCCAGCATCGACGTCGACACCATGGCTGCCTCGACGAACGAGAACAGCGTAATCGCCGGGAACAGGTAGAGATGGCTGCCGAGGAACTCGAAGCTGCCGTCGAACGACACCTGAACGAACAGCAGGAGAACGGCTGGAACCCACGTGACCATCAGCAGGAACGTCATCAGGACGGCCATCTTGCCGAAAATGTACTCCGCGCGCGTGAGCGGTTTCGACAGGTAGATTTGCAGGGCGTTGGCGCGTCGATCGTTCGCGATGAGTCCCGCGCCGACATAGACGGTGACGAAGAACACGAAGACGGCCTGCTGATCGAGAAACTGCCTGAACGTCGCGGCGGTCGGCGCGATGAAGGCCATCTGCGGGAAGTTGGCCGCTGCGTAGAACTGAACGGTGCGGACGCCGAACGGCAGCCAGGACAGCAGCAGCACGGCCACAAAGGCGCGCCGGTGCAGAAAGCCGCGGAGTCCGGCTGCCATGATGACGGCCCAGGCCCGACCGCGAGGCGTCCTCGTCCCCAGGTACCGCCGATATCCCTGGTCGTGAATCGGCACCGCTACGGCTCTCCGACCGCCTGCGCGAACACATCCTCCAGCGTCGGCACGCTCGGCCGGAGATGCCGGACCTGAGCGCCCGCCTCGGCCGCGAGGGCAAACAGCTCTCGGGCTCCACGGTCCCCCGGGACAAACACCCGCATGACGTCTTCATCGGTGGCGTGGCACTCGAGCCCGGCGGCGAGCAGCCGCATAAGGAAAGGTTCGAGGCCGTCCGGTGATGGCTTGACACGGAGCTCGAAGACCCGCCCGTGGGGCTGCTTGAGGGACGCGATCGGCCCCGCCGCCACGACCTTACCTTTGTCCATGACGACCACATGTTCGCAGGCGTACTCGACGTCGGGCAGAAGGTGAGACGACAGGATCAGGTTGACGCCCTTGTTGTGACCGAGATCGTGAACCAACGCCAGCATCTCGTCGCGCCCCTTCGGATCCATGCCGTTGGTGGGCTCGTCGAGAAACAGCAGGTCGGGATCGTGCACGAGGGCCTGCGCCAGTTTGATCCGCTGCTTCATGCCGGTGGAGTACGTTTCCACGTTCCTGTAGCGCGCCTCGCCGAGTCCAACGTAAAACAGGACTTCATGAGCCCGCTGCATGGCATCCTTGCGCGGCAGCCCTCCCAGCTCTCCGCAGTACGCCACGAACGACACCGCGTTCATGCCAGGTATATGGGCGTCGCTTTCCGGCACGTATCCGATACGGGCCCGGATATCCAACGGGGCGCGCGAGACGTCGTATCCCAGAACGCGCAGGCGCCCCCGGTCTGGCACGAGAAACCCCAGCAGCGTCTTGATGAGCGTGCTCTTGCCGGCGCCGTTGGGCCCGAGCAATCCGACCGCCCCTGGAGGAAACGACGCCGTCACGTTCGTGAGGGCGGCCTGCGTCCCGTACACGACGGTGACGTCGTCGAGCGCCACGACCTCGCTGGCGCCGGGTGAGGAGGTTTCAGTCACGCCCTTCGGCCTACAACGTTCCCCTGAGGCCGAGAACGTCGGCCCGCTCTCGCATGAACGTGATCACGTTCGAGATATGTTCGTCGAGGGGCAGGCCGAGCAGTTCGGCGCCGCTCCGCAGATCCTCGCGCTTGACACCGCGCGCGAACGCCTTGTCCTTCATCCGTTTGACGACCGAGCTCGCCTCGAGATCGAGCACGCTCCTGCTTGGCCGGACGAGCGTCGCCGCGGTGACGAAGCCGGCCATCTCATCGCAGGCGAACAACGTCTTCTCGAGCAGGCTTTCACGCGGAACTCCGCTGTAATCGGCGTGTGACAGGATCGCCCGCCTGACCCAATCGGGATAGCCGTGCGTCTCGAGAATCTCGCAACCGCGAAACGGGTGGTCATCGGGCGTCGGCCACCGCTCGTAGTCGAAGTCGTGCAGCAGGCCAACGATGCCCCAGTCAACGTCGGGCTGGTCGAACTTCCGCGCGTATCCACTGACCGCGGCCTCTACGGCCAATGCGTGCTTGAGCAGGCTTTCGCTCTTCGTGTACTCCGTCAGCAGCAGCCACGCCGCGTCGCGGTTGAGGAAGGGCTCCACGCTGCTAGCTTACTCCGTGTCGCGTAGACCGGCACTCGGTGGCAGCCAGGCTGTCGCGGCGAGCGCAGCACCCTTGTCGATGACCGCCACGGTGAGATCGGCAACGCGGTAACGGCCAAGGGCCGCACGGTCGGCCCAGGCGACCTCGGCCGCGTCCGATGCGGCATGCGCGCTTCCACCTATCGGCCTGCAGAGAAAGTCGACGAGCACGTAGTGGAACCGGACCCGGCCATCCGGCTCGCGCCGGATCCGGTCAAGGACTTCCACGATTGGTCCAACCTCGATTTCGAGACACGTCTCCTCGCGAACTTCGCGCTTCACGGCGTCTCCGAGCGACTCACCCACATCGACGGCGCCGCCGGGCAGACTCCACTCGCCCTTGAGCGGCTCGTTCGCACGTTTGACCAGCAGCACTCGGTTTCCATCGAGGACTACGGCGCCCACCCCGATGATCGGCCGTTCGGGGTACATCCTGAATTGGGTCATCTGGTCATTGAGTCATCTGGTCAATGATTGAGGAATTGAATATTCTGGCCATCGTTGATCCATCCAATCAATAAAATCCAACCAATCAATCCGCCCAATCGGTCAATCTTCAAATCAATGACCCAACGACCAGATGACCAGATGACCCGATTCAGAGAGCGAGCGCCGCGTCGGCGTTGAGATCTGGCGCGGCGAGCGCCCCCCCGCGGAGCCGTCGCAGACCCGCCGCCGCAATCATCGCCGCGTTGTCGGTTGAGAGCGCGAGGCTCGGAAGAAACGTCGGCATCTCGCGCAATCGGCCATGCTCCTCGAGCTCGGCGCGCAGCCGGCTGTTGGCCGAGACGCCGCCTGCCACGCCGATGCTCCTGGCCTGATACCGTCGGGCCGCGTCGAACAGCCGATCGATGAGCGCGGCAACCACGACGCGTTGAAAGCTGGCACAAACATCGGCGATATCAACGTCTGTCAAAGCCTGGCCGGCGGCCTCTCGAGCACGAACGTGACGTAGCACGGCCGTCTTCAGGCCGCTGAAGCTGAAATCGAGATCGCCTTTCAGATCCGGCGCATTCCGATCGGCGTGCGTCAGCCGCGTCGTCGGCAGCCGGACGGCACGGTCGTTACCGTTCCGCGCAAGCCGGTCCACGATCGGGCCGCCCGGATACCCGAGGCCAAGCAGTTTCGCGACCTTGTCGTAGGCCTCGCCCGCGGCGTCGTCACGCGTCCGGCTGAGCAGCTGGTAATGGCCGCGCTCCGGGACGAGATACAGGCTCGTGTGTCCGCCCGACACAACGAGGACGACGGCGGGAAGCTTCAGCTCCCCGTTCTGAAGAACGAGCGATTCGATATGACCGGCCAGATGGTGGACTGCCACGAGTGGGAGCCCAGCCGCGGCGGCAGCCGCCTTCGCGAACGCCACGCCTACCAAGAGTGAGCCAACCAAGCCGGGGCCTTGTGTCACGGCAACCGCTCCCAGCTCCCCCCACGCGGTCCCCGCGTCCGTCAGCGCCCGTTCGACGACGCCGCAGATGTCGCGGATGTGCTGACGGGAGGCGAGCTCGGGAACGACGCCACCCCACTCGCGATGAATCGGCACCTGCGAGGCAATCACGTTCGACCGAATGATCCAGGGTCGCTCGCTGTCGTTGGTCTCTTCCACGACAGCGGCCGAGGTCTCATCGCAAGACGTTTCGATTCCGAGAATCAGCATGTACGCCGCCCGCGTGGAGGAGTCAGGAACGGAGGGCCGTCTCACCCTCGAAGGCGCGAGCCAGCGACTCGACGTACGGTGCGCGGAAGATTCCGCGCTCCGTGATGATGCCGGTGATGAGCTGATGCGGCGTGACGTCGAACGCCGGGTTCCACACGCGCGCTCCCGAGGCGGCAAGCTGCGTGCCGCCGACATGCGTGACTTCTCTGGCGCTGCGTTCTTCAATCGGAATCATGGAGCCGTCTGCGGTATTCAGATCGATCGTGGACAGTGGCGCCGCGACGTAGAACGGAATGCCGTGCTCGCGCGCGAGCACCGCAACGCCGTAGGTGCCGATCTTGTTGGCAGTGTCGCCATTTGCGGCGATGCGGTCGGCCCCGACCACGACGAAATTGACTCCTCCCTGACGCATCAGCGAACCGGCCATGTTGTCGGTGATGACGGTCGTCTCGATACCGTCGCGCACGAGCTCCCAGGCGGTCAGCCGCGCGCCTTGGAGAAAGGGACGCGTTTCGTCGGCGAAAACGGTGACATGCTTGCCTGCCTCGACGGCGCCTCGAATGACGCCAAGAGCCGTCCCGTACCCCGCCGTCGCCAGAGCGCCGGCATTGCAGTGCGTGAGGATCTTCGCATCCGCTGGCACGACTTCCGCCCCGAATGCGCCCATGGCCCGGCAACCGGCGACGTCTTCGTCGTGAATCAGTTCCGCTTCGCGATCGAGACGCTGCTGTATCTGTTCGACGGAGGCGCCGGCGGCGGCAGCGGCGGCGAAAACCCGTTTCATCCGTTCGATCGCCCAGAACAGGTTGACGGCGGTCGGTCGCGTCGCAGCCATCTGTTCACAGGTCTTGAAAAACTCGGCGGCCAATCTCTGGGTGCCCGTGGCCGTGCTCTTGCGCATGCCGAGCGCAATCCCGAAAGCAGCCGCAACCCCAATCGCCGGTGCGCCGCGAATGACCATGGTTCGGATCGCCCTGGCGACCTCGCCTGCCGTTCGACACCGTACGTAGATTTCACGAGCCGGCAGCTTGCGCTGGTCGACCATGACCACTACATCGTCTTCCCTTGCGATCGTCGGGAGCATGCTGCGATCTTACCGGGTGCCGGGGGCGCGGTGCCAGACGGACGCTTTGCTCAAAGCTGTTCGACGACCCCCTCGAGCACGGCCGTGAGCGAGCCGAGCGCGCCGCGGGTCACTTCGATGACGTCGCGGTGATCGAGCGGGCCCGAGCCGGGGCCGGCCCCGGCGGCGACGTTGGTGAGGCACGATATTCCGAGCACTTCGAGGCCCATATGACGCGCGACGATGGCTTCGGGAACGGTCGACATGCCGACAGCGTCCACCCCGATCGTTCGCAAATATCGGATTTCGGCGGGGGTTTCGTAGCTCGGACCCGTCAGAGCCGCGTACACACCGTGCACCACCGGCACGCCGGCGGCCCGCGCCGCCCGCTCGGCGATGGCGCGGAGTCTGGCGGAGTAGACATCGGACATGTCAGGAAATCGCGGGCCGAACCGTTCGTCGTTCGGCCCGCAGAGCGGATTCATCCCCATGAGATTGACGTGATCGTCGATGATCATCAGCGTTCCGAGCGGCAAGCCCGGGCGAACGCTACCCGCCGAGTTCGTCAGGACGAGGAGCGGCACGCCGAGAAGGCCCAGGGCCCTGACCGCGAAGGTGACCGCGGAAAGGCTCTGGCCCTCGTAGACATGAGACCGGCCCGACAGCGCCACAACCATTCGTCCCCGCAGCCTGCCGACGACCGCGCGACTGTCGTGACCCGCAACGCCCGAGACGGGCCAGTGGGGCAATCGGTCGTACGGCGTCACGACCGCGTCGCGCAGGGCTTCCGTGACGCCGCCGAGGCCAGAGCCCAAGATGAGCCCGATCGATGGAGCTTCACCGCCGGCGAGCGTCCGAAGACCGTCAGCGGCGTCGCGAGCACGGTTGTAGTCGTTCACTACAGCAGAAACCCGGCAATTGCCGCGGTCATGAAGTTCGCGAGGGTGCCGGCCAGCATCGCTCTGAGACCAAGGCGTGCCAGATCGTGCCGCCGGTTCGGCGCGAGCGCACCGATCCCCCCGACCTGGATGCCGATCGATCCGAGGTTGGCAAAACCGCACAAGGCGAAGGTCGCAATCGTGAACGACTTCGGGTCAATCGAGTCTTTGAGCGGTCCCAGCTGGGAATAGGCGACGAATTCGTTGAGCACCATGCGGGTGCCGAGCAGATTCCCGATCGTGGGGGCGTCCCGCCATGGGACGCCGAGGCTCCAGGCGATGGGTGCGAGAGCCCAGCCAAACACCTGTTGAAGGCTGAGGCCAGCGACTCCGAGGAACGCGTTCACCATCGCCACCAGCGCGATGAACGATACCAGCATCGCGCCGACGTTCAGCGCGAGCATGAGCCCTTCGCTCGTTCCACGGGCGGCCGCGTCGATGATGTTCACGTCGGTGCGATCGGCTTCGAGGCGAACCGATCCCATCGTCTCGGGCACCCCCGTTTCGGGGACGAACATCTTGGCAATCACGAGCGTCCCTGGTGCCGTCATGATGACCGCCGCCAGCAGGTGACGCGCTTCGACGCCGAACAGGAGGTACGCGGCCATCATGCCGCCCGAGACGTGCGCCATACCGCACGTCATGATCGTCATCAGCTCCGATTCGGTCAGCCGCGGCAGGTATGGTCGGATGGTCAGCGGGGCTTCGACCATACTGAGAAAGATGCTCGCGGCGACGTTGAGGGACTCGGCTCCGCTTGCGCGCATCAACCGGTGCATGAGGACCGCGAACAGTCGCACGACGACCTGCATGACGCCGAGGTGGTACAAGATGGCCATCAGGGCGGCGACAAAAATGATGATCGGCAGCACCTGAAAGGCGATGAGCACACCAGACGCGCCCGGGCCGAGCACTGCGGCAATCTGACCCCACGCATTGGTGTCGGCGAGTGGACCGAAGACGAACGTCGCGCCGACCCCGCCGAATCCCACGACGCGATTGAACCCATTCCCCAATGCCGTGAACAAGGCGGCGCCCGCGGCTGTATTCAGCACGAGCACCGCGAACAGGAGCTGAAAGCCCAGCCCGAGTGCGACCATTCGAAACGAGATGGCCTGACGGTCAGTTGAAAACGCGAAGGCGAGACCGAGAATCACGACCGCGCCCACGAGCGGTTGAGCCCGGGCCACACCCATTTGCGCCGCGATGGCCGCGGTCACCGCGACGCCCAGCGCAGCGGAAGCGATGGCCACGTTGGAAGGCTTGACGGCGCGCGGCGAGGAGTCGATGCGGACGTCCATCGGATGCGGCAGTATATCGGTCTCTACGCCCTAACCTCTAACCTCTAACCTCTAACCTCCAGTCTCTAACCCCTAGCCTCCAGCCTCCAGCCTCTTGCATAATCAGCGTGCTCCAGTGGAAGAGACATCCCCGCAGCTGTCGTCCGAGGAATCGGCCCGGCTCATCGAATTCGCACGCGCGTTCAAGGCGGCTGCTCGCGCCGTGCAGATGTACCCGGCCGGCCACCCGGCCATCGCCACGACGCTCGAGCGGATGGCAGACATGACCTCCAGCGCACGTCTGACGGCTCCACTCCAGATAACGGTTCTGCCCGACAACCTGCTGATCAACGAACGGGCACCCGCCCGAGCCGATGCGGCGGTTGGCGAGCTGGCCGAGCTGCTGCACAGTCACGTCATCGGGTCCTTCACGGTCAACGCCGGCGGCGATGTCGAGGCGTGGCGCAATTTCCTCCTCCTTCTAGGCCGGTCACCCGATACCTTGCGATCCGAAGGCGGCATCGCTCGTGTCTGGGCGACGAGCGCCGGCCAGCATCTGGAACTGCGTGAAATCGACTACTCGCAAGTGATGCGCGACCGGAAAGGAGGGAAGCCGGCAATCTGGGAGCATGTCATCGCCAACTGCCTGCAGGGCGACATGTTCGAGCTCGATGAACATGCCATGCGGGAACTGATGGAGGTGGCCAGGAACCAGGAGCAGTTGTCCGAGCTCCTCACCGAGCTCGAGAGCCGGGCGGCCTCCGAGGGGCAGGTGGGCGTTCTCACCGCCGCCCTGCTGCGGATGTTTCGACAAATCGTGGACGCGGCGTCCAAGACCGATCCCGAAGGGACCGAGCCGGTGCTGCAGAACCTGGCGAACGCTGTCGGTCGGCTGGCACCCGACACCGTGCTGGGCCTGCTCTCTCATCGAGGCGACCGCGGGGAACGACCGGCCACGGTGACCGATGTCGTTCGCCGCATGTCGGACGTCACCATCGCGCAGTTCGTGGCTCGCAACGTCATCGACGCCACCACTTCGACCGATCGACTGGCGGAGGCCTTTCAGGCGCTCGTCAAGGACAGCGAGGACCGCGAACGCCTGCTCGCGCTGGCTCAAGAGGCCGTGGCCAGCTCGCCGCTCGGCAACACCGACGGGTTCGAGGGTGTCTGGAATCAGATTGCCGAGAAACTGCTCACGTCCTACAGCGACACGTCCTATGTATCGGACGCGTACGGACGCGAGCTGTCCGGTGCGCGCACTCGCGCTATCAGCGTCGAGCAGACCGGCGACGATCCGCCGGAACGGATTGCCGCGTGGCTGTCGACGGTCTCCACCACCGCGCTGCGAGCGCTCGACTTGGCGCTCGTGCTGGACATCCTGAACGTCGAGACCGACGACGACCGATGGGGCGACATGATGACGCCGGTCGTCGCCTTGATCGAAGACCTGCTCCTCGTCGGCGATTTTGCCGCCGCGGCGCAGCTCGTCGAGGCGCTGAGGCGCGAGGCCGCGAGCGGGGGCTCCACCAGCCGCCGTCAATACGCGGTGACCGCCGTCGATCTTGTCGTCGCCGGCCCAATGATGCGGCACATCGTCGCCCACCTGTCCACCATAAGCGAGACGCAGTTCGAACAGGTGAAGGCCATGTGCCTGTCGCTTGGAGAGGTCGTCGTCAAGCCGCTGGCGGAAGCGCTCGCCGGAGAAGAGCGGGCGCGCCCCCGCCAGCGGTTGACGTCGATCCTGGTCGCCTTCGGCGTGGTCGGGAAGCGGACGGTTGAGCGGCTGAAAGCCTCGCCGAACCCTGTCGTCCGGAAGACGGCCATCTATCTGCTCCGCGAGTTTGGAGGCAGCGAGGCTCTGCCGGAGCTGACCGAACTGCTCGACGACAGCGAGGCGCAGGTGCAACGGGAGGCGGTGCGGGCGATCTTGAACATCGGTACTGAGCAATCCTATGAGGTGCTCGAACGGGCTCTCGCCAGCGGGACTGAGCGATCCCGCCAGACGATCATGGAGGCCGTCAGCGGCGTGCGCGACGAGCGCGCCACCCCGCTGTTCGCGTATATCGTCCGCCATGTGAGCCATCGGGGTCCGCTCGGAGAAGTCTACCTGCGCGCCATCGAATCGCTCGGAACCCTTCGCGATCCCGAAGCGGTGACACCGCTGAAGGAGGCGCTCTATCGAGGTGAGTGGTGGGCCCCTCGGCGGAACGGCATTCTCCGGTCCGCGGCGGCGGCAGCGCTCGCGAGGATTGGAACCGCCGAGGCTCAGGCGGTGCTGATGGAGGCCGCGGCAACCGGACCGCGAGGTGTGCGAACGGCCGTTCGCCCCCATCTGAACGCCGCGCGGCCGCGGACGCGTGAGCAAAGGGAGCGATCATGACAACCCCCCGTCTGCAGCTTGCCGACGAGCTGCTCCGTCGCCTCGCCGCCACGCTCAGGTCCGGACAGCTGTATTCGCGCGGCCATCCCATCATCGCCCGCAATCTCGAGGCCCTCTCGGCGGCCATTCAGCTGCTCCACGGCCTGGATCCCACGGTCGTCATCGGGATCATCGGTGATGAAGTGGTGGTCGACGAGACGCCAATGGCCAAAGCGGATGCCGTCGGCCCGCTGATCCGTCATCTCCAGCAGACCGGCGTCGAACGAATCGTCATCGACCGAGGCGTCACGCGAGAAGAAATCATGGCGTTCGTGGAGGCGGTGTCGGTCCTGGGCCTGCGCGAGGGCGCCCAATCGCCAGTCGCAGCGCTGTCCCTCCCGCACATCCGGGTGGGCCGGGTCACGATCGAACAACGCGTCGAGGAAGACCTGTCGGATATGGCGACGATTCGACGGATGTACAACGACGCCGTGTCGGTGGCCAGCGACCTCTGGGAGAGCGCGTCGACAGAAGGCAAGCCCGACGCCACCATGGCGCGGACGATGGTGGACGGTCTCGCGCAGGCAGTGGCGCAGAACCGCACCGCGCTGCTGGCGCTGACCACGCTCAAGAACTACGACAACTACACGTTCACGCACATGGTGAACGTGTCGATTCTGACAATGGGACAGGCCCGTGGCCTCGGTCTCGACGGTCCACTGCTGCGCGAATTCGGGCTCTCGGCGCTCATGCACGACATCGGCAAGGTGCGCACGCCGCTCGACATCCTCCATAAGCCCGACAAACTGACCGACGCCGAATTCGCCATCATGAAGCGCCACACGATCGAAGGCGCGGAGATTCTGCGCAAGACGCCCGACATGCCCGCCCTCGCCCCCGTGATCGCCTTCGAGCACCATCTTCGGCTGGATGGTACCGGGTACCCGCCAGTCCACCGCGCGTCGCTCAACGTCGGCACGATGTTGTGCAGCATCGCCGACGTGTACGATGCGATGCGCTCGCAGCGGCAGTACCAGGAGGCGTTCCCGACCGATCGCATTCTGGAAGTCCTGAAGCGCAACAACAACGAGCAGTTCGATCGACATCTGGTGCGCCGGTTCGCCCAGCTGGTCGGCGTCTACCCGGTTGGCAACCTCGTTCGCCTCGACACCGGCGATGTCGCCGTGGTCCTGAAGGTCTACGCTCCGGACCCCTATCGCCCTCAGGTCCGCGTGCTCTTCGATCGGGAGGGGAAGCGGTTGACGTCTTCACGGGACATCAATCTGTGGGAAACCGAAGAGGGTCACCAGACGTCGATCGTCGCACCCGTCGATTCGACGGACTATCAGATCGATCCCTTGGCGCTCATCTGACGTGACCACGCCGGCTGTCCAGTTCTCTCGACGTGTGCGTTCGGTCGTCCGTCGTATCCCCCCCGGGCGTGTGGCGACATATGGAGACGTCGCACATCTGGCTGGGCGCCCGCGTGCGTGGAGAGCCGTGGGGAACATCATGCGCGCTTGCACCGCTCGCGACGTGCCATGTCACCGGGTAATCGCCGCAGGTGGGCGCCTGGGCGGGTATGGCGGACATCAATCCCTCAAAGCCGCGCTGCTGCGAGCCGAGGGCGTGAGGGTCGTCGGCAGCCGAATCCCTGATCACCAGCGGATCCGGTGGGTGGGCTGAAGACCGGCCTCGGCATCTGGTTTGCTTCGAGCGTCGCCATATTGGCTATAATTGGACGATTCTCAGACTGCGCTGTCTCCGGAGGTAAAACCGATGATGAAGTACGTCGTTCTTATATGCACGCTCGTCATGCTCCTCGGTACGAACGTCGCTTGGGCACAGGCGCCGGAACGAACACCCAAGCAGCAGCCGACGACCGCTGCGCCAGCGGCGGTGCCCGCCGGCGAGTTGGCGCTCGGATCGATCAGCCTGGGACGAGCGGTCAAGGCGGACGGCAAGCCGCTGGCCCAGGGGACGTATCAACTGCGACTCACCTCGCAGAATGCGACCCCGGAAGCCAAGGGCGAATCACCCTCGTCGGAACGCTGGGTCGAGTTCGTCCGCGGGGGGAAAGTCCTCGGCCGCGAAGTGGTCACGATCGTTCCCCAGTCGGAGATCGGTCTCGTCCAGAAAGATACGCCGCCGGCCCGCAACGGAGCGAAAGTCGAAACGCTCAAGGGTGGCGATTACGTGCGCGTCTGGATCAATCGCAACGGCAATCACTACCTGATTCATCTGCCGGTCGAAGCGGCGTAGAAAGGCTTAAGGCTCAGGGCTTAGTTTAGGGTTTAGGGCTTAGGGCTTAGGGCTTAGGGCTTAGGGCTTAGGGCTTGAGCCGGCCCAAGCCCTGAGTCTTAAGCCCTAAGCCCTGTCACACTGCCATGAGATCGAACTGCTCATGGTGCATCTGGGCGTCAGCTCTGACAGTGATGTCCTTTCCGATTGACTGCCGCAGGTCCTTCAGCACGCCGCTTTCCTCTTCCTTGAGCGCCCGGGCGATGTCGGGGTTCACTCGAAGCAGTACCCGATGGCCGTTCAGGTCGGCGCTGATCTTCTTCACCTCGTTCAAGATCTCGTAGCAAATCGTCGAGCTCGACTTGATGACCCCCGATCCGGAGCAGTATGGGCACGGCTCGGTGAGCACCCGCTCGAGGCTCTGCTTCACCCGCTTGCGCGTGATGATCACCAGACCGAAGTCGGAGACCGCCAGCGCCTTCGAGGGCGACCGGTCTTTTTTCAGCTCCTGCTCGACGGCCTGAAGGACCTTCTGACGGTTCTTCTTCTCCTCCATGTCGATGAAGTCGAGCACGATGATGCCGCCCAGATCGCGGAGCCTCAGCTGGCGGACGATCTCCTTGACCGCCTCGAGATTGGTCTTGACGATCGTGTCCTCGAGCCGGCCGGTCGTCTTCTTCCCGACGTAACGTCCTGTGTTGACGTCGATGGCGACGAGGGCCTCGGTCTGATTGATCACGATCGACCCGCCGGACTTCAACCAGACCTTGCTCTTGAGCGCTTTGTCGATCTCGGCCTGCACGCCATATTCCTCGAAGATCGGATACGGCTTCGTGTAGAGCTTCACGCGGGGCGCCAGCCCGGGCATGATGCGTTGGACGAGCTCGAAGACGCGCTGATGTTCCTGAGGGTTGTCGATGCGGATGGCCTGGAATTCGTCGGTGAGCAGATCGCGGAGCAGCTTCCCGACCAGGCTCTGCTCCTGGTAGACGACCGCGGGCGCGCGCGACGATTCCATCCGCTGGCGGATACCCAGCCAGATGGTATGGAAGGCCTCGAGATCGCTGACGATGTCCTCCTTCGGACGCCCGCCGGCAGCAGTCCGGATGATGACGCCGCCGGTGAAGCCGTGCGCCTCGCGGAACTCGCGCACGATGGCTCGAAGCCGGCCCCGTTCCTCGCGCGACTCGATTTTGCGGGACACGCCGACGTGGTCCACCGTGGGCATGAACACCAGGAAGCGACCCGCCATCGTGACGTGCGAGGTCAGGCGCGCACCCTTGGTGCCGAGCGGCTCCTTGACGACTTGAACGAGGATCTCTTCGCCTTCCTTGAGGAGATCTTCGATTTTGGGCTGAACGCGTCCTTCGGCGCCCTTGCCGTTCCCGGTCCCGCTCTCGTCTTCGCCCGACTCGAGCTTGTCGAACTCCTCCAGCGTGTCGACGACGTCGGCGACGTAGAGGAAGCCGTCGCGCTCGAGTCCGATGTCGATGAAAGAAGACTGCATTCCGGGGAGGACTTTGCTGACCCGGCCTTTGTAGACGTTCCCGACGACTCCCCGCTGCCGCTCCCGCTCGACGAAGATCTCGGCGACGAGATCGTCCTCGAGAATGGCCACCATGGTTTCGTGGCCGGTGGAGGAGATGATCATCTCCTTGGTCATCACTGAACTCCCCAGGCTTAAGGCTTAGGGCTCAAGGCTCAGGCCGGCTTAAGCCGACTTGAGCCCTGAGTCCGGAGCCCTGAGCCCGATTAGTTCGTGAATCTGCGCATGCGTACGTTCAGAATGAGCCCGAATCCGGCGAGCGTCGCTATCATCGACGACCCCCCGTAGCTCATGAGCGGCAGCGTGAGCCCTTTGACGGGCGCCAGTCCGGCCGACATGGTGATGTTGTAAATCACCTGGAAGGTGAAGCTGGCAAGCACGCCGAGCACGAGGTACGAGCCGAGCCGGTCCTTGGACAGACGGGCGGCCTCGAGCGCGCGCAGAATCACGAATAAATACAAGCCGAGCGCCACCAGGACGCCGGCAAACCCCTGTTCTTCGGCAAGCACCGAAAAAATAAAGTCGTTGTGGGCGACCGGGAGAAACCGAAGCTGGCCCTGTGTTCCACGCCGGAAGCCCTTACCCGTCAGGCCCCCCGACCCCACCGTGATCTGCGCCTGTATCTGCTGGTACCCGGCGCCTTTCGGATCCTGGGACGGGTCGAGGAACGTCGAGATTCGAGATTTCTGGTAATCCTTGAGTGCGAACTTCCAGGCGATGGGCGCCGCCACCAGCACGCACACCGCCAGAATGCCGAGGATGCGCGTACGCATCCCGGCGACGAACGCCACGGCGGCCAGCACCGGCAGCAGCGTGACCGCCGTGCCGAGGTCGGGTTCCTTGGCGATGAGCGCGAGCGGAATCAACGTGAGCACGCCGGCGAGGATGAGATCGCCCCAGGCCGGTACGCCGCGGTTTTCGCCGAAGTACTTGGCCAGCACGAGCGCCACGCCAATCTTGGCGAATTCGGATGGCTGGAGGTTGTAGCTCCCCAGCGCGATCCAGCGGCGCGCGCCCATTTGCACCGTGCCGAAGAAGATCACGTACAGCAGCAGTCCAACCAGCGTGATGTAGACGAGATGCGACTTGTCGGTGAACGTGCGGTAGTCGAGCGACAGCGTCACCACCATCGCTCCGAGACCGATGATGATGGCGTAGATCTGCGTGATATGGAGGCGCGAGACACCGCGGGTCGGATCGCTCGTCGTGCTGTAAATCATCGCGACGCCCAGCCCGCACAGGGTCAGGACCGCCAGCAGCAGCGCCCAGTCGATGTGGAAGTACAGACGACGTTCGAGCATGATCCTAGGGTCGCGGCTGCGAGCTCACCGCGTTTTCCGCGATGCGCGTCGGCGGCGGATCGTCCCCTTCGAGGGGGACCGCGGGAGCGGCGGGAGCACCCGGCTCGCCCCGTTTCGGGGGAGGCGGCGGGAGCGGCCGTCCTTCCTTCTTGGCAAAAAACGTGTCGAGCGCGTGTCGGGCCACGATGGCGGCCGTCGACCCGTGCTCACCGTGCTCGGCGAAGATCACGCCGGCCACCTGCGGGTTATCGCGCGGCGCGAGAAACACGAACCAGCCGTGATCGGCCAGGTTTCTCGTCGTCTTCCCTTTGGCCGCTCTCAGGCCTTCGAGCGAGATGACCTGTGCCGTGCCGGTCTTCCCGCCTACGTCGTACCCCTTCAGCAGCGCGTTGCGTCCCGTGCCTGCCTGGTTGACGACCATCCACAACCCGTCGCGGATGGCTTGCAGCGTCGTCTCGTGAATCTCCACTTTCGACTGCGGAGCTGGCGCCGGCACCTCCTTCCATCCGGTTCCGTCGTCTACCGCCTTGAGAAGACGTGGCGTGACACGCGTGCCGCCGTTGGCGAGCGTCGCCATGTAGACCGCCATGGAGACGGGCGTGACCGACACCTGACCCTGGCCGATGGCCACCGAGATCGTTTCGCCCGGGTACCATCGTTCGTTCAACTTCTCGCGCTTCCATGCGGTCGACGGGACGAGCCCCTGAATCTCATTGGGCAGATCGATGAAGCTCTTCTCACCGAGCCCGAGCAGAGACGCCCATTTGTGGATCCGGTCGATCCCGGTCATGTTGCCGACCGTGTAGAAGTAGACGTTGCACGACTGTTCGATGGCATGGCGCAGATCCATCGTGCCGTGGCCTCCGGCCTTCCAGCATTTGAACGAGTTGCCGTAGAACGTGGCGCTTCCGCCGCAGTGCACCTTGAAGTCCGGCGTGATGACCCCTTCTTCGAGCGCGGCGGTCGCCACCGCCATCTTGAACGTCGAGCCGGGCGAATACCGCCCCTGAATGGCGCGATCGTTCAGCGGCCGATCCTCATCGGTGTTGAGGGCCGCCCACGTCGCCCGGTCTATCCCGGACGCGAAGGCGTTCGGGTCGTAGGCGGGAATGCTGGTGAAGGCGAGCACGTCGCCGCTCCTCGGATCGAGAAGCACGGCGGCGCCGTTGTAGCCGAGTGCCTTGAAGCCGTCTTCGACGGCTTTCTGCACGTCGTAGTCGATCGTCAGCTGAAGGCGTTTGCCTTCAGTAGGCGGCTGTTCCTCCAAAGTCCGGATTTCGCGTCCCACGCTGTTCACCACGACGACGCGAGCGCCATCGTCGCCCATCAGCAGGTCGTTGTAGATCTTCTCGATGCCGGACTGGCCCACGACGTCGCCGCTCTTCAGCTCGTCGTTGCCGGCGATTTGCGCGTCGTTCACCTCGCCCACATAGCCGAAGAGATGAGCGGCCATCCTGTCGGGATACTGCCGGGTTGGAACCTGTTCGATCACCACGTCGGGCAATTCAAGCCGGCGCGCCGTCACCGCAGCCACCTGGTGAAGCGTGGCGTCCTGCACGATCACAATCGGCCGGTAGGACGGCTCGCGCCGGTGTCGGTCGACGATCTCGCGCACGCTGCGCTCCTCGAAGCCGAGGAGCGTGGCCAGCAGCTGAACCGTGCGGTTCAGATCTTTGGTGTGCTCGCGCAGAATGGAGATGCTGTAAGAGTGGCGGTTCTCGACCAGCACCTGGCCGTTGCGGTCGAACACGACCCCGCGGGGTGCGCGCAGCGCGAGCGTCCGCTGGTTGTTGTTCTCCGCAAGCTCGGCGTACTTCTCGTGCTGCGCCACTTGCAGGACCCAGAAGCTGACGGCGAGGACCGAGAACACCACCGCGATCAGATACTGGAGCGTCCCCAGGCGGCTCGACAGCGCGCGACGATCTTCAGGCAGTGCCATCTTCACCCATTCTACCGGCGGAGCCGGCCTTTTGAGGCCCGGCGGCGTTCGATGGCGCCGGGCAGCCGTTCGACCAACTGAAACGTGACGACGCCCACGACGGCGTTGCTGGCCGCCTGGCCAGCCACGGCGGTGTATGGCGGCTCGAACTGACGCAGGTCGAGCAGCACGTACAGGCCCATGAACACAACGGCGTGCAGAATCGTTGCGGCGAAAAAGACCAGAAATCGGGGCAGCGGCTGCGCGACGATGAACTGGGTGCCAACGATGCCCGACAGGAAGCCGACCACCGTCTTGGCCAGACCTCCGATGCCGACGACGCCGGTCGACAACGCATCCTGAAGGAGACCGGCGAACGTGCCCGTCAGCAGACCCGAGACGGGCCCCAGTGCCAGCGCCACATACACCACGACCACGAGCACGAGATCCACCGCCGCCGTTCCCCTCACATACCGCGCCAGCGTCGTCTGGAGTGCAAGCGCCGCCGCAACCGCGAGCAGAATCGCAGCGGCCCTCACTCCACGCTCCCCTCGGTCGCTTCGTGCGCCGGGGTTGGCGTCAGCACGACGAGGACTTCCTCGATGCTCGTGAAGTCGACGGCAGGCCTGACGGCGATGTTCTTGAACGACCCGCCGCTCTTCTCCACCGATTCGATCCGTCCGATCACGTATCCCTTGGGGTAAATCCCGTCGATGCCGGAGGTGACCACCAGGTCGCCGACCATGACATCGGCGACCTCCGGCACGTATTGCAGACTGAGCAATTCGTCCCCTGAGCCGGCCACCACCCCCTGGGCACGCGATCGCTCGACCAGCGCCCCGGCGGCGGCATTGCGGTCGATCAGCAGCTGGATCTTGGCGGCACGCACGCTCGGCATCACCACGCGGCCGACGACGCCGGCCGGGGCGATGACGGCCATGTCGGCGTTGACGCCGTCGCCAGACCCCTTGTCGATCGTGAGCGTTCTGAAGTCGGGTGAGGCGCCGGCCGCGATGATCTCGGCAGCCGTGGTCGTGAGCTTCGACCGATCGCGCAGCTCGAGGAGACGCTCGAGACTACGAGTGCGGTCGGCCAGGGCGCGCTGCTGTTGCAGGGCAACCTGTGCCTCCTCGAGCTCTCGCACGAGCCGAGCGTTCTCGCTGTGCACCTGCCGCAACCCGATGTATCCGCTCCACACGCTCCGAACCGATGAGAGCGCAGCGGAGGCGCCACGCTGAACTTCTGCCAGGACGCCGAAAGTGACCGCCTCGAGCAGGGGCACGCCGCCGCGTGAGTTCACCTGGGCTGAAATGAGCAGGATGTGGCCCAGCGTCACGGCCAGGAACAGGTAGCCCGCGCGCTGACGGATATCGAGCAGCGCCACTATTGCACCGCCCGCCCGTCACCAAGACACGAAGCACACGGCGACCCTCGTGGTTCTCGTGATCTTCGTGTTATCCGGATGCACAGAGGTCTCAATCGATTGATATCTTCCGAAGCAGATTGAAATCCGACAGCATCTTTCCGGCGCCCAGCACCACGGACGACAGCGGATCCTCAGCCATCGCGAGCGGCAGCCCTGTCTCTTCGCGCAACCGCTTGTCCAGATTTCTCAGCATGGAGCCGCCGCCGGTCAACACGATGCCGCGATCCACGATATCTGCCGAGAGCTCGGGCGGGGTGCGCTCGAGCGCGACCCGAACCGCGTCGACGATCACGTTCACCGTTTCGGCCAGCGCCTCGCGTATCTCCTCGTCGGTCACGGTAATCGTCTTGGGCACTCCCTCGATGAGATGCCGTCCCTTGATTTCCATCGTCATTCGCTCTTCGAGGGGGAAGGCCGACCCGATCTCGATCTTGATCTGCTCGGCCGTGCGCTCTCCGATGAGCAGGTTGTACGTCTTCTTGACGTATTGAATGATGGCCTCGTCCATCTCGTTGCCGGCCACGCGCACCGCCTTGCTGTAGACGATGCCCGCCAGCGAGATGACGGCGATGTCCGTCGTGCCGCCGCCGATGTCGACGATCATGTTGCCCGACGGCTCGGTGATCGGCATGCCGGCCCCGATTGCCGCGGCCATCGCCTCTTCCACCAGGTGTACCTCGCTCGCCTTGGCGCGGTACGCGCTGTCCTTGACCGCGCGTTTCTCGACCTGGGTAATCTCGGACGGCACGCCAATGACGATGCGGGGCCGCACCCAGACGTTCCGGTTGTGCGCCTTCTTGATGAAGTAGGTCAGCATCTTCTCGGTGACCTCGAAATCGGCGATGACGCCGTCCTTCATCGGCTTGATGGCGACGATGTTTCCCGGAGTCCGCCCGAGCATGTCCTTGGCGTCCTTCCCCACGGCCTCGACACGCCCGTTGACTTTGTTGATGGCGACAATCGAAGGTTCGTTGACCACGATCCCCTTGCCACGGGCGTAGACGCAGGTATTCGCCGTGCCGAGATCGATCGCCAGATCACTGGAGAACAGCGACAGCATCGAACGGAAACTCAACGGGGACTCCTATCGGTCGGCACTCGGCCGGCGCGAAGCGGGGGGCGGCGCGATCGGCTCTGTCGGAGCTGAGCTGTCACGAGTGAAAGATCGAGCACATCTGTGAAACGTTGGTCTCTCCGCAGCCGGCGAATGCAGACTGCTGACTAGCTTAGGTATCGGCAGGAGCGAGGGCGGCCAGAATACCGTTCTTACCTCGATCTTTAACCAGGTACATCGCCTTGTCCGCCGCCTGTATGAGTTCGTCCGACGAGTTGGCGACGTCCGGGAGGGTCGCCACGCCGACCGAACAGGTCAGTCGCACGCCCAGTCCAGCACCGACCAGAAAGACGTGCGCGGCCAGACGCTCCCGGATACGCTCGCCGACCGCGAAGGCCCCTTCCCCGCCGGTATCGGGGAGGACCAGCGCGAACTCGTCCCCGCCGAAACGCGCCACGACGTCTGTTTCACGGGCGCTCGAGCGAATCACGGCCGCCGCTTCGACGAGCGCTCTGCTGCCGAACAGGTGGCCGTACGTGTCGTTGATGCTCTTGAACCCGTCGAGATCGATGAAGAGCAGCGACAGAGGGCGGCCGCTTCGGGATGCCCGCTTGGTTTCGCGGTGCAGCACGGAATCGAGGTAGCGGGAATTGTACAAATGCGTGAGATCGTCGGTCACGGACAGGTCTTCGGCCCGCTTGAGGAGCATGGCGTTGTCCAGCGCCACGGCCGCTGGTTCGAGCAGCACCCTCACGGCCCGAAGATTGGCCCGGGAAATCCGGGGCTCGCGGGCCGACGCGACGCGGTCGAGACCGATAAGCGCGCCGACACGGCGACCGCGACAACTGAGCGGGAACGCCACCACCGATCCGACGACGGCGTCCTTCACCCGAGAGTCGCTTTTCAGATCCGCGGTAATGAAGTCCTCGCCGCGCTGCATGACCCACGAGGCGATACTGTAGACGGCCGGCCCCATGTCGGGCGTCAGGCCGCGATCGCTCAACACCGAGGACTGCCCGGACAGATCGGACCCGACAACCGCCCAGCATGGGGCAGGAACCCACGTGGCGGCCCGCTCGACGATGAGCTCGGCGATCTTGGCGGGCTCGAGTGTCGTGTTGACAGCCCGGACGATATCGAGCAGCGCGTCCCGGCGCTCGACGCGGCTGCGCAGAGTACGCTGAAACACCCGCAGCTTGGTCGCCAGGTCGAGACCTGGCACGGTCAGCGAGATTTCGCTGGCCCGTCGAGGTTTCGAACCCCGCTTCCCGGCGGTTCCGACAGATCGGTAGAAGGCAACGGGCATCCGGACGTAACTGCTTCTCTGTCCTGCAAATATACCATACGACCGGGCGTAACTGCTTGCCACGCCGTAAGTTCACGTTATACGATGGGTGTTCAACAAGGGTGCATCGATGACCATGCTCGACCAGATGCGCCGGCACAAGGGCTGGCTCAAGTGGAGTCTCGGCCTCGTAGTGCTGGCCTTCGTGATCTTTTATATCCCGGACTTTCTTCGTCAGGACGGGGCCGGCGCCGTGGCGGGGGATACGGTTGCGACCATCGAGGGCCGTGAAATCACCGCCGCCGACTTCCGGCGGACCTACGATGTGCAGCTGCAGGCCTATCGGAACGCCTACGGCGGGAACATCAGCGAACAGCTGCTGAAGCAGCTCGGCATCGATCAGCAGATCCTCGCACAGCTGGTCGACCAGCAGGTCGCGCTGGTCGAAGCCGAACGGCTCGGTATCGCCGCGAGCGACGAAGAGGTGCGTCAGCGGATCTTTGCGACGCCGGCGTTCCAGGAGAATGGCGCCTTCATCGGGGAACAGCGGTACCAGCAGCTGCTCCGATCGCAGCGGCCGCCAATGACTCCCGCCACGTTCGAGAGCGCGGTGCGCGACGAGATCGTCGTTGACAAGCTGCACGCGCTGCTGACCGACTGGTTGTCGATCACCGATGCGGAAGTGGAGCGGGAGTACCGGGTTCGCAACGACAAGGTGAAGCTGGCCGTCATTCCCTTCATGGCGGAAAGCTTTCGCGCGGCGGCGACGGCCAGCGACGAGGAGATCGGCGCCTACTTCAACGCCCATCAGGCTGAATTCCTGATCCCCGAAAAGCGGAAAGTCCGCTTCGTGTCGATCGACCTCGAGGCGATTCGCGCCAAGGTTACCGTGCCCGAAGCGAACGTCGAGCGCGCCTACAACGAAAACATCGCGCAGTACTCGACGCCGGAGCAAGTGCGCGCGAGCCACATCCTCCTGCGGATCGAAGGCAAGGACGAGGCAGCCGTCAAGGCGAAGGCCGACGACCTCGTCAAGCAGGCCCGGGCTGGCGCCGACTTCGCGGCTCTGGCCAGAGCCAACTCCGAGGATGAAGGCAGCGCGAAAAACGGCGGCGATCTCGACTTCTTCGGACGCGGTCGAATGGTGCCGGAGTTCGATCAAGTCGTCTTCACGATGGAACCGGGACAGGTCAGCGAGCCCGTGAAGACACAGTTCGGCTTCCACGTGATCAAGCTCGTCGACAAGAAGCCTGGCACGATGCGCCCGCTGGCCGAAGTGCGGCAGCAGCTCGTCGATCAGCTGGCGTACGAAACAGCGCAGGCGCAGGCTGGCGACCTCGCGCAGACGATGGCGGCGGAGATCACGAGGCCCGAGGATCTCGATCGAGCCGCCGCGAGGCACGGGTTGACCGTTCAGGAATCAGGGTTCTTCGCGCGCGACGAGCAGATCCTGACGCTCGGATCCTCGCCAGAGGCCGTCGCGCGAGCCTTCGAGTTGCAGCAGGGCCAGGTCAGCGGCGCGCTGAGATCGGCGCGAGGCCTGGCGTTCTTGACGGTGACGGCGATCCAGCCGCCAACCATGCCGGGCCTCGACGAGGCGAAGGATCGCGTCCGCGAAGCCGTCCTCAAGCAGAAGACGCAGGAGCTGAGCCGGCAGAAAGCCACCGAAGTTGCCGCGCGACTCAAGGGCGCCGCTGATTTCGACCGCGCGGCAACAGCCGCCGGCGTCACATCGAAGACGACCGAGCTCATCACCCGCGACAGCCCCATCTCCGATCTCGGGCTGGCGCCGACGGTGACCGACGCGGCCTTCGCCCTGCCGGTCGGAGCGCTGAGCGATCCCATCGCGACCGACACCGGCACAGCTCTGGTCAAGGTGATCGAGAAGCAGGAAGTGACACCCGCGGAATGGGCGTCCAACCGGGACATGTTCCGCAACGAGCTGCTGGCCGACAAGCGCAATCGTTTCTTCGCGTCCTACATGACGAAGGCCAAGCAGAAGATGACGATTCAGCTCAATCGCGAAACGATACAGCGGGCCTTGTTGTAGGAAAGGTTCCCTAACCCCTAACCTCCAGCCCCTAACCTCTAACCTCCAGCCTCTAACCTCCGTCACCGTAAGTAGGTGAACGGCATCAACGCCAGCGGTTCCCCACGCCGGAACATCGCAATCGGGCTGCGAACGGCGCGCAACAGCTCGAGCTCCCCTTTCGAAAAGCTCGCCGCCAGCCATCGGGCCACCTGCGACTGATTCGTTCCGTTCAGCTGTTCACTGAGGATTTCGTAGAAACTCTTGCGGGGCGGATAGACGACCACCTCCACGTTGCTATCCGCCGGGATATTGGCCCGCTGCTTGGTGAGCGCGATGGCCTCGTCGAGCCCTCCCAGCGCATCCACCAGCCCGCGATCTTTCGCCTGTCGCCCGGTCCAGACGCGCCCCTGCGCGAGCGCGTCGATGCGCTCGGGGGTGCTACCGCGCGATGCTGCCGCTTTTTCGACGAACTGATCGTAGAAGGCCTGCAGCTGCTCGTTGAGCTTCTTGACTTCCTCGGGATTGTATGGCCGGACCGGCGACTCAATCTCGGCGTGTCGACCCACACTCGTCGACTCGATCCGCGCACCGAGTTTCTCGTACACGCCGCCTGTGACGATCTTGCCGCCGAAGATGCCAATGGACCCGGTCAGCGTGGACGGCTGGGCCACGATCACCTGGGCCGGCATCGCAATGTAATAGCCGCCCGAGGCCGCCAAGTCGGACATCGACGCAACGATCGGCCGGTCGGCGCGTTCGTTTCTGGCAATCATCAGCTCACGCCACACCGCGTCGGACGCCGTCGCGGAACCGCCCGGGCTGTCGATGCGGAGTACGATCCCGCGCACGGAGGAATCACGCCGCGCGCTGCGGATGTACTCGATCAGCGTCTCCGACCCGAGCACGGCGCCGTTGACGACGTCGAACCCGCTCTTCCCGCTGTTGATCGTCCCAGCGGCATAAATGACGGCAAGTCGGGGACCTCTGTTGAGGCCGAGGGCTTCGCTGCTGATGCCGGCGTACTGCTCCGCGTCGATCACCCGTGGCTCACCTTCGTCGTCTCCCTTGAGCAGGTCGCGCACCTGATCCTCGTACTGCACATCGTCCACGAGGCCCGCGCGGAGCGCTTCCTCCGGCAGGAACGGCCCCTGGTCGATCAGACGCCGGACCTCGCCTTCGTCCTTGCTGCGCCCGGCGGCGATTCCGCCGACTATCTGTTCGAAGAGATCCCCGTTGAGGGCCGCATCCATCTCTTTGTGAGGCGCGGTGTACCCGGTCTCGGTAAAGGTGTTCACGGCCGTTTTGTAATCGCCAATCCGATGCAGATCGGGATACGCCCCAATCTTGTCCAGCGTGCCCTTCAAGAACAGTTCGTACGTCGCCACGCCAGTCAAGTCGAGCGAGGTGGACGGCATCAGGTAGATCTTGTCGGCGGCCGTGGCGAGGTAGTACTCGCGATCGCCACCGTATTCGAGGTACGCATAGATCGGCTTGCCCGATTCCCTGAAGTCGAGCATCGCGTCGCGAACCTCCTGGACCTTGCCCCAGAAGGGCGATTCGAACCCCGTCGGCTTGATGAGCACGGCGCGGATCCGCGAATCGACCTTTGCCTTGCGGAGGCTTTCGACGAAAGAGCGCACCGTCGGCGTCCGCACCCCCCTGAGATAGCCGACGACATCGTCGGGTGCGACCTCGGAGAGGTTGCCGCCTACCCGCATGACGAGCGTGGCATTCTCCGGCACCCGGGGCCCACGCGTGAAGGCGAAGTACAAGAGCGCAAAGCCGGCAATGGATATGAAGAAAGCCACGCCGAGCACGGTGAACAGGATGGCGAATCGCCGTTTAGCCATGAGAGACCTGCCTTACATGCAAGAAGGGAATCGCGGTACCGATCGGGTCCAGATGAGACAGATGCATAATCAACAGGCTAGCATGCCCGCACTTCACGGAGCGCGCGTCGCCCTGCTCGAGACCCGCCTCAGCGCCGAACTGGCCGAGCTCGTCCGTCGAATGGGGGGAACGCCCGTGTCGGCCCCGTCCGTTCGCGAAGTTCCCAGACAGGCGGAAACAGCCGCGTTCATCGATGGTCTGGCGGCCGGCCGGTTCGCGGTGGTGCTGTTTCAGACTGGCGTTGGCGCGGCGGCTCTGCTCAGGGAGGCCGAACGCCAGCAGCGGCTCGCCGAGGTACTGGGCGCCCTGAGACAGACGACGCTGGTGTGCCGGGGGCCCAAGCCCACGGCCGTCGTGCGGCGGTATGGGCTGGAACCGACCATCGTCCCGGTGAAGCCGTTCACGACGAAGGAAGTGCTCGAGGCCCTGACCGCGGTGGAACTGACGGGCAAGCATGTCGCCCTCGTGCACTACGGGGAGCGGAATACCACGTTGGCGGATGCCTTGCGCGCGCGGGGCGCGCAGCTTGCGGAAGTGTGCCCTTATGAGTGGGCTTTGCCCGAGGACCTCGAACCGCTGCGGGCCATCGTTCGAGATCCCGCGTCACAGTTCGATGCGATCGCCTTTACCAGCCAGGTGCAGGTGCGCAACCTGTTCGCGGTGGCTGCCGACATGGGGCTGACAGACGCGCTCGCCGCCGCGCTCAGCGACGACGTGATCGTCGCAGCAGTCGGTCCCGTCTGCGCCGACGCACTCAAGGCGGTCGGGGTGACGCCAGACGTACAGCCAGCCGACCCGAAGATGGGTCCGCTGCTGACGGCGCTTGCCGACTACATCGAGTTGACGCGGGGCTTGGAGAAGGAGGAGTAGAGGCCTCTAGCCTCTAGCCTCTAGCCTCTAGCCTCTAACATAAACTCAAGTTGAGGTGCTGCTGATGCGTGGTGGAATCGTCGGTCGACTCATGGTGTATCTGGCCCTGGCATGTGTTTCCCCGCTTGCCGTCCCGGCGGTGGCGGCGGCGCAAGGGCCACCGCCTGCCGAGCCGCCGCCGCCCCGCATCTGGGACGTGCAGTTTGGGGCTTCCTTCATCGGTACCAACGGCAACTCGGACACATCGTCGGTCGGCGGTGATTTCGGCCTGAATCGGCGGTGGCCCTTGTGGCAAGTCGAGGCGACGGCGTTGGCGGTGCGGGCCAGCGCCGAAGAAGTCCAGACGGCGGAACGCTACGTCGGTGCGTTTCGCGTGCGCCGCCGGCTGAAGCCGAGGATCGGGTTCACGGCCGGCACCAAGCTCGAACGCGATCGATTTGCGGGCATCGATTTTCGTGCCATTACGGACGCGGGCTTGACGTGGGCCCTCGTCAGGAGGCCGACGTGGACGCTCGATGGTGTCACGGCCATGGCCGTCAACCAGGAGCGGCCTATCGATGGACTCGACATCAACCATCCCGTCGGATTGTTCGAGCTGATGAGCCGAATCCCGTTCGCCGAATCGGGCGCGACGACGCAACGTTTTACGTACTACCCGGATTTCGAAGACAGCGAAGCCTATCGCCTGGAGTTCGAGCTGGCGGCGCAGGCCGCGATGACCGAGCGATTCGCGCTGAAGTTCGCCTACCTGCTGCGTCGCTCGAACGTTCCGGTGGCCGGCTTCGAGAAGAACGACTCGACGACAACGGCGTCGGTGGTGGTGCAGTGGCGGGCCGCCACGGTTGCCCAGACGCAATAGCCGCGACCGGGTGCGTTATACTGGTTTTTCGGCCGCGGAGACGGCATCCCCCCACTGCGGAAGTGGCGGAACGGCAGACGCGCTAGCCTCAGGAGCTAGTCCGGGAAACCGGGTGGAGGTTCAAATCCTCTCTTCCGCACCA
>Ga0247825_10000014_pt1 | contig 103550 bp, 114 predicted proteins | sample 13C_Vanillin_Day_FD_194413 | JGI IMG/M metagenome (GOLD analysis project Ga0247825, IMG submission 194413) | Soil microbial communities from agricultural site in Penn Yan, New York, United States - 13C_Vanillin_Day48 | ecosystem: Environmental > Terrestrial > Soil > Agricultural land | place...
CCGAAGATCAGCGCCGGCGGAGCGACCAGCGCCGGCGTGCCGCCCTGGAGCGCCGCGAAGGCGGTCTGGTCCCGGACGACCTGCAGCACCGCGCCTGCCGGGTTCTGCACCGTCGTGATGCCTTCGAATACGCGGTTGTATGTGCCGGCTGGAGCGTCGGGCGAAGCAATCTGAGGCAGGACGTGAACGACTTCGAAGTGGGTGCCGCGCACGCCGATGGTGGCCGCCGGCGTGCTGATCCTGTAGCCGCCGCGATTTACCTGGGCGATAAGGCCCGTGATGGTACGGAAGCCGCCCTTGAGGATGTTGACCACGAAGCTCGCGCTGCGGTCTTCGCGGCCCTTATACGAGAACCGCTCGAGCTTGAATTCCGAATCGCCACGTACGGAGATGAGGGCGCCGTCCGACATGCGAGCCTGCGCCAACGCGTCGGGTCCGGTAACGATGGTGTCGCCTTCCCGGATGTCGCCGCCCCGATCGGCGCCGCGTCGCACGCCGTCGGCGCCGACGACCCCGACGTCGCCGGTGACGCTCACGAATCGCCCTGCGGTCTGGCCCTGCGCCCACGCCGCCGGGCCTGCCGCCACGAGCGATACCGCGAGGATCAGGAGCGCGTAGCGTCGAAGCAGCGTAGGCATAGCCTCAAAAGTCCTTGCGCAGGTTGAGCGAAACGTCGGTCTTCTCGTACTCGAAAATCGCCAAGTTGCTCTCGTTCTTGATGTAGACCAGCTGTGGCCTGAGCGACCAGCCCTGCCCGAAGGTCCATGTAATGCCGGCAGCGAGGTCGTACAGCACGTCCTTGCGCCTGTCGCCAAACGCGACGTTGAAGTCCTTGTACTTGCCGAGCTGAGCACCGCCCAGGAAAAATGCCCCAACGCGGTCGGCCAGACTGTTCTGGAATGTCAGGCGCACGCCCACGTACGGCTTGTCGCCATCCGGGCGGCCGCCTCGCTCCTTCTCGGTGCCGCCGAGGAGGGACAGTCCGAAGGCGCCGCGCCCATCGTTGATCACGCCAAGCCAGCCCGCGCTGGCCTGGAACAGGTCGTAGTCCTGCTCCTCCAGCAGCTCGGGTACGAACTCGTATCGCGACAGCTGCGCATTGACGGAGACTTGGTGCTTGGGATTGAGCAGCGTGCGGAAGTCCGCTGTGACGCCGGCATTGTCACGGGTGGGCCGGTAGTCCAGGCCATAGCGCCCTGCCATCACGCCGAGGCGTGTCTGGCTGCTCCCCGCGGTGTACCCGAAGCCGAAGCGGCCATCGATCGTGGCAAAGTCGGCGGTATCGATGTCGCCATGGGCTCGCAGGCGCGCATCGCCGCCCGCGTAAGCGGAGATCCGGTCGGTGAGCGAGTAGACGAGCTCCCCGCCCAGCCCCAACGCGCTATAGGTATCGTCCAGCTCGCCGCCGATGAATAGCGGGTCGCCGGCGGCGGTGGTGATCGGGCTGATCGACGTCACGGACTGGACATTCGAGTCCCAGCCGAAGCTGTATTCCGCGTAGCCGAATCCGGTCAGACGCTTGCCGGCAAGCTGGTCCTCGACCGCCTTGGCGTAGATCAAGGCCTGCTGGCGCAAGTCGGGCGGCAGGTTGGGAAACCGGATGACGGTTTCGAACTCCAGCTTGGCGCGCGCGTAGTCGCCCAGCGCCAGGTAGGCGCGGCCCATTTCGAGGCGTACGCCGACGTAGTTCGGCTCGACGGCGAGAATCCGCTCGTAGATGAAAGTGGCCCGGCTGGGATTGCCCGATTCGAGCGCCGCCCGGGCCAGCAGGTAGTCGTAGCGCAGATCTCCGGCTAGCTTGTCCTCCAGCGGCTCGAGGAGCCGGAATGCCTCGGCATGGCGGCCGGCGCGCAGCAGCGCCTCGGCCTCGTTGACGATGTCCGCGTCCGCAGCCCAGATGTTCGCGGCGAACGCCCACGCCAGCGCCGCGACGATGGTTCGTCTCCACTGCACGGGAAGCCCCCTTATTGTTATGGAGCGCGTGCGCGCCCTTTTGAGGGGATGCTAGTTCAGCGTCGGGGCCCCCGCAATGGCAATAGTGCTCAAGCTGCGGCGCGGGTACCGGGTTGCTCTTCCGAGACCAGGCGCTGCACGATCTGGCGCATCGCCAGCCAGGCCTTGTCCTGACCGAGATTCACTACCGGAGACGGGCCGAGGTCCATGTTGATCTGCTGCGCCTTGATCATGCCCATGTCCTCGAGAAAGGCCTTCAGGACCTGCCCGCGCACCACCTCTTCCATCCACTTCTCGCCCACCTTGAAGTTGTAGGCCTGTGCAAAGAAGTAGTGCGCCGTCTTCTCGGTCTCCGGTGTGATGGCATTCAGGTTCCACATGTTCATCCCCCGGCTACGGTCGCCTTCGCGCGCGCCGGCGCCTACCGGCGCCGAGCCGACGTCGAGCTTTACGAAGCAGGGCGGACCGAAGTTCGCGATCTGCCAGCGGTCGACCTTCATGCCATCGGGGAAGCCGCCCATCTTCTTGTGGAAGGGCGCAGGCAGCTCGTTCATAAGCCAGCGCGTGACCTTGATGCGGTCGCCTTCGCGCGTCACGTCGAACTCCGAGCGTGCGAAAGCGTCGGTGCCGAGCGTGCTCGGATGCAGGAAGGGCAGGTGCGTGGTGTCGAGCAGGTTCTCCACCAGGAGCAGGTAGTTGGCCTCCACGTGCAGGTAGCTCCCGGCGGCACCCCAGCCCGGGTCGTCCAGCCAGTGGAAATCCTCGATGAGGCGCGGGTCGGCTTTGGCGGGCTCGCCCATCCAGACCCAGATCCACTGGTTTCGCTCCACCACCGGATAGGCCTTGACCTTCGCGCTGCTCGGAATTCTCTCCTGGCTGGGTATTCTGATGCAGGCGCCGCTCGTGTCGAACTGCAGCCCGTGGTAAGGGCATTCCACGACGTTGCCTACGAGCTTTCCCATGGACAACGGCGCCTGCCGATGGCAGCAGCGGTCTTCCAGCGCTACCGGGACGCCGTCCTCGCGACGAAACAGCACCACCGGCTGGTTGAGCAGGATGCGACGGCGCAGGTCGCGGGTCACCTCGTGGTCCCAGGCGGCGACGTACCACGCGTTACGCACGAACATAGGAGGCCTCCTTGCGGTTGCGAAGCTCGTAGAGCACCAGTACGACCCCGAGCATCCCGCCTGCGATGTTAACGCCAAGCATGAGAGTCGACGCCTGGTGTGGCGAGAGCATCATAAGGCCCGCTACGGCGAACGCCACCCGCAGCACTGTCGGCAAGACCCGGGTGAAGTAGCCCACCATCGCGGCGCAGATGAGCCAGATGCCGAAAAGCGAGCTCAGCGTTACCACGGCGATGTCCCAGACGCTGCCTTTCATCAGGATGGCCGGCGAATAGATGAACAGGAAGGGAACGATATAGGAGCTCCAGCCGAAGCGCATCGCCATCCAGCCGGTGGCCATGGATGGCGAGCCGGCGATGGCGGCCGCCACGTAGGCCGCGGGGGCCACCGGCGGCGTAATGAGCGACATCATCCCGAAGTACAGGATGAAGAGGTGCGCGGCGAGCGGCTCGACGCCGACCTTTACCAGCGCCGGCGCCACCAGCACTGCAAGCATCACGTAGACACCTATGGTTGGCAACCCCATCCCGAGGATGATGCTTACCAGGGCGGCGAGCACCAGCAGCAGCACCAGGCTTGCTCCGCCCAGATTGACGAGATACGCAGCGAAAGCGAAGGCCAGGCCGCTTACCTGGAAAAGACCCATGATGAAGCCCGCGGCCGCCGAGATCACCAGGATTTCGCACAAGCCCCCGGCCGTTTCGACGACGGCCGCCCACAGGTCGCGCAGGCGCATGCGGTGGCCGGCATACCCGACCGCGAAGCCGAGGACCACTATGGTCGCGGCCGCCGCCATCGCGCAGTATTCCGGCTCGAGGTTGAGCCAGAACATGGTGTAGACGAGCACAGCGAAAGGCGCCAGGAACATCCAGCCGCCGGCCAGCACCTTGGCAAGGCGGGGAATCCTGCCTTCTTCGACTTTGCCGAAGCCGTAGCGCGCCGCCTCGAGGTCGGCCTGGATGAACAGCGCCGCGTAGTACATCACCGAGGGCAGGATCGCGGCGATCGCGACATCCTTGTACGGGATCTGCAGGAAGTCGGCCATCACGAACGCGACCGCGCCCATCACCGGCGGCATGAGCTGGCCGCCGTTGGACGCGCAGGCCTCGACCGCCGCCGCAAGCTTGGCCGACATGCCCGAGCGCTTCATGAGCGGGATCGTGACCACGCCCACCGCCACCGTATTTGCGGCCGCGATGCCCGACACCATGCCGAACAGGCTCGAGCCGATCACCGCCATCTTGGCCGGGCCGCCGCGGAAGCGGCCCATGAGCGCAATGGCGGCATCGTTGAAGAAATTCGATCCGCCCGAGCGCATGAGCAGCTGACCCATGAGCACGAACGGGATGATGACTATGACGGTGATCTGCAGGATGATGCCCAGCAGACCGTTGTTGTCCATGTTGAGGTAGGCCAGCATGTCGGCCACGCCAACCTCACGGGTTTGCATCTGCCCCGGAACCAGGTGGCCAACCAGCACGTATCCTGCAAGCAGCAGCAGGATAATGACAAGCGACCAGCCAATGGTGCGGCGGGTCGCTTCGAGCGTGAGTGCCGTGATCGCCACGGAAAGCGTCACGATCTCGGGCGTGAGCGTTCCGGAGATCGCGGTGAGGCGCGGGAAGTAGACGGTGACGTAGCCCAGCAGCGCGAGCGATGCTGTAGCGAGGAGCCAGTCGTACCAGGGCACCGGGCGCAGCTCGCCGCCCTGGCCCGTTTCCTCGACGTGCCGCTTGCGCAGCCTGAACCGCAGGAATGTGAGCGCGAGGCCGATGCCATAGGCCCCTGCGGCGAATTGCTCGGCGAAGAGCACCAGCCCGACCGGCCGGAGCAGGTCCAGCGACCAGGCGATCGAGCCCGCGATGAGCAACGCGGCCAGCGCACCCTGGGCGCTGCGCGCGGTTCCCGCGGCTAGCCTTTCCAGATAGCTGCTTCCTTGAAGTACTTGATCGCCGCCGGGTGGTGGGGCAGGCTGGGCTGCGTCTTGCCGGCTTGCGTCTCGTCGAACTGGTTAAAGTTCGGGTGACCGGCCACCAGCCCTTTCTTGTTCTCGCGCATTGCCTTGACGAACTGGTACACCACATCGTCGGGCACGTGGGCGCCGACGCCGATGACCACGTCGATGGTCTGCACCTTGGAGGGTTTCTCCACGCCGGCGATGTGCGGCGCGGGATTCACCGTGGAGAAATAGTATTCGGAGCGCACCTTTTTCATGCGCGCCTCCGAATCCGGGAACACGTCCATCGGCAGAAGCTTGAGACCGCCGACGGAAGCGGCCACTTCGGCCACCTTGGGCGCGCCGACGGCGAAAAACAGCAGGTCGAGCTTTCCCGCCTTGAAGTCGTCTGCCGCGCGCACCACGTTCACCTCAGGGACCTTGACGACCTGATCGTAGCTCACGCCGCCTGCGGCCAGCACCGCGGTGGTGTGCGGGATGACGCCGGTCTGCTGCACCCACTCGGAGGGCACGCGCTTGCCTTTGAGCTCGGCGATGGTGTTGATGCCCGAGTCCTTGCGCACCCAGAAGGCCATCTGGAAGCCGTACATGGTGATGCCGGTGCGCAGGTTTTTCTTGGCATTACCTTTCCAGGTGCCGCGGCCGTGGTAGGCGTCGGCGCTCTCTCCGACATCGAGGATCCAGAAGTCCGACTTCTTGGAGTTGACCGCCTCGAGGATGCCGGTGTCGCCACCGTATCCCACGACTCGCACCTGGAGCTTCGAGTTATCCTGCACGACTTTCGCGATGACCGACGCTTGCGCATGCAGGATAGAGCCGGGCGGCAGGGTCGCGAAGCCTACGGTCTGCGCCTGCGCGTGGACGGCGAGTAGTGCCCCCGCCGCCGCCGCGAAAAAATGGGCGAAAACGTGAAACGGCTTGCGCATGGTGTCCTCCTCCAAGGATGCGGCCAGTCTATCATTGGGGAACGCCAGCCATGAAGCTTCCCAGGGACCGCATCCCGTACTCTGCGATCGTCGACCGTCCACGGCTCTCGCTGCCCGACGGCGCACGCGTGGCGGTGTGGACGATCGTCAACGTCGAGGAGTGGTCGATCGAGCGGCCGATGCCGCGCACGGTGCTGTCGCCGCCCTCATCCACCAATGCGGGCCAGCCCTTGCTCCCCGACCTGCCGAACTGGGCATGGCATGAATACGGCATGCGCGTGGGGTTCTGGCGTTTCATGGAGGTTCTCGGAAAGCGTGGCCTCAAAGCAACCCTCGCGATCAACGGCTCGGTGTGCAGGAGCTATCCACGCGTCGCCCAGGCGGCGCTCGAGGCGGGCTGGGAGTTCATGGGACACGGCTATGTGCAGCGCCCGATGCACCACGTTGAAGACCAGAAAAGCGCGATCCGGGACACCATCGCGGCGATCCGCGAGTTCACCGGACGGCCGCCGCGCGGCTGGGAGAGCCCGGGGCTCACCGAGACGTACGACACCATCGATTGGCTGGCCGAAGCCGGCATCGAGTACGTGGCCGACTGGGTGCTGGACGACCAGCCGGTGCGCATCGAGACGGCATCAGGGCCCATCGTATCGGTGCCCTACACGGTGGAGATGAACGACATCTCGATGATGGCGCTGCAACACCACCCTTCGGAGGAGTGGCTGCGCCGCGGCATCGACCATTTCGACCGGCTCTACCAGGACGGCGAGAAAACCGCGCGCGTGATGGCGATCAGCATCCATCCCTACATAACGGGCGCCCCGCACCGCATCGGCTACCTGGAGAAACTATACGAGTACATCCTGCAGCGCCCTGGCGTGAAACTGTGGACCGGAGAGCAGATTCTTGACTGGTACAAAAGCCTACGATGAGCTGTGGGGCAGGGCGCAAGCGCTCCTGCCCAAATTGCGCGAACGCGCGCCGCGCGCCGAAGAGCTGCGGCGGCTTCCCGACGAGACGCTGCGCGAGTTTCACGATGCGAAGCTGCTGCGTATGCACCAGCCGCGGCGTGTGGGCGGCGCCGAGCTCGAGTTCGCCGCCATCGTCACGTTCGGGGCGCTGCTCGCGGGCGCCTGTGCGTCCAGCTCATGGAACTTCATCAACTTCGTCTCGCACCACCTTATGCTGGGTATGTTTCCGCCGCGGGCACAGGACGAGATCTGGGGCAAGTCGCCCGATGCGTTGATCGCTTCTTCTTTCGTGTTTCCTGCCGCCAAGGCACGCAAGGTGGAAGGCGGTTACGTGATTTCCGGGCGCTGGCCCTTCTCGAGCGGCGTCGATCCCAGCGACTGGAACATGCTCGCCGGCCTTGCGTTCCTCGATGACAACGCGCCGCCGGAGCAGCGCGTGTTCCTGCTGCACCGCTCGCAGTACAAGGTGATCGACACCTGGTTCGCCGGCGGGCTGCGCGGTACCGGCAGCAAGGACGTGGAAGCGTCCGAGCAATTCGTGCCCGAGCACATGACACTCTCCGTAGCCGATACCAAGGGCGGGCCGACGCCGGGCAGTGCGGTAAACCCCGGACCGCTGTTCCAGATGCCGGTTTTCGCCCTATTTCCGTACATGCTTTCGGGTGTCGCGCTCGGCATCGCCGAGGGACTGATCGACGATTTCAGTTCCGTGCGGAACCGGACGGGCAAGATGACCGGGGCGCGCATCGCCGAGATCCAGAGCACGCAGATACGGCTAGGCGAGGCGACTGCCTACGCGCGCGCTTCGCGCCGCGTGCAGGAAGCCAACTGCCGCGAGGCGCAGGAGGCTATCGCGGCCGCCCGGACTCCGGATGCGCGCACCAAGGCGCGCTACCGGCTGGAAGGTGCCTACGCGGTGGAATGGGCGGTGCGCGCGGTGGACGTAATGTTCGGGCTCTCCGGCGCCGCGGGCCTGTACGAATCCGGACACGCGGCGCGCGCGTTCCGCGACGCGCATGCAGTCAAGCAGCATTTCTCGTTCAACACCGACATCGCCTCGACCACCTACGGTCGCGTTGCGCTCGGCCTGCCGAGCGACAACCCCACGCTTTAGGCACGGCGCTTGCACGAAACGGCTGGATTCCGGCCGCGACCGGAAGTAGGCCATTTCTTCAATTTGCCAATTCAGGAAAGGAACATTTACATGAGGCTTTCCCATTTGCTCATCGCGGGTGCAACGGCGGTATCGTTCAGCGCCATCGCGGCGGACGAGCAGAAGAGCCAGCAGCAGCCCCAGGCGCAAAGCGGGCAGACCGAGCAAAGCAAGTCGGGCTCGCAGCAGGCCAGCCAGAGCCAGGAGACCGTAAAGCAGGTCCAGCAGAAGCTGAGCGAAGCCGGCCACGAGGTTCAGCCCGACGGCATCATGGGCCCGAAGACGCAGGCGGCGCTGAAGGAGTTCCAGGAGCAGAAGGGGTTGCAGGCGAGCGGCGAGCTCGACCAGCAAACGCTCGCCGCGCTCGGCGTGAGCGAAGGCGGCAGCGCTTCCGCGGGCGCTTCTTCCGAGAAGTCGAGCTCGGGCAGCTCCTCCCAGGGCGCTTCCGGTGGCTCCTCCGGCGCATCGGGCAACGGCTCGAGCCAGAAGAAGTACTAAGGCACTGCGACGGATCACGGACCAGGCGGGGAGCGGCGCTCCCCGCTTTCTTGCGCCCGTTGACGGCCGTGAATCTGCGCCACAGAATCGTGTCGAACGAAGGTGGAGACCGGACAGCCCCTCCTCGACCGCAAGGCGCGTGCGGCATTGCCGCTGGGCCGGCAGCTGCTGCTTTACCTGGATCCCTTCGCGCTTTTCATGGACGCTTCGCGCGGCACCACGGCAGTGCGCCGGCGTGCGCTTGCCTACAACCGCGCTATGCGCTGGATGCTGGTGCCCTACATGAAGCGCTGGATCGCCATAGCGGCGGCGCTGTTCGCCGGCATCGCGCCAGCTGAGGCGCTAGCCGCCGGGGGCGCGCTGGCGCTCGTTCCCGTGGCCGCCCTGGCGGTCGGATTTTGCATCGCGCTGACGGTGACGTTCTGCATCGGCGCGGCTTATCTCTTGCTTGGGGCTTGCGGCAACGAATAGTCCTCGGAGGCATACGGATGAGAGTAAGCGAAGCGATGACACGCAACGTACGGCTCTGCACTCCGGGAGCCCCGATCCGCGACGTGGCGCGGATCATGGCTGAAATCGACGCGGGCTCGGTGCCGGTTGGCGAGAACGACCGCCTCATCGGCATGATCACGGACCGCGACATCGCCGTCCGCGCCGTCGCGGAAGGAAAGGGACCCGAGACTCCGGTGCGCGAAGTAATGAGCGAGCATATTCACTACTGCTTCGACGACGAGGAACTCGAGCAGGTAGCGAGGAACATGGGCGATGTCCGCGTGCGCCGGCTGCCGGTGGTGAACCGCGACAAGCGGCTGGTGGGCATCCTCTCGCTCGGGGACTTGGCGCGCTCGGCGGGCGGAAAAAGGGTCGGTGCGGCCCTCGCCGGTGTATCGCAGCCCGGCGGTGCACATCAGACCTGAAGGTTTCGTCGCCGCACTCCTTCTCGCGGCCTGCGCGACCGTGGAGCAGGAGTTCGACCAGGTGAAGGACGCCTGGCAAGGCACCCCTTACGACGAAGTGGTGGCGCGCTGGGGCCCGCCTGCGCGCAGCGCCACGCTGTCGGACGGCCGCCAGACACACACCTGGTTTTCCCAGGAGGTGCCCGTGAGCGGCGGCGGGCCTAGCGTGGGCGTCGGCGTGTTCGGCGGTAGCGGGGGTAGCGGCGTCGGCGTAGGCATCGGCTTTCCGTTCGGCGTCACGGTGAACCGCGCGAGCTGCGAGCGCACCCTGACTTTCCGAGACAGCGCCGTCGTGGAGCAGAGCTGGACCGGCGATCCCGGCTACTGCAGCTTCTTCAAACGCAAGCCGTAAGCTCGGTCGCAGCCACGCTTGCGCGAATTCCCGCGGCGAAGTGCTCGGCCCGGCGGCGGTAGCTGTCGTCCGCGGTTATCTCGAAGAGCGCGGCATTCGCGTCCCGCGCCAAGCGCACCCGCCCAATCTGCTCGGCACTAGCCGCCGCGGCGGACAGCGACTCCACAGCCGCCTCGAGCTCCCCTCGTCTCGCCAAGCCCTCACCACGCAGGCGGCGGGCGTGCGCGGCGACTTCTCTAAGCCCGCCGCGCTGCGCGAGCGCGAGCAGCTCTTCGGCGTAGCGTAGGCACGTAGTGGCGTCGCCTTGCGCGAGCGCCAGCTCCGCCAAGCCTTCGAGGCAACGCACCAGTTGGGTGCCTTCGCGGTTGACGCGAGCGTGCTGCCGCGCGCTTTCGAGCAGCGGACCGACGTCAACCCGCCCGAGGCGGATAGAGGCGATGGCCAGGTTGGCCTCAATGCGCGGGCGCCAGAACGTGACACGCGCGGCTCGGGCCAGTGCCAGGGCGCGCTCCGACAGCTCGACCGCGCGGTCGTTGAGACCGAGGTCTATGAGCAGGTTCCCCATCACATCGTAGGCCATGAGCTGGTATCGCGTCAGCCGCAGCCCCTCCAGCCAGCGCAGCGTCTTCTCAATCCCGGCCCAGGCTTCGCCGTAGCGGCCGATGCAGGCACGCACGTGGTCCATGCCGAGGAGGGTTGGGCCGATGTGCCATTGCAAATCGGCACGCTGCGCGATGTCGAGCGCAGCGCGGAAGAGGGCCTCGGACCTGCCGTAGTCACCCAGGCCGCTGTAGCCGGTGTACGCCCAGGCAACCATCATGAGGTTCTCCGACTCGTAGCTCCTGTCGCCGATGCCGCGCGCCAGCTCGATGGAACGCTCGTAGCAGGCAATCGCTGCGGCTGGCTCGAGATCGTTGAAATGCGCTTCGCCGCGGCCGTGGTAGGCCTGTACCGCCACCAAGTCGGCAAGGCCAAGGCGCTCGCAAATGGCCACCGCTTCCTCGTGGTAGGCGATGGCTTCCCGGTTGCGGCCGTCGCTCCACATCACCGTGCCCAGGTGATAGAGCGTGTCGGCAGCGCGGCGCTCGTCGGTCATGGCCTGGCACTCTGCTAGCGCCTCGTTCAAGCAGGTGGTCGCGCGCTCATAGTCGTCGGCCCGCCGGTACGTCATACCGAGCTGAATTAGGCTATCGCGCACCTTGGCGCGGTCTCCCCGCGCCCGCGCTGCCTCGATGACGCGATGGATATCGGTAACCGCGCCTTCGGTCTGTCCCGCCTGGGCGCGCGCCGCCCCGCGCTGTTCGTACAGTTCGACGAGCGAGCGGTCCTGCAATGCCTCGGGATGCGCCTCCGCAAGCGATACGGCCCGCGCCAGCCAGTGCAAGGCGTCGCGCATCGCGAAAAGCTTCTGTGAGCGCTCGCCGGCGAGCACCATGCAGTGCAGCGCCTTGGACCAGACGTGGCCGCGCGCGAAGTGCTCGGCGAGGCGCGCTTCGCCTTCACTGCCGCTCTCCAGTGCCTCGGCCACCGCGCGATGCAGCAGCATGCGCCGCGCCGCGCCAATGTCGCGGTACGCTACTTCGCGCACCTTGTCGTGGCTGAAGTCGTAGAAACCTTCCGCGTCCTCGCGCAGCAGCCGCCGCTTCACCAGCACCTCGAGGGCGCGCAGCAGCCGTTCCTCCGGCTCGCGCGTCACGGCTAGCAACGTGTCGAAGTCGAAGTGCCGTCCGAGTACGGCGGCAACTTCCAGCGTCGAGCGGGCCTCGGGCGGCACGTGGGCGAGACGCGCCCGCACCGAGGCGCGCAGCGCGTCGGGCAGCGGCAGCTCGCCTGCCTCGCCAGGCACTATCTCTCCTTCGCGCAGTGCATGCAGCATCGAGGTAAGGAAGAACGGATTACCGTCCGTGTCGCGGTGCAGCCGCACGGCGAGCTCTTCATCACCGAATCCTTGCAGCAGCGCGCGCGCGTCCGGGAGCTGCAGGCGCCCGAGCGGCATGTGGCGCGCGTGCCGTTCCCGCCGCAGGCTCGCGACCAGCACCGCCAGCTGCTCGTTGCTGTCCAGCGCCTCGTCCCGGTACGCGCATAGCAGCAGCAGTGGCTGGCTCGCCGCTTGGCGCGCGAGGAAGTGGAGGAACTGGGCGCTCGCGTCGTCGGCCCATTGCACGTCGTCCACCACTACGACCAGCTGGCGTCCGCCTGCAAGGACGTCCAGGAGCTGCGCGATGGCGCGGAAGAGGCGCGCACGCCGTGCTTCGGGAAAGTCGGCGGAAAGGCGTGGTACCGGCACGCGCTCGGCCAGCGAAGGCACGAGCGCGGCGATTTCGGCGAGCGACACCGGCGGCAGGCTCTGCAGCGTTCCCGCAGGCGCCAGCTCGATGGCTTGCGTTACTAGCTCGATTACCGGCTGGTACGGCATGGCACGCTCGATCTCGTAGCAGCGCGTAGCGAGCGCGGGCAGCGAGCGGCCGCGCGCGTACGCGACGAGCTCGTGCATCAGGCGGCTCTTTCCTATGCCGGGCTCGCCCTCGATGAGCACGACACGCCCGCTGCCGCCGGTAAGGTCGGCGAGCAGGCCGATGAGCAGTCCGTATTCGCTCCCGCGGCCGACGAATGGGCTCGTGTCGTGCTCGCCTGGGGCGCGCGGCGCCTCGACCGGCTGCCGGTCGAGCGTCAAGCGCTCGACCGCGCGCGCCGCCCGGGCAGATTCGAGGAATGCTTCGCGCTCTTCCGACGGGATCGCCAGGCGGTCGGCCAGGCGCTCGGCCAGGCGCCGCGATGGCCTGCGTTCGTCTGCCTCGATCTTGCGGATGGCGAAGCGCGAGCAGCTCACGCCCTGGGCGAGCTCTTCCTGCGTCAGGTCAAGCGCCTTGCGCCGCCGCCGCAGCCAGTACCCGAAAGAATTGGTCCGTTCGTTCACGGGGGGGTGATTTTAGTTCGGCTGTACCCCTTTTTGTCCCGCTTTCTGTCCCACCCGGCGACACCCGTGCCGGCGCACCGGGGGGTTCAATGCGACCGTAGTCCCACAACAGAGGAGACGATGCGATGAAACCGACTCGGACAGCGCTTTTGCTGGCGCTCGCCTGCTTCGCCGCGACAAGCTGGGCGCAGCACGGCCACAAGATGGTCAAACCCGCGCACCTGAAATGGAGCGATGTGCCCTCGCTCCCCGCCGGCGCAAAGATCGCCGTTCTGGAGGGCCCGATGAACCAGGCTGTGCCGTTTACCGTCCGGCTGCAGTTTCCGGCGAACTACCGCATTCCCCCGCACACGCATCCCGCGGTCGAGCGCGTGACCGTGCTGTCGGGCACCTTCCACATGGGCATGGGCGAGAAGTTCGACGCCCACAAGGGCGAAGCGCTGCAGCCCGGAGCCATCATGATCATGCAACCGGGTACGCCGCATTACGCGTGGACCGACACGCCGACGGTGGTCCAGCTGCACGGCACGGGTCCCTGGGGCGTCACGTACCTCAACCCCGCCGACGACCCTCGCAAGCAGTAAGTGCGGTTCCTGGAGAAGAACATGCGAGTAACCAAAGACGACGTTGACGTGAAAATGGAAATCCCGGGCGCCGTAATCCGGCAACGTACGGATTTCGGAGATATCAGCGGGTACGGCACGATCAGCGGGGAATATTTCACCCTGGCGGCAGGAGTCAACACCATGCCGCTGTTCCAGGGCCTGGAAGGAAACCTCTGCCAATGTCCGCATTGGGGATACGTGTTGCGCGGCCAGCTCACCACCACTGATGCGAAGGGAGACCGGGAAACTGTCAAAGCGAACGACCTGTTCTACTGGCCGCCGGGGCACAACGTGAAAGTCGACGCCGACGCGGAGATCATCATGTTCAGCCCCCAGCGCGAGCACAGCCACGTCATCAATCACATGATCCGGAAAGTGAAAGGCTAGCGATGCAAACCGTTGCAGATCAAACCACGGGAATCACAGAGTACGACAGCTGGCAGACCACCATGAAGGAGTCGATGCAGCATCGTACTGCTTCACCCGATGCTACCGCTCGACCGGACCTCGCCGCCATCAAGGCCCGCCATCAGGTGGCCTGGTCGGCCGGCGACTATGCGGTGATCGGAACGACGTTGCAGCTCGTTGGCGAAACGCTGTGCGAGAAGCTCGACCTGCGCGCCGGCCAGGCGGTGCTCGACGTGGCCGCCGGCAACGGCAACGCCACGCTCGCCGCGGCCCGCCGCGGATGCGACGTTACATCGACCGACTACGTCGCCGCGCTACTCGAGCGCGGCCGCGCCCGCGCCGGCGCCGACGGCCTCGAAGTGCGCTTCGAGCAGGCGGACGCCGAGGGCTTGCCGTATCCCAACGAGGCGTTCGACGCCGTGGTCTCCACGTTCGGCGTGATGTTTACTCCCAACCAGGAAAAGGCGGCGGCCGAGCTGGTGCGCGTCTGCAAGCGCGGCGGCAGCATCGGGCTCGCCAACTGGACGCCGACGGGCTTCATCGGCCAGGTGTTCAAGGTGCTGGGCGGCTACCTGCCGCCGGCGGCCGGTCTCAAATCGCCGATGCTCTGGGGTACCCAGGAACGTCTGCGTGAGCTTTTTCCCGGCCTGCGCATCGACGCTACGCGCATGAACTTCGCGTTCCGCTACCGTTCGCCGAGACATTGGCTGGATACCTTCCACACGTATTACGGACCGATGAACAAGGCGTTTGCGGCGCTCGATGCCGCCAAGCAGGCCGCGCTCGCCGGGGACCTGATCGCACTGGCGGCCCGCTTGAACCGCGGCGGCGATTCGCTGGTCGTCGACAGCGAGTATCTCGAGATTGTGATCCGCAAGTGAGTATCATGGTTGCCCGCGCAGATTCTGCCTGGACCTAGACATGAATATCGCTGACTCCGCTCTTGATCTAGTGGGCAACACGCCCCTGGTGCGCATCAACCGGCTGACCCGGGACTGCCATGCCCAGGTCGTCGCCAAGCTGGAGTTCTACAACCCTGGCGCGAGCGTCAAGGACCGCATCGGCGTGTCCATGATCCTGTCGGCTGAGCGCGCTGGAAAGCTGAAGCCCGGCATGGTGGTGGTCGAGCCTACGAGCGGAAACACCGGTATCGCGCTCGCCTGGGTGTGCGCGGTCAAGGGCTATCGCTGCATGATGTTCATGCCCGACAGCCTGAGCAAGGAGCGCCGCGCGGTCATCCGGGCGTTCGGCGCGGAGCTGGTGCTGACGCCCGCGGCCGAAGGCGCGATCGGCGCGGTCAACCGGGCGAAGGAGCTGGCGGCTTCGGATCCCCAGCGCTATTTCCTCCCGGACCAGTTCGGTAACCCCGCCAATCCCGAGGTGCACCGCCGGACGACCGCCGAGGAGATCTGGCGCGACACCGATGGGAAGGCCGACATTCTCGTGTCGGGCATCGGCACCGGCGGCACCATTACCGGTGTGGGCGAGGTGATCAAGAAGCGCAAACCGTCGTTCAAATGCGTGGCGGTGGAGCCCGATGCTTCGGCGGTGCTCTCCGGCGGGCCGAAAGGCCCGCACATGATCCAGGGCCTCGGCGCCGGCTTTGTCCCCGAAGTGCTGAACCGGGCCATCTACGACGAGATCGTCCGGGTGAAGAACGAAGACGCGCTCGAGACGGCGCGGCAGCTCGCGCAGCAGGAAGGCCTTTTCGCGGGCATCTCGTCCGGGGCGGCGATCTGGGCTGCGCTGCAGCTTGCGCAGCGCAACGAGAACGAGGGCCGCATGATCGTCGCCGTGCTGCCGTCCTACGGCGAGCGCTACCTCAGCTCGCCGCTTTACGCGGCGCTCATGCAATAAAAAGGGACGGACCCCGTGGGGTCCGCCCCCGTTTCTTCTTCTTGCCTACTCCCTGAGCAGCCAGGCAACGAAGGCGAGCGCCGCCGCTGCACCGGCAAGCGCCGGCACGAAAAACGGCTCCAGACGCGCCAGGCGCGTATCCATCGGACGCGCGTCGGGCGCGAAATCGATGGTCAGGCGCTGCAGCTTCATGGCGAAAGCGTACCAAAGAAGAGACGCGGAAAAGCGCCGCGTTGGCTTTGCGCAACACTACGGCGAAATTCCGCTTGCATTGAACTTGAATCCGGCTTTCTCGAACTCCGCGGCGAGGCCGGCGCCCACCGCTTCGATGTCGCGGCGGGCGCCCGGCGTGAACGCGATATCGTTCATGTCGTGCACGCCGCCGGTGATGACGACCTGCAAGATGCCTTCGGTTGACCCTATGTTGCGGAACGCGCGGCACACCCCCGGTGGAAAGGAGATGGTATCGAAGCGGCGCAGCACTTCGCGCTCGGCACCTTCGTCGTTCCAACGCACTTCGAACTCACCCTGCAGCACCGTGAAGGTCTCGTAGGTCTCGCGGTGCGAGTGCAGGCCGGGCCCCTGACCCGGCGGGCACACCGCGAGCGTCATCGTCATGCCGGCAGCGCCGACTATCGGCGCGCCACTGTTTATGGGTGTCTTGTCCGTGGATTCAAGGCCGATCACCGAAAGAAGCTTGCGTGCGTAGACTACGTCGCGCGCCTTTTCCGGTATCGAGTCGTTCTGGATCGGCAGCGGCTTGAGCGCTTCGAAGCGCGCAATGCGCTTTCCCATGGCCTCTTTCGAGATGCGTACGGTTCTCATATTCGTACTCCAAGCTTCCTGAGTAATCCTTCGCGGCGCGTGAGCCACCAGCCGTATTGCACGGGCCAGCGCTCGAATTCGGGATCCGCGCCGAGCGCGGCAGCGGCGTGCAGCGGCCAGTTCGGATCGTAGAGCGCCTCGCGGCCGATGGCGATCAAGTCGGCGCGCCCTTGCTTCAGCGCCTCCTCCGCCTGCTGCGGGGTGAGGATCAGGCCAACGGCCATGGTGCCGATGCCTGCGTCTCTCCTGACCTTCTCGGCGAATGGGATCTGGAAGCCCGGCACCCGCTGAACGACGGTCTTCGTGGCCGCCGTGGCGGAACCCAGGATGCCGCCCGAGGAGCAGTCCACCACGTCCACCCCCAGCGCCTTCAACCGCTTGGCGAGCTCGACCGTGTCCTCGAGCGTCCAGCCAGCCTCGACGTCGTCGACGGAGGAGCAGCGCACGAACAGCGGCCGGTCGTCCGGCCAGGCTTTCCGCACTTCGGCTGCCACTTCGAGCGGGAAGCGCATCCGGCACTCGAGGGGGCCGGGATTGGACAACGGCGACAGGAACGTATGGAGGAGGTAACCATGCGCCGCGTGCAGTTCGATGATCTCGAATCCGGCCGCGAGCGCACGGCGAGCCGCGTTGCGGTAAGCGCTTAGCACCACCTGGAAGTCGCCTTCCCTCATGGCGCGCGGCCTGATCCAGGCGGCATCGATCGGCGCATCGGTTGGCGCGATGGTGCTCCAGGGCCTGTCGCCGCGGTCGAGGTCGGCCTGCGTTAGCGGACCGTTGCCGTACCAGGGCCGCGCCATGCTCGCTTTGCGCCCGGCGTGCGCCAGCTGAATCGCCGGGGTTGCGCCTTGCTCCTTGATGAACGCCGCGACGCGTCGCAATCCGGGAATCTGCGAATCGTCCCAGATGCCGGCATCGCCGTGAGTTATGCGGCCGCGTTTCTCGACCGCAGTGGCTTCCACGAAGACAGCGCCGGCGCCGCCCTGCGCGAACTTGCCGAGGTGCACGAGATGCCAGTCCGTCACCATCCCGTCGCTCGCGGAATACTGGCACATCGGAGAAACGACGATGCGGTTGCGCAGTTGGACGCCGCGCAACTCGATAGGCTGAAATAGAAGCGGTGTCGTCATGACGGGACTATGCCGCAGAATGGCGCGCATGAGAACGCTCGTCTGCGCGCTGTTGCTCCTGCCAGGCATCGCGGCCGGAAACGAAGACCTGTGGTCGCTGCTGCAAGGCGGCGGCCAGATTGTCCTGATCCGCCATGCGCTCACCACGCCGGGCGCCGGCGACCCGCCTGGCATGCGCTTCGACGATTGCAGCACCCAGCGCAACCTGTCGGAGGAGGGCAGGGCGCACGCGCGGCGCATCGGCGAAGCCTTCCGCAAGCGGGTGGTCCCCGTCGAGCGGGTGTTGTCCAGCCCTTGGTGCCGCTGCCTTGAGACCGCGCGCCTGGCGTTCGGCAAAGCCGAAGTTTCGACGCCGCTGAGCAACCTCTTCGGCCGCTACGAGAACCGCGAATCGCAGCTACGGCAGCTACGCGGGCTCGTGAAGCAGAAGCCCGGCAAGGGGAATCTCGTTCTCGTGACGCACGGCTCTACCGTGGCCGCGCTGACCGGCGTATCGCCTGAGACCGGAGAAATAGTGATCGTTTCGGGCGATGCCAAGGTGCTCGGCCGGCTGGTGCCTTAGGACTCGAGAATCTTGAGCAGGAGCAGCGGGTCGGCGGGTTTCGCGATGTGCAGCTCACACCCGGCGGCGCGGGCGCGTGCACGGTGCTCGTCCCGTGCGTAGCCCGTAACGGCGATGAAGCGCGTAGTCTCGAACTGCGGCTCGCTCTTGAGCTGCGCGCAGACGTACAAACCGTCAAGTCCCGGCAGGCCGAGGTCGAGGAACACGACCTCGGGGCGGAAGCGCCGCGCGGCGTCGAGGGCGGCGTAGCCATTGATGGCGAGCTCGACCTCGTGACCGGCCTTGCGCAGGATGAAGGCGAAGCTGTGCAGCGTATCGAGATGGTCTTCGACGATCAGGACGCGCCGCGCACCGCCTCGGGCGCCCGCTTGCGTCTGCGCCAAGTCTCGTCTCCGCCCCTACGAGGTGCTCCACCTGAAGTTTTGTCCTGTGGCGCGCATCTTAGCCGCGGCATCCACCTGTACAAGTCGCTGCCGCAGGGAAAGCGGCGTAGTGCGCGCTCTACAGAAGGAACACGCCCTTGCCGGTGCTCTGGGTGTCGAAGGCGCGGTAGGCCTCGTCGGCCTGCTCGAGCCGCCAGCGATGACTGAAGATGCGCTCGAGCCGAATCTTCCGCTCGGCAATGAAGCGGGCGCATTCGAGCATGCCCATCGCACTGAAGGTCCAGGAGCCGATCAGGGTGACTTGCCGGCGCAGCAGGTCGGGGCTCACATCCAGCGTCACGTCGCCGCCTTCGCCTACGTAGCAGGCGGTGCCCCAGGTGCGCACGCACTGCACGGCCGCCTTGCGCGCCGCCGCGGCGCCGGTGCAATCGAGCGCGAGCGCGACGCCCTCGCCGCGGGTCAGATCCCGGATCGCCTGGCTCGGGTCTTGTTTGACGGCATCGATGGCGGCATCCGCGCCGAACTCGGTGGCAAGCCTGAGTCTTTCCGGAGAAGTCTCCACGGCGATCACGCGCGCGCCCATGGCGACGCCCAGCAGCGTTGCCGAAAGGCCGACCGGACCTTGGCCGAAGACGGCCAGCGTATCGCCGCCTGCGAGGTGCATGCGGCGCAACGCACCATATGCCGTACCGGTTCCGCAGGCGACCGCGGCGCCTTCGGCAAAGCTCAGCTCGTCGGGCAGGGGCACCAGCGTGCGGGTCGGTACCTTAAGGTAATCGGCGTGACCGCCATGCGCCGTGACGCCGTATACAGTGATGCCGGCACGGCACAGCTGCGACCAGCCGACGCGGCAGTGCGGGCACACGCCACACCCGGAATAGTGGTGGTCCATGACCCGCTGGCCGATCGGCGCCTCGCGCTCGGACACGCCGGGGCCGCGCGCCACGACGACGCCACAGGGCTCGTGGCCAGCGACGAAGGGCTCGGCGTTGCCGCCCAGGCCGAGCGCTCTTTGCGCTTCGCCGGGCGCCGCGCGGTAGAAATTCAGGTCGCTGCCGCACATGCCCGAGGCCTTCATCTCGATCACGACCTCTCCGGAGCCCGGGGTGGGATCGGGAAGCGAACGCAACTCCACCCTGCGGTTGCCGAGGAATACGGCGCCGCGCATGCGGCTAGTTTTGCTTCACGACTTTGCCGCGATCCAGCTTCACGGAGGAGGCCGAGCCTTTCCCTTCCCATGCTTCGGGATCGATCACTTCACCCAGGAAGTTGAGTTCGATGGTGACGTCGTCCGGGTCCTTGAGGAAGATCTGGAAAAGCTTGGCGTCCGGGAAGCTGCGGAAGTGCATCTCGACCTTGTTCTTCTGGATGCGGCTGCGCACTTCGTGCGGATCCTTGGCGAGAAAGGCTATGTGGTCCACCGAGCCCGAACCGGCCGTGCCCTTCGGATGCTTCTTCAGCAGAAACATGTCGCGTGTCTCGTTCGGCTCCTGCGAAGCGAGGTGCACGCAGATGTCATCGCCGGTCTTGAGCCAGTACCCGGGAAAGCCGAAGTCCGGGCGCTCGGCCAGCTCCAGGCCGAGCACGTTCAGGTAGAAGTCCCTGGTGCGCTCCAAGTTGCGCGCGACCAGCAGGTAGTGGTTCAGTTCGGTAATTGGCATGTTTCCTCCAAAGACCGAATTTTGCACCCGAATGGTGCCTTGTGGCGCCCGGCGGGCGCCACAAGGGTGAATCAAGCGAAACGCGCGCGCAGGTTGATAGTGCGCATCAGGTCCTCGGTCGCCCGCACGCCGGGAACCGTCGTGGCGACCTCCCGCAGCGCCGCCCGCTCGTCGGCGCCGTATCCGGCGCCATCGAAGCTGACGCGGCCCTGCTCGACCTTCACCGTCACGCGCATGTCGCGGGTGCGCGGCGAGCGCCGCAGAGCGGCGCGCACCTGCCAGTGGAGCGCCAGGTCCTTCAGACGCTCGCGAGCAGCTTCCGTTTCGGCAAACTGCGCCGAGCGCACCAGGCGCAGCACCTGGTCAATGCACTCCGATACGCTAATGCGCTGGGTGTTAAGCACGAGGTCGTAGAGCTCGGGGTCAGTATAGTTCACCGAGAAGTGACGCCGCATGATCGCGCCGTGTGCCTCGTCGTTGTCGCTGATTTCCTCGGCGACGCTTTGCGCATCGTTGGTTCCCAAGCGCGCCATCATGCGCTGCAGCCGTACCTCGAAGGGTGCGCAAACGCGGACGCAAACGACGCTCGGCATGTCGCGCAGCAGCTGGGTCGCGCCCCAGCCGCGGATCACCGCGCCGTTGCCCTGTAGGGCAGCGTTCACGATCTCCTCGGAGGCGAAGATCGACAGGCTGGTCTGGTCGGCGGTCATGCGCTCGAGGAATCCCGCGCGCCCGTCGAGCAGCCGCATGACGTGGCTCTTGCGAAGCCGCATGCGGTCGGCGAGCTGATCGATGATCTCGTGGTAGATGACGGGGATGCCCAGCGCGTCGGCGACCCCGCGCGCCACGTCTTTCCCCAGTGAGCCCATTTCCCGCGTGATGGCAATGACCGGCATGTCATTCTCCCTTTTCTAGAATTCTTTCCATTCGCCGTTGGCCCCGGCCGCGTGCGCGGCAGGAACCGGCTTCATCCAGTCGAGCACTTCCGCCGGGCGGGCGCGGGAGTGCTTGCGCTCGGCCGCGGGCTTACTATTCACCAGCTTTTCCGGGGCTGCGGGGAGCGGTTCCACCACCGGGGTGGCATCCGCGGGAATGGCCGGCGCCGCAGACGCGTCGTCCAGCTTGAACGCGACGATGGCCGATACCAGGCGCGACGCCTGGTCCTGCAGGCTCTCGGCCGATGCCGCGGCTTCTTCCACCAGCGCCGCGTTCTGCTGCGTAACGCGGTCGATCTGGGCCATTGCCTGGTTCACCTGGTCGATTCCCATGCTCTGCTCCTGGGACGCCGTGGTGATGGCGGTGACAATTTCCGTAACGCGCTTCACCGCGCTCATGATCTCGTCCATGGCGCTGCCCGCCTGGCCGACGAGCTGGGAGCCCGATTGCACGAGGCCCACCGACTCCTCGATCAGCCGCTTGATTTCCTTCGCGGAGCCCGAGCTGCGCTGCGCGAGGTTGCGCACTTCGGCCGCCACGACCGCGAAGCCGCGCCCCTGCTCGCCGGCCCGTGCCGCCTCGACGGCGGCGTTGAGCGCGAGGAGGTTGGTCTGGAAGGCAATGCTGTCGATCACCGCGGTGATCTCGGATATCTTGCGCGACGACCCGGTGATGCGGTCCATCGTCTCCACCACCTTTTCCACCACTTGGCCGCCCTTGGTCGCCGCGCCGGTCGCCTCGGCAGCGAGCTGGCTGGCACGCTGCGCGTTATCGGCGTTCTGGCGCACGGTAGTGGTGAGCTCTTCTAGGGAGGAGGCGGTCTCCTCGAGGCTGGATGCCTGTTCTTCGGTGCGCGAGGAAAGGTCCTGATTGCCACGCGCGATCTCGCCCGAGGCCGCCTGCACAGACTCGGTAATTTGCCGCACCGTGCCGACCAGCCGCGCCAGTTGCTCGGTCGAGTTGCCGAGCGCTGAGAGCATCTGTCCGACCTCGTCCTTCGAATCCACCGCAGTGCGGCTGGTGAGGTCGCCGCGCGCGAGCGCGTCGGCGGATTTCATGGCACGCCGCAGCCGCACGACCATCGCGCGCGCCTGGAGGCCGGCGGCCAGCAGGCTGGCAATCACCGCCGCAGCGGCGAGCAGCAGCATGGTGTTCCAGGCGGAACGATAGGAGGCGCGCGTCACGCCGAAGAGCTCCTCGGCCTTGTTCCGCTCGGCCTCCACCAGGGCCGCCAGATCCTTGGTGAGTTCCTGGTAGGCGAAGTCGGCGGTCTGCATGGCGGCGGTGCCGGTATTGGCGTCGACCGTTCCCAGGTCGATCGCCAACTCCACTGCCTTGGCGTACTTGCCGAGCTTGACGAGCGCCGAATCGAGGAGCGCGTCGCCGCTCTCGCCCTTGTCGCTCAGGTTGGCGAGCTGGCTGAGCTGGTTCTTCGCCTCTTCCAGGCGCCATTTGACTTCGCCGGTCTCGGCGATGAGACGGCTTTCATCGACGGCGCCGGAAAGACTAAGCAGGCGGTAGATACCCGCATGCACGTCGCCCATGACGCTGCCCGCCTCCACCACGCTTTTGTAGCGTCCGAACACCCCTTGATAGAACTTGTCGGCGGCGTCCTTTTGCAGCGTGAGCGCGGAATAGCTGGCCGCGCCCAGCGCGACCAGGAATCCGATCGCCACCAGCGGCGCGATCATCAGTTTGACGGACAGCTTCATGGCTAACCCTCCGTGCGCTGAGTCGCTTGGCTAGCGCCGGTAGACGCCGCCGCAGACCACCACGTCGTCCATGCGCTCGCAGTACATCTGCTTGGGCTCGACCTTCTTGGTGACCGGGTTGGTGAACTTATAGTCCTGCCAGAACGTGCCCTGGCTCTTTGCGAGCTCGACGCGCTCCTTGACGAAGAGCTTGCCATCGACATCGCGCAACTCGATCAGGTTCTTGTTCACCATCTTCTCGTTCTGGCCGTGCGCGCGCACCACGCCGTCTATGCCGTAGACCACGAGGTACAGGTCGCGGTCCTTGAACCGGCTCTCCTTGCTGGTGATCTCGGTGTAACCCTTGTCCCGGCCGTTCGCCTTGATGTACGTGATGCCCTTTTTCACCATGGTCACCGCTTCGTCCTTGGTGGCCCACTCGTCCTTTGCGAGCGCGGCGCCTGCGAGCGTCAGGCCCGCCAGGCACGCCATCGTCGCTACGATCCGCTTGCTCATAAAGCCTCCCTGTAATTGACTGCTCGGCCTACTATAGGGCGTCGCTGCGAAGGGAATCTCAGCAATTGTCCGGTCGTTGCAAAGAAAGCGCCGGCCCGCTCTTACGCTTCCTTACGTTCCGGCGACTCGGCGTAGAGCGCCCAGTGCAGGCGGAAAGCGCGGCGGATCTTCTTGATCTCACGGGCAATCTCCTCGTCCGTGAGGTAGTCGGCCGCTGCCGGAGCGTGCGCCGCCTCTCCGTACCAGGCTAGGGCAAGTGCCGACAGGTTGTCGCATATGGCGCCAGCGCGGGATTCCGCCTCACCAGCGAGGCTTGTCAGCCCTTGCTGAAGGCCTTCGGCCGGAGCGCCCTGGCCGATCTCGGACGAGCTTAGCGGTCCGCAAAAGCCGTCGCTGCACAGCAGGACCACGTCACCCCTGTGCAGCTTGGCCGTGGAAGCCGGCTCCAGCCGAGGCGGCAGCGGGCCGCCCAGGCATTGCAGCAGCACGTTGCGCTGCGGGTGGTTCTCGGCGTCCTGCGCAGAAATTCTGCCCGTGGCCAGGAGCTCCTGGACCAGGGTCTGGTCGACGGTCCGCGCCGCTACCCCGCGCTCCCGCAGGAGGTACAGGCGCGAATCCCCCACGTGCATCCAGTACGCCGCGCTGTCCTGCACCACGCATGCAACCAGCGTGGTGCGCGGCGTTTCCGCGAGCCGGTGCTCGCGCGCGTGCGCGCATAACAGGGAGTGGATTTTTCCGAACGCCCGGAAAAGAAACAGGTCCGGGTTCGCCACACGAGGTTGCGCGGCCAAGCGGAAAGCGTCAACCATGTGGCGCACGGCGAGCTCGGCCGCGAGGTCACCGTGGGCATGTCCGCCCAGGCCGTCGGCGAGCGCAAGCAGCGCGGCCCGCTCGGTCCGCCAGTAGCCGAGGCGATCCTCGTTATAGGGTCGCGCGCCGACGCGCGTCTCGCTGGCGATATCGCAGTTCACACGCCCATGATCCAGCGAAGCATGGCTTTGGGATCCTCCGGAACGCGGGTCGCTTCGTGTCCCGGACCGAGGAGCGCTTTCTGCAGCGCGAGGACGCTCTGCGGGCGCTGCAGGCAATCGAGCCGCAGGCACCAGTCCACCAGCTCCAGCAGCGCAGCGGAATACTTGCCGGCACCCGCCTTGGCCGCCGGCACGAGACGATCCCCGGCCATGCGCTCCGGCGCCGGTTGCGGGGGCCGCATGAACATGCAGGCGTACAGCGTCGCGCCAACGGAGTAGATGTCGCTCCAGGGCCCGAGCTTGGCGCGGTCGCAATGCACCTCGGGCGCGGCGAGCCCCGGTGTGAAGATGGGGCGCAGCAACGGATCCTCCGCGCCTAGCATGCGCCGCGATGCGCCGAAATCGATGAGCACCGGCGTGGCATCCTCGCGCAGGTGGATATTGGCGGGCTTGATGTCGAGATGCAGCAGCTTGCAGGCGTGCACCTCGCGCAGCCCGTTCAGCAGCTGCGCCACCGTGCGGCGCAGCCAGCTCTCGGGCAGCGGTGCGGCTGCCTGCTGCAGCCGCTGCTTGAGGGTTGCACCACGCTCCAGGCGCATCACCATGTACGCCGTGTCGTTGGCGCGAAAGAAATTCAGCACCCGAACCACGTTCGGATGCGACAGGGATGCGAGCACCCGGCCTTCCTCGAAGAAGCAGCGCATGCCGTCGCGGAAGGGGCGGGCGTCCTTTTCAGACAGCGAAGGCGCGGCGTCTGCGCCTGTGCGCACGCCAAGCGCCGAGGGCAGATACTCCTTGATTGCCACCTGCGCGCCTGCATCGTCCTCGGCGAAGTACACGAAAGAGAATCCGCCTCGCGCGAGCAAACCGAGGAGACGGTAGCCTGGCAGGCGGTGGCCGGCGGGCAGCGGCCGGTTTGGCTTGGCGGCCATCAGCCGTAGAGCTCTGCGATTAGCTTCAGCGCCCCCTCGGCGGATGCAGGACGCGCGTCGGGATCCTTCTTGAGCAGCGCGTCTACGAGCGGCTGGAACTCGTCATGCGCGCGCGGCAGCGGCGGCGGGGCGGCATTCAAGTGCTGCTCGATGATGTCCATGGCCGCGGCGCCGCTGAACGGCGCTGCCTTGGCGATCATCTGGTAGAGCATGACGCCGGCGCTGTACAGGTCGGAGCGTGGGTCGGCCGGCTGGCCACGAATCACCTCGGGGCTCATGTAGATCGGCGTGCCGAGCAGCGTGCCCTGCTGCGTGATGCCGGGCATGTCGACTACCTTCGCGATGCCGAAATCCACCATGGCAAGGCTTTGATCCTCGCGGAACATGACGTTGTGCGGCTTGAGGTCCCGGTGGATCACACCGGCGGCATGGATGTCCTTCAGCGCGGTGAGCACCTGGCGGAAGATGCGCAGGATCCGCACTTGGTCGACGTAGTTGCCGGTGAAGTAGGCTCGCACGTCCCCGCCCGACAGGTACTCCATGATCAAGTAGGCGCTGTTGTCGCTGAAGCCGTAGCCGAATACCTTGCCCACGTAGGGGCTGCGGATGCGGCCGAGGATCTGGTATTCGCGCAGGAAGCGCTCGAGGAAGTCCGAGTCGTGCACCAGGTGCTCGAACAGCACCTTGGTGATCACCGGCTCGCCACCGGCCACCGGCTGCATGAGATAGACGCGCGACACGGCGCCGCAGCCCACTTCGCGGATCAGCCGGTAGCCCTCGATGTGCGGGGGCGCGGCCACGGCGGCGGCGGGCCTCGCCGACCGCATGTCCTGGGTGACGTCGACGCGCGCCGGCTTTGCGCCGAGCGCCTGGGTGACGATCTGCTCTAGCGACTCCTTGGTGAGCAGCTCCTTCGGCAGGTAATCGTAGGCGCCGAGCTTCATCGCCCGCACCGCTACGTTCTCATTCCCCTGGCCGGCTAGCATGACGGTGGGCGGGCAGCCGGGCCGCGCAGTGAAGTCGCGCAGCCAATCGAGTCCGTCTTCCCGCCCGAGGCGGTTGTCGAGGAGTACGAGATCGAACTCGTCCAGCGCGAAGCCGGGCCCGGGCCGACCGCTCACCTCCGGGTCGTAGTGCTCGACGCGGGCGGCGGGCCAGGTGGCCGTGAAGATTCCGGTGACCTCCTGGCGGAATCTCTCGTCCCGGTCTATGAGCAAGACGCGCATGGCTTACGCCTTGGTCCGCTCCAGCAGCCTGGGCGCGATGCTGCCGAGCGGCAGGACCTCCGCGGCCGCCTGCAGTTTGATAGCCTCGCGCGCCATGCCGAACACCACGCTCGTGGCTTCGTCCTGCGCAATGGTGTGCCCGCCCGCTTGCTTCATTTCCAGCAGGCCGGTGACACCGTCCTTGCCCATGCCCGTGAGCAGCACACCGGTCGCGCCGGCGCCGACACGCTTGGCGGCAGAGCGAAAAAGGATATCGATGGAGGGACGGTGGAGGTTCACGGGGTCGGCGTCCGCGAGTTGCAGTGTGTAGCGCCGCGGCGTGGCCGGTTTGCCGACAAGAAGGTGCCGGCCGGCGGGCCCGATGTAGGCGTGCCCCAGCAGCACCGGCTCGCCGTCCTCGGCTTCCTTGACCATTATCTCGCACATGCTGTCCAGGCGGCGCGCGAACGCCTGCGAGAAGTTCTCCGGCATGTGCTGCACGATGAGCAGAGGGGGGCAGCCGGCGGGCAGGGCCTGCAGGATTTCCTGGATGGCCTGCGTGCCCCCCGTCGAAGCCCCAAGAAAGAAAACCTGGGGCGTATCGACCACGGCCTTTCTGGTCGTCTTCCTTGCAGGAGCAGGGGCGGCGCGCAGTGCGGGCGCCTCGCGCGCTTCGACGCGCGCGTTGGCCGCGGCGCGGATCTTGTAGGCGATGAGCTGGCCGTAGTCCTGTCCGCCAGGCGCGCCGGGGGCCGGCTTGGTGACGAAGTCGACTGCGCCGCTTTCCAGCGCCCGGAAGGTGATGTCCGATCCGGCCTCGGTATGAGCCGATACCATGATCACCGGGGTCGGCTTCGCCTGCATGAGCTGCTGCAGGAAGGTAAGCCCGTCGACCTTGGGCATCTCGACGTCCAGCGTGATGACGTCGGGATGCAGGTCGCGCACCTTGTCGCGCGCGTCCATGGCGTCGGCTGCCATGCCGACTACCTGCATGTCGGGCTGCTCGTTGATGATCGCTTCCAGAACGTTCCGGATGAGCGGGGAATCGTCGACGACGAGGACGCGGATGGTCATAGGGGGTCCTTCACCGGCTTGTAGACGGCATGCGCAATGCGGCTCCAGCGCGCGGCGGAGTGGGCGTAGAACTCGGAGTGGCCCGAGAACAGCAGGCCGTTCGGCCGCAGGCAGGCGCGGAACCGCTCGAGCACGTCGGCCTGCGATTTCTGGTCGAAGTAGATGAGCACGTTGCGGCAGAAGATGGCGTCGAAGGTGCCTGGTGCGGGCCACACCGGGCCGCGCAGGTTGTGATGTTCGAAGCGCACCAGCTGGGCGAGCTCGCGGCGCACGCGGATCTTGCCGGCATTCGACTTTGTGCCGGCAAGGAAGAAGCGGCGCAGGCGCGCGAGATCGAGGTCGCGCGCTGCCTCGGTCGGATACACGCCGGCTGCGGCGGTCTCGAGCACCTCGGTATCGACGTCGGTAGCGAGCAGGCGCAGCGACGCCGCACGCTCGCCCAGGGTTTCGATAGCGGTCATGGCGAGGGTGTAGGCTTCCTCTCCGGTCGAGCAGCCGGCGCACCATACGGCGAGCGAGCGGCTCGCGGGCGCCGCGTCGAGCAGCTTCGCGAGCAGCTCGAAGTGCGCGGCCTCGCGGAAGAAGCGCGTCAGGTTGGTGGTCATGGCGTTGATAAATTCCTGCCGCGTGGCGGCTTCGCCGTGCTCCACCAGGTCCAGATACTGCGAGAACGCCGCCATGCCCCTGGCGCGGAGCACACGGACCAGGCGGTTGTATGCCATGTCAACCTTCGCCGCGGAAAGCGAGATGCCGCACAGCGCAAAGACGAGCTTGCGTATGCGCGCGAAGTCCTCGGCTGTCAGGGCGACCTGCACGCCGGGCCCGGTCTTGATCACGGCGGCTGAGCTGTGGCTCATGCGCGCACCAGCCCCGGCTTGGCCAGCCGTTCGAAAAGCGCCGGCGCGATCGCGCCGATCGGCAGCACCTGGCGCGCGGCGCCCATCTCGATCGCTTCGCGCGGCATGCCGAACACGACGCTGGTGGCTTCGTCCTGCGCGATGGTCCATGCGCCCGCCTCGCGCATGCGCAGCAAGCCGTGCGCGCCATCCTTGCCCATCCCGGTGAGAAGCACGCCAAGTGCGTCGGCGCCGGCGAGCTGCGCGGCGCTGCCGAACAGCACGTCAACCGAGGGCCGGTGGCGGTTCACCGGCGGATCGTCGCTAAGGGACACCGCATAGGCGCGGCCGCTGAGTTTGAGGGCGAGATGGCGGCCGCCGGGTGCGATGTAGGCGTGGCCCGGCAGCACGCGCTCGCCGTCCTGCGCCTCCCTCACCCCTATGCGGCACAGGCCGTCGAGTCGCGCGGCGAACCGACGGGTGAACTCGGGCGGCATGTGCAGCGTGACCAGCGTTGCCGGGCAGTCGGCAGGGAATATCTCCAGCATCTCGCGCACCGCCTCTGTGCCTCCGGTGGAGGCGCCGATACAGATCAACTTCTCGCTTGATGCGGCGCCAGCCGCCGCGCCCAGACTGGCCAGGGGCGGCCGAGCGGGCGCTTCTGCGCGAGGCGCCCGCAGGCGCGAGCGCGCCGCCGCGCGGATCTTCCCCGCGATCTCGGCCGCCGTGCGGCTCACGCCCTCCGCGATGCCGAGCTTCGGCTTCGCCACGAAATCGACCGCGCCGAGCTCGAGCGCCCGCAGCGTGGCGTCGGCGCCGCTTTGCGTGACCGAGGAAATCATTACCACCGGCGTGGGCCGCAGCCGCATGAGCCGCTCGAGGAACTCCAGGCCGTTCATCCGCGGCATCTCGACATCGAGCGTGATTACGTCCGGGTTCAGCTCGCGCACCAGGGTGCGCGCGATCACCGGGTCGCGCGCTACGCCGACCACCTCCATGTCGTGCTCGGCCGCCACGATCTCGGCCAGCAGCGAGCGCACCAGCGCGGAGTCGTCGACGATCAGCACGCGGATCTTTCTCTGGCTCATCGAAACAGCTCCACCTTGCCGCAACCTTCGCCGGCGATCTTCTGCCGGTACTGCTGCTCCCGGCGCACGAGGGTGTCGTTGTTGAGGCTGCGCAGCTCCTTCACGAGCAGCCGCCCGCTGACCGGGAAGTAATACACCTTGCGCGGATACAGGCTGAGCAGGTCGTGGCCCGCCACGCGGATGCCCTCGGTCTTGAGAAAGCGCATCACGAAGCTGGCGTTGCGCTCGCCCACCGTGCCCGCACCGAAACCCTTGAGCACGTTGGCGCCGCCAACCACCTTCGCTTCCAGCCGGTCGCGCCGGCCGCCGCGGCGCAGGATGTCGTTGATCAGCAGCTCCATGGCGTAGATTCCATAGCGCGTGGGCTGGCTGATGATCGACTCGTCCTTGGTCGTGTCGGGTAGCATGAAGTGGTTCATGCCCCCCAGTTGCGCCGCAGGATCGCGCAGGCACGCGGCCACGCAGGATCCCAGCACGGTGACGAGCACCATGTCGAGCGACGTGACATAGCATTCTCCGGGCAGGATCTTGGCTGCGTCGCGCTCGAAGTTGCGGTCATAGTAGAGCGCGGGTCCGCCGGAAGCCGAGACCGGCTCATCGAGCATCACGCCGCCGCCGCGGTTTCGAGCAAACCCATCTCCTTGCTCGACATGAGTCCGTTGATGTCCACGATGATCAGCATGCGCTTGTCCAGGATCGCGACCCCCTCGAGGAACTCGGCGGTCAGCACGCCGGCGATCTGCGGCGCCGGGCGCAGCTCCGAAGCCTTGATGGCGACCACGTCCGAAACCCCGTCCACCACCATGCCGATGGTGCGCGGCCCGATGTTGATCACGATGACGATGGTGCTCGCGTTGTACTCGGCGGCACCGACGTTGAAGCGCACCCGGAGGTCCACCACCGGCACTACCGCGCCGCGCAGGTTCATCACCCCTTTGATGAAGGGCGGCATGTTGGCGATGCGCGTTACACGCTCGTAGGCGCGGATCTCCTGCACCTGCAGGATATTGACCGCGTACTCTTCCCCGCCGAGCGAGAAGGCCAGGTACTCGCGGCCGGCTTCTTCCGCCGCTGCGTTGTTTACCGATGTCGCCATGTCAGATCTCCTTCCAGTCGCCTTCGCCCGTCGCGAATGCAAGCGCCGGGAGAGGTGTCGAGGGCTTGGTCTTGGCCGGCTTCGATTTTTGGACCGCAGGCTTCTTCTGCGGTTGGGCGCGGGGCGCTTCGGCGGCGCCGGGCAGCTTGAACCGGGCGACCGAGGAGACCAGCGACTCCGCCTGGCTCGCCATGTTTTCCGCAGCCGCCGCGGACTCCTCCACAAGCGCGGCGTTCTGCTGCACCACCTGGTCCATCTGCGACACGGCGGCGCTCACCTGCTCTATGCCCGAGAGCTGCTCCGCCGAGGCCGCGGCAATTTCGCCCATGATGTCGGTGACTCGCTTCACCGCGCTCATGATCTCGTCCATGGTCTTGCCCGCGCCTTCCACCTGCTTGGTGCCGGCCTCGACGCGTCCGACCGAGTCCTGGATGAGCGCGGTGATCTCCTTCGCCGCCTGCGCGGAGCGCTGCGCGAGGCTTCTCACTTCGGACGCCACCACGGCGAAGCCGCGGCCTTGCTCTCCCGCCCGCGCGGCTTCGACAGCGGCGTTGAGCGCGAGGATATTGGTCTGGAAGGCGATGCCGTCGATCACGCCGATGATGTCGGAGATCTTGCGCGACGAGTCCGTGATGCCGGCCATGGTCTCTGCAACGCCGCGCACCACTTCGCCGCCGCGCACCGCGACCTCGGAGGCGCCCATGGCGAGCTGGTTCGCCTGTTTCGCGCTTTCCGAGTTCTGCCGCACCGTGGCAGCCAGCTCCTCCATCGAGCTGGCGGTGCGCTCGAGATTCGCCGCCTGCTGCTCGGTGCGCGAGGAAAGGTCCTGGTTGCCGCGCGCAATCTCGCCGGAGCTCGCGCCCACCGCCTGGGCCGAATGGCGTATGGAGCCGATGGCGTCGGCAAGCGCCGCGCGCATCGTGCCAAGCGAGGCGAGCAGGCGCCCGGTGTCGTCGTCCGATCCGCCGGAGATGTCCACGGACAGGTCGCCGGTCGCCACGCGTTGCGCCACGTCGGCGGCATCGCGCAGGCGCCTGGTGATCGAGTACGTTACGCCGAAGGCGAGGAGGGACCCCACGACCAGTGCGGATACGAGCAGCCCCATGACCAGGTTCCGGGCGGGCTGGAGCGCCTCGACCGACGCCATGCTGCTGATCGCCACACCGCCGATCGCCGTACACATGGCGAGAACCGCGCCGAATCCGATCACCAGCCTTGCCCTGACTCCCAATTTCCTGAGCAGCATGTTTGTTGCCTCCTTAAGCGGCGCGCGCGTGCGGCTCTGTTCCGAGCGCGACGCGCATTAGCTCCGGGATGTCGAGGATCAAGGACACCGCCCCGTTGCCGAGGATGGTGGCGCCCGCGACGCCCGACACCTTGCCGAAATTGCCTTCCAGGTTCTTCACGACGATCTGCTGCTGGCCGAGCAGGGCATCGGCGGCGAGCGCCGCGCGCCGGCCGCCGTTCTCGACTACCACCAAGACCTCTTCGCCTTCCTTGCAAGCGTGCTCGGTGCCGAGCGCCTTCGCGAGCGAAAGGACCGGCATGATTTCGCCGCGCAGGTTCAGCACGCGCGACTCGTTCGCGATGCTCTTCAAATCCCCGGGCGCGGGCCGCAGCGACTCCACGATCGCGCTGAGCGGGGCGATGTAGACCTCATTGCCGACCGCGAGCTCCATGCCGTCCATGATGGCGAGCGTGAGGGGCAGCCGCACCACGGTGCGCATGCCATTGCCGGCCTCGCTCGAGACGGCGACGTGGCCGCCGAGCTCCCTCACGTTGCGGCGCACGACGTCCATGCCTACGCCGCGGCCCGAGACATCGGATACCGCGGTCGCGGTGGAAAATCCGGGCGCGAAGATGAGCTCCCACACCGCCGCCTCGCTCATCGCCTCGTCGGCGCGCAAGCCCTGCTCGGTGGCACGCTTGAGGATCCTCTCGCGCGACAGCCCTGCGCCATCGTCCAGCACTTCCACTACCACGTTGCCGCTTTCGTGCGAAGCGCGCAGCCAGATCGTCCCGCGAGCCGGCTTGCCGGCTGCGACGCGTGCCGCCGGCGGCTCGATGCCGTGGTCGAGACTGTTGCGGATGAGGTGCGTGAGAGGATCGATGAGCTTCTCCACCAGCCCGCGGTCGAGCTCGGTGGATTCGCCCTCGATGCGCAGCTCCGCCTGCTTGCCGAGTTGCGCCGAAAGATCGTGCACCAGCCGCGGAAAGCGCGCGAACACCCCGCCGATCGGGATCATCCGGATCGACAACGCGGCCTCCTGCAGCTCGCGCAGGTTGCGCTCCACCGTGGCGAGCGCCATACCCAGGTGGTCGACCCCGGCAGCGCCGATGCCGCTGCGCACCATGGAATAGCCGATCATCAGCTCCCCGGTGAGGTTGATGAGGCGGTCGATCTTTTCGGCGTTGACGCGGATGGAAAGGTTCTCCGAGGCCGCTGGCTTGGTGGCCTCCGCCGCGGCTGGCTTGGGCGCCGGCCGCTGCTTGGGCAGGTTTTCCTCGAAGAAACCGAAGTCGGCTTGCGCGGCGGGAACGCGGATGCAGTCCTCCGGCAGCACGAAAGCCAGGGTTTCCCTGAAGCGGCTGGCGTCGGTGCCTTCCGGCAGCGTGATGTCCGCCTTGCCTTGCGCCATCAGATCCGCTTGCAGGGCGCCCAGGGCGCCTGGCTCGAGCTTCACCAGCCGCGCCACGTCGGCCACGAGCTTCTTGACTTTCCTGGGATCGCGCTTGCCCTTGCCTGGCCAGGCGAGCTCGAGGCGCGCGCGCGGCTTGGCAGGCGGTGCATCCGGGACCGCGAGCCCGCGCAGCTGCGCAGTGATGTGCGCGGCGCGCACCCCGTCCGCCGGCTTGTCGGCGCCCGCTTGCGCGAGCGCGGCACGGACGAAGTCACACCCGCGCAACAGCGTATCGATGATTGCCCCGCTCAGGCGCAGCCTGGCCTTGCGCGCCGCGTCGAGCACCGTCTCCATCTCATGGGTGACGGCCGCGATCTCCGCGAGCGAGAACATGTTGGCGCCACCCTTGATCGAGTGCGCGGCGCGGAAGATTGCGTTGACGTTCTCGGTGTCCGGATTGGTCGGATCGAGCGCGAGCAGCAGGCGCTCCATCTCGGCTAGGTGCTCGCGCGCCTCTTCGAAGAAGGCGCCGCGGAACTGCTTCAGGTCGACGGCCATGCGGTATCCCCGGGCTCGCGCTTCAGTTGACGAACTTCCGTACCACTTCGAGCAGGCGGTTGGGGTCGAAGGGCTTGACCATCCACCCGGTGGCGCCCGCCGCGCGCCCCTTGTTCTTCATCTCCTCGGACGACTCGGTGGTCAGCATGATGATGGGCGTGTCGGCGTAGGCCGGCAGCGCACGCAGCGCGCATACCAGATCCAGGCCATCTCCGCCGGGCATGTTCTGGTCGGTGAGCACCATATCGAACGTGCGGCTGGCCGCTTGCGACAGCGCTTCGTCGCTGCTCGAGGCCTGTACCACCTGGTAGCCGGCGCCCTTCAGGATGAACGCCAGCATCTGGCGCATAGAGGTCGAATCGTCCACCGTGAGAATCGATTTGCTCATGTCACGTCCTCCCGCCTAAAAAAGGTCAACCGAGCCACAGCTGCTCGAGCGCTCGGCGATAGCCGTTTCGGCCGCCATCTGGATCGACTTCACCGTGCGAGCGAGCACCTCGAGCGCCGGACCGACCGGATCGCCGGCGCCTGCCCCCGCCTTCGACACCAGGGTGCGCGTCTCGCTGAGTGCCACCCCTATGGCCTCGACTTTTCCCTGCACGTGATCCAGTAGCTGGCTGAGGGAATCCTCGAACTGCAGCTCGATGGTGAGCCCGTCGGTCACCTTGCGCAGCGCGGCGAGCGCCTCGTCGGACAAGCGGTGCTGGCGCGCTTCCGCCGCCACCGCTATGGCGTGTACCTGGGCGAAGCGCGCCGCGATCTTGCCGAAGGCGCCGTTGAGCACCTCCCGCGAGCGGGCGATGTCGCGCTTCACGCCCGAGAGGATGTCGCTCAGGGCGTCGATGGCACCGAGCGTGCCGCCGGGTTGTGCGTGGCTTCTCGAGTCGTTCATGGCATCGCGCCTAGGTCGGGACCGCTTCGCTGGCAGCGAGAAGCCGCGAAAGGCGCTCGTTGGCCTGCGCGAGCCGGCGCGCAAACCGGTCCTGCAGCATCGTGTCGAAGCGCTTTTCGGTGCTCGGCAGCAGCATCCAGAGCAGGTCGGGGTTGAACTCCACCGCGCGCACATTGGAGGCGGAGACTACGTCCTCCATGCGCCGTACGCGGCCGCGGGTCAGATAGCCGACCTCGCCGAACCAGTCGCCGCGCTGCAGGTGCTCGATCTGCTGGCCGTCCTTGAGCACACGCAGCTCGCCTTCCTCCACGAGAAAGAAGGAGTGTCCCTCCTCGCCGGCCCCGTAGATCTGCGCGTTCGACGGGAATTGCCGCCAGGCGGTGGCCGGCAGCATTGCTCTTATTTCGTCCTCGCTGAAGGCGTTCAGCGCCGGCAGGCTGCGCAGTGCCGAATACTTGTCCTTCTCCGACACGAACACCGGCCTGGGCGCGGTCTTGGCGGTGAAGTTGGCCAGGTCCTCCGCGAACTTGTCCCAACTCGGGTAGCGGTTGGCTACGTCGCGCGCGGTGGCGCGCTGCACGGCCTGATCCAGCGCCGGCGGAACGTCGGCGCGAAACTGGCTGGGCGGCGGTATGTCACGTCCGCGGATCTCGTTCGCCAGCTGGAGGATCGAGTGCGCGGAGAACGGCAGCCGCCCGGTCAGCAGCTTGAAGAGCACCACGCCGAGCGAGTAGATGTCGGCATGGAAGGTGAGGGTCTGACCGTCGAGCTGCTGCGGCGACATGTATGCCGCCGAACCGAGGCCGGAGACCTGCGTGATGTCCTTCATGCGCGCGTTCGCTGCGGCGCCGAAGTCGGTGACCTTGATGCGGCCGTCCTTGCCCAGCAGAATATTGGCGGGCTTGATGTCGCGGTGCACCAGGCCGTTTCTCTGCGCGAATCCCAGCCCCTTGCAGCACTTGTAGATGATGTCGGCGACCTGGGAAAATGGCAGGAGCCGCTCGGCCACGCAGCGCTCGTCGAGCGTGCCGCCGTCCACGTATTCCATGACGATGTAGCAGCCGTGATCGTCGATGCCGGCGTCGAGCAGCTCCACCACGTGCGGGTGGCGCAGCTTTCCGACCAGCGTGGCTTCGGCGATGAACATGCGCTGGAACAGCATCATTTCCTCGCCGGACATGCGCGCCGCGTCGATCACCTTGACGGCGACGTCCCGCTGGCGGAATTCGTCGCGCGCCAGGTGCACGACGCTGGTCGCGCCGGAGCCCAGCTCTCGCAGTAGCCGGTACTTGCCGATCGCGCTGCGTCTGACGCCTTCGCGAGCCCCCATTTTGCCCTCTGCCTGCCGCGTAAAAAGCGATGCGGCTACGGTAGCAGGGGCCCGCTAAGGCATTGTGAGCATTCGTCTTGCCGACTTGAGAAATCGTAAGGCGCGGCTGTGTCAGGAACCTACAGTCGGGCATCGTCCGCCGCGCGTAGCGCGGCGGTGGGCCGGGGAATTGCAGCTAATGCGAGTGCCGCAAGCGTGAACTACGACCGCCATGGCCAGGCTCGCCGCGCATGCCTCACAGCCGACCTACATCGTCGGGTTTGCGTATTTGCCGCCGAGCGCCACGGTGCCGTAGGCCGACCCGGCGATGTCGAAGCTGAACGAGAAGTGCTGATTCAGGGCCATCAGGTCGCGCATGAAGCGCTGGAAAGGGTCGCGCGTGTAGAGGGCGTTGGCGCCGTAGCAGGACCAGAGCACTTCGGCCGCCTTGCGACATTGCGCGACGGCGTAGGCGTTCTGCGCGCGCCAACGCAGCTTGGTCGGTATGTCGGGAACCGTACCCTTATCGGCGTACTCGTCGAAACCCAATGCCGATCGCCTCATCAGATGAGTGGCCGAGTCGATCAGCGCGCGCGCCTCGGCGAGTTTGATCTGGACGGCCTGGAAGTCGGCGATCTTCGCCCCGGTATACGTCCCCACGCGCTTCTTGAAGCAATTCAGGACGATTTCAAAAGCGCCTTCCGCCGCGCCTAGGGCAGACGCCGAAAGGGGATGTCCTGCCGAAGCTACGACTGGAACCCTGAATAGCGGGCCAGGGTTGTAGGCTGCGCCGGGATGCTCCAGACCACCCCGGCAGCGCGTTAGGGCGAGTGCCCGGCGCTCGGGAACGAACACCTCCTTGACCTCGATGTCCTTGCTCCCCGTACCGGACATCCCCATTGCATACCAGGTGTCGATGATCTGGTAGTCGCTCTTCGGCACCACGCACAGGCGCCAATCGACCGCCGCGTTGTCCTCGTAGACGGTCACGGCGAGCATGTTCCACTGGGAGTTGTCGACGCCAGACGAGAACGGCCAACGCCCGCTGACCACGTAGCCGCCGTCCACCTTGCGTCCTCGGCCCGCCGCCAGCGCAATGGACGATGCGATAAGGACATCCGGGTTTTCGTCCCACAGCTCGTGCTGCGTCTCGGGCTCGTAGTAGGCGAGGATCCAGTGGTGGCAGCCGAGGTTACCGACGTTCCATGCGGTCGACGGGCAGCCGCGCGCCAGCTCCGCCACGATGTCCACCACCGCGATGAACGGGAGCTCCATGCCGCCGAAGCGCTTCGGCTGGTGGAAGCGGAACAGGCCGGTGTCATGCAACAGCTTCTCGTTCTCCGGCAGCAGCACGCGCGCGTCTTCGCACTTCTGCGCGCGTTCGCGCAGCACCGGTACGCATTCGCGCGCGCGTCGCATCGCCTCTTCAAAAGTAACGTTCTGGAAGTCCATAGCCGTTGATCGTTCTAGAAAGAAAGTATTAGAACTTGCATGTCGAAGAATCTGTCAGCCGCGCGCGCGCTTCACGCCCCCAGTTCAGCAACTGCCTGATTCGTCGATTTACGCGTTCACGGGTACGGATCGTGCTATGCATGGTCACGGGACAAGGGAGGGGACACCATGATAAGCACACTGCTGCGCCTGCTGGCGATCGGTTCACTGTCTATTCCACTCGCTGCACACGGCACGCCGACGGAGCTCTTCTTCTCCGAGTACGTCGAAGGCAGCTCAAACAATAAGGCGCTGGAGATCTTCAACGGCACGGGGAGCGCCATCGACCTCGCAGCGAGCGCCTACAACGTGCAGATGTTCTTTAACGGCAGCACGATTGCCAGCGTCAGCATAAACCTTACCGGAACGATTGCCGACGGCGATGTGTTCGTGCTTGCGCATGCCAGCGCAGACGCGGCCATTCTGGGACACGCGGACCAAACGAGCAGTGTCGGCTGGTACAACGGCGATGATGCGATCGTGCTGCGTAACGGCACGACGTTCATCGACGTGATCGGCCAGGTCGGCATAGATCCCGGCACCGAGTGGGGCAGCGGCCTTGCGAGCACCGCGGACAATACGCTCAGGCGGATGGCCGCGGTGGGTGTGGGCGACGCCGACGGGTCGGATGCCTTCGCCCCGGGCCTCGAGTGGGACGGCTTCGTTAACAACACCTTTGCAGGGCTCGGCTCGCATCACATCACGTCCACCGGAATTCCGGAGCCGGCTACGTTTGCCCTGCTCCTCCTCGCTTTCGCCGCGATGCTGTTGCAAACGTGCTACGCGAGGCTGTCGTCCCAGTACGCGGCTTCGATCTTGTGGCCGTCGAGGTCGCACACGAAGCAGCCATAGTAGGGCGGACCGTACTCCGGGCGGGGTCCCGGCGCGCCCTCGTCCGTCGCACCCGCGAGCGCCGCCTCGTGGAACGAGCGCACTGCGGCCTTATCCGGCGCGACGAAGCCGATGTGCGTGCCATTGCCGGCGGAGGCGCGCTTGCCATCGATCGGCGTCTGGATCCAGAACTCAGGATACATCTTGCCCCATGCGGCGGCCCCCGGGTGCTGCATGATGCGCTTGCACCCGAGCACCGGCAGCACGCGTTCGTAGAACGCCACCGCGCGATCGAAGTCGTTCGTGCCCACCGAGATGTGCGAAAGGATGCTGGGATTGTCTTGCGCCATGGCGGTTACTTCAGCTCGACGTCGGCGAGCGGCGCGTCCTCCGCGATGGCGATCTCGTTCTCGATCAGCGTGCCGCAGCTTGGGCAGCAGAACTGGCGAAACTGGGGTGTGGGCTCGATGAAGCGGCGCGGGTCGCCCACGATCGGGTTGGAGGCCTGGATCGGAAGATCGCTGCGCGCGCACCGCGCCTTGTAGTTCTCGACGAGCGGGCCGAGGTCGGCGGCGCACTTTGCGCACGACCAGTGGCTACCGCGCACGGCGAGGCTCGCGGTGGCGAGCAGATTGACCTTGCCGTCGAGCTTGCGGGTCGCGGGAAAGGCCCGCGCGCGCGCCAGCCGCTCGGCGCGCAGGCGCGTGCGCTCGCGCTCGGTGGCCTTCTCGTCCCCGAGAACGACGCCGTAGATTCCCTTCGCCGCCTTTTCGGAGACGTCCCCGTTCTCCACGTCGGCCTGTACCTTCGCCGGATCGCGGTCCAGCGGGTCGCCGAAGCCGCCGGCTGCCGACCACAGCACCGCGTAAACGTCGGCCGGACCCTGGGTGAAGTCCTGCTGTCGCAACTGGAGCGTCTCGCTCCTGCCTTTGAGATCGTCGATGTCGTTCACCATCCTCGACGCCTTGTGCCTTTCGGGCACGTCCGAGTCGCGCAGGAAGCGATAGCGGTTCACGGCTCCAGGGTACCCGCCCATCATGCCGGTGGAGGTGGGAATGGCATTGCCTGAAGAAAGGGTGTCGTGGGTGATGCAGTCGGTGCCGTGCGGAATGAAGCAAGACTCGGCCGACAGCCCGCCGCGGAATTTCCCGGCCCCGCCGGAATCGCAGATTTCCTTCCGGTACAAGAACAAGACCGGGAAGCTCTGCTCCGTGTGCTCCACGTTGGGCAGCTTGCAGATCGGCGTGCGCGCCTGGCCGCCGGTCGATATGCCGTCCGCGTGCGAGAAGGCGCCGATTGCGCCGCCGATCGGGTCGACCAACAGGTAGCCGTAGCGCTCGCCCCACTGGTCGATGCCGCGGAAGATGGTGGCCGGCCACTGGCTGGTGCCGCCGATGCACATGACGTCGCGCCGCAGCTCGGGATCCGGGTAGATCATCTTGGACAACACGTTGTAAGCCGGATAGAGCGAGATCTCCATGCACTGCACCGGCGCGGTGGACACGGAGGCCGGGAAATCCGCGCAATTCAGGGTCCCAGGCGTCGGGTTGAAGTCGACGTGGCGCAGCGCCCCGCCCACGGCGTAGTACTGGTCCCAGCACAGCAACTCGTTTAGCGCGACCATGATCGCGCCGCGCCAGCCGGAGTAGGTGGCGTTGATCGCGCCGGCCTGCGGATCGGTGCCCTCGTTCTCGAAGACCAGCCGCTTGCCTTCTTTCCTTAGCGTCAGCATCACCCGGTGAACGCTGCGGTCACCCGGGCGACAGCATTCGACGTAAGTGCGGTCACGCCACACGCCGTCCGGCAGGCGCGAGAGCTTCTTGAGGAACGCACGCTCGCCGTCGTCGATGATCTTCTTCATGACGCCCTTGACCGTCTCCGCGCCGTAGCGGGAAATCAGAGCGAGGACGCGGTCCTTGGCTGTCATGTTGCCGGCAAGCTGGGCCCTGAAGTCCAGGGCAACCGCGCTCGGCTTCCTGCTGCTTCTCAAATAGATTTCTTCGATGTCGCGTCGGATCTCGTTGCCCTCCACGATCTTCACGGGAGGAATCAGGATTCCTTCGTCATAGGCGTCGCGCGCCGAGGGGCAGAAGCTGCCGGGCGTGATGCCGCCGATGTCGTACTGATGCAGGCAGTTCGTCACCCAGCAGAAGAGCTCTCCCTTCCAGAACACCGGGCACAGCAGCATCACATCCATCTGGTGCGCCGCGCCCACCCATGGATCGTTGGCGAGGAACATGTCGCCGTCCTTGATGCCGGGGTTTTCGCTGCGGTTCTCCAGCGTCCACTTCACCTGCGTGTCGGTGACCCCGGACATGTATTGCATGTAGGGGCCGAAATAGACGAACTCTGCGTCCTCGGTGAGGATCGACGGGTTCAGGTCGAGCGCGTACATCGCCACAGGCGAGCCCGATAGGCGCTGGATGGTCGCGCCGTGCTCCTCGTTCACGTTCCACAGCGCGTGGCGTACCACCTCGAAGGTCACGGGGTGGATGTCCTTCTTCGCCTTCCGGTGCAGCTTGAGCTTGGGCGCGAGGGAGAGGGTTTTCGGCGGAACGTAGCCCGAGCGCTTTCCGTCGAACACCACGCCGGTCAGCTCGTTCAGTTTCTTGAGCGGTGCGTTCATTTGAACGTGATCTCGAAGTTGCCCAGGGCGTCGACGCGCAGCGTCCGCCCGGGGTGCACGACGACCGCGGTATCGGAAGTCTCAACGATCGCGGGGCCCTTGACCGTGTTGCCGACGGCTAGCCTCTCGCCATCGTAGACGGGCGTCTTTTTCAGGCCCGACCACCAGATCTGCCGCGGCTTGCAAATCGCTTCGCGCGGAATGGCGCTCGCCAGCTTTTTCGCCTTGTTGAGCTTCGGCCGCGGTGTGAGGGCGCGAGCGCGCAGGCGACACACCACCATCTCCAGCTGCGCGCCGGCGAGCGCCGAGCCACGCCCATACAGCTTTTCGTACCGCCCGACAAAATGCTTGCGCAGGGCCGGCTCGTAGCTCGCCGGGAGACGGTTCCAGGGCAGAAGCAACTCCACTTCGTTGATCTGCCCCTTGTGGCGCACGTCGAGCGAGAACTCGAAGCGCTGCCGCCCGGGAGCGATGCCTTCGCCCGCCATCAGCTTCTGCGCCTTGTGCTGTAGATCCTGGAGGCGCTTGTTGATGCGCTCCGCCGGCACCGGCGTGGACATGATCTCGGTATGCTCGAAGATGTGCAGCACGTCGGCCGCGGCGGCGCCGAAGGCGCACCATGTAGAAGCCGCTTTTCTTTGAGGAATTACAATTTTCTTGACCCCCAGCTCCTGCGCGAACACGCCGGCATGCGCCGGCCCGGCGCCGCCGAAGGCGAACAGCACGAAGTCGCGCGGGTCGAAGCCTTTCTCGACCGTGACCTTGCGGATGACGTCGGCCATCTGCAGCTCGACGATGCGGCAGATGCCAGCCGCGCATTCCATTGCCGTCATCCCGATCTGCTTTCCAAGCGATTCGATCGCTCGAAGCGCGGCTTCCCGGTCGAGCTTCATGCGCCCGCCGGCGAAGTTGTCCGGATCCAGATAGCCCAGCACGAGCTGCGCGTCGGTCACCGTGGGAACCGCGCCGCCGCGCGAATAGCATACCGGCCCGGGGAAAGCCCCGGCGCTGTCCGGGCCGACCGTCATGGTTCGGGTCTCCGTATGCACGCGCACCAGGCTGCCGCCGCCCGCGCCGATCGCCTGCAGGTCCACCTTCGGCAGGAAGTACTCGTACTGGTCGGTGTTGCTGATGAAGGAGTAGGCCGGCTTTCCGCCATGGATGATGGACACGTCGAACGACGTGCCGCCCATGTCGGTGGTGATGATGTTCTTTTCCCCCATCGCCTCGCCGAGGAACATGGACGCGGTCACCCCGGACACGGGGCCCGAGTCGAGCGTGAGCAGCGGCGCCTCGCCGGCACGCTCCACCGGCACCGTGCCGCCGCCGCATTGGGCGATCTGCAGGCCGTGCTCGTACCCGAGCCCGGTCAGCGTCGTGTCCAGCTTGCGCAGGTACCCGGACATGACCGGGCCGAGATAAGCATTGAGCGCGGTGGCCGTCACCCGCTCGTATTCCCCCCACTTGGGCGCGATGTCCACGGAGCAGGTGACGAAAACCTGGGGTGCGAGCGTCTTGACCATGTCACGCACGCGTTGCTCGTGCCGGGCATTCCGGAAGGACCACAGGAAGCACACGGCGATCGCCTGCACGTCCTCGTCGGCCAGCTCGTGGATGGCCTTTTCGACCTCGGATTCATTGAGCGGCACGACCACCTCGCCGAAGCAATCCACCCGCTCGGATACCCCGCGGATCAGCCGCTTGGGCACGATCGGCACCGGCTTGGAGGTTTCCGGGAAGTGCACCACCTTGCGAATGTCGCGCCCACCGTAACCGCGTGAGCCGCGCATGATATGGATCGCGTCCTCGTGGCCCCGCGTCGTGATAAGGCCGACGCGCGCGCCCTTTTTCTGGATGATGGTATTGGTGCCGACGGTGGTGCCGTGCGACAGGAACGCGATGTCGCGGCAGAACTCGCCGAGGTCCACGCCGAGCGCCTGCGCGCCGGTCCCCAGGGCGTCCATCATGCCGAGGGAGAAGTCGGCCGGGGTAGAGGGGACCTTGGTGGTCAGGAGCCGCCCGCCGCCGTCGACGATGGCGCAGTCGGTGAAGGTGCCGCCTATGTCTATGCCAACGAGGTAGGCCATGGGGCGCTATCTTAGCCGCGCAGCCGTAACGGCCGGTCCGGCCGGGTCGGCAATTTCGCTGGATTTCCGGGCCGGTGAAGCCCGCGGTGGGACGCGAGATCGATGCCGCCATCCTCCAGTTTCCGGATTGTGGCGGGGCAGCATAGGTCTGCTCCGCGAAAGAAACCTGTTGCGGCCGCTTTTCTTTATGTACAGTCGCGCGGGAGCATCCAAGGAGGAGGACCCATGAAGCAACTCATGAAGGGCATGACCGTCGCGCTCGCCTGCGCTGCGGCCATTCCGCTCGCTGCGCAGGCGCAGGACAAGGTGATCCGCATCGGCGTGGTGATGCCGATATCGGGCCCCGGCTCGTATTTCGGGGTGATGGGCAAGGAAGGTATCGACCTCGCGATGGAGCAGGTCGGAGCCAAGCCGATCAACGGCTACCGCTTGCAGGTGCAGGCCGAGGATTCGGCGTGCAGCCCGCTGCAGGCCACCAACGCGGTGAAGCGCCTCATCGCCCAGTTCAAGCCGCACATCGTGGTCGGCGACGAGTGCTCCGACGCCTCGCTCGCGATCGCGCCGATCCTCGAGCAGAACAAGATCGTGCAGCTCAACGCCGGCTCGGTGACCATGAAGCTCACCGAGTCGGGCTACAAGTACGTGTTCCGCATCTTCCCGAACGCCGAGCAGCAGAGCGCGCCGCTCGTCAAGGTGGCGCGCGAGAAGCTGAAGGCGCAGACCGCGGTGATCCTGTACGAGAAAACCAACGCCGGCAACGACAACGCCGACGGCTTCGAGAAGCCCTTCGTCAAGGCGGGCGGCAAGGTGCTGGCGAAGATCGACTTCGGCCGCGACGTGAACGACTTTACCGCCATCGCGACGCGCATTGCCTCGCTCGGCAAGGTCGACGTGCTGCCGACCTTCGCGCTCGAGGGCCAGCAGGTGCGCCTGTCGCAGGCCCTCGCCCAGGCGAAGGTGGTCAAGGGCGGCGGCGGACCGGGCGTGCAGATGGGCTCGATCTGGCTGCCGTGGGGCTACGACCAGAAGGCCGGCCAGGCGTCCGTGGGCTACGTGCGCATCGTGCAGTTCGATCCCACGGAGAAGCGCAAGATGGTGCAGGACTTCATCAAGGCCTTCCAGGCGAAATACGGCGCGGACAAGACCCCAACGCACATCAACGCGCACGCCTACGACACCATCCTAATCATCGCCGAGGCGGTGCGCCGCGGCGCGCAGGATTCCGAGGGTCTCCGCGCGCAGTTCTCCAAGCTCAAGGACTTCGAGGTCACCACCGGCAAGATCACCTTCGACGGGAAGGGCCAGAACTCCGACCTGTCCGTGGTGCACTTCGTCGAGACGCAGAAGGACCTTTCCTGGAAATCGATCGACTGGCGCTAAGCGCGTAGCCCAGATCACCCCGTGACCGACTTCCTGACGCTGATCCTTCAGCAGTCGGTCAACGGGATTTACCTCGGCTGCCTGTACGTGATGGTGGCGCTGGGGCTCACCTTGATCTACGGGGTGCTGAACCAGATCAACTTCGCGCACGCCGACTTCGTCACCGTCGGCGCCTTCACGGCGTTCTTCACCGCCACCCGGCTTGCCACCAAAGTGCTCGGCATGCCGGACATCGCGGCGTACCTGGTTTCGCTCGTCACGGCGCTGGGCGCGGGTGCCGTCCTGGGCGTGGTGGTGAGCGCGGCGGTGTTCGCGCCGCTGCGCCGCAGCGGGGCGGACGAGCTGCGACCGCTGATCGCCACCATCGGCGTGTCGGTGCTGCTGGAAAACGGCCAGCTCGCCCTCTTCGGCCCGGTGCCCTACCAGTTCGACTCGCCGCTTGCGCGCGAGACCCTGCGCGTAGGAAGGATCTTCTTCAGCGCTCACAGCGCGCTGGTGGTGGCGGTGTCGATCGCGGCGATCGGCGCACTCTACGCCTTCATGCGCTTCACCTTCATCGGCAAGGCGCTGCGCGCGGTGGCGCAGGACCGCGAGACCGCGGGCCTCATGGGCATCAACCAGAACCTGGTGATCGCGCTGACCATCGTCATCGCCTCGGCGCTCGCCGGGGTGGCGGGGGCGCTGCTCGGCCCGGTGGTGGTGCTGACGCCGTTCACCGGCGCCTCGCTCATCGTCAAGGCGTTCGCCTGCGTGATCATCGGCGGCTTCGGCAACATGGAAGGCACCATTATCGCCGGGCTGCTGGTGGGCATCATCGAGGCGTTCACCGTGCAGTACCTCGGCTCGGGCATCATCGACCTCGTGGTGTTCGCCATGCTCCTCGCGATGCTGGTGCTGCGGCCCACCGGCCTCATCGCCGAGCGCAAGGAGGAGAACGTCTGAAGGCGCGCGCCGGCTGGTTCGTCGCCGCCTTGCTGGTCGTGGCGGCGGCTCCGTGGCTGATCACCACGCCGTACTGGCGCGGCATTCTGGTGTTGTGCGCCATGAACGTGATGCTGGCGCTGTCGCTCAACCTGGTGCTCGGCTACACCGGGCAGCTCAATCTCGGCCAGTCGGCGTTCTTCGCTATCGGCGCCTACGTCTCCACCATTCTCATCAAGACCTACGGCTGGAACTTCTGGCTCGCGGCGCTGGCGGCGATCGTCGCCGCAGGCCTGGTCGGCGTGGCGCTCGCCGCCTTCGCCGTGCGCCTGCGCGGCCACTACCTCGCCATCGCGTCGCTCGGATTCGCGGTCATCACCTACCAGGTGCTGATCAACTGGGAGGACGTCACCGAGGGGGTGCGCGGCATCTACGGCATCCTGCCGCCGGTGTCGGACACGGTCGGGCTGTTCTACCTCGTCGCCGGCATCGCCTTTCTCATCTACTTCCTGCTCGACAACCTGGTGCGCTCGCCGGTGGGCGACACCCTGCGCGCGATCCGCGAGGACGAGATATCCGCGGCCTCGCTCGGCGTGCACTCGGCGGTATGGAAGGCGTTCGCCTTCGGCCTGGGTGCGGCGATCGCCGGCCTCGCCGGCGTCTTCTATCCTGGCTTCGTCGGCACGCTGGTGCCCGACGCCTTCGGCATCATCGAGTCGTTCACCATGATGGCGATGGTGATCGTCGGCGGCGCCGGCACCATGATCGGTCCGGTGATCGGCGCGGTGCTGCTCACTTTCCTGCCGGAGCTGCTGCGCGGCGTCGGCGAGCTGCGCCTCATGATCTACGGCCTTGCGCTCACGCTGGTGGTGCTCTTCATGCCGGGCGGCATCGTGCAGGCCTGGGTGGCGGTGAGGAACCGGCTGCGCTCATGAGCCTGCTGCGCGCGGAAAGGCTTAACAAGAGCTTCGGCGGCGTGCGCGCGGTGCAGAACGTCTCAGTCGCCGTGCCCGAAGGCTCGATCTTCGCCGTCATCGGGCCCAATGGCGCGGGCAAGTCGACGCTGCTCAACCTGCTCTCCGGCGTCTACCAGCCGGATTCGGGGTCGCTGTCCTTCAACAGCGCCGATCTCGTCGGCCTGCGTGCCCATCAGCGCGTGCGGCTCGGCATGGCGCGCACTTTCCAGAAGATCCGCCTCTTCCGGCAGCTCACGCTGCTCGAGAACGTGCTCGCCGGGTTCCACATCCACCAGGACCTGCCGCTGTGGAAGTGCTTCCTGCCAGTCGCGGTGGGGCGCTTTCGCGAAGAGGCGCGCGAGCTGCTGGCCTTCGTGGGCCTCGAAGCGCGCGCCCGCGAGCGCGCCGGCGCGCTCTCCTACGGCCAGCAGCGCATGCTCGAGATCGCGCGCGCGCTCGCCACGCGGCCGAGGCTTTTCATGCTCGACGAGCCCGCGGCGGGCCTCAACGCCGCCGAAGTGGAGTTCCTGCTGCAGAAGCTGACGCACATCCGCGACAAGGGCGCGACCGTGATCGTCATTGAGCACAACATGGATCTCGTCATGAACGTGGCGCAGCGCGTGTTCGTCATGGACCACGGCGTGCCGCTGTTCGAGGGCACGCCGCGCGAGGTGCAGTCGAACCACCAGGTGATCGAGGCTTACCTCGGAGGCGAGTTTGCTGCTTAAGGTAGAGCGCCTCGAGCTCGCTTACGGCGAGGTGCCCGCCGTACGGGAGGTGTCGTTCGAGGTCGCCGAGGGCGAGATCGTCACCCTGATCGGCGCCAACGGCGCCGGGAAAAGCACCACCATGCGCGGCGTGGCGGGCGCGATGCTGCCGCGCCGCGGACGCATCCTCTTCGATGGCAAGGACGTCACCCGCCTGCCGGCGCATGCGCGCGCCGCGGCCGGCATCGCGCTCGTGCCGGAGGGGCGGCGCGTCTTTCCGGCGCTCACGGTGCGCGAGAACCTGGAGATGGGCGGCTTCAAGTACCGCAGGGACCGCAGCAAGGTCGAGGCCCTCATCGAGCGCGCCATGCATAGCTTCCCGCGCCTGCGCGAGCGCGCCGCGCAGCCGGCAGGCACGCTCTCGGGTGGTGAGCAGCAGATGCTGGCGCTGTCGCGGGCGCTCATGTCCGAGCCGCGGCTGCTATGCATGGACGAGCCCTCGCTTGGCCTTGCGCCGATCATCGTGCAGGACATCTTCCGCAGCATCCGCGCCGTCAATGCCGCGGGCACCAGCATCCTGCTCGTCGAGCAGAATGCCCGCTACGCCCTGGAGACCGCGAGCCGCGGCTACGTCATGCAGACCGGCAGCATCATCGCGAGCGGCGCCTGCGCCGACCTCAAGCAGGATGAACGCGTGAAGGAGGCTTATCTTGGCAGACGTTAAGCCGGAAGCGGCGTACTCGCTCCGCGGCAAGGCGGCGATCATCACCGGCGCCGGCGGCGGCATCTGCCGCGCCATCTCGATCACCTTCGTCCAGGCCGGCGCCAAGGTCGCCTGCCTTGACGTGAATCTGAAGAACGCCGAAGAAACGTCGCGGCTCGCGGGGCCAGGCGCGCTCGCCATTGCCTGCGATGTCTCTTCGGAATCCGATACCGAGGCGGCGGTGGAGCGCGCGGCGATGGCTTTCGGCCGGCTCGACATTCTCGTGAACGGCGCCGCCATGAGCGATCCTTCCGCCACGGTGCTCGACCTCGACCTTGCCGCGTGGAACAGGGTCTTCGCCACCAACGTCGGCGGCGCTTTCCTCATGAGCCGCTGGGTCATCCCGCGCATGGTGGCCGGCGGCGGCGGCTCCATCATCCACATCGCCTCGCAGCTCGGCACCGTCGGCACCCCCGGCCGAGTCGCCTACTGCTCCACCAAGGGCGCCCTCATCACCATGGCAAAGGCCATGGCTGCCGATCACGCGGCGCAGAACATCCGTGTCAATACCCTGTCGCCGGGCGGTGTCGAGACCGACCGCATGTTGCGCTTCGGCTCCATGGAAAAGGCGCGTGAAGTACTCGGCGCCAAGCACCTGATGCAGCGCCTCGGCCTTCCCGAGGAGATCGCGCAGGCCGCGTTGTTCCTCGCCTGCGACGCCTCCAGCTTCATGACCGGCTCGGACCTGCGCGTTGACGGTGGCTACAACGCCGTCTAAATCAGGGACAGACCACGTTTACCGGACGTCTACCGGCGAAGAAACGTGGTCTGTCCCTGATTAGATTGGAGTGGCGAGCAGCGAAGGCACGAGGCCGGTGTCGGCGACGACGGTCATGGATTTGAGACGGGCCGCGCCGACCTCCACCAAAGCTTCGACGCGATAGCGGCCGACGCTGAAGAGGCGAGAGGCGCCCTCCAGCTCGGTCTGGAACAGGCTGTAGGACACGTCGAAGGTCCAAAGCGAATCCTCATTTTTCACGAATCTCAGTGGACCGAGCACGTGGCGGTCGTAGTGCAGGTTGTAGAGGTTCACCTCGCGGTAGGACTCGACGCGATCGCGCAGCATGTTCTTGTTGTCGCACCACATGAGGACGTTCGGCAGGCCCTGCTCGACGTTCTCGCGCGTCACCACCTTGTAGTCGCAGGCTTCGTCGAAGAGATCGACCCAGTCCTCGAGGCGGTTGTCGTCTATCGCCATGGCGTACTGCGCCATGAGGGCGGTGAGCGCTTCGCGGATCTCCGGGGGAACTCTCAACGGATCGCGCCCTGCGGCTCGACGCCCATCAGCTCGGCCCAGTAGGACCAGAAGCCGCGGATCGGGGTCTCGGTGACGCGGTGGGTGAGGTCGCGCACCGGGCCGCGGCCGCCCATCTCGACGATGGCGCTGGCGTCGCCGGCGCTACGCGTGGCTTTCTGCACGACCTCGATGGCTTCGCCGTCCTCCATGCTGACGAAGCCCGCTGGGCCGACGAGGTTGGTCGACATGAGGCGGTGGCGCATCATGGCTTCGTCGTCGTCGGCGTAGCCGAAGACGGTCTGGAACACTTCGTGCGCGCCGACGCCCTTGGGCCGGATCTGGCGCGTCGCGAGGGAGTTGTTGATCTGGATGAGGAGCGCGTTGGGAAAGAAGGTCGGCGCCGCCAGGTTCATGCTGTCGGGAAACTCGTTCTCGAAGTGCAGCAGCTTCTTGTCGCGCAACTGCATGCGGTCGAGGCGCGCCGCGGTATCCGCGTAGGCGGCCTTGGCGTCTTCCTGCGTGTCGGTGGCCGCGTAGGCGTGGTTCATGTTGTGGCGGTGGCGCGCGTCCATCTTCACGCCGCCCTTCTGCGTCGCGCGGTCGACACCGTAGGTGACGAAGAATTCATGCAGCAGGCTCGCGTGGTAGGTATCGCGCAGGTTCTCAGCGTAGAGCTTCCAGTTGCCGGCGATGAGCTGGCGCGAGTAGCCGAGCACGCGCACCGGCTTGTGGAGAAAGCGCCGGATGATGCCGGTGCCGAACTCGCCGAGGTACGTCTCCAGGGGCTCGGCGCGTTCGGGCTGGAACGTGCCGAAGAGCACGCCGGCGCAGTTCTCCACCTTCATCTTCCGGGGAGACTCCGCGCGCATGTCGAACTCCTGCGGCATGCCGCCTTCGCCCTTCAGACCCTTGCGGAAGGGCAGGCCGGTGAGCTCTCCGGTACCGGAATAGCACCAGCGGTGATACAGGCACACGTGACGGTCAGCGTTGCCGCGCAGCTCGCGCACGATCAACGCGCCGCGGTGCGAGCATCGGTTCACGAAGGCATGGATCGTGCCGTCCTTGGCGCGCGACACCACCATCGGCGTGTCTCCGACCCAGGTAGTGCGAAAGTCGCCGGGCTGCGGGATCTCGGCTTCCAGGCAGAGGTAGCTCCACGCCGGCCCGCGGAAGATGCGCTCCATTTCGAGCGCGTACAGTTGCTCGTCGTGGTGCAGCCGGAACGGCACCCGCGAGTAGTCGTTGCGGGGCCAGCGGATCTCAGTGCTCATCGTGCGCCTCCAGCCAGGATGCAAAGTCAGCAGCCGCGGCGGCGAGGTCGAAGCGCGGCGCATAGCCCAGGTCCTCGACCAGGCGCCGGTTCGAGAACCGCGTGCGCGTGCCGGGAGCGAGTGGCACGACGTTGCATCCTTCGCTCGATTCGCGCCAGCGGAACCTCGGGAAACGCTTCCCGAGCAGCTCGCACCAGGCGGGCAGCGCCCACGCGGCGCCGGTGCCCAGATGATACAGCCGGTGCTTCGGCGCCTCGGCGTCGGCGAGCGCGATGAGGGCGCTCGCCACGTCCGGACCGTAGATGTAGTCGGTCGGGCCGAGCGGCGGGAACACCGCCTCGCCGCCGGCGCGGGCGATGCGCGCGATCTCGGTCGGCGGCGACAGGCGGTCGCGCACGCCGCTCGCGTGCTCCCAGCGGCCGAAGGCGAGCGCGAGGCGCCCGATGCGCACGTCGAGCTTCCACAAGTCGGCAAGGCGCAGGCAGGCGCGCTCGGCGGCGTACTTGGTGATGCCGTACATCGACTCCGGCACCGGGCGATGGCGCTCCTCGTCGAGCGGCTCGGCTACGCCGACGCCGGCGGCGCCGAAGAGCGCCCCGGTGCTGGCGTGCACGAACCGGCGCACGCCAGCCACTTTGGAGGCCTGCAGCACGTTGAGCGTGCCGATGAGGTTCACCTCCGCGATGCGGCGCGGCTCGCGCGCGTCGCGCTCCGGGCCGGCGGTGATGGCCGACAGGTGAATGACCCGCTCGATCCGGTTTTCCCGGAAGAGCTCTTCGAGCATGGCGCGGTCCGTCACGTCTCCCTGGACGGAAACGGCCTTGGAGAAGGCCGCCGGGGGCGGGCGCAGATCCAGGATCAGCACCTCGTCGCCGCGCGCGAGGAGCTGCTCCGCGACGTTCAGGCCGACGAAGCCCGCGCCGCCGGTGAGCAGGATCATCGGACCCCCCTAAGGCACTACCGCCGTGAGGTCGATCTCGACCCGGCAGCCGGGCACGAGAAGCGCGCTCACCTGCACCGTGGTGCGCGGCGGCGGGGAAGGGAAGAACTCCTTCCACACCTGGTCGAAGTAATAGAAGTCGTCGAGGTCGGTGAGGAACACCTGCGACTTCACCACGTCCTTGAAGCTGCAGCCCGCGGCCTCGAATACGCTTGTCAGGTTCTCGAGGACGTAGCGCGTCTGCTTCTGGATGTTCGAGCCGTAGTAGGGGAAGGCGGGGTCCTGCCGCGCCTCGGGCGGGACCCCGGTCTCGTAGTCCGAGGCGATCTGGCCGGCGGCGTAGAGCGTCTCGCCGGCGAGGATGCCCTGGCAGTAGTGCGCCATCGGCGTCGGCGTGCTCTTGCCGCTCACGACTTCTCTCTTGACCTTCCGGTGAACCCCCCAGAGATCGATCTCGACCCTGCAGCCAGGCACCAGCAGGCCGCTTACCTGCACGGTGGTGCGCGGCGGCGGGGAGGGAAAGAACTCCTTCCACACCTGGTCGAAGTAGTAGAAGTCGTTCAAGTCCGTGAGGAACACCTGCGACTTCACCACGTCGGCCAACTGCATGCCGGCAGCCTCGAACACGCTCTTCAGGTTCTCGAGCACGTAGCGCGCCTGCTTCTGGATGTTCGAGCCGTAATACGGGAATGCCGGATCCTGGCGCGCCTCGGGCGGCACGCCGGTCCTGTAGTCGGAGGCGATCTGGCCCGCCGCGTAGAGCGTGTCGCCGATGAGCACGCCCTGTGAGTAGTGCGCCATCGGGGTTGGCGTTTTCTTCCCCGTGATCACCTCGTGCTTCACTCTTGGATGAACACCCCAGAGGTCGATCTCGACCTTGCACCCGGGGACCAGCAGGCCGCTCACCTGCACGGTGGTGCGCGGAGGCGGCGACGGGAAGATCTCTTTCCACGCCTGGTCGAAGTAGAAGAAGTCGTCCAGGTCGGTGAGGAAAACCTGCGACTTCACGACATCCTTCAGGTCCATCCCGGCGGCCTGGAAGACGTTGCGCAGGTTCTTCAGGACGTAGCGCGCCTGCTTCTGGATGTCCGAGCCATAGTAGGGGAACGCGGGATCCTGGCGCGATTCCGGCGGCACGCCCGTCTTGTAGTCGGAAGCGATCTGCCCCGCGGCGTAGAGCGTGTCGCCCGCTAGCACGCCCTGGCAGTAATGCGCCATCGGCACCGGCGTGCCTTCTCCTGTAACGACCTGCTTCTTCATGGTCAGTCCTGCAGCGGGATGTTGGCCTTCTTCACGGTCTCTGCCCAGCGCTCGATCTCGGCCTTCATGCGTGCGGCGAGCTGCGCCTGGCTGGACTTCGCCGGGCGCATGCTGAGCGACTCGAAGCGCGCCTGCACGTCGGGGGACTCGACCGCGCCGACGATCGCCGATCTGAGCTTCGCCTGAATGTCGGCGGGCGTCTGCGCCGGGACGAAGATAGCGTACCAGATGGTGTAGTCGTAGCCGGGCAAGCTCTCGCTCATTGCCGGGACACCGGGAAGCTGCGGCACGCGATTGGCGCTGGTAATGGCGAGCGCGCGCATCTTGCCGGACTTGATGTGGCTGGCGGTATCGAGCAGGCCGGCGACCGTCATGTCGACACGACCCGCGAGGAGGTCGGTGAGCGCGGCCGAGACGCCCTTGTAGGGCACCACGGTGATGTCCACGCCCTGCAGCGCCTTGAAGAGCTCGACCGGGTGCGTTGCTCCGCCGGAGCCGTAGGTCAGCTTGCCCGGGTTCGCCCTGGCGTAGGCGGCGAGCTCTGCCGGGTTGGCCGACGCGAGGTCGGCGCGCGTCACCCATACGTTGATCGCGTCGGCGAGCTCGGCGAGCGGCGCGAAGTCGGAGGTCATGCTGTACCCAAGCCTGCGGAAGAAGCTCTGGTTGGCGGCGTGGATGGTGGACATGATCACCAGCGTGTAGCCGTCGGCGGGCGACTTCGCCGCGGCTTCCGCGCCGATGTTGCCGCCGTGGCCGGCGCGGTTCTCGGCGACGATGGGCTGGCCGAGGATCTCGGAGGCCTTCGGCAGCACGGTGCGCGCCACCACGTCGGTGCCGGCGCCGGCGGCGAAGGGGATGATCAGCCGGACGGGCCGGTTCGGGTACTGCCCCTGCGCCTGTACCGCCCCGGCCCAGGCCAGCAGCAGCGCCACCCCAAAGCGAAACCGTCCCATCGCGTCTCTCCCGTGAATTGTCCGCGCATATAGTATTGCCAGAGGCGCGTTCGCGACAGGAAGGCAATGGGAGATTCGCTGGGCTATCGCAGGAAATTCGCGGTGGTCGTGCCCTCGACCAACACCTCGGTGCAGCCGGAGTTCGACGCCATGCGTCCGCCGGGCGTCACCAACCACATCAGTCGCATCCCGATCCGCGACCGGCCGGTCAACTCGAGCGAGGACTCGGTCGAGGTGCTGAAGTCAATCGCCGCGACGCAGCAGGAGGCGATCGACACGGCGATGTCCATGCATCCGGACCACATGGTGCTCGGCATTTCGGCCGAGTCGTTCTGGGACGGGCTCGAAGCGAGCCGCAAGCTCGAGAAGGACATCGCGCAGCACACCGGCCTCAAGGTCTCGTTGGGATCGACCGCTACGGTCGAGGCGCTGCAGCGCTTCAGGGCGAAGCGCATCGCCGCGGTAAGCCCGTTCTGGCCGGTCGGCGACGAGCGCCTGAAGAGCTACTTCACCGAGGCCGGATTCGACGTGAAGCGGGTCAAGGGACTGAAGGGCAGAAGCCCGGTGCTGATCGCGCACATCCCGGAAGCCGACATTCGCCAGGCATTCAAGGACGTGAATGGCGACGACGTCGACGCCATCATCTCGATGGGGACCAACATGGCGTGCGCGCGCCTCGCCGGCGAGGCAGAGGCCTGGCTCGGCAAGCCGGTGCTCTCGGTCAACACCGCGATCTACTGGCACGCGCTGCGCACCTCGGGCATCGACGACAAGGTCGCGGGCTTCGGCAACCTGCTGCAGGTCCACTAGGACGACGCCATGCGCCGCCGCATCGGGGTGATGATTCCTTCGACCAACACCACAGTCGAGGCGGACTTCAGCCTCATCTCGCGTGGCGGCTTCACCGTGCACGGCCAGCGGCTTTGGCTCACCGCCGACGTGAGGCATTGGGTCGAGGACTTGGCAGCGCGGCAGGAAGGCCGAACCGAACCCCCTCCCGCTTACTTCCTAGCGGGGCAGGTCGTTCCAGACACGGTGGTCGACAAGGCGGCCATGCTCCACGGTGAAGCGGTCGATGAAGCGTACGCCGTCGAAAGACCGGCCGTCCGCGAACTCTCCGTAGAGCGTGCCGAAGCAGTACACCACCGTCCCGTCGCTCGCGGCTAGCTCGTCAAAACGCTCGAAGCGCTTTCGTACGCTGCGATAGCGCCGTGCCATCTGCGTCGCAAGCTCCTCCAGTCCCGTGAAGCGCGCGTCGCCGGGATAGATCATCGTGAAGCCCGGGGCGAGGAAGCGCTGCGCTGCCTGCAGATCCCGGTCGGCCCAGGTTTCCAGATATTCGCGTACCAGCTCCGTCGCTGTTGCCACGCGTCCATCTTAGGGCATGGCCCTCGAACGGGACCTCCTGGGAAGCCGGCCCTCGGTGCCTTAGACCGGCGCAGCCGACCGGCGGTGGCCGGTCCCGGCCAGACGGCGGAAAAATAGCCTTGCGCGATAGCCTAAAATACCTTTTAATTCACTCACCTCCAATAAGAAGTTAATAAGTTACTGGAGGCACTTCCCCGGCCGGCCCGGCACGCCGTCACCTCCTCCTCCTCGAGGCGTGTCTGGCCGGCCCTCTTCCTTCAGCGTGCGGCCGTCTGGCGGGCCTGCTCGATTAGGCGCTGGTTCTCCGCTCTCAAGCCGCTGTCGTTGCCAGCCCAGGCGTTGGACCGCGCCGCCATGCTTTCCGCCTGCGCGTACTCGCCCTGTTGCAGGCGCACTTTGGCGAGCTCGTGCCACAGGCGCGGATTGCGCGGCTCGATGCGCAGCGCTCGCTCCAGGGACGCCGCGGCGCTGGAAAGACGGCCGGCCGCGGTGTCCGCACGGGCACTCTGCATGAGGCCTGCCACTGCGACGCTTTCCCGCCTTTCCGGTGCTTCCGCTGGCGGCGGCGGTTCGGAGGGCAGGGGCTCGGGTGCCTGGTCAGGGGCGGTGGCGCATCCCGCCAGAAAAGCTGTCAGGACGGCCAGGCGCTTCATCGGCCAAACAGCCGCTCGAGCCAGCTCTTGGCCCTCTGCACCGTGGCGTCGACCGCTTCGGCGGCGGCGTCGAGCGCGCTGGAGCAGGGCGCGCGCTCGGTGGGTGCAGAGCCTTGCACGAAGGGGATATCTTGTGCGCCGGGGCAGGTCCCGCCGCCGCGCAAGCCCGTCTGCGGGTCGATCGAGACGAGCTCGATGCCCTCGGGCTTGGGAAGCGCGAGCGGCTCGGGGTCCAGCGCCGCCATCATTTCGCCCCACACCGGCAGCGCGGCCGCGGCGCCCGAGAGCTTCGCGGCGCGGTTGTCGTCGTACCCGATCCACACCACGCCGAGGCGGTCTCCGGTAAAGCCGGCGAACCAGGCGTCGCGCTGCTCATCCGTGGTGCCGGTTTTGCCGGCGATGCCGAGCTCGGGTGACAGCCAATTGGACAGGCCCTGCGCCGTGCCTTCGCGCACCACCGTCTGAAGCGCGGTGGTCAGCAGGTACATGGGCTCGGGGGCGAACGCCTGATCCACCGCGATGGCGTAGCGCTTGAGCGGCACACCGTCCTGCGTAGTCACCTCCCGGATCGCGCGCAACGGCGTGCGGAACCCGCCGCTCGCGATGGTCTGGTACATCTGTGCCACTTCCAGCGGGCTCAGGTCGACCGCGCCGAGCAGCGTGGATGCGTACGGCTGCATCGGGCGCTGCACTCCCAGGCGCCGCACGTCCTCCAGCACCTTCTCGACCCCGATGTCGGTGCCCAGGCGTGCCGTCGCGACGTTGTACGACTGGGCAAGCGCGGTACGCAGAGGCACGGCGCCGTGGTGCTTCTTGTCGTAATTGGCCGGTTCCCAGTCCTTCGCGCCGTGGCTCTTCCATACGAACGGTCCGTCGTCCACCGCCGTCGCGAGGGTGTAGCGAGATGGGTCGGAAAGCGCTGTCAGGTAGACCGCCGGCTTGAGCAGGGAGCCGACCGGGCGCGCGGCGTCGAGCGCGCGGTTGAAACCGCGGTAGCGCAGGTCGCGGCTGCCGACCAGCGCCTGCACCTCGCCGCTCTGCGCATCGGTCACTACCACGGCGCCTTCCAGCCCGGGCTCGCCGAAGCGCTTTTCCTTGTCGAACTGCGCGAGGCGCCGCGTAAGCGCGCGCTCGGCCGCAGCCTGCACGTGCGGATCGAGCGTCGTGAAGATGCGCAGGCCCTCGGAGCGCAGGTCGGCCTCGTCGTAGTCGCGCCGCAGTTGCCGGTGCACGAGCTGCAGGAAGGCCGGGTAGGGGGAAGTGCCCATCGCCGGCTTGGCGTTGACGCCGAGCGGGCTGCCGCGCGCCGCGGCGTATTGACCCATGGTGATCGAGTTCAGCTCTTTCGTCTCGCGCAGCACGAGGTTGCGGCGCTCGAGCGCGCGCTGGGGATGGCGGTGCGGGTCGTAGTACGCCGGACCCTTCACCATGCCTACCAGCAGCGCCGATTCGGCAAGCGTGAGATGCTGCACCTCCTTGCCGAAATAGAACTGCGAGGCGAGCCCGATGCCGTGGATGGCGCGGTCGCGGTCCTGCCCGAGGTAGATCTCGTTGAGGTAAGTCTCGAGGATCTCGTTCTTGTCGTAGTGCAGCTCGAGCAGCACCGCCATGATGAGCTCGGTGAACTTGCGCTGCAGCGTGCGCTCGGGCGTAAGGAAGAAGTTCTTGACGAGCTGCTGGGTCAGCGTGCTCCCGCCCTGTACCTTGCCCGATACCAGGCTCATGGCGGCGCGCGCCAGGCCGCGCGGGTCGAAGCCGGCGTGGCCGAAGTAGCTGCGGTCCTCCGTGGCGATCAGCGCATCGATGAAATGCTTCGGCACCTGGGCGAGGCGCACGAGCACGCGGTCCTCGTTGCCCGCGGGGTAGATGCCGCCGATCGGCAGTGGCTCGAGGCGCGCGAGCGGCAGCTCCGCCCCCTGCGCGTCGCGCAGCGCGGCGACTGCGCGGCCCTCGAACGCGACTCGCAGCCGCCGCGCCGGCTGCGGCCCGTCCCAGAACACGAAGGGCCGCGTGGAGATCTCCAGCCCCTCGTCGTTGCGCGTGAACGAGCCGGGCTCGTCGGCCTGCGGTGCGTACTTGTAGCCGAGGTCGCGCAGCTCCTGCTCCACCGCGGCCTGCGGCACCCGCAGGCCGGCATGCAGCTCGAGCGGCCGGGCGTAGATGCGGGCGGGCAGGGCGAAGCGCCGTCCCTCGAACTCGCTGCGCACGCGCATATCGAGGTACAACGTGAACACGGCCAGCAGCAGGATCGCTATGAGCGATGCATAGCCGAGGATTCGACGGTATCGTTTCGCGCGACGCGCCATCCGGCCGATTCTACCTGCGCAACCGCGAAGAAATGCCGCTCGAGAAGCCTGTCTTTCCGCTGACAACGCCCCGGCGGCTGCTGGCCGACTTCGGCGCGACGTATGCCGCCAGCGCGGTGGTCGCGTTCCTGTTTGCGGCCAGCGGCCCTGTCGCGATCATCCTGGCGGTAGGGGCGCGCGGCGGGCTGTCGGAGTCCGATATCGCCTCGTGGATCTTCGCAGCCTTTTTCCTCAACGGCCTGATGAGCATCGGGTACTCCATTGTGTACCGGCAGCCGTTGGTTTTTCTGTGGAGCATTCCCGGCGCGGTGCTGATTGGACCGGCGCTCGGTCACCTGAGTTTCAACGAGGTCATCGGCGCCTTCCTCGCCACGGGCGTGCTGATGCTGCTGCTCGGCCTGTCCGGTTGGGTGCGCCGCGCGATGGAAGCGGTGCCGATGCCGATCGTCATGGCGATGGTGGCGGGCGTCTTCCTGCGCTTCGGCGTCGACCTGGTGCTCGCGTTCCGCGACGACCTGTGGGTGGCCCTGCCGATGACGGCGGCATTTCTCGCGTTCTCGGTCTTTCGGACCAAAATTCCGCCGCTGATTGCATCGCTGGTCGCCGGGGCGCTTGCCATCTGGGTGCTCGGCACCTTCAAGCCGCCGGCCGGCGCATTGTTCGCGATCGCGGCGCCCAACTTCTACGTGCCACAATTCTCGTGGAACGCCATGGTCGAGCTGGTCGTGCCGCTCGCCATCACGGTGCTCGCGGCGCAGAACGCGCAAGGCATCGCGATACTGAACGCGAACGGCCATGCAGCGCCGATCAACGCCATCACGGCCGGCTGCGGCGCGGCGTCCATCGTCACGGGTCTGTTCGGCGCGGTTTCCACCTGCCTCACCGGCCCCGTGAATGCCCTGCTTTCGAGCTCCGGCGAGCGGCAGCGCCAGTACAGCGCGGCAGTCTTCTTCTGCCTCATCGCGCTCGCCTTCGGGCTGCTCGCCCCGCTTTTCACGCGGCTGCTGCTCGCCACGCCGCCGGCGTTCATCGCTACGCTGGCGGGGCTCGCCATGCTGCGCGTGCTGCAGACCGCGTTTGCCGCCTCGTTCAAGGATCGCTTCACGTTCGGTGCGCTCATCTGCTTCCTCGTCACGGTCGCCGACGTGCCAATCTTCCGCATCGGCGCGCCGTTTTGGGGGCTGCTGCTCGGCCTCGCGGCTTCCTGGCTGCTTGAGCGCAGCGACTTCGAGAAGGCAAAATCCTAGGCATGGCACTCAAGAAAGGCATCAAGCAACTGCTCGCCGAGGCGGAGCACAAGGCGCCCGGCATCTCCATCGAGGAGGCCCACGGCAGCCTCGGCCAAGCGAACACGGTGTTCGTGGACCTCCGCGACGTGCGGGAGCTGGAGCGCGAAGGCGTGATCCCCGGCGCATTCCACGCACCGCGCGGCATGCTCGAGTTCTGGGTGGATCCCGAGAGCCCGTACTACAAGCCCGTGTTCACCGAAGACAAGACGTATATCCTGTACTGCCAGAGCGACTGGCGCGGCGTGCTCGCCGCGGCAACGCTCAAGGAAATGGGACTGCCGAAGGTCTACCACCTGACCGGCGGCTACAGTGCGTGGCGCAAGGCTGGCCTGCCGACCGGCCCGCGGCCGGAAAAGAAAAGGTGACGCCGCAGCCCGACGTGGTTTTCGTGCAGCAGGACGAATTCGTTTAACACGCTCCGCGTAACGTTCGCTGCCATTTCTTCGTGTTCAACGGAGCGAGCGCATGCACATCCACCCGTTAATGGCCGGCGCGGCTGCGAGCGTCATCGTGCTGTCCGGCGTAGGCGTGGCCGCCATCACCGGCTATCTGCCGGGAACCAAGGCCGTCGAGTCGCCCGAAGCATCGGCCAAGGCGAGGCCTGCGTGCATTGACTGCGGCGTCGTCGTAGCCGTGCGCCAGAGCGAGAAGAAAGGCGAGGCGACTGGCGTGGGTGCCGTGGTGGGCGGCGTGGCGGGCGCGGTGGTCGGCCGCGAGATCGCGGACGGCCGCGACGCCGGGACGCTCCTCGGCGCGGCGGGCGGTGCCATCGCCGGGCACCAGATCGAGCGCCACGCACGCACCACCAAGCGTTTCCACGTTGACGTGCGGATGGAAGACGGCACGGTGAAGACGGTGACTTCGGAGACGGTTCCCGCCTGGAAAGCCGGCGACCGCGTGCGCCTGCAGGGCGGAAAGCTGCTGGCGCGCAGCTGAGCTAGCGCGACTCGCCGACCGTGTCGGCGGCGTATGCGCCGCGCCTGCCCATCGGCTTGTCGCCCTCGGCCGTGGTGTCCTTGCGCGTCTGGCGCTCCATTTCGGCGTTAACCTCCGCGCCGATCAGCACGGCATACGCCGACAGCAGGAACCACATCAGCAGGATGACGATGGCGCCGACCGAGCCGTACGTCTCGTTGTAATTGCCGAACCGGGTGACGTACACGGAGAACAGCACGGAGCCGATCACCCAAAGCACGGTCGCGATTACCGCCCCCCAGCTTACCCAGCGCCACCGCGGCTGCTCGCGGCTCGGACCGTACCGGTAGACGATGGCCAGCCCGAGCATGACCGTGGCGATCAGGATGACGACGCTGCCGATGGAGATCAGCCACTTCAGCGCCCCGCCCAGGCCGCCGAGGAAGTTGAGCACGATGGGCAGCGCGACCACGAGCGAGATGGCAATGATCGCGCCGGCGATGGCCGCCAGCGTGAGCAGCAGGGCGGTGGCGTAAAAGCGGATCGTGCCGCGCTTCTCCTCCTCATCGTAGGCGACGTTGAGGGCCTCCATCAGCGTGCGCATCCCGGCCGAGGCGCTCCAGAGCGCGAGCACGATACCGAGGACGGCGCCGAAGCCGAGCGCCGCGCTGCTGGTGCTCGTGAGGTCATGCAGCTGGGTGAGCAGCACGTCGGCAGCCTGGGGCGGCAGCACTCCGCGCAGCTGGGATACCTGCTGCTCGACCTGGGCCGGGTCGAAGGCGAGACCGTATATAGCCACGAGCGCGATGAGGGCCGGGAATATCGCCATCAGGCCGTAGAAAGCCACACCGGCGGCGATGATGGAGAGCCGGTCTTCCTTGATCTGATTCTTGACGCGCCACAGGATGTCCTTCCATCCGCGCGCCGGGATGTCTTCCGGCGTACTTGCGTCGCGTCCGCGGGCCTCGCCGAACCTGTCTGGAGATGTTGCTTGTGCCATGCGGCGAAGGCAGCAAGAATTACGCCCATGCTTAACCTTCGCGGCCTGGACCACGTCGTGCTGCGCGTGCGCGACATAGACGCTATGCGTCGTTTTTACTGCGACATCCTGGGCGCCGAGCATGTGGCGTGGCGGCCGGAGTTCGGCATGTCCCACCTGCGCGCGGGCTCCTCGATGATCGATCTCGTAACGATCGACGGTCCGCTCGGCAAGGCCGGCGGCGTCGCCCCGGGCAAGGAGGGGCGAAACATGGATCATTTCTGCCTTCGCGTGGAGCCCTTCGACACGCAGGGCATCGTGGCGCACCTCGAGCGTCACGGGGTCAAGGTCGGCGCAGTCCGGCAGCGCTTCGGCGCCGAGGGCAACGGCATCTCCATCTATCTCACCGATCCCGAGGGCAACACCGTCGAGCTCAAGGGCCCGTCCGACGGCCTGCCACCGCCAAGAAAGGAAGCTTCATGAACCGCGTTCTCACGTTCTTGCTGGCCGTGCTCCTGGTACCGGCAAGCGTGCTCGCGCAGAGTTATCCGTCCAAGCCGGTGCGACTGCTGGTGCCGTTTCCGCCGGGGGGCGGCGTAGACATCACGGCGCGCGCGCTTGCACAGGAGTTGAGCGCGCCGCTCGGGCAGCCGGTGGTCGTGGAGAACCGGCCCGGCGCGGGCGGCAACGTCGCCGCCGCCGAGGTGGCGCGCTCGGCGCCGGATGGGCACACGCTGTTCGTCACGCTGAACGCGCTGCACGCCATCAGCCCGCACCTCTATGCCAAGCTGCCGTTCGACGCGATGAAGGACTTCAGCTTCATCACGCCGCTCGTGTCGTTCAACAACGTGCTCGTGGTTGGGCCGGCGGCGCCGATGCGCTCGGTGCAGGACGTGATCGCGGAGGCGAAGCGCGCCCCGGGCAAGCTCACTTTCGCTTCCAGCGGCAACGGCACGAACATCCACCTGGTGGGCGAGCTGTTCAAATCGATGGCCGGCGTCGACATGGTGCACGTGCCCTACAAAGGCAGCGCGCCGGCGCTTACGGATCTGATGGGCGGCAGCGTGGCGCTCATGTTCGATACCATCCCATCCGCGGTCTCGCACGTTAAAAGCGGGAAGCTGCGCGCATTGGGAGTGACCGGCGCCAAGCGCTCGCCGGTGATGCCTGAGGTGCCGACCATCGCCGAATCCGGCCTGCCGGGCTACGAGGTGACCTCCTGGTACGGTTTGATCGGCCCCGCCGAGATGCCGCCGAACGTGATCACGCGGCTCAACCGCGAGGCTGCCAGGGCCGCTGGCAGCGCGGCGTTCCGCGGTCGCATGGAGCCGCTCGGCTTCGACGTGGTGACGGCGACGCCGGCGCGCATGGTGGAGATGCTCCAGGCCGACAGCGCGCGCTGGGGCAAGGTCATCAAGGCGGCCGGGGTGACAATCAACTAAGTGGCAGGCTCAGCGGCGTTATGTCTTCGGCGCTGCGGCGGCGGAAGTCGCGCTGCGGGACCGCGGCCATCATGCGCTGCTGCGCCTCGCAGAGACGCGCTGCGGCGCCGGCCTGGTCCAGGCCGAGCACTTTTCCTTGGGCTAACACGCGATGGCCGTCGACAAAAACCTCCCGCACGGCGCGGTCGGCGGCATGGAATACCAGCGAGCGCAGCGGATCGCGCGCGGGCTGCATCTCCATGCATGCCAGATCGATGAGCACCAGGTCCGCCTTCGCCCCGGCCGCGATCCGCCCGAGGTCCTCGCGCAGCAGCGCCGCCGCGCCGCCGATGGTGGCGGCGTGGAGCAAGTCCGCGAGCGTCACGGCATGGATGTCGCGCGCTGCGATACGTGCGAGAGATGACGCCTTGCGGATCTCCTCCAGCATGTTGTGCGGCGAGGTATCCGTGCCGATGGCCATGTTGACGCCGGCCTTCAGGTAGCCGCCGAAGCTCTCGAGCATGTGGCCGTAGCGCGCGAACGGCGTGGGGCAATGCGCGACGGTGGACCCGTGCTCCGCCATGAGCGCGAGGTCCCTGTGGGTCCACCAGCGCACCCACGAATGCGAGTCGATGAAGATGGCATGACCGAGGAGCGTGCCGGGCCCGAGGATGCCGAGCTGCGCTGCCCACTGGATCGGTGTCACGCCGTGGCGACGGATCATCTCCAGCACCTCGCTGACCCCCTGGGCGATATGCACGGTGAACGGCAATCTGCGCTCGGCCGCGGCGGCGAACGCGTCGCGCAGCAGCTTCTCCGAGCAGGTGTCAATCTGCATCGGCGCGAGAACCCCGGAAAGCCGGCCGCTGGGATGCCGACCGAGGCCGTCGACGAAGGCAAGCGCTGCCTCGAAGCGCTGCCGGCCGCTCTTCTCGTCCCACTCGTATTTGAGCTCGTGCTCGTTCTCGAGCTTCCAGCGCGCCGAGGCGAAGCCGGGAGCGAGAAAGGCGCGCAGCCCGCTCCGCGCCGCGAGCTCGGCCCAGCCGTCCCATGGCGCGCCGATATCCACGACGCTGGTGACGCCGCTTTTCAGCAGCTCGCAATAGGCGAATTCGGTGGCTGCGGCGCGGCTTTCACGGTCGGGCAGGGCGTACGCCTGCGAGCGCTCGAAGAGGCCGGTCATGTACATGCCGCGCACGCCGTGCTCCTCGCGGATGCCGCGATAGGCCGGCTCGTGGCCCGGATGGGAATGCACGTTGACCAGACCCGGCATCACCATGCGCTCGGCGCCGTCGATCGTGACATCGGCTGGCCCCGTGTAGCGCGGCCCGACGTACGTGAGCGCGGCACCACCGAATGCGACGTCGATGTGACGCCGGTAGACGTGGCGCTTCGCCGCCCCGTCCCAGGCGATCACCCAATCGGCGCTCCGGATGACTGTGGTTCCCATGCCCGCGGAACGCTAAGCCGCCTCGCCCGTTCCCGCAAGACCGTTTGCTAAACTGCGCCGCCATGTCGCATCCCGTCCCGACGCTTTCCCTTATTGAAACCCGCGTGCTTGGCACGTTGGTGGAGAAGCAACACACCGTCCCGGACACCTATCCGCTGAGCCTCAACGCGCTGGTCGCCGGCTGCAACCAGAAGTCGAGCCGCAGCCCGGTCATGGAGACGACGGAAGCCGAAGTGCAGGCGGCGCTGGACAGCCTGAAGTCGGCGAACCTGGTCATCGAAACTAGCGGCAGCCGGGTCACGCGGTACTCGCACAACCTGGAGCGCGTGCTGCGCGTTCCCTCGCAGTCGGCCGCGCTGCTCACTTCGCTGATGCTGCGCGGGCCGCAAACCGCCGGCGAGCTGCGCATCAGCACCGAGCGCTTGCACAAGTTCGCGGATATTTCCGCGGCGGAGGGCTTCCTGAACGAGCTTGCGGCGCGGCCGGGAGGCGCTCTGGTCGTGCAGCTGCCGCGTCTTCCCGGCTCGCGCGAAAACCGGTGGGCACATCTGTTGAGCGGAACGCCGCACGTGGAGGCGGGCAAGGAGCCGGTGCAGGAGGAAGAGGGTCTCGCCGCCAAGGTTGCACGGCTGGAAGCGGAGGTCGAAGCGCTCAAGGCGGCGGTTGCGCGCCTTTCCGGTCAGTCGTAAACCACCAGGCAGCGCGCCTCGATACTCTCGCGCGGCGGAGCGTTGTCCGGAATGCTGGGAAGGTCGAACGCGCCGTGGGGGACGTAGCGCGGGGCGTCATCCTTCGAGTCGTACTGCTTGAAGACGAGCGCCTCGTGGCGGTCCATGCGCGGGAAGTAGTGCCAGGCGTGGTGCGGCGAATGCATCACGAGGCTGATCTCGCCACTGCGCCCGAGGTAATGGACGTCGCCCGCCACCAGATCCCCGGGCGACACGCTGCGCGCGTCGCACACCGCGAGCGGCGTGTCGAGCACCGGCCCGGCGATCGAGCGCCAGACGTTGACGATGGCGAAACGGCGCCAGGGCGAGCCTTTCCAATGCAGCGCGAGGCGGCGGCGGGCCGATGCCTCGGTGTAATCGTTGTGTACCCGGCCGGCGGCGCCGGGCTGCCGGCCGTCACCATGGCGCCCGAAGGTGAGCGGCGCGCGGTCCGCTTCCCGGCGCCGCACCTGGTGGTCGAAGACGAAGGCATGGCGCGCACCCGTGGCATCGAGCGCCAGCTTCGCGACCTCCGGATAGTAGGAGAGCTCTACCGCTTCATCGTCGCAGTAGTCGAGCACCGCGCTCGGCGCTTCGCGCAGCTCGAAGCCTTCGCGATCCAGGCAAGGAGCCGGCGTCGAGGCCCTGGCATCGTTGATGAGCACTTCTCTGGGGGAGAAAACGCAGTTGTGCTGGGGGCCGCCGTTGGGCGGATCGTACATGTAGTGCCACGGACGCTCGCTGGTCGGCTCGAGGTAGCTGAGAAAAGCGTGCATGGCGCCATTCGACGCCATCGCGCCGGCTTGCTCAAGCGATCTGTGCGTCTGTCTTGCATGCGCTGCGCGCATGCGCGAGGAACTGCGCCGGGGAAAGCGTGCCGGCGTTCAGCTGCGCGAAGCCGTCCATGGCCGGCTGGTTGCCCTGGATGCTGCCGAGCAGCTGCTGCATCTCCAGCTGCGGGGGCTGCAGCGTGGCGAGCTGGCAGGTGAACTCGTACATCGGCAACACGTTTTCGTCGCGGGCCTGCTGATAGTCGGCCATGGCTTCGTCGAACGGCCGTGCATGGCTCAACGCCTCGTCGAGCGCGCGGGCGCAGCGCTCGGCGTCGCGAAAGGCGTCGTGGATGCCTTGCGCGGTGATCGGGTCGCGGTTGTAGCCGGCGTCGCCCACCAGCGCCCAGCCCGGCCCGTACGGCTTGCGGAAGAAGTTCGATACCGCCGCACCTGCAATACGCGCTTCGCGCTTTGCCCGGGAAATGCGCTCGGCAAACTCGGGCACCAGGCGCAGGACCTGGAGGTAGTTACCCTCGATGTCGTGCTTGTTCGCCTCGAACTGGGCGTACGACCAGCCGGCGACCACCATGGTTAGGCCATCATGCGTCTCGACCGCCGCGAAGCCGCGCTGCGGCCGGATGTAAGTGGCGAAGCGCCCGTCCATCGGCAGGCCGCTCCAATAGGTGTAGTAGCAGGCCTGCAGCGGGGGTCTTTCGTTGTACTGCTCGGGCTGCACGGCGCGCGCCACGAGGGAGTACCGGCCATCCGCGCCGACCACCACGCGGGCGCGCTCGGTGAGCGGGCGGCCGTCCTTCGCGCGGCCACGTACGCCGACCACCTGTCCGCCCTCGGCGACGATTTCATCGACGCTGAACGCCTCGCGCACTTCCGCGCCGGCCTCCCGCGCGGCGTCGACCAGCAGCTTGTCAAGGACGGTGCGGCGCGGGCAGTACGCGACCGGTGCCGCCGGCGTGCCCGGCGCCCCGGCGAGCGCGAAATGCCCGAAGTCGAAGCTGTAGGTGTGGATCGGCGGGCAGCCGGTGGCCTTCAGCCGCTCGAGCAGCCCCCAGCGCTCGAGGGCCGCGGCGGCGAGCGGCTGCACCACGTGGGTGGACACCGTGTCGCTCGGGAAGCGGGCGCGGTCGACCGCCAGCACCCGGTAGCCCTTGCGCGCGAGCAGCATCGCGAGCGGGGCGCCGGCGCAGCGGGCGCCGATAATGATCGCATCGTAGGTCGTCATGGCAGGTTCCTCCTTGGCACGCGCATCCTGCCGGCCAGTTCGTGCCAAGAGAATCCGTTGGCGCCGAAATGGATTGTTTCCGGGCCGGAAAAAGTGGCAGCATCGCCGCCGTGGACCGCCTGCAGACCATGAAGGTTTTCGCCCGTGTGGCGCAGGCCGCCGGGTTCGCCAGGGCGGCCCGCGACCTGCGCATGACTGCGGGCGCGGTGAGCAAGCACGTGAGCGCCCTGGAGGAGCAGGTGGGCGTGCGGCTTTTCGACCGCACGACGCGGCGCGTCGCGCTGACCGAGGCCGGCCGCATCTACCTGGAGCGCTGCCTCGAGTGCCTGCAAGCGCTCGACGACGCCGACGCATCGGTGAGCGAGCTCGCCAGGGCACCGCGCGGCCTGCTGCGCGTCACTGCGCCGATCGACTTCGGCGAGCAGCTCATGCCGGTGCTGGGGCCGTTCATGGTCGCCCAGCCCGGGATCGTGGTGGATCTTCGCCTGTCGAACCGGGTGGTGGATCTCGTCGAGGAGGGGGTGGACGTGGCGATACGCGTGGCGCCGGCCCTCGACGGCCGCTACGTTGCGCGGCCGCTGGCGCGCTCACGCCTGGCGATCTTCGCTTCGCCGGATTACCTCGAGCGCCACGGCCGGCCGAAAAATCCCCAGGAGCTGGCTTCGCATCGCTGCCTGGTGTTCGCCGAGCCGCGGCCGATGGACGAGCTTCCCTTCACCCGCGGCCGGCGCAAGATGCGCGTGAAGCTCAACACCGTCATGACGACGAATAGCGGCGACGCTTTTCGACACGCGCTGCTGCAGGGCATCGGCCTGGGCGCGCTGCCCAGCTTCCTCGCACAGCGCGACATGGGGTCCGGCCGCATCGAGCCGATACTGTCGGATTGGCTGCTGCCCGAATTCCAGATATTCGCCGTTTACCCACATCGACGCTTCGTCTCGCCGAAGCTGCGCCTGTTCATCGAGGCGCTGCGCGCCGAGCTCGGCGACGGCACGCGCGATCCCTGGTGGCCGGGGCGGCACGGCGGATCAGCCGCCGCGGGATGAGTCGCGCAGTACCCGGCGCAGCAGCTTGCCGGAAGCGTTCTTGGGCAGCTCGGCAACAAACTCGATTTCACGAGGGTACTTGTAGGGCGCGGTGCTGCGCTTCACGTGCTCCTGCAGCTCGTGGGCGAGCGCAGGGCTGCCGACGCGTCCGGGCTTCAGCACTACGAACGCCTTGACGATCTCACCGCGCTCGGCGTCCGGCTTGCCCACCGCGGCACTTTCCTGCACCGCCGGGTGCTCGAGCAGCGCGTTCTCCACCTCCATCGGCCCGATGCGATAGCCCGCCGAGCTGATGATGTCGTCGCTGCGACCCTCATAGTAGAGGTAGCCGTCCTCGTCCTGGCGCACCATGTCGCCGGTGAGCCAGTATTCGGCGTTGCCGCGGCGCGTGATGCCGGCTGCGGTGCGTTCAGGCTCGTTCCAGTAGCCGAGCATCATCTGCGGGTTGGGAAGCCGGATGGCCAGCTGGCCGTCGAGGATAGCGGTATCGATGCCTGGCAGCGGCCGGCCCATCGAGCCCGGCTTCACCGGCATGAAGGGATAGTTCAGCACCGTCATCAACGTTTCTGTCTGGCCGTAGGCGTCCAGCAGCGGGATGCCGCTGCTCGCCTGCCAGCGGCGCACGATCTCGGGGTTCACCGTTTCTCCGGCCGACACCGCGAGGCGCAGCGCTGAGAGATCGAACGGGCTTGCGTCCTCGTGCACCAGGCGGCGGAACTCGGTGGCGGCGGCGCAGAACACCGTCACGCGGTGGCGGGCGAGCAGCGCGAGCCGCTCGCGTGCATCGAACCGGCCGTTGTAGAAGAGCACTGCCGCGCCGCAGCTCCAGGGCCCGTAGAGGATGGCGGTGCCGGCCTTGCTCCAGCCGGTGTCCGCCGTGCACCACATGAGGTCCCCGGGCTTCAGGTCATGCCACAGCAGTGAGGAATAGCGCCACCCATAAAGCGCGCGCGCGGCGTGCGTGACACCCTTGGGATTACCGGTCGAACCCGAGGTGTAGTAGATCGCCACAGGATCCTCCGCAGCAATCTTCTCCGGCCGGCAATCGAGGCTCGCTTGCGAAAGGGCGTCATCGAAATCCAGCCAACCGCTCGCGCCGCCGACCGCCAGGCGCGTCTTGAAGGCCAAGCCAGAAAACTTGCCTGTGTTGGCCGAGGTGGTGATGACGCCTGCCGCTCCCGAATGCTCAACGCGATAGCGCACGTCCTTCCCCGTGAGCATGTCGATGCAGGGAATCGGGATCACCCCGACGCGCAGGCACGCGGTCATCGCGATGTGCCATTGCGGCAGTCGCGGCAGCATGACGATGCAGCGGTCGCCCTTGCGCAGGCCTGTCGCGCGAAGGAGGCTGCCCAGCCGCTTCGAGGCGTCCGATATCTGCCGGAAGGTGTAGCGCTGCTCGCGTCCGGACTCGTCGCTCCACACGAGCGCCAGCTTGGCCGGGTCGCTCGCCCAGGCGTCCACCACTTCTTCGGCGAAGTTGAACGTGGACGGGATCTTCCACGAGAACGAGCGGCAGCGCTCTTCGTAGCTCACCATGCGGCTTCGAGGATCTCCATGACGTTCTCGAGCGACAGCGGCCGCGGGTTCCGGCGCACCCAATGGTTGCCGAGCGCGTTGCGCGCGATCTCGGGAAGCTGTGCGCGCTTCACGCTAGCCGCGCGCAGCGTTTGCGGCTGCCCAAGGTCCGCGACGAGCCGCGCGACCGCATCGGCCGCCGCGAGCTCCGGGTGGCCGAGCGCCTCGGCGATGCGCTTCTGCTGCTCGCGCGTCACGCGCTCGTTGTAGCGCAGCACGTGCGGCAGCATGATGCAGCTCGTGTGGCCGTGCGGCACCCCTGCGGCCGCGCCCAGGGCGTGGCCGATGCCGTGGCTTGCGCCGTACGGCACGCGGGCGATGGTGCATGCCGCGAGCCAGGCGGCCTGCTGGCAGGCGAGCCGGGCCGCGAGGTCCGCCGGCTCCCGCCGCGAGCGCCGCAGCCCTTCGGCGAAAAGCCGCAGCGCGTGCAGCGCAAGCCCGTCGCAGTAGGCGTTGGCCTCGACCGAGCAGAGCGTTTCGGCAGCGTGATCCACGCCGCGGACTCCCGTGGAGAGCCATAGCCATTCCGGCGTGTGTAGCGTGGCCGCCGGATCGAGGATCACCGCGCGCGAGCCGATGTCCGGGCCGGTGAAGCCGTGCTTCACGCGGCTGCGCGGATCGGTGCCGCCGGCGAGATTGGAGAACTCCGCCCCGGACAGGGTGGTCGGCACGGCCACCTGCCGCACCGGCGAAAGCTTGACCTCCTTGAGACTCGGAGCGGTGATGCGTTCCATGTCCTCCGCGCGGGTGACGTGGTGCGCGAGGCAAAGCTGCAGGATCTTCACCGTGTCGATCGCAGTGCCACCACCCACCGTGAGAATGAGGTCGGGCTCGGCGGCTCGCACCGCCTCCGCCGCTTCGAGGACGCTCGGCCAGGGCGTGTGCGCGACGCACCGGTCGAAGAGTCCTACGTAGAGCGAGCCGAGCGCCTGCGTGATGACCCGGATGACGGGAGTCTGGGAAGCGAGCGTCCTGGAAGCCACGATGAACACGCGCTTCGCGCCGATGCGCTCGGCTTCGTCGCGCGCCGCCTGCGCCGCGGGCCGTCCGAACACCACGCGCTCGAGGGGCAGGTAGCTGTAGCTCCCTTCCACGCGGCTATGTTAGCGGAGACAGGCCGCGTGTCGTCTTCACCAGCTCGGCACAGTCCTTCGGTGACTCGCCTCGTTGCAGATGAAACCTGCCACGGCGAATGCGAAATCGAACGGCAGAGAAGGCGCGGTTCAATGGGCCCACTGGAGGAGATGCCCATGAATGCCCTGATAGCCGCAGAGTTTGATGCACCGGACCTCATGGAGGAACCGGTGGATGCCTGGAGCCTGGATGAGCTCGACCGCGACTCGGACTTGGAGTCGCTGCACTGGGCGCTGGAGCGCCGGGACGACGCCGGTTTCTGAAGCAGGCCGCAACATGTTCGACCACCTACCGTTCGACGCCCTGGCGCTTACGCTGATCACCCTGGCGCTCGTCGCGATACTGGCTTAAGCCGGAATGCTTCTTGCGGCACCCGGATTCCAATCCGGGAGAATGACCATGCTGAACGGAAGGAGAATTGCCATTCTCGTGGCCGAAGGCTTCGAGCAGGTGGAAATGACCGAGCCACGCAAGGCGCTGGAGCAGGCGGGAGCGGAAACCGAGATCGTTTCTCCGGCGCAGGGCGAGGTGCAGGGCTGGAACCATTTCGACAAGGCGGACCGCTTCCACGTCGATGTGCCGCTCGACGAAGCGGACGCCGACGATTACGACGCGCTCTGCTGCTGCCGGGCGGCGTAGCAAACCCCGACCAGCTGCGCACGCAGCCGAAGGCGGTGCAGTTCGTGAAGCGGTTCTTCGAAGACAGCACGCCCGTCGGAGTCATCTGCCATGGGCCTTGGACCCTTATCGAGGCAGGCGTCGTAAAGGGTCGCACCCTCACATCATGGCCGTCGCTGAAAACGGATCTCGTCAACGCGGGGGCGAAGTGGGTCGATCAGGAAGTGGTCACCGACCGCGGCCTGGTTTCGAGTCGCAAGCCGGCCGACATCCCCGCGTTTACCCGCAAGCTCATCGAGGAAATCGAGGAAGGTAGCCACGCCGGCCGCACTGGGCGGCCGTCCGCGGAGCAGCGCGCCCCTCGTTGACGCTATCATCGGGCGGATGCTCGATCGCTTTCGACGGCTGAAATCAACCGCGCCGTTCTGGTCGCTCCGCTATCACGAGGAAACGCGCGAAACCCTCGCCGTGCGCCAGGACACGCTGGAGCCGCCGCGGCTGTCGTTCGACCGTGGCGCGATGCTGGCAGCGCTCACCGACGGCGGCTACGGTTACTGCGCGACCAGCGACCTTTCCGTGGCGGGCCTGCAGAAGGCGCTGGACCGTGCGACCGAGTGGGCCGAGGCAACGCGCAACCGCAGCGCGCGGCCGCTCGACCCGGCCGGTATTTGTTCGCTGAAGGGCGAATACGCGACTCCCGGCACCGGCGGGACTGTCGATCGAGCGGCTCTGCGCGAGCTGCTGGCGCGCGAATGCCGCGCGGCGAAGCGCGACGATCGCATCGTCGAGCGCCACGCCGCATTCCACCTGGTAGAGGAGGAGCGACGCTACTTCACCAATACCGGCGGCGAGCTGCGGCAGCATTTCCGCTTCACCCTGCCGCACATGCGCGTCACCGCGAACCAGGGGGTCGACACCCAGTCGCGCAGCCTTGAGCACGCGCAGCAGGGCGGACTCGAGCAGATCGAGCGCTCGGGTTTCGCCGGTTGCGGCGAGCGGCTGGCGGAGCAGGCGCTGCGGCTGCTTGCGGCGCCGAACTGTCCCTCCGGGAAAATGGACCTGCTGCTGCTGCCCGACCAGATGATGCTGCAGATCCACGAGTCGATCGGCCATCCGCTGGAGCTGGATCGGATTCTCGGCGACGAGCGTAACTACGCCGGCACGAGCTTCGTCACGCCGGACATGATCGGCAGCTATCGCTATGGCTCCGAGCTCCTCAACGTCACGTTCGATCCGTCGCGTCCCGAAGAGCTCGCGAGCTATGGCTTCGACGACGACGGCGCGCCGGCGCGCAAGGCGTACCTGATCAAGGACGGCATCCTGGTAGCGCCGCTCGGCGGTCCGGGCGTAGCCAACTCGCGTGCGAGCGGCTGGAACCGGCCGCCGATCCACCGCATGGCGAACCTGAACCTCGAGCCGGGCGCGAGCCGCCTCGAGGAGATGATCGCTTCGATCGAGCGCGGTGTGCTGATGCGCACCAACGTGTCCTGGTCTATCGACGATTCGCGCAACAAGTTCCAGTTCGGCTGCGAGTGGGGCGAGCTAATCGAGAACGGCAAGATGAAGGGCGTGGTGAAAAATCCCAACTACCGCGGTGTATCGGCGACCTTCTGGCGCAGCTTGAGTAAGGTGGGCGATGCCTCTACCTTCGAGGTGCACGGCACCCAGTACTGCGGCAAGGGCGAGCCCAACCAGGCGATCCATTGCGGCCACGCGGCGCCGGCGTGCGTATTCGCCAACGTGGAAGTTTTCGGAGGAGACGACGAATGACCTCGGCATCGGGCTACGACTTGGAGCCTCTCCCTTACGACCTGAAGAAGCAGCTCGCGTTGAAGCTGACCTCCGCGGAGCGCGACATCTTGCTGCTCCAGGGAACCGAGCCGCCGTTCTGCGGTACGCTGCTCAACAACAAGGGCAAGGGCGTGTACAGCTGCCGGCTGTGCGGGCTCCCTTTGTTCCGCTCGGATACGAAATTCGAGTCCGGTACCGGCTGGCCGAGCTTCACGCAGCCGTTCGACCCGGAGCACGTGCGCGAGATCAGCGACACGAGCCACGGCATGGTGCGCACCGAGGCCCGCTGCGTGCGATGCGACGGACACCTCGGCCACGTGTTCCCCGATGGGCCGCCGCCCGCCGGTCTGCGTTATTGCCTGAATTCGGCTTCCCTGGAGTTCACCCCGGAAGGCAAGCGGCTGCCTCGAAAGGTGCCGACGGATCCGGGTTGAAGGCCCACTTCTTCGAGCTGAGTGAGCGCCTGGCGCGCGAGGTGCGCGCGGGCGAGATCCTGCTGTGCAACTTCGGCGGCGAGCGCTCGGACTTCGTGCGCTTCAACCGTGGCAAGGTGCGCCAGGGCGGCAGCGTCGAGCAGCGCTCGCTCTCCCTTCGTCTCATACATGCGGGCCGCCAGGTTTCCGCTTCCCTGGAGCTCGCCGGCGAGGCCGGAGACTACGAGCTTGCGCGCACCATCCTCGCGAAGCTGCGCGGCGACTCGCTTGCCGGACTTCCCGAAGACCCGTGGCTGCTCATCAACGAAGAGCCGCGCTCGACCGATCACGAGCGGCGCGGTGCGCTGGCGAGCGCCGAGGCGGTTGTCGAAGAGGCTATCGGCGCTGCGGGAAGCCGCGACTTCGTGGGTATCTACGCGGGCGGCACGATCTGCCGGGGTTTCGCCAACTCCCTCGGCCAGCGCAACTGGCACGAGGTCGACAGCTTCAATTTCGACTGGAGCCTCTACCTGCGCGCCGACAAGGCGGTGAAAAGCGTGTACGCCGGCTTCGACTGGGATGCCGCGACGTTTCGAGAGAAGGTCGAGGCAGGCGCCGCGCAGCTCGGCCAGCTCGCGCTCCCCGCGCGCACGCTGCCGCCCGGCGAATACCGCGCCTACCTCGCGCCACGGGCGTTGGAAGAGCTGGTCGGCATGCTGGCCTGGGGCGGTTTCTCCGCGCGCGCGCGAGAGACGCGCCAAAGCCCGCTCCTGCGCATGCAGGAAGGCGCCACGCTGTCTGCCTCGATCACCTTCCGCGAGAACACTGCCGAAGGCGTCGCGCCCGCTTTCCAGGGCGACGGTTTCGTGAAGCCTGCGAGCGTCACGCTGATCGAAGGCGGCAGGCTCAAAGACGCGCTGGTCTCGCCGCGCTCAGCCAAGGAATACAACCAGCAAACGAACGCGGCCAACGGCGGCGAGAGTCCGGAGTCTCTCGACATGGCCGCCGGCGAGCTGGACGAGGGCGACGTGCTGCAAGAGCTCGGCACCGGGCTCTATATCAGCAACCTCTGGTACCTCAACTTCTCCGATCGCTCCGCCGGACGCATCACCGGCATGACGCGATTCGCGACCTTCTGGATCGAGAACGGCCGCATCGCTGCGCCGGTCGACCCCGTTCGCTTCGATGATTCGATCTACCGCATGCTCGGCGAGAACCTCGTCGCGCTGACCCGCACCCGCGAGCTGCTCCTCGACCCGTCCACCTACGGCGCGCGCTCGACGGCCAGCGCACGGCTTCCGGGCGCTCTGCTGCGTGCGCTGCGTTTCACGCTATGACGCGCAAGAAGGCGAGTATGCGTCAGGTGGCCGCGACCATCTTCTTCGGCCTCTTCGCCATCGGGAAGAAGAACACCTGGCAGAAGGACGGCGCTACCGTGACGCTCTTCCAGGTGGTGCTGGGCGCGCTGGTGGGCCTCGCGATCGTACTTGCGCTTCTCATCACGCTGGTTAATCTCGTCACGAGGTAATCCGTTGCATCGCGAACCGGAAATCTACTGTCCTGAATGCAAGTGGCGGCCCCGGTCCGAGGATCGCTGGTCATGCGTCCCAAGCTGCGGCACTTCGTGGAACACGTTCTGGACCGGCGGCGTCTGTCCGGGCTGTCACTACAGGTGGCGGAGGACGCAGTGTCTCTCGTGCGGGGTGATTTCCCTGCACAAGGACTGGTACCACTATCCCGAGGGTGAGCGCGAATCGGACGGGGAGAAAACCGAGGTGTCCGAATCCATCAGTGCCTAGATGGTCTTGCGAATGGAACGATACTTCGAAGATTTCAAGGTGGGAGAGCGCTTCAGGTCGAAGGGCGTGACACTGTCGGAAGCGGAAGTGATCAGTTTCGCTCTGGCCTACGATCCCCAGCCGTTCCATATCGATGTGGAGGCGGCGAGGAAGTCTGCGTTCGGGCAGCTCATCGCCAGCGGCTTGCATACGTTTGCCCTCGGCTGGCGCATGTTCCTCCAGGAGGGGCTGCTCAGCGCGTGCAGCATGGGCTCGCCCGGCATCGACGAGCTGCGCTGGACGGCGCCGGTGAAGCCGGGCGACACGATCTACACGGAGGCCGAGGTGCTGGAAGTACGGTCGTCGGCCTCGAAGCCTGACCGCGGCACGTTGCGCATGGGATACCGCATCGTCAATCAGAAAGACGAGACCGTGCTGACCATGGCCATCGTGCATATCCTCCGAAAGCGTGAAGTGAAATAACTACTTGCCGCCGCCGCGGATCAGCCAGACGCGGCTCCACTGGCCGTCCTTGAGCGCGCTGTTCACCACGGCCAGCGCGCCGCGGCGGTTCACGGAAAGCTTCTGCATGAGCAGCCCCTGGAAGCTGCCGTTGGGCGCGCCGCCCGGCGCGGCGCTGCCCGGGATGGTCTCGGGCGAGGAGAAAATGCGGCCGCCGTCGCGCGATACGGTGATGGCAAGGCCGCGCGGCCGCTGGCGCGTGCCGTTTGGAAAGAGCTCATAGGTCACGTACACGCCGTTAACGCCGTCTACGCCGAGCGCGGGAAACCCCGCGCCGGGGCGCGAGATCGGGCGCGCCGGCTCGAAGGTGCGGGCGCCGTCTTGCGAGCTGGTGTACATCACGCGCGAGTCCTCGGCATACACGAGGTGCAGCGTGCCGCCGACGCCGAGGGCGAGTTTGGGGGCGTCGGTATAGCCCTCGCTGCGCGTCACGGTGGTGGGGGCGCCGAAACTGCGGCCCCCGTTCGTGGAGGTTGCGACGTGGATGTCGCCGTCCGTCCAGGCAAGGTGCACCGTGTCGCCGGCGACCGCGAGCGCCGGGCCGCGGGCCGGCGTGGCCTCGTGGATCTTCAGGCGCTCCGCGAAGCTCTTGCCGCCGTCGGTGGAGCGGCGGAACCAGAGCGCGCCTTCGTACTCCGTCCAGGCGGTGTGCACCGTACCATCCGCCGCGATGGCGAGGTCGAGGCTGCCGTTGTGCCACAGCTCGCGGGTGGTGCGCCCCTTGCCGTCTCCGGCCATCGAGTCGGAGAGGTTAAGCGGCTCAGAGAAGGTCTTGCCGCCGTCCTCGGAGCGGGCAAAGAGAATGTCGCCACCGTGCGAGCCACCCGAAAAGATGATCTCCTGCCAGAGGACGAACACCTGGTCGCGTCCCGCGAGGGCGACGCGGGGCAGCCAGGAGAACGTCTCCGGGTTGCGCGAGACGTTGACGCCGTTGAGGAAGACATCCTTCTCGCCCTGATCGACCCACGCGACGACCGCTTCGCCCCGCTCGTTCAGTGCCACCGCCGGATCGTCGACGTAGTCGTAGCGCGACTCGTTCTGCTGCCAGGGGCCGCGCTCGCCGCGTCCCTCCGCGATGTCCACGGCGCCCTGCCACGAGAGCGCCGCGGCGAACACTACATTTGTAATATCCATCAATCCATAGCGGTTGACCGAATTAGAATCCGGCGGTTCCGATGGTCTCGATCATTTCCGTTTCCGGCGTTTCGAAGACATACGCCTCGGGCTTCCACGCGCTGAAGCGCGTCGACCTCGGCATCCGTCCGGGCGAGATTTTTGCGCTGCTCGGCCCGAACGGTGCCGGCAAGACCACGCTCATCAACATCGTCTGCGGCATTGTCACGGCGTCCCAGGGCAGCGTCACCGTCGGCGGCCACGATATCGTGCGCGACTACCGCGCCGCGCGCTCGATGATCGGCCTCGTGCCGCAGGAGCTGCCGAACACACCCTTCGAGACGGTATGGGTTACCGTATCGTTCAGCCGCGGCCTGTTCGGCAAGCCGCCCAACCCGGCGCACATCGAAAGCGTGCTGAAGGACCTGGCGCTGTGGGACAAGAAGGACACGAAAATCATGGCGCTCTCCGGCGGCATGAAGCGCCGCATGCTGATCGCCAAGGCGCTGTCGCACGAGCCGCAGGTGCTGTTTCTGGACGAGCCGACCGCCGGCGTCGACGTCGAGCTGCGCCAGGGCATGTGGCAGGTGGTGCGCCGGCTGCGCGAGTCGGGCGTCACCATCATCCTTACGACGCACTACATCGAGGAGGCCGAGTTGATGGCCGACCGCATCGGCGTCATCAGCCGCGGCGAAATCATCCTGGTGGAGGACAAGGCGGAGCTCATGCGCAAGCTCGGCAGGAAACGGCTCACGCTCGAGCTCCAGCAGGCGATCGACGCCATCCCGAGCGAGCTCGCGGCGTACCGGTTGACCCTTGCGAACGGCGGCCGGGAGCTGGTCTATACCTACGACACGCAGGGGAGCCGCACCGGAATCACCGCGCTGCTCGACGACCTGGGGCGCGCCGGCATCGGCTTCAAGGACCTGCACACGACGCAGAGCTCGCTCGAGGAGATCTTCGTCGACCTGGTAAGGCAGGAGCGATGAACATCCGGGGCGTATGGTCGATCTATGCCTGGGAGATGGCCCGCGCCAGGCGCACGCTGTTGCAGACCATCGTCGCCCCGGTGATCACCACGGCACTCTATTTCGTGGTGTTCGGCGCCGCGATCGGTACGCGCATCGCGGAGATCGAGGGCATCGCCTACGGTGCCTTCATCGTGCCGGGGCTGGTGATGCTCATGCTACTCACGCAAAGCGTGTCGAACGCCTCCTTCGCCATCTACTTCCCACGCTTCACCGGCTCGATCTACGAGCTCCTGTCGGCGCCCGTATCCTACTTCGAGATCGTGCTCGGCTACGTCGGCGCCGCGGCCACCAAGTCGGTGGTCTTGGGGCTGATCATCCTCGCCACGGCGGCGCTGTTCGTGCCGTTGCGCATCGAGCACCCGCTGTGGATGCTGTTTTTCCTTCTCCTGACGGCGGTGACGTTCAGCCTGCTGGGCTTCATCATCGGCATCTGGGCCGAGGGCTTCGAGCAGCTGCAATTCGTGCCGCTGCTGGTGATCACCCCGCTGACCTTCCTGGGCGGCACCTTCTACTCCATCAGCGTGCTGCCGCCCGCGTGGCAGACCGTCACGCTGTTCAACCCGGTGGTCTACCTGGTGAGCGGCTTCCGCTGGAGCTTCTACGAGGTGGCCGACGTGCACGTGGGCGTGAGCCTCGCCATGATCGGCGTCTTCCTTGTCCTGTGCCTCGCGACGGTGTGGTGGATCTTCCGCACCGGCTACCGGCTGAAGAGCTAGCCATGCTCAAGTCATTCAAGCGCATGCTCTGCGCTCCGCAGGCCGAGATGCCGGCGAACGAGCGCCATCACCTGCAGCTCGCGGTGGCGGTGCTGCTCCACGAGGCGCGCCGCGCGGATTACGCCGAGGGCGGCAAGGAATCCGCGGTGGGCGAGGAGGCGCTCGCCGACCTGTTCGCCCTCGAGCGGCCGGCGGCGCGCGCGCTCCTCGCGCAAGGCAGGGAAAGGGCCGGGCAGCTCACGAGCTTCCACGCGCCCGTGACTGCCATCAAGCGCGCGTTCCCGGTTGACGAGCGTATCCGGCTGGTCGAGCACCTGTGGCGCGTCGCATTCGCCGACGGGGATCTCAGCTACTACGAGGACCACTACGTGCGCAAGATCGCGCACCTGCTCTACGTGCCCAACACGCAGAGCATGCTCGCGCGGAATCGGGCGCGCGGCGTATCGTAAACTTGCCGCATGCAACCGCATCTCAGCGTGCGCGATGTGCTCGCCGGGCGCGCGCCGAAAGACACCCCCGTCACGGTCAAGGGGTGGGTTCGCACGCGGCGTGACTCGAAGGCGGGCTTCTCGTTCATCAGCGTTTCGGACGGCTCGTCGTTCCATCCGGTGCAGGTGGTCGCGCCAAATTCGCTGAGCAACTATTCTTCGGAGATTCTCAGGCTGACCGCCGGCTGCGCCGTCGAGGCCGCGGGGCTGATCGTGCCGTCGCCCGCCAAGGGCCAGCCCTTCGAGATGCAGGCGAACGCAGTCAAGGTGGTGGGCTGGGTCGAGGACCCTGACACCTATCCGATCCAGCCGAAGCCCCATTCGCTCGAGTTCCTGCGCGAGGTGGCGCACCTGCGCCCGCGCACCAATGTCATCGCGGCCGCGACGCGCGTGCGGCATTCGGTGGCGCAGGCCATCCACCGCTTCTTCCATGAGCGCGGGTTCTTCTGGGTGAACACGCCCATCATCACCGCATCCGACGCCGAGGGGGCGGGGGCCCTGTTCCGCGTGTCGACCCTCGACCTGGCCAACCTGCCGCGCACGCCGCAGGGCAAGGTCGATTTCGCACAGGACTTCTTCGGTCGCGAGGCGTTTCTCACCGTCTCGGGCCAGCTGAACGTCGAAGCCTATTGCCTGGCGATGTCCAAGGTTTACACCTTCGGCCCCACGTTCCGCGCCGAGAACTCCAACACCAGCCGCCACCTCGCCGAGTTCTGGATGGTGGAGCCCGAGATCGCTTTTGCGGGGTTGACGGTAGACGCGGATCTCGCCGAGGCGCTGTTGAAGCGCGTTTTCCGGGATCTTCTCAACGAAAGACACGAAGACATGGCGTTCTTCGACGAGCGCATAGAGAAGGGCCTCGTGGCCAAGCTGCAGGGCATCGTGGACTCCGAGTTCGTGCGCATGGACTATGGGGAGGCGGTCTCCATCCTCGAGCGGAGCAAGGAAAAGTTCGAGTTTCCGGTGAAGTGGGGCATGGACCTGCAGTCCGAGCACGAGCGCTTCCTCACCGAGAAGCATGCGAAGAAGCCGGTCATCGTCATGAACTACCCTAAGGCCATCAAGGCGTTCTACATGCGCTCGAACGACGACGGCCGCACGGTCGCCGCCATGGACGTGCTGGCGCCCGGCATCGGCGAGATCATCGGCGGCAGCCAGCGCGAGGAGCGCCTGGAGATCCTCGACGCAAGGATGGATGAGCTGAATATCGATAAACAAACCTACGGCTGGTACCGCGACCTGCGCCGCTATGGCAGCGTGCCGCACGCCGGCTTCGGCCTGGGCTTCGAGCGCACCATCGCCTATGTCACCGGCCTCGCCAACGTGCGCGACGCCATCCCCTTCCCGAGGACCCCCGGCAACGCTCGCTATTAAATCCGGGACAGACCACGTTTTCCTCATGGCGCACGGCGCCGGAGGGCACAAGGACGACCGCGGCATGCTGCGGCTGGCCGACGTTCTGTCACCGCTTGGAGAGGTTGTCCGCTTCAACTTCCCGTACCGCGACAAGGCCTCGGGTCGACCGGATCCAATGCCGGTCCTGAAACAGACCATTGCTGACCACGCCGAGCGCTTTGCGGCAAGCAAGCTCTTTCTCGGCGGTCGATCGATGGGCGGCAGGGCGGCCTCAATGCTGGTGGCCAACGGCTTTGCGTGCCGTGGCCTCCTGCTCTTCGCCTATCCGCTGCATCCGGCGGGCCAGCCCGACAAGCTGCGCGATGTCCATCTCGCGAAGATCGGCGTGCCCGTGCTGTGCTTCAACGGCACGCGTGATGCCTTTTGCACGCGCGCGCTGATGGAGGCTGCTGTAGGCGGTCTGCCGAACTGGACGATGCATTGGCTCGAAGGCGCGGACCACTCCTTTCGCGTTCTCAAGTCCTCGGGTCGTACCGACGCCGAGGTGCACGCCGAAATCGCGCAGGCCGCGCAGCGCTGGCTCGACGGCATGCGGGTTGCATGAGGCACTGCGCTATTCCCTTTTCGAAGGAGGCAATTCCATGCTGAGGAACGCACCGATCCGCGCTTACATCCCGGTTGCCGACGTCGCCCGGGCGCGAGGGTGCTATGAAAAGACCCTGGGCCTCAATCCCAAGCAGGAGTACGCCGGCGGCGTGGTCTACGAATGCGGCGGCAACGAAATGTTCATGTATCCGACGCCCAACGCGGGCACCTCCAAGGCGAGCCAGGCGTTCTGGCAGGTCGACGACGTCGAGGCCGAGGTCGCCGAGCTGCGCCGGCGCGGCGTGCGGTTCGAGGAGTACGACCTGCCCGGTGTGACGATGAAGAACGGCATCGCCATCGGCGGCGGCGCGAAGACCGCCTGGTTCAAGGACACCGAGGGCAACATCCTGGCCATCAGCCAGAGCGCCTAGTTTGCGGTGATGCCTTTCGCCTTGATGAGCCGCGAGAAGCGCTGCACCTCGGCGGCGAGGTGCTTGCGCGCTTCCTCCGGCGTAGTGATGAACGACTCGAAGGCCTGCGCCTGGAACTTCTCCTTCACCTCGGGGCTGTTCAGCGCGCTTTTCAGGGCCGCGTTCAGCCGGTTGATCACGGCGGGCGGCGTCTTCGCCGGGGCGAGGAGCGCGAGCCACTGCGTGAACTGGAAGTCCTTGACGCCCGCTTCCTGCAGCGTCGGCACATCGGGCAGCAGCGCGGAGCGCCGGGTGTCGGTGACCGCGAGCGCGCGCAGGTTGCCCGCCTTGACGTGGGGGAGCGCGGCGGACAGTGTCGGGAAGCTCATGTCAACCTGGCCCGACAGGGTGTCGAGCAGCGCCGGCCCGCCGCCGCGGTAGGGCACGTGCAGGATGAAGGTGCCGGTCGCGTCCTTGAACATCTCCCCGCAGAAGTGGAAGGTGGTGCCGACGCCGGCCGAGGCGTAGCTGAGCTTGCCCGGCCGAGAGCGGGCCAGCTTCACCAGCTCGGCGACGCTGTTCACCGGCACCTTGGCCGGCACTACGAGCACGTGCGGCGAGGTGGCCACCATGCCGATGGGCGCAAAGTCCCGGAGCGGGTCCCACGTGAGGTTCGAAAACAGGCTCTGGTTGGTGACCAGCGGAATCGTGTTGAGGACGATGGTGTAGCCATCGGGCGCGGCGCGCGCCGCGGCTTCCATGCCGATGTTGCCCGACGCGCCGCTGCGGTTATCGATGATGATGCGCTGCCCGAGCTGCGCGGCGAGCGGCTCGGAGATGAGCCGCGCCGTGATGTCGACGCTGCCCCCGGGCGGGAACGGTGCGATCAGCCGGATCGGCTGTGTCGGATAGCCTTGCGCGCCGAGCGGTGCGGCGAGCGCGAGCAGGATCACTGTCGCTAATGCTCGAATCATCTTTCTCTCCTCCTAGCCCAGTTTTTCGATGAGCGCCGCGCCGAACGCCCGCGTGCCAAGCGGTCCGCCAAGCTCGCGCGTGCGCGTCGCCGGCTCCCGCAGCATATCCGCAATGACCTGGTCGAGCAGCCCCTGCGCCTCGTGGAAGCGCGCCTCGCCGTGCTTCTCTCCCAGCCAGCCGAGCAGCATGCCGGCGGAAAGCAGCAGCGAGCACGGATTGGCGAGATCCTTCCCGGCAATGTCGGGCGCCGACCCGTGCTGCGCCTGCGCCATGCAGTGCTCGTCCCCGGCGTTGAGCGAGCCGGCGAGCCCCAGGCCTCCGGCGAGCTCCGCCGCCTCGTCCGACAGAATGTCGCCGTACATGTTGGTCGTCACCACGACGTCGAAGCGCGCAGCGTCGCGCACGAGCAGCGCCGCCATGGAATCGACGAGCTGCTCTTCATAGGCGATCTCGCCGTGCTCCTTCGCGACGCTTCTTACCTCGCGCAGGAACAATCCTTCCGTCACTTTCAGCACATTCACCTTGTGCACGGCCGTGACCTTGCGCCGCCGTGCCCGCGCCAGGCGGAACGCGGCCTCGGCGATGCGTCGCGACGCCCGCGCGCTGATCTTGCGCACCGCGAGGGCGAGATCCGGCGCCGGCATGAATTCGCCGATGCCCTGGTGCATGTTGCGGTCGGCGTAAAAGCCCTCGGTGTTCTCCCGCACGATGACGAGATCCATCGGCGCACGCCCCCAGTGCTGCAGGCCTGCGTAACAGCGGCTCGGGCGGATGTTGGCGTACAGCTCGAGCGCGATGCGCAGCTCACCGGACGGATTGCGGCCGCCCTGTGCGCGCGGTGGATAGTCCAGGTGCGACACGGGGCCCAGGAGGAAGCCCTCCGCGGCGCGGCAGGCCTCGAGGACCGGATCCGGAAGGGTGGTCCCGACCTTCGCGAGGGCGGCGAGCCCGACGTCGTGAGCTTCGATGCGAAGCCCCAGGACAAAGCGGCGGTCGAGCCGCCGCAATGCTTCCACCGCGACTGCGGTAATCTCCGGGCCGATGCCGTCGCCGGCGAGCGCGAGGATCCTCATGGGGGATGCATGATACTGCCCGAGCATGCGGCCGACTGCCACATGCACGTCATCGGTCCCTTCGACCGCTACCCGCTCGCGGCCGAGCGGGCGTACAACGTGCCCGAGGCGGCGCTCGAAGGCCACGAGCGCATGAAGCGCCGCCTGGGGGTGGACCGCACCGTGCTGGTACAGGCGAGCGGCCATGGATTCGACAATCGCGCCATGCTGGCGGCGCTCGCCGAGCTGGGCGGGCGCGGACGAGCCGTCGCCGTCCTGCCATCTAGTGCGTCCTCCCGCGAGCTGGAAAGCCTGGATGCGGCCGGGGTGCGCGGCCTGCGCCTCAACCTCGTCACGCTTGCTTCGCGCCACGGCAGCGACCGCGTGCAGGCGTTGCGCGACTACGAGCGGCTGCTCGCGCCGCTCGGCTGGCACCTGCAGCTATTTGCCGACGCCAGGACCTTGCAGGCGCTCGAGACGGCGATACGCCGCTGCGGCGTTGACGTGGTGGTCGACCACATGGGACTGCCCGATGCCGCTGCCGGCCTCGAGCAGCCGGGATTCCAGGCGCTACTGCGGCTGATGAAGGGGGGCCACGTGTGGGCGAAGCTTGCCGGCGCCGATCGCATCACGCGCCGCAGCGGCCGCCTGCGCGATGCCGTTCCGTTCATGCGCACGCTCGCCGAGCTGGCCCCCGAGCGCCTGGTGTGGGGATCGGACTGGCCGCACATCGGCTTTCACGCGGGGCAGCAGGTGCACGGCGACGCGGTCTTGCCGTACCGCGACGTCGATTGCGGCCAGCTGCTGGGCGTGCTGGAGGAAGCGGTTCCGGACCACGAAGCACGCGATGCCATCATGGCCGGGAACCCGGCGAAGCTCTACTTCTACCGGTAGAAGACGTGCTTGCCGATTCGGGCGACGCGCCGCTTGCTCTTTGCCCAGTCCGGCTTGATGTAGACGGCGTGGAAGTGGAGCGCGCCCTGCAGCGTCGGAGAGGTCTTGCCGTAGTACACCGCCTCCGCCACGTGCCAGGCCCGATCCCATTCCTCGCCGCTCGGCTCCGGCAGCGAGTCGAATTCGGTCCAGGAGAAGGCGCCGACGTAGCGCTTGCGCAGCCGATCCCAGTTCTTCTGGTAGACCACCTCGCAGATGGTGCGCGGATAGAGCCGCGAGGCCTGCCGGTTGAGCGTCACCTCGGCCACCGCGTACTGGCCGGCGAGCGGCTCGCCGCGCGCCTCGAAATAGACGTTGCGCGCGAGGCAATCGAGGTTCTTCCGGTGCGCCTCGTGCACGCGGTTGCGCCTTTCGTCCTGCCGCTCGAGGATCGCGTTCATCACGAAGGCGAACCCGGCGACGAGAACGGCGATGATGCCCCCCACCGCCCAGGCCATCCTGTCGGTCCGGTTCCACCAGATGCGCAAGTCGCGCCGCAGCTCGGTCATGAAACGCATGGTCCCCGATGGTTTTCGCGCGGCGTGGGCGGGTCAAGGTCATAATTCCGGGCAACTCTGCAAGGGTGTGAAAGGGAGGAGTAAGTCATGCAGGAACGCGCGGACACGCACAGCAAGCTGATCGGCTACCTGCTGTGGATCTTCGGCTTCACCGGCTCGCACCGCTTTTATTTCGGCAGGCCGGTGAGCGGCACCATCTGGTTTTTCACCCTCGGCCTGCTCGGTATCGGCTGGCTCATCGACCTCTTTCTCATTCCGTGGATGGAGCGCACCGCCGAGCGGCGCTTCGCGCCGGGGAACATCCGCTACAACGTGGCCTGGATCCTTCTCACGTTTTTGGGCATCTTCGGCATCCACCGTTTCTATATGGGAAAGTGGCTCACCGGGCTGCTCTACCTCGTCACCGGCGGTCTGCTATTGCTGGGCGTGCTCTACGACTTCTGGACGCTGAACTCGCAGATCAGCGAGGAAAACCGGGCGAAACGCCAATGAAGATCGCGGTGATGCATGACTACGCCGACGTTTTCCGCAGGACCGCGGCGGCCGCGCGGCTGAAAGGCCACGAGCTGCATGTCGATACCGGCTCCCGGACAGACCTCGACAGGCTGGCGGACGCTGAAGCGCTGGTGTTGACGCAGCAGCGCGTGCGCGTGACCCGCGAGCTCCTTGGCCGGCTCCCGCGCCTCAGGTTCATCAGCCAGACCGGGCACAATCTGTATCACCTTGACCTCGCCGCGTGCGCCGAGCGCGGCATCCTCATCTCCGCGGGCGCGCCGGCCTCGAAGAGCCCGTATTCGCGCACCGCCGAGCTTGCCTGGGGGCTGATCATTGCTTCGCTGCGCCACCTGCCGTACGAGGTCGCGCGCCTGAAGGCCGGCCACTGGCAGTCCACGGTGGGCACAGGGCTCGCCGGCAAGACGCTCGGCGTGTACGCCTTCGGCCACATCGGCTCCGCGGTGGCCCGGGTAGGGAAGGCCTTCGGCATGAACGTAACCTGCTGGGGCCGCGAAGGCTCGACCTCGCGCGCTCGCGCCGAGGGATTCGCCGTGGCGCCCGGCCGCGAAGCATTCTTCGAGGGCGCCGACGTAGTCAGCCTGCACCTGCCGGCAAACGACCAGACCCGCGGTATCGTGGCGGCGTCCGACCTCGCGCGACCATCCGCTGCTCGAGTTGCCGAACGTCCTGTGCACTCCGCACCTCGGCTATGTCGAGCGCGACACGCTGGAGGCCATGTATGCCGTGGCGGTGGACCAGCTGGTCGCCTACGCGGCAGGCCAGCCGATCAATGTCGTGAGCGGCTGACACCATTCGTCAGATTTTGTAGAGGACGTGGTATGGACGCCACGCGGAGCCGTCGCCGGTTGACAATGCCTGCATGCCGCAATCCAGCAAGTCCGCCGCGCGGGCGCTCGGCGCCGTCGACGATACGGGCGAGCTGCTCAAGCTCGCCGAAAGCGCCGTGGAGCGCGCGCGCCGCGAGGCCGCCGGCGATGCATTGGGGGTCGCCGAGCGCCTGAAGCAGCACATCCAGTTCTTGCGCGACGTGGCCGAGCTGCTGCGCCACGAGATCGAGCGCGTCGAGCGGGAACGCGAGGCGCTTCCGCCGCCGGCGCCTGCGGCGATCGAACACAAGAGGCTGTAATGCCCAGCGCGAGGATCCTGGTAGTCGACGACGCCGAGGACACCCGGAACCTGCTTCGCCTGCAGCTCAGCAATGCCGGCTACGAGGTGGAGACCGCCGAAGACGCGATCGCCGCGGGCAGGCGGGTGCTCGAAAGCCCGCCTCACCTCCTGATCACCGACGTGCACATGCCTTTCATGACCGGGCTCGAGCTGGTAGCCGCGATGCGCGCCGATGGCGGGGTGCCCGATATCCCGGTCATCTTCCTGACCGCGAGCGACGACGTGGATTCGCAGCGCGGGCCGCTCCGCGCGGCCGCCTGGCTGAGAAAGCCGGTCAACGGCGAGCGTCTGCTCCAGGTGGTCGCGCTGCAAGTCCCCATGTAAGTTACCTACGGCGAAGAACTCCCCTGGGCGAGCGGCAGCTGAATGTCGATGCGCAGGCCGCCGCCCTGCGGGTTTGCCGCGCTGATGCTGCCGCCGTGCGCGAGCACTGCGGCCTGCGCGATGGCGAGGCCCAGGCCGAAGCCCTTGCCGTCCACGCGGTAGAAAGGCTCGAAAATGCGCTCGAGGTGCGGAGGCGCCACGCCGGGCCCGTGGTCGCGCACCGACAGGATCGCCTTGCCGGTTTGCCCCAGAAGCGTGATTTCGACCGCAGTGCCGGGCTCGGTGTGCTTCACCGCGTTGCGCACCACGTTCTCCACCGCCCGGTGCAGCAGCTCGGCGCGGCCGCGCACGATGACGTGCTCGACCGAGTCGAGTTGCACCCGGCGTCCCGCCGTCTCGGCTTCGAAGCGCGCGTCGGCCGCCACATTGGCGACGACGTCGGCGAAGTCCACGGTCTGCGGCGTGCCGGCGGCCGTTCCGCCTTCCAGCCGGGCAAGCGTCAGCACTTCGCCGACGAGCGCGTCGAGGCGCGCCACCTCGCGCTCGATTCGCTCGAGCGACGCTTCCAGCCTGCCCGGGTCCTGCCGCACCAGGCCGATGGCAGCCTGCAGGCGGGCGAGCGGCGAGCGCAGCTCGTGCGACACGTCGTGCAGCAGCCGGCGCTGTGCAGCAACCAGCTTCTGCAGCTGCTGGGCCATCAGGTCGAAATCCTCGCCCAGGTCGGCGATCTCGTCGCGCCGGCCTTTCATCAGCGGGCGCACGCGCGTGTCCAGGTGGCCGCCGGCGGCGGCGCGAAACGCCCAGCGCAGGTTGCGGATCGGCCGCGCGAGGTACCAGGCGAGCAGCGCGCTGGCGGCCAGCGCGGCCAGTGCGCCCGCCGCGATCAGCATCCACGGCTGCACGACTGGCCGGCGGCCCCCGCGGCGCCCCTCCGCCGGGCCAGGCGCGAAGAGGAGGTAGCGCTCGCCTGAAGGTGCGGCGATCACGCGCACCCCGCGCGCGCGTCGTGCGCCGGCTTGTGCCACGCTGCGGGCTTCCTCCAGCGCGGCCGCGGGCACAGGGCGCCCGAGGAGCTCGATACCGCGCTCGTCTACCGCGAGCAGCGCGGGGCCGCGCGAGCGCTCGGTCTCGCGCAGCCATTCGCGCAGCGCGTCGACGCCGCCGTGGCGCAGCGTGGCCGCGGCCAGGTCGGCGGCAAACCGCAGCGGCGGACCGGCGGCGAGCTCGCTTTCGGCCCGCGAGCGTTGCACCGAGACGGCGAGCACGGTGAGCACCGCGGTCGCGGCGAGCGCGAGCCAGAAGACGATGAAGAATTTCCAGAAGAGGCGGCCCAGGCGCTCAATCCTTGACCAGGTGGTAGCCCATGCCGCGCACCGTGCGGATGAGCGCCGCAGCGTCGCCGAGCTTGTGTCGGATGCTGCTGAGGTGCACGTCGATGCTGCGATCGTAGCGCGCCAGAGGGCGGCCGAGCGCCTGTTCCGAGATCTCCTTCTTGCTCACGAGGCGGCCGGCGTTGCGCATCAGCACCTCGAGCACGTTGAACTCCATGCTGGTGAGCTCGATGGCCTGCCCGCGCCACTCGACGCGCCGCTTTCCGGGCCACAGCGTCAGATCGCCCGCCGCAAGCGGCGCGCCGCCTTCGGCCGGCGGTTGCACGCGGCGCAGGATCGCGCGAAGGCGGGCCGCCAGCTCGCGCGGCGTGCAGGGCTTGGTCACGTAGTCGTCGGCGCCGAGCTCCAGGCCCACGATGCGCTCGACATCATCGCCCCGCGCAGTGAGCATGATGACCGGGATGCGGCTCGACTGCCGGATGCGGCGCAGGGCCTCCACGCCGTCGATGCGCGGCATCATCACGTCGAGCACCGCGATCTGGAAATCGCCCTCGAGCGCCAGCCGCGCTGCGCTTTCGCCGTCGTGCACGGCGGTCACCGAGAATCCGTCGCGCTCGAGGTACTCGGTCAGCATGTCGCTCAGCTCGACGTCGTCGTCTGCAAGGAGCACGCGCGCCACCGCGCGATGATACTGGCCGTTACGAGCTGTAGCGCTTCTTTACGCAGCTTTACGGAGGTGCGGGCCATACTGCGTCGCACGTCAACACACACCGGAGAAAGCCATGATTCGACGCCTCAACCCCTACCTCGCAGCCTTTCTCGCCGCCGGCAGCCTCGCCCTGGCTGTGCCGACCGTCGAGGCCCATTCCGATGGCCCGCGCGCCGAGATGCGCGGTGGCGGCATGCATGGGCTGCGCGGCCTTGACCTCACGCAGGAGCAGCGCGAGCAGGTGAAGAAGATCTTCCAGGAGCAGTCGCCCGCGGTGCGTGATCGCATGGAAGTCGCCCGCAAGGCCCAGCAGGAGCTGCGCGCGCTCGCGCTGTCGCCGAACTTCGACAGCGCGCGCGCCCGCGACCTCGCCGACGCCGCCGCCAAGGCGCATGCGGATGCGGCCGTCCTGCGCGCCGAAGGCATGAGCAAGGTGACCGCGCTCCTGACCCCGGAGCAGCGCGCCAAGCTCGAAGAACGCCGCGAGCGCCGCGGCCGCCGCTAGCGCCGCGAATCGGGGACAGAGCCTGGGCGCCCTGTCCCCGTCCTTGCCGTTCCGCGAAGCGGTATCGGCGGCCCGGGTTTTCACGGCATAATGAATCTGAGGAGGAGTGGCTGTGAAAGCCCCGGCGTTCGCCTATGTAAAGCCGAAGTCGCTCGCCGAGGCGTTCGAGCTGCTCGAGCAGCCGGGGGCCAAGGTGCTCGCCGGCGGGCAGAGCCTGATCCCCAGCCTCAACATGCGGCTGTCTTCGCCGCAGCTGCTGGTCGACATCACCGGCCTTTCTGCCCTGAGGACCATCACCCTGGAGCAGGCGGTCGTGCGTATCGGTGCGCTCGTCACGCACGCCCAGCTGGGGCAGTCGGAAGATATTCGCAAGCATGTGCCGCTTCTCGCCGCGGCCGTGCCGCACATCGCGCACCCGGCGATCCGCAATCGCGGTACGTTCGGCGGCAGCATCGCGCTCGCCGATCCCGCGGCCGAGTACCCGGCCTGCCTGGTCGCGCTCAATGCTTCCATCGTGGTGCAGGGCAAGGACGGCGAGCGCATCGTGTCGGCGGAGAGCTTCTTCAAGGGCCTGTTCGAGGTAGACCTGCGGCCCGGCGAGCTCGTCGTCGCGGCGGAGATCCGGGCGCAGCTCAAGGACGAGCGCTGCGCGTTCCTCGAGCTCGCGCGGCGCCACGGCGACTACGCCATCATCGGCATCGCCGCGGTGCAGTCAGAAGGCAACCGCTTCGTCTTCTTCGGCGCGGGATCCACGCCCGTCTTCGCCCGGAATGCCTCGCGGGAACCGGACCTCGGGGCGGCAAGGGCTGCCCTGGCAAGAGAGCTCGAGCCGCCTGCAGACCTCTACAACTCTTCGACCACCAAGCGGCACCTCGCCGGGGTGCTGCTCGAGCGCGCATGGAACCAGCTAACGACATCACCCTGACCGTCAACGGCACGCAAGTCAGCCGGCGCGTCGCGCCGCGCCAGCACCTGGTCGACTTCCTGAGGGACGAGCTCGGGCTGACCGGCTCGCACATCGGCTGCGAGCACGGCGTGTGCGGCGCCTGCACGGTGCGCGTGAACGGCGACATCGTGCGCGGCTGCCTCATGCTCGCGGTGCAGGCGGACGGCTGCACGGTAGAGACAGTGGAGGGACTTAGCGATTCGCGTGAATTAGCCGCTCTCCAGAAGGCGTTTCACGAGAAGAACGCGCTGCAATGCGGCTTCTGCACGCCGGGCATGCTGTTGGCTGCCCAAGACCTCATTCGTCGAGGGGAGAACGGCATGTCCCGGGAAAGGATCAGGGAGCACATTTCGGGCAACTACTGTCGCTGCACGGGCTATCAGGCCATCGTCGACGCCATTGAAGAGGTTATCAATGGGTAAGGCAGAGCTTCCGCTGCACGCGCCGGGCACGCAGGTCGACAAGGGCTACATCGGCCAAAGCGTGCCGCGCGCGAGCGCGCAGCGGCTGTTGCAAGGGCGCGGCGCCTTCATAGACGACCTGCGCTTTCCGCGCCTGGCGCACGTGGCGTTCTTTCGCAGCCCGTACGCCCACGCCCGGATTCGAAAGCTCGATTTTTCCAAAGCATCCGGGCAACCCGGTGTCATCGGCATCTTCGACGGCCGCGCGGTCGCCGAGTACTGCACGCCCTGGGTCGCGGTGCTCGGGCATCTCAAGGGCATCAAGTCGCCACCGCAGCACGCCATCGCCATCGAGCGCGCCTGCTGGCAGGGCGAAGCGGTGGCCGCGGTGGTGGCCGAGTCGCGCGCGCAGGCCGAGGACGCCGTGGCGCTGGTCGAGGCGCAATGGGAAGAGCTTCCGGTCGTGGTGGACATGGAAGAGGCATTGAAGAACACCACGGTCATCCATCCCGACCTCGGCGACAACATCTGCTTCAAGCGGGAGCTCGACACCGGCGGCGCTGCCGACGCCTTCGCCAGGGCCGATCTCGTGGTGGAGGACATCTTCCATTTCGGCCGGCACACCGGCGCGTGCCTCGAAGGCCGCGCCATCCTGGCCGACTACAACGCCGGCGAGCATTCGCTGACCGTGTACCACGCCACCCAGGCGCCGCACATGATGCAGGATATCTTCTCGCGGCACCTGAACATCCCGGAGGCGAACGTCCGCGTCATCGCCAAGGACGTCGGCGGCTCCTTCGGCATCAAGGTGCACGTCTATCCGGACGAGATGGCCACCGCCGCGCTCTCGGTGATGCTGCGCCGGCCGGTGAAGTTCGTGGCCGACCGGCTGGAATCGTTCCTCTCGGACATCCACGCGCGCGAGCATCGCGTGAAGGTCAGGCTGGCGCTCACCAAGGCGGGTGAGATACTTGCGTTCGACCTCGACGACCTGACCGCCATCGGTCCCTACTCGGTCTATCCGCGCACCAGCGGCATCGAAGGCAACCAGGTGGTAAACCTCACGGGCGGGCCGTACAAACACCAGCAGTACCGCGCGAAGATGCACGTGGTGTTCACTAACAAGAACGTCACCTGCCAGTACCGCGCGGTCGGGCACCCGATCGCGGTGGCGCTCACCGAAGGCATCGTCGACCTCGCCGCGCAGAAGCTCGGCATGGACCCGGCGGAATTCCGCAGGAAGAACCTGGTTCCCGACGATGCCTATCCCTATACCTTCCCGTCGGGCCTCAAGTTCGAGCAGCTCTCGCACCACAAGGCGCTCGACCTGCTATTGCAGACCATCGACTACCGGGGATTGCGCGACGAGCAGGCCCGGCTGAGAAGCCAGGGCGTGTACCGCGGCATCGGGCTCGCCGCCATGATCGAGGTGACCAACCCGTCGCCCGCCTTCTACGGCGTGGGCGGCGCGCGCATCTCGGCGCAGGACGGCGCGACGCTGCGCTTCGAGCCCACCGGCATGGTGACGGTGATGTGCAGCGTCACCGAGCAGGGCCAGGGCACGGAAGCCGTTTTTGCGCAGATCGCCGCCAGCGCCGTTGGAGTCTCGATTGAAAAAGTGAAGGTCATTACCGGCGACACCGGCGTCACGCCCTATGGCGGCGGCACCTGGGCGTCGCGCGGCGCGGGCATCGGCGGCGAGGCGGTCCTGCAGGCCGGCCGCGCGCTGCGCTCGAACATGCTCGACGTCGCGGCCGCGATTCTGAAGATGGACAAGGCGGAGCTCGACATCGCGCACAACGCCGTGATCGGTAAGCTCACTCTCGAGAAAAAGCTGGACCTGGCCGAGCTCGGGCGCGTCGCCTACTTCCGTCCGGACACGCTGCCCATGGACTTCCAGTCCGAGCTCACGGTGACGCGCCACTACACGCCCCGGCAGTACGGCTTCACCTTCACCAACGGCATCCAGGCTTCGTACGTCGAGGTCGACGCGGACACGGGGTTCGTCAAGCTGCTCAAGCACTGGTGCGTGGAGGACTCGGGCACGCTGATCAACCCGATGCTGGTCGACGAGCAGATCCGCGGCGGCGTGGTGCAGGGCATCGGCGCGGCGCTCTTCGAGGAATGCCTCTACGGCCCGGATGGGCAGCTGCTGAACGGCAACATGGCCGACTACCTCGTGCCGATGAGCGGCGAGATGCCCGACATCGTCTGCGCGCACCTCGAGACGCCGACGAAGCAGTCGCAGCTCGGAGCGAAGGGCGTAGGCGAAGCGGGCACCGCCGGCGCGCCGGGCGCGGTGATGAACGCTATCAACGACGCGCTGGCGCCGTTGAATGCCCGGGTCACCGCCATGCCTTTCACACCGGAGCGCATCCTCAAGGCGCTGGGCAGGGTCTGAAGAAATCAGGGACGGACTCCGTTCGCGTGACCAAAGACTCTCGCGTCAGCTCGGCGATCGCTCACTGGGCGCCGCGCTTCGTCTCGAACGGCGTGTTGCTCGCCGATTTCGAGGAGGTTACGGCATCGATCGAGCGCTGGGAGGACTGGTGCACGGCCTGGTCTACCCGCGCCAGGCTGCACGAGGATCTGGCACGAGAATCCCTCAAGAATCGATTTCTGTTGACTGCTGGGGAGCACTTCGTCCGCGCCGCGATCTACTACCACTTCGCCAAGTTCGTGTTCGTGCAAGACCCGGCGCAGATGCGCGCTGCGCACGTGAAGGCGGTGGAGTGCTACACGGCGGCGCTGCCCTTCATGCGCCCGCCCGGCGAGCGGGTGGCCATCGGCAGGTACAAGGCCGTACTGCGCAAGCCTTCCGCCGGCCGCGGCCCCGTGCTGGTCATGGCGCCGGGACTCGATTCGACCAAGGAAGAGCTGCACGCGTACGAGGAGCCGTTCCTCGCGCGCGGCATCGCCACGCTCGCCTTCGACGGGCCCGGCCAGGGCGAAGCCGAGTACGAGGTGCCGATCTGCGGCGACTACGAGCATGCCGCCGGCGAGGTGGTCGACTGGATCTCGACCAGAGATGATCTCGATCACCGCAACGTAGCCATCTGGGGCGTTTCACTCGGTGGCTACTACGCGCCGCGTGCCGCCGCGTTCGAGAAGCGCTTCAAGGCCTGTATCGCGCTGTCCGGTCCCTATGACTGGGCCGAAATCTGGGACGCGCTGCCGGACCTGACGCGCGAGACGTTCCGCGTGCGCAGCCATTCCCCCGACGCTGAGGCGGCCCGGCGGCGAGCCGCCGACCTTACGCTGAAGGACTGCGCGCGAAGCATCGAATGCCCCTTGTTCATCGTCGCGGGGCGCCAGGACCGGCTGGTGCCGGCGGCGCACGCCGAGCGCCTGGCGAAGACCGTATCCGGCGCGGTCGAGCTGCTCATGGTCGAGGACGGCGGCCACAACGCCAACAACCGGCCGTATCGCTACCGCAGCCGATCGGCGGACTGGCTGGCCGCACAACTCGGTTTGCCGAAGCTATGATGGCGTCCTCCTGAGGAGGAGCCATGACACGACTTGCCGCATTCCTGACGTTCCTGCTGTTCGCATCGATCGCCGCGGCGCAGGCCTTTCCCACCAAGACCGTGCGCTTCGTATCCGGCGTGACGCCGGGAAGCGCTTCGGACACCATGGCCCGCATCCTGGCCGAGAAACTGTCGCAGAGCCTGGGACAGTCGGTGATCGTGGAGAACCGCCTGGGCGCCGGGGGCCTCGTCGGGGCCAAGTGGGTTGCGAGCCAGGAGCCCGACGGCCACACCATCATGATGTACGCCTCGGCGTTCACGGTATCGACGCTGCTCAATCCCGGCCTCGACCCGAAGGAGCTGCGGCCGCTCGCCACCGTGGCCACCATCCCGACGGTGCTGATCACGCCGCCCGGCCGATACAAGACCCATGCCGATTTCGTCAAGGCGGCCAAGGCGCAGCCCGGCAAGCTCGCGTGCGCCACCGCCGGCATCGGCAGCGCGACGCACATGGCGCTCGAGCGCTTCCGCTTTTCCGCCGGCTTCGAGGTGCTCAACGTGCACACCAAGGGCGCCGGCGAGGCGCTTACCGAGGTGGTTTCGGGGCGCGCCGACTGCTACTTCGCGCTCATTTTCCAGGCGCAGAAAATGGGCGACGCCGGCAAGGTGCAGCCGCACCTGGTGAGCGGCCCCAAGCGCTCGTCGCTCATGCCGTCGCTGCCGACCACCGAGGAAGCCGGCTATGCGAACTCGGCCTACAACTTCTGGGTGGGCGCGCTGGTGGCGGCGAAGACGCCCGAGCCCATCGTCGAGCGGCTGCATAAGGAGATCAACACGCTCGTGCGGTCGCCCGAGATCAGCGACCGTATCCGCAAGCTCGGCGCCGATCCGCTCAGCATGACGCTCCAGGAATTCGACGGCATGATCCAGCGCGAGCTCAAGGAGAACGCGGAGCTCATCAAGAAAGCGGGAATCAAGGCGAATTGATCGACGATGCCTGGTTCTGGGCGCTCGCCGTCCCCGCGGTCGCCCTTACCGGGATCTCCAAGGGCGGCACGGGTGGCGGCGCAGCCGTCGCCACGCCGCTCATGGCGACCGTCATTCCGCCGGCGCTCGCCGCGGCCATCATGCTGCCGGTTCTCTGCCTCATGGACCTCGCCGGCATCCGCGCGTACCTCGGCAAATGGGACAGGCGCGCGATGCGCATTCTGGTTTCGGCGGGGCTCGCCGGCTGCGTCGCGGGGGCGCTCACCTTCCGCTTCATGAGCGAGCACTGGATCCGCATCGTGGTCGGCGCCGTCGCGCTGGCTTTCCTCGCCTGGACGCTCTACCCCAGAAAGCAGTTCATGCGAAAGCCCGGTACCGCGGCCGGATTCTTCTGGGGCACGCTCTCGGGCTTCACCAGCTTCATCACCCACGCCGGCAGCCCGCCGGCCATGGTGTGGCTCATCCCGCAGCGCCTGGAAAAGGACGCGTTCGTGGCCACTTCGCTGGTGTTCTTCGCCGCGCTCAACTACGCCAAGATCCTGCCTTACGTGTGGCTCGGGCTTTTCGACCGGACGGTGCTGACCACGTCGCTTGCCCTCGTGCCCCTGGGCATCGCCGGTATCTTTGTCGGTCAGTGGCTGCAGCGGCGGATTGACACGCGGTGGTTCTATCGCATCATCTACGTGCTGCTGTTCATAACGGGCAGCCGGCTTCTTTATGACGGTGTGAAGGGGCTCAACTGATAGAAAAACGTGGTCTGTCCCTGATTTTGGAGGTTGTCGATGGCTGCTTATTGGGTTGCACGTTCGAAGGTCAACGACCCGGTGGAATACAAGAAGTACACCGACCGCGTGCCGGGCATACTGAAGAAGTACGGCGGCAAGGTGCTGGCGCGCGGCGGGCGCTACAAGATCCTGGAAGGTCCCGAGAGGTTCCACCGGTTCGTGGTGATCGAGTTTCCGTCGCTCGAGCAGGCGGTGAAGTGCCACGCGTCGCCCGAGTATCAAGAGGCGGCGGCGTTCCGCAAGGGCGGCGGCGGCGAAGTGGAGCTGGTCATCGTGGAGGGCGGCGATGCGACCTGACGAACGGCTCTCCTACTCGCCGATCCCCGGCCGCGCGCCGCTGCGGCTGCCCGGGGGCAAGCGCATGGTGGTGTGGACCATCGTCAACGTCGAGGAATGGGACATCGACCGGCCGATGCCGCGCACCGTGATCACGCCGCCGGCGGGCGGCGTGCCCAAGCCCGACATCCCGAACTGGGCCTGGCACGAGTACGGCAACCGCGTCGGCTTCTGGCGCATGCTCGAGCTGCTCGACGGCCTCGGCATCCCCGCCGTGCTTGCGATTAACGGCACGGCGATCCGCACCTACGAGGCCATCTCGCGCGCGGCGCTCGAGCGCAAGTGGGAGTTCATGGGGCACGGCTATACGCAGCGCAACATGCAGGCGGTGGAGGACGAGCGCGAAGACATTCGCAAGACCACCGAGGCGATCCGCCAGTTCACCGGCCGCGCGCCGCGCGGGTGGCTGGGGCCGGGGCTCACCGAGACCTGGAACACGCCCGATATCCTGGCGGAGCAGGGCTACGATTACGTGTGCGACTGGGTGCTCGACGACCAGCCGGTCCGGCTGAAAACGAAGACCCGGCCGCTCGTCGGCGTGCCCTACACCCAGGAGTGCAACGACGTGGCCATGATGCTCATCCAGCACCACAAGGCTTCCGAGTACGCCGACCGGGCGATCGATCAGTTCGACCAGCTCTACGCGGACTCGAAGGACGCGGCGCGCGTCATGGCGCTGGTGGTGCATCCCTACATCATGGGCGTGCCGCACCGTCTCAAGTATTACCGCAAGGCGCTGGAGCACGTGCTCGGCAAGCGCGACGTCGCCTTCTGGACCGGCGAACAGATCCTCGACTGGTACCTGAAGGCTTCCGAGTCGAGCTAGACTAGCCGGGTCAACTCTGGGAGGAGGGACGGTTGTTCGCGTCGTCGTTCGTTCGCGCCGCTTTTCCGTTCGCCGTGGTCGCGGCGATCTGGGAGCTGGTCGCGCATTCGGGCGCATTCCCGCCGCGCCTGTTCCCGCCGCTCGAGGAGATCGGCGCGACGCTCGCGCGTCTCACGGTGCAGGGCATCCTGCCGCACCATGCCGCCGAGACTGTGTTCCGCCTTGCGTTCGGCTTTGCCATCGCCGCGGCGCTCGGCGTGCTGGTTGGCATCCTGATGGGCCGCTATCGCCGCGCCGAGGACCTGCTGTTGCCGCTCGTCAGCATCGGCGCACCCATTCCGGGGCTCGCCTACGCGCCGCTCTTTCTTCTGTGGTTCGGCCTGGGCGACACGGGGTCCATCGTGCTGGTGGCGTTCGTTTCCATGTTCCCGGTCATCATCAACAGCTGGACCGGCGTGAAGGCGGTGAAGGAGATCTGGCTGCGCGCCGCGCAGACCATGGGGGCGGACGAGCGCCGCCTGTTCCGCTATGTGATCCTGCCCGGCGCGCTGCCCTACATTCTCACGGGCTGCCGGCTCGGTCTTGCGCAGGCCTGGCGCATCCTGGTGGCGGTCGAGATGCTTGCCGCAGTGCCCTGGGGGCTCGGCTGGCTCATCTTCGGCGCGCGCGAGTTCCTCAACACCGACGCGATGCTTGCCGGCATAGCGGTGATCGCGGTAATCGGGCTTGCACTGGAGAAGTTCGTGTTCCAGCGCCTCGAGCGCTACACCGTGGTGCGCTGGGGGATGGTGGCGGCATGAAGGCGCTGCTTTCCGTAGTTATCGCTTTAGTGGTTTATGAAGTCATTGCAAGGGCGGGCTGGTTCGCGACGGCCCTCGTGCCTACCCTGCCCATGGTGGCGCGCACGCTATGGGCGATGCTCGCCGACGGCTCGATGGCGGGCCATGCCATCAACACGCTCTACCGCGTTTTCGCCGGGCTGGCGCTGGCGGCGAGCGTCGGCCTGGTGCTCGGCTTCCTCATGGCACGCTACCGCCCGGTGGAGAGCTTCTTCCTTCCGCTGGTGAGCGCGCTGATGCCGATTCCCTCGCTCGCCTGGGCGCCGGTGTTCATCCTTTGGTTCGGCCTCGGCAACGTTGCCACGATCCTCATCGTGTTCTACGCCGCGAGCTTCCCGATGGTGATCAATACCTGGACCGGGGCGCGCGCCGTGAACCCGCTGTGGCTGCGCGCCGCCGGCTCGATGGGCGCGCGCGGCGGCGCCATGTTCTGGAAGGTGGTGGTGCCCGGCGCCTCGCCTTTCATCATCACCGGCCTGCGCCTCGCCTTCCAGCGCGCCTGGATCGCGGTGGTCGGCGCCGAGATGCTGGCCGCCTCGGCTTTCGGCCTCGGTTGGGTGATCTTCGACGCGAAGGAATTCCTGAACGCCGACGTGATGCTCGCTTCGCTCGCGGTCATCGGCGCCATCGGCTTCGTGTTCGAGCGGCTGGTGTTCGGCTCGCTGGAGCGCACCACGGTGCTGCGCTGGGGCATGGTAAGGGCCGCCAAGGCATGATTCAGCTAGACAGGGTTTCCTTGGAGTACGACACCCCGAGCGGAAAAGTCCTGGCGGTCGACAACGCGAGCTTTTCCGCAGCCGACGCGGAGTTCGTCTGCCTGGTGGGGCCGAGTGGCTGCGGCAAGACCACGCTCCTCAACATGATCGCCGGGTTCTTTGCGCCGAGCGCCGGCGAGATCCGCGTGGGCGGGCAGCCCGTGAACGGGCAGGGCCAAGACCGCGGCATCGTGTTCCAGGACTTCGCCCAGCTTTTTCCCTGGCGCACCGCGCTCGGCAACGTTGCCTTCGGCCTGGAGATGAAGGGCGTCGGCAAGGCCGAGCGCGAGCGCATCGCGCTGGAGCAGCTGCGCCTGGTGAAGCTGGAGAAGTTTGCCGGGTCGTACCCGCACCACCTCTCCGGAGGCATGCAGCAGCGCGTGGCGATCGCGCGGGCGCTCGCCTACAACCCAGGGGTGCTGCTGATGGACGAGCCGTTCGCCGCGCTCGACGCGCTCACCCGCGACGAGATGCAGCGCCTGCTCGCCGAGGTGTGGCGCAAGACGCGCAAGACCGTCGTTTACGTGACGCACAACGTCGCCGAGGCTGTCTACCTCGCCGACCGGGTGATCGTCATGACGCCGCATCCCGGGCGCATCAAGGCGGAGGTGCGGGTGCACCTGCCCCGTCCGCGCGATCCGCTCAGCGTAGAATTTCTCGAGCACCAGAAAGCGCTTCTTCGTCATCTCAGCCAAAAGGAGGAGGAGAAATGAAACGACGGAACTTTCTCGCCGCGGGCGGCGCGGCCGCCCTGGCCTCGATGTGGGGCCCGGCAGCCGCGCAGTCGGTGGTCATCCGGCAGGGCTACCAGACGAACATGTGGGGCATGCCCACGTACTACCTGCTGCGCTCGGGCGCACTCGAGAAGCAGGGGCTCAAGTACGAGGAGTTCGCGGTGCCCTCGGGCAACATCACCATGCAGCAGATGGTCGGGCGCCAGGTGGATCTCGGCACCTACGCGGGTCCCTCGTTCGTCATCGGCCACTCGCGCGGCCAGCTCGTCGCCATCGCGCAGATCGAAGAGGTCGGCAAGACCACGCGCGTCATGGCGCGCAAGGAGCTCGGCCTGAAGCGCATCGAGGACCTGCGCGGCAAGAAGGTTGCCAACCAGACCGGCTCGTCCATCGGCAACGTGTTCACCGACCAGATCGCCCCCAAGGCGGGGCTCAACAAGGGCGACTGGCAGGAAGTGCGCATGAACGTGAACGACATGGTCGCCGCCATGGCCGCGAAGACGGTCGACGCCATGATCAACGTGGAGCCCTACAACGCCATCGCCGAGGCCGACGGCCTAGCCACCACCATCATGAACTACTGGGACGTGGACCGCATGCCGGTGTTCATGGCGGCGACGCCCGAGTTCGTCGAAAAGAATCCGGACGCCGTGGTGCGCTACCTGAAAGCCTGGCTCGCGGTCGCCGACGACTTCAAGAAGAATCCGAAGAAGGTGTCCGACGCGATCTACGGTTTTTACACCTCCAAGGGCTACAAGATGGCGCCGGATACCTTCCAGAAGGCGGTGTCCACCATCGACGTCAGCCCGGGCTTCCCCACCGACGTCGGCTCCTACATGCAGAAGCAGGCCGAGGTGCTGCTGAAAGCCAAGACCATCAAGGAAATCCCCGACTGGAAGAAGGCACTGCGCCCGGAGTTCATGCAGCGCGCGCGAGGATAAGTCATGAAGGGGCTGAGCGTCGCGGCAGGGGGCCGGGAATCCGGGTGCGACGGTTGACTGAATGCTGAACGTCGCCGTCGTCGGGCTCGGATGGTGGGGCCGCATCATTGTGCCGCTGCTCGCGGAGAGCCGCGCGCTGCGCGTGGTGCACACGGTCGACGCCAACCCGGCGGCGGCGATGGCGGGCATCCCGTTCTCCACCGACTACGACGAGGCGCTGCGCGATCCGGCGGTGCAGGGCGTGGTGCTCTGCACGCCGCACACGTTGCATTGTGGGCAGATCGTTCGCGCAGCCAGCGCCGGCAAGCATGTGTTCTGCGAAAAGCCGCTTTCGCTTTCCAGGCAGGACGTATTGCGTGCCGTGGAGGCGTGCAATGCGAATCGCGTTGCGCTCGCGGTGGGCCATGAGAAGCGCTTCGAGCCGCCAATCCAGGAGCTGATGCGCATGGTGAAGGCGGGCGAGCTCGGCACTCCCCTGCAGGTCGAGGCGAATTTCAGCCAGGACAAGTTTCTCGCGCTGCCCGCAGACAACTGGCGCACCTCGGGCAGGGAAGCGCCGGCTGGCCCGCTGACCGCCACCGGCATCCACCTGCTCGACCTGTCGGTCGGCATTTTCGGACCGGCACAGCGCGCCTTCGCGAGCGTGCGGCAGCTCGACAGCCAGCTCGCCAACGGCGACACCCTCGCCATCCTGGTCGACTTCGGCAAAGGGCATTCGCTCATCAGCGCGGTGCTCGCCACGCCGTTCGACGGACGCTTCGCCGTCTACGGCAGCAAGGGTTGGGCGGAAGTGCGCGACAAGGCGCACCCCGAGGCGCCCGAAGGTTGGCTCCTCACGAAAGCCCTCCGGGGAAAAAGACCGCAAACGATGGAGTTTCCGCCGGCGAAAGCGGTGCTGGCGAATCTGGAGGCCTTCGCCGACGCGGCCGCAGGGCGCGCGCCCTATCCGGTCACGCAGGCCGAGATGATCGCCAACATTTCGGCGCTGGAAGCCGTGGTCCGCTCCGCGGCGAGCGGCAAGGTAGAGCCGGTGTCATCGGCCGTCTGGACTACGGCGGAGCGCGTGGCGTGAACCTCGAATTCTGGCTCATCCAGATCTTCAACGGCGTGTCCTACGGGGCGTTGCTGTTCCTGCTGGCGAGCGGCCTGACGCTGATTTTCGGGGTGATGCGCATCGTCAATCTTGCGCACGGGTCGTACTTCCTGCTCGGCGGCTACGTCGCCCTTTCGGTGATCTGGGCCACCGGCTCCTGGCTCCTCGCGCTGCCGGCGGCGGCGCTCGCCATCGCCGTGGTCGGCCTGCTCATGGAGCGCGTGTTCCTGCGGCCGCTGGGCTTCGACCCGCTGCGGCAGGTGCTCCTCACGGTCGGCTTCGCCTTCCTGTTCCAGCAGGCGGCGCTCGATATCTGGGGCGGCGACAACCTGATCATCGATCCGCCCGCGGCCCTCACGCGCAGCTGGGTGGTCGGCGGGCTGCACCTGCCGGTGTACCGCATCTTCATGATCGGCACCGCCGTGGCCATCGGCCTGGGCCTGTGGCTCGCCATGGAAAAGACGCGCGTCGGCGCCGTGGTGCGCGCCGCGGTCGACGACGCGGAAATGGCGCGCGGCGTGGGCATCGACACCTCGCGCGTGTCGATGTTCATCTTCGCCCTCGGCGCCTTCCTTGCCGCGCTCGGCGGCGTGATCGGCGGCGCCTTCCTCGGCGTCTACCCGGGCCTCGACTTCGAAGTGCTGCCGGTGGCCTTCGCCGTGGTGATCATCGGCGGCATGGGCAGCCTCACCGGCGCGGCGGTGGGCAGCCTGCTCGTGGGACTGGCCGACAACTTCGGCAAGGCGCTGTTTCCGGAGCTGGCGTATTTCAGCTTGTATGCACCGATGGTCGCCATTCTGGCCTTGAAGCCTACGGGTTTATTGGGACGCGAATGAAGGCGAAGGTCATCGCCGTCATTGTCGCCATCATCGCCCTAGGCGCGATCGCGCCCTTTGCCGGCTCGTACGTGCTGGTGCTCATGACCCAGGCGCTGGTGCTGGGCATCATCGCCATGAGCGTGGACCTGCTGCTCGGCTACACCGGCCTGCCCTCGCTCGGGCAGGCGGCGTATCTCGGCATGGGCGCGTACCTGACCGCGATCCTCGCGAGCACCTACGGCTTCGGCCTGGGCGGCGGTTTCTGGGTAGTGGTAGTGCTCGGCATGCTGGCCGGGGCCGCGGCGGCCGCGGTGTTCGGCCTGTTCGCGGTGCGCGCGGGCGGTGTGTACTTCCTCATGATCACGCTGGCGCTCGGCATGTGCGTCTGGGGGCTGGCGTACCGCTGGAACTCGCTCACCGGCGGCGACAACGGCATCAACATGCCCGGGCGCCCCGAGTTCGGCATTTCCCTCTCCGACGACCTCAACTACTTCTACCTGGTGCTGTTCTTCTTCGTGCTGTCGCTCGGCGCGCTGTACGTGCTGGTGCGCTCGCCGTTCGGCCGCAGCCTGGTGGGCATCCGCGAGCGCGAGGTGCGCATGCGCATCCTTGGCTACAACACCTGGCTCCATAAGTATCTTGCGTTCGTCATCGCCGGCGCCTTCGGCGGCCTGGCCGGCGTGCTGTGGGCGCATCTCACCGGCATCGTCAGCCCGGGCGACGTCATCCTGACGACATCGGTGGACGTCCTGCTGATGGTGGTGCTCGGGGGGCCGGGCACGCTGGTGGGCGGTGCCATCGGCGCCGGCGTGGTCACCTTTCTGCGCGAATACCTCGCGACCGTGGTGCCGTGGTGGCAGTACGTGCTGGGCGCGGTGTACGTGCTGACGATCCTGTATCTGCCGGGCGGCCTGATGGGCATCCCGGCAAGAATCCGGAGGCGGAAGAATGCAACCTAAAGGAGGAGTCATGAAGCTTTTCAGCAAGGTGGGATTGGTAGCCGGGATTGCCCTCGCTTTCGCGGTTCCGGCCAAAGCACAGGAGTTGCGCATCGGCTTCGTGGCGCCGATGACCGGCATCTTTGCGCAGATCGGCAAGGACATGGAGAACGGCTTCCAGCTGTACCTCGACCAGCACAACGGCCAGCTCGGCGGCGCCAAGGTGACCTTCATCGTAGAGGACACCGAGGGCAAGCCGCCGGTGGCGGTGCGCAAGGCCGAGAAGCTGATCCGCCAGGACAAGGTGCACATGTTCATCGGCGGGCTGCTCGCCTCGGCCGGCTACGCGCTCGCGCCGGTGAGCTCGCGCCTGAAGACGGTCTACGTGTTGTCGGTCTCGGCGGCCGACGACCTCACGCAGCGCGACCTCAACAAGTATCCGTACATCATCCGCACCAGCTGGACGAGCTCCCAGCCTCACCACCCGATGGGGCAGTGGGCGTGCGAGCAGGGCTACAAGCGGGTGGTCACGATCGCCGCGGACTACGCCTTCGGCCACGAGGTGACCGGCGGCTTCCAGAAGGT
>Ga0247825_10000015_pt1 | contig 103137 bp, 104 predicted proteins | sample 13C_Vanillin_Day_FD_194413 | JGI IMG/M metagenome (GOLD analysis project Ga0247825, IMG submission 194413) | Soil microbial communities from agricultural site in Penn Yan, New York, United States - 13C_Vanillin_Day48 | ecosystem: Environmental > Terrestrial > Soil > Agricultural land | place...
CCCAGAAGTCGCGGCCGTACAGGATGACCGCGATCTTCTTGGACAGCTTGTCGGTCTGGGCGAGCGTCAGAATCTCGAAGAGCTCGTCGCAGGTTCCGAACCCTCCCGGAAAAATCACCAGAGCCTTTGCCAGGTATGCGAACCAGAATTTTCGCATGAAGAAATAGTGGAACTCGAAATGGAGCCCGTCGGTGATGTACGGATTGGCGTCCTGTTCGAACGGCAGGCGGATATTCAACCCGATAGTCTTGCCGCCCGCCTCGTACGCGCCGCGGTTGGCGGCTTCCATGATGCCCGGGCCGCCGCCCGAGGTGACGACAAAGCGATGGTGCTCCGACCCAAGCGATCGACTCCACGTGGTGAGAGTGCGGGACAGCTCCCGCGCTTCCTCATAGTAGCGGGCCCACTCGACGGCCTTCCGCGACCTCTGCAGCTCGAGCTCGAACTTCTCATCGGCGTTGCGCACGCCGCGAGCCCGTAACGTCTTGAGGGCGCGCTCGGCGCGCTCACGGCTGTCGACCCGGGCCGATCCGAAGAACACGACGGTGTCCTGGATTTTCTGATCCCTGAACCGGCGGAGCGGCTCGAGGTACTCCGCGAGGATGCGAATCGGGCGTGCCTCGTTGCTTTCGAGAAACTCCGGGTACAGATACGCCAGCGGCTGTTGCGCCATAGAGGGCCAATGTACCACCAGAACCACCGGTGTTATGATTCGCGCTTTCACGGAGGTTCTCATCGCGACGCCTGGCGTCGATATCTCGATCGTCATCGTCGCGTCGCCGGGCGAAATCGTCAGGGCGTTTTTCGACGGCGACGCGTTGAGCGCGTGGTGGCAGGTCAGACGATCGGTGACAACTCCACGCCCGCTGGGCCCCTACGCCCTCGAATGGGGAGCGACCGACTTTCGCGACGACGTGCTGGGGCGCCTGGGTGGTGTCTTTCGCGGCACGGTGTTGCAGTGCGACCCGGGTCACGGCTTCTTCGTGGCTGACTGCTTCTGGCTGCCCCCTGACGGCGACCCGATCGGACCGATGGCGCTCGAGGTGAATTGCGCCGCCGCCGATCCGGCTTCGGGAACGCGGGTGCACGTACGGCAGTCAGGGTTCGAAGAGGGGGCGCGGTGGCGGCGATACTACGAAGTCGCCGGCCACGGCTGGGAACGCGCGCTGTCGGCGCTGCGCGCGCTTCTCGAGAAATAGCCCGTCAGGCGTACGGCCGGACCCCCTGGCGCACCAGCGTTCCCACCGCGCGCTTTCGCAGCTCGTTCGCGATCTTGCCTTGATGCAGCGGCAGCACTTTGAACTGCACGCGCAGCGTCGTCATCCCGTTGTCGAGCGACACCACACCCACGACGTCCAACGGCGCGAGCAGCAGCGGCCGCCACGCGACATCTCCTTCCATCGACGTCCCCACATCGCGCAGAATCCCGATGACGCGATCGATGTTCTCGATATAAGCGACTTTCACGTCCACGATCGCATAGGCGAACAGCTTGCTGAGATTCGCGAGAGCCGTAATGCTGCCGTTGGGAAACACCTGAACCGCCCCGTCGCCGTCACGAACGACGATGGTCCGCAGTCTGACTTGTTCGACGACGCCGGTGACGCCGTTGATGCGGGCCAGATCGCCAACCCGAACCTGGTCCTCGAGAATCAGAAAGAATCCCGAGATGACGTCTCGCACGAGATTCTGCGCGCCGAAGCCAATCGCGAGCCCGGCGATGCCCGCGCCGGTCAGGATGGGCATGACGTCGATCGAAAGCTCGCGCAGCAGCATCAGCGCGGCCACGAACACGACGCCGACCGTCACGATGCTGGTGAGGATGCCGCCGATCGTCGACGTGCGACGTTGCCACTCGAGGTCCGCCTGCGGATGATGGCGGCCAATCTTGAACTGCAGATGTTCGATGGCCAGATCGGCAGCGCGCACGACGACATATGCTCCAACCACGATGACCGCCATGTTGATGCCATGGGTGACAAGCCATCGTCCGAACGCCCGAAGATCCCAGCCGACCTCTGGAACACCCAGACGTGAGAGCAGCAACGACACGCTGGCAAACGCGGCGATTCCGTACGCGAGCAGGGTGAGCGCCGTCGTCAACTGCCTGCCGCGGGCGCGGATGGCCTCCCTGTTGTCGGCGCTGACGACGTCGAGCCAACCTTCGAGACGATTGATGAGCAGGCGCGCAACACGCGCGGCTGTCGCGGCGATCAGGAACGCCACGATCACGGCGGCAAGAGTGTTCAGGTTGGTCATCACAAGCGTTGAATCTTGAGGTAGTTGGCGTCGCCTCTCGAGAGGTCGGGGCTGGCGTTGACGAAGACGACGACAGTTCCCGATGGCTCGAGCCCCCGGTCGACGAGCTGCCGACCGATGAGCTCGGCAGCCTCGGTGACGTTTTCACCGATGTCCACACAAACCGGCACGATGCCCCACGGGAGCAGCAGGCGCCGCGCCAGCGAGCGGTCATCGGTGGTCGCCACGATCGGCGCGAGCGGTCGCAGCGCCGAGAGCTGGCGGGCGGTCACTCCGCTGCGCGTCACGGCCACGATGACATGCGCTTCCCCCCGGTTGGCGAGCGTCACGGCCGCTTCGCACAGCGCCTGCGCATGGCCACCCGCGGGCGGCGACCCAACGGCGGCAGGCGCCTCGGCTGACGACCTCTCCGCCTCGCGAATGATCGCGTCGAGCGTCATCGCTGCCTTCGCCGGAAAGGCGCCAATGGCTGTCTCTCCAGCGAGCATGATCGCATCGACCCCGTCGTCGACGGCGCTGGCCGCATCGTTGACCTCGGCACGGGTCGGCCGCGGTTCGAACGTCATCGACTCGAGAACCTGGGTGGCGAGAATGACCGGGATGCCTCGGCGGCGCGCGCGCCGGGTAATTTCCTTCTGCGCGTGGGGAACCCGCTCGAGCGGCATTTCGAGTCCAAGGTCGCCGCGCGCCACCATCACGGCATCGCAGGAGTCCAGAATCTCGTCGAGGTGGTCGAGGGCCTGAGGGCGCTCCAGTTTGGCAATGAGCGGAATATCCGGTACCCCGGCCTCGACGGCGATCTGGCGTGCCCGCTTGAGATCCGACGCCGTCTGGACGAAGCTGAGCGCCACCATGTCTACGCCAAGAGCCAGCCCGAAACGAAGGTCATCGGCATCCTTCGCCGTGACAGCAGAGGCCGGGAGCGCGACGCCTGGAGCGTTGATGCCTTTGTGCTCCCCGAGCTGGCCACCCTCGATGACGACGGTTTGGACTTCGCTGCGGCTCGCTGCCTCGACGCGCAACTCGACCAACCCGTCGGCCAGCAGCAGTCGATCGCCGGGCCTGACGCTCAACGCCAGACCCTCGAACCTCGTCGAGATACGGCCCGAGCCTCCTTCGAGATCGCCGATGACGATCGTCAGCGGGTCGCCGGGCTTCAGCGTGATCGGTCGGCCTCCTTGAAGTTTCCCCGTCCGGATCTTGGGGCCCGGCAGATCCTGAAGGATCGCGACTTCCCTGCCAGCGCGCTCGGCCGCGGCATGGATGCGCTTGAAGGCGTCGCGATGCCAGTCGTGCGTGCCATGGGAAAAGTTGAGGCGGAAGATGTTGGCGCCGGCCGCGATGAGCGCTTCAACCATCGCGTCGGTATTGCTGGCGGGGCCGAGCGTGACGACGATCTTGGTGCGTCGCACGTTGCGTCGCGGGTCGTGGGCGGTTTGAGGAGCAGCTAGAATAGTCACAGTGGGAGCAATCGTACCCGAACCAATCGAACAATACCTCGCCGGTCTCAACCAATTGTCGGATGCGGTCCTTCAAGACATCGCGCGCGCGGGTGCCGAGGCGGGGCTGCCGCTCGTCGACGCTGAGGTCGGTGCGCTGCTCCGCGTGCTCGCCACGGCAGTCGGCGCCCACCGAATGCTGGAGATCGGCACGGCGATTGGATACTCCGGCATCTGGCTGGCGGGCGCGCTGGCAACGGGCGGCATCTTGTTCACGATGGAAGCGGAGCCGGAACGCGCCAGGATGGCGCGCGACAACTTCACGCGTGCCGGCCTCGCCGATCGCACCACCGTGATCGTAGGCGACGCGGCGCTCATGCTGGCCAAGGTGGCCGGTCCGTTCGATCTGATTTTTCAGGACGGCGACAAACGTCAATATCTTCCGATGCTCGACAGGCTGGTTGCCCTGCTCCGGCCGCGCGGACTGCTGGTCACCGACAACGTCATCTGGAACGGCGAGGTGGTGCCCGGCTTCGTCGATCGACCCGTCCAGGATCCGGACGAAACCAGAGCCATCATCGAATACAACAAACGGCTGAGCACTCACCCGGGGCTGATGACGGCCATCGTGCCGCTTCGGGACGGAGTGTCCTTATCGGTCAAGAGACCTTGACGATCGACGACTGGCTGCGTGCCGCGATTGCGGATGCGGAGCGTCGCGGGCTGCCGGAACTCAAGCCGCAGCTCGAAGCGTTGGCGCGCTCGACGCGACTGCTTCGCGAAGCCGATTTCCGGGATGACGCGTCAGGCGACGCCGAAGATGGTTGACCTCGACAGGCTCACTATCGAAGAAGTCGCGCGGCGTCTGCGATCCGGCGAGCTGACCGCCGAGGAGCTGACTGAGGCTTGTCTTCAAAAGATTGACCAGCACAACCCGCGTTTGAATGCGTTCATTCTCGTGATGGCCGATGAGGCGCGCCAGGCGGCGCGACAGGCCGATCGCGAGCTCCGTGCCGGACACGATCGGGGAATGCTGCACGGTGTTCCGATCTCAATCAAGGATCTCCTGCACATCGCCGGCACGCCCACGACGGCCGCGTCGCGCGTCCGAGAGGGCCACGTCGCGACCCACGATGCCTCCGTCGTCGCCGCGCTCCGCGACGCCGGCGCCGTGCTGATCGGCAAGACGAACCTCCACGAGTTCGCCTTCGGAACCACCAACGAAGAATCGGCGTTTGGGCCGTCTCGCAATCCGCACGACGCGAGTCGCTCGCCTGGCGGCTCGAGCGGAGGTTCCGCTGTAAGCGTCGCCGCTGGCATGGCGCTGGCCACGGTCGGAACCGATACGGGCGGATCCATTCGCATTCCCGCGGCGGCCTGCGGCATCGTGGGCCTGAAGCCGCGGTTCGGCGAGGTGTCGACGGAAGGGGTCGTACCCCTTTCCGGGCGTCTCGACCATGTTGGACCGCTCGCTCGCAGCGTCAGCGACGCATGGCTTGTCTATCGCGGGCTGCGGGGAGGTCCACGGTCTGCTCTACCCTCGCCCCAGCCAATGAGCAGTCTTCACTTCGCCGTTCCACGCGGGTACTTTTTCGAACTTCTGGACGATGAAGTGAAGAGTCGGTTCGACGAAGCTGTCGATCGACTCCGTGCCGCAGGCGCACGCATCGATGACGTCGCCATTCGTCACGTGCAGCTGACGCCGATCATCTATCTCCACATCGTCCTGGCCGACGCGGCGGCTTACCACGCGTCCACGCTCGAGCGCATGCCTGATCGATACACGCCTCAAGTCCGGACCAGACTCGAGCTCGGCCGGTACGTTCTTGCCGAAGACTACGTTCAGGCTCTCGACGGTCGGGAAATCCTTCGTCGGGAGGTCGACGCCGTGCTCGCCAATCACGATGCGATCATCCTGCCCACGCTGCCGATTCCAGCGCCGCCGCTGGGCGCCGCCACGATATCGCTGGGTGGGACGACGGAGCCGGTCAGAAGCCTGATGCTCCGGCTGACGCAGCTCTTCAACCTGACTGGCCATCCCGCGATCGCGCTGCCGGCGGGGCGCACGGCGGCTGGACTGCCCTGCTCGATGCAGCTCGTCGGACGGGAGACCGAGTCGTTACTAGCTGCCGCGCTGGCTGGCGAGTCCTACATCACCGGCGGGTTTTCGCCCCTTTCCGGAGGCCCCGGCGGATGAATGTCCGGACGACCGGCCGGCGGTGGTATGTCGGGCGGCGGAACCGGCTTGATGTCGGGCGGCGGTTTATCGATGGGATCGGGTGGTCGCGGGATGTCTGCCGGCGATGTTGGTCGTTCCATAGCTGATTTGCGGTGCAACAACGCTGCCCGGCCACCAGTTCCGGTTGAAGCCGGACACAACGGCGAGCCGTCCAGCTGAGCGTTCCTACACGTCCAACCCAATCGCGCGCATCAGCGCGAGCGCGTTGCTGTGTTCGACGATTCCGGGTCGGATCCGGTAGTCGAACACCATGGCGCCGTTCTCGAGCCGATCCTCGAAATGCATGTTGATCGCCGAACCGAGCCGTGAGGGCAGTTCGGTCAGCGCGAGGTCGTGTGTCGTGATGACGCCGATGGCGCCGTAGCCGGTCAGCGCGCGAACGATGCCTTCGGCGCCGATCCGTCGATCGTACGAATTGGTGCCGTGGAGAATCTCGTCGAGCAGGAACAGCAGCGGAACCGGCTGACGCGCGAGATCCACGATGGCACGGATTCGCAGAATCTCGGCGAAGAAGCGGGAGTGCCCCGCTTGAAGCGAATCCTCGATTCGTAGCGTCGCGCCAAGCGCCAGCGGCGACAACCGGAGCGCTCTGGCACGGACTGGCGCCCCCGCGAGCGCCAGGACCACATTGGTGCCAATCGACCGCAGAAACGTGCTCTTGCCCGACATGTTCGACCCGGAGACCACGATGACGCGAGCCGCGTCACCGCCCAGCCGCACGTCGTTAGGGACAGAGGCGGCGTCCATCATCAACGGGTGGCCGAGCGCATCGGCATGGAACACCGGCCCTTCATTTTCGAGGATCGGAAAGGGATCGGCCGGATGCTCATACGCATACGTGGCAATCGAGGCCAGGGCTTCCAGCTCCCCGACGGCACGCAGCCATTCGGCCACCGCGGGTCCGTGTCGGCGGTGCCAGCGGTCGATGGCGACCGCCAGCTGATCGGGGACGAACAGCGCCGTTGTCAACGGCATGAAGAGCAGGTTGTGCATCGATGACTCACGCAGCGAGACCATCCGCGTCAATCGCCCGATCGCCAACGAGGCGCGCACGCCTCCCGCTTCGAGCGATGCCCGGACGGCTTGCAGGCGCGCGGCTTCCACCGGTTCGCCTTCTATCCGCGCGAGCAGTTCCGCCATGATCGCGAGGTCCTCGGCCGGCCGGCCAACGCGCCTCGCGACGACGTCGGTCAGGCGGCGGGTCCATCGGGCGACGGCCGCCTCCACCAGCAGCCAGCCGATCACGAGAGACCACGGCACCCTGTCGTCATAGGCGAGGCCCGTCACCACAATCAGCACGGCGGCGCAGGCAGCCAGGAGCAATGAAACAGCCAACGGCACCCCGACGGGCGCCGAAGCCGCCCAGGCCGCCACCGTGCCGGTACGGCTCACAACACCTTCGGCGGCGAGCACGGCGAGATCTTCACGAAAATCGAGTCTGTGTCTGAGCTCGTCGACAGCAGCCTGGCGTGCTCTAACTTCGTCGACGCCGGAACCTTGCTTCAGCCAGTCGGCAAGGGTCGCTTCGCCCGCTTCCGTGCGGGCGCTGTTCACGAGCTCGAACAGGGATCCGCGACCAAACAGATCCAGATCCCGGGCGTACGGGTGATCCGCCAGAAAGCGCTGCCCGTCACTGCCGACTCCCGCCCACCGCCCCTCCAACCGGGCCAGACCCCGTTCGTACAGCCGATATGCCCGACGCGAACGCTCCGTTCGGTTCAACAGACGCGCGTGGACAACGAGCAGCATGCCGAAGGCGAGAGCCGGAGCGAGAACCCAGGCGGCCGACAACACCGACCGGGCGAGCGCGAGCCAGAGGATGACCGTAAAGGTGACGAACAGCGCCAACCGCAGATTGGAGATGACAAGATGGCGACGGTCGAGCTGCTCGACACGATCGCGCCCGAGGGCGAGACGACGTTCGTATTCGGCTTTCGGATCGTTCACCGGTCCAGCAGCGTGCGGGCGATCGCGACGTAGTGGTCAACGGCAGCGCGCAATTCGGTGACCACGACGAACTCGTCAGCCGCGTGCGCCACGTGAATCGAGCCGGGACCGAACAGCAGCGGCTCGCCCCACCCCGCGAGAAACGGGATGTCGGTGGTGTAGGGAAACACGGCGCTCGCGAAACCCGGAACGGTTCTCAGTCGAACCGGCGGCACTTCGAGGACGTGCTCGATTCGGACGCGCTGCTCCAGCGAGCCCATCGCTCGCCTGACCAGCATCCCGTCGCTGACCGTTCGAAACATCACCTCGGCGTCCGCGGACGGCGAGACGACATTGGGGGCTACACCACCGCTGATGAGCCCGACGGTGTAATGCGTCCTGCCGAGCGTGGCATCCTCGGGAAACTCGATGCTCCTGAGCGCGATGAGCGCATCGATGAGCTTGTCGATCGCCGACTCACCCAGCTCAGGAAACGACGAATGTGCGGCCCGGCCGGCCGCGTGAAGCTTGAGACGGAGAATGCCCCGGGTGGCGAGCCCCAGCCGGTTGTCCGTCGGTTCGCCGTTTATCAGAAAGCGTGATCCACGGGCCGCCTGGTTCGCCATGCGGGCCCCGTCGCTGCCCCGCTCTTCACCCACGACGAACAGCAGTCCGACGCGCGCTTCGCCCGAACGGCGCAACACGTCCGCCGCTGCCACCTGCGCCGATACGATACCTTTGGCATCGCACGCACCGCGACCGTACAGCCGTTCGCCCTCGAGACGACTAGGGAAGAATGGCGGCACGCAGTCGACGTGCGTCGAGAACACCACCGTCGGCGTCACGGCCCGATTTGGCGTGGCCATGATGTTGAAGCGAGACCCGTCGACGGGCTGCTCGGTGACGAAGTAGCCGGTCTGCCGCAGGTGGTTCGCGAGCCATCGCCCGACTTCGCCTTCCTGGCCCGTCGTGGAATCGATGTCGACGAGCGATCGGGTCAGCTGGACGACGTCTATCGAATCCACGCCTCGAGCTCCGTCCGCGTGTCGGTTCGGGAATCGCGGTACTTCACGATGACCGGCGTCGCGAGTGACAGCCCCCACTCGGGCCCCTTGCCCACCGTCACCGCACGAGCTCCCGGAACGACGACGGCGCCCGCCGGAATCACGAGCGGGTGCTCCGCAGTAGGCCGAATCACTTCCCCCCGGACCAGGTCGTACACCGGAGTCGATCCGGTCAGCACCGTTCCGGCAGCGACGACAGCCCTCGTTTTGATGACAGCGCCCTCGTAGACGCCGGTATTGCCGCCGACGAGAACCTCGTCTTCGATGATGACGGGAAGCGCGCCGACGGGCTCGATGACGCCGCCGATCTGGGCGCCAGCGCTCACGTGCACGCGAGCGCCGACCTGCGCGCACGATCCGATCAGGGCATGTGAGTCGATGAGTGATTGCTCGCCGACCCAGGCGCCGATGTTCACGTACATCGGCGGCATGCAGATGACACCCGCGGCGATGTACGCCCCATCGCGGATCGACGATCCACCCGGCACGATGCGGATGCCGGCGGCCGCGCCCGGGCGCTTCAGCGGCAGCGTGTCTTTGTCATAGAACGGAAGCCCGCCGTGATCCATCGAGACGTCGACGATGTCGCCGAACCTGAAGCCGAGCAGAATGCCCTGCTTGACCCACGTGTTGACGCGCCAGCCAATCGGGCTGGAGGCATCCGGTTCGGCCGCGCGCACGGCGCCCGACGACATCGCGTCGCGCAGGCGCGCGAAGGCGTCGCGCGCCGCCGCCCGATCGGCCGACGATCCGGCGGCAGTCAGCTGGACGATCTCCGATTCGAGGCTCACGCGTAAGCTCCCCTCCTGACCTTGCCGACGCTGTCACCGCGATCCAGATCGATGTCCTTGAGCGCCTTCAGGATCTTCTCCCGCGATTCCGGCCTCGGTCCAACAATGGGCAACCGGTACGCCTCTTCGATCAGGTTCATCGCTGCCATCGCGGCCTTGACCGGCCCTGGATTGGACTCAACGAAGTTCACGAGCATGAGCGGCAGAAGACGATGGTGCAGCTCGCGCGCGGCGGGGAAGTCGTTCCGTTCGGCCGCTTCGATCATCCGGACCATTTCGGCCGGCGCCTCGTTCGACACGACCGAAATGACGCCACGGCCACCGACCGCCATCAACGGCAGCGCCATCGCATCGTCGCCGGACAATACGATGAAGTCCGGCGGCACCGCGCGGCAGACCTCACACATCTGCTGCATGTTGCCTGAGGCCTCCTTGACGCCGATGATGTTCGGGATGGCCGAAAGGCGGACAAGCGTCGAGACCTCGACGTTGACTCCCGTCCGGCTCGGCACGTTGTAGACCACGACGGGCAATGGCGTGCTTTCGGCGATCGTCCGGTAATGCTGGTACAGGCCTTCCTGCGTCGGCTTGTTGTAGTACGGCGTGACCGACAGAAAGCCGTCGGCGCCGGCCTGTGTGAGCACCTGAACCAGCTCGACAACTTCCTTCGTGTTGTAGCCGCCCGCGCCGGCCAGGATCGGCACCTTGCCACCGGCCTCGTTGGCGAGAATCTCCACGATCCGGATGCGCTCGGACTGCTCGAGGGTTGGATTCTCGCCGGTCGTGCCGCAGGGGGCCAGGAAGTGGATGCCGGCGTCGATCTGACGCCGCCCCAGCCGCCGCACGGCGTCCTCGTCGAGCGCGCCGCTCCGAGTGAAGGGGGTAATCAGGGCCGTTCCAGCGCCTGTAAAAGAAGTTCTCATCGGTTCCCCCAAGTCTGCCATCTGTTTTTGCTCTGCAATCCTGCAATCCTGCAATTCTGCAATCTTCCGTCAGAGTCCCAGCACGTCGCGCATCGTGAACCATCCGCGCCGGCCGCGGACCCACTTCGCGGCTGCCAGGGCGCCGCGCGCGAACGCCGTCCGATCCCGGGCCGTGTGCGTGAGCGTGATTGTTTCCGCCGGGCCGTCGAAGCCGACCGTGTGGGTGCCCGGGATATATCCGGCGCGCGTGGAAGAGACGTCGATCGGCCGCGGAAAGCCCGCGCGAACCATCCCATCCCTCAACAACAGCGCGGTGCCGGACGGCGCGTCCTTCTTGGCCTGATGGTGCGCTTCGTGGAGAAACGCAGCGAACTCGTTCTGCCGGGCGAGCAGCGTGGCCGCGTGCGCCACCATCGCCTCGAAGATCACCACACCCGTCGAGAAATTCGGCGCAGCCACGATGCCGACTTCGGCGCCGTCAACCATCTCGCGGAGCTCGGCTTCTCGGGCTCCCCATCCTGTGGTGCCGACGACCACATTGACGCGGCGGCGCGCCAGCGCGGCCACGTTCTTCACGACCGCGTCGGGCGACGAGAAATCGACGGCCACGTCGATCCCGTTCCAGCGGCTCGAATCGACGGTCTCGCTGCCGACCAGCGGGTCGACGATCCCACCGACCTCGCATCCGTATTCGCTGGCGAGGCTTTCGACCATCTTGCCCATCTTCCCGTAGCCGACCAGGAGGATTGGTATCGGGCTCATTCAGTCCATATCATGGCATTGACGGCCGCCCCGTCTGCGACACCAGTCAGAGGATTACAGCAGGCCCTCGCTGTGCATCAGCTCGGCGTTGAGGATCGCGGCGCCGGCGGCGCCCCGAATCGTGTTGTGGCCGAGCGCGATGAACTTGTAGTCGAACAAGGGACAAGGCCGGAGGCGACCCACGGTCACGGTCATCCCGCCGTCCCGATCGACATCGAGCGCAGGCTGCGGTCGATTGCGTTCCGGCAGATACACCACAGGCTGGGCTGGAGCCGACGGCAAACCCAACTGCTGCGGCTTGCCTTTGAATGAGTTGAACGCCGCGATGATGTCTTCCGCGCCCGGACGATGCTCGAGCCCGACGGCGACCGATTCAGTATGTCCGTCGTGTACGGCCACGCGCGTCGTCGAAGCGCTGACGGTGACCGGGTGCGGCTCGACCCGTTTCGCCCCATAGCAACCGAGAATCTTCTTCGTCTCGGTCTCGATCTTCTGCTCTTCGCCGTCGATGAACGGGATCACGTTGCCAAGAATGTCCCACGACGCGACCCCCGGGTAACCTGCGCCGGAAATCGCTTGAAGAGTCGTGAGCATGACGCTTTTCAGACCGAACTGCCTGAGGGGGGCCAGAGCCATCGACAGAACGACCGTCGAGCAGTTTGGGTTGGTGACGATGCGCCCGCTCCACCCGCGCTCGGCAGCCTGGACGTCGAGCAGCGCCAGATGCTCCGCGTTGATCTCGGGAATGAGCAACGGCACATCCGGCTCCATCCGGTAGTTACGGGAATTGCTGATGATGAAGTGCCCGGCCCTGGCGAATGCGCCTTCGATTTCTCCAGCCACGGACGAGTCGAGTCCTGAGAAAACGAGCTTGGGCGCACGGCCCGGCGTCGCCGCGTCAACGGGCATCCGGGCTACCTCGGTGGGCAGGGGCGCCGACAGACGCCATGCTGCGGCGTCCTGATAGGTCTTCCCCTCCGAGCGGCTGCTGGCGCCGAGCCATCTCACCCTGAACCAGGGGTGGTGGGCAAGCAGTGCGATGAACTGTTGACCGACCATGCCGGTCGCTCCGAGAACGCCTACGTCGATCTGAGCCATCTTGGTATCCTTCGTGATCCAAAAAAAAAGCCGACGCGGTGTGGACCACCGTGTCGGCGACGTGGGCTCGAGTGTGATTCGGAACTAATGATCGAGCGCACATGCGGCGACACGGCTGGCCCGCTTGAAGCAGCTCCGCTTTCGCGTGTCGGCAATAGTCCGCATGAGCGGTTCAGTATAGCATGGAGAATCGATGCTTCAAGCTTTCTTCCACGCCTGGGAACGCAGGCTCGCTTCCGTAACCACCGATCGCGTCGTCCGTCCGTTCGACTGGGGCCTCGACTGGATTCCGCACAACGGACACCCGAGCGGGGCAGCGCCGGCCCACGTCATTCATGATTGGGTCGCTCGGGTCATGGCCGATACCGATGCGTTCTTCACGCCGCCGACCACGACCGAGTACGAGTTCGAGCCCACAGGAGACGGTGGAGCGCAGCTGCGATTTCCGAGCGCCCTGGTCACTCCGCATCCCGCCAACAACACCGTCTGCTGTCGATACTTCCGTGCGCGAAGCGCGCGGTCTCGAGCGGCCGTCCTCGTGATGCCCCAGTGGAACGCCGACCCGGGCGGCCATGTCGGTTTGTGCCGGCTTCTGGCGTGGAACGGTATGAGCGCCCTGCGACTGAGCCTGCCCTACCACGACGACCGCATGCCGCCGGAGTTGCACCGCGCCGATTACATCGTCAGCTCGAACGTGGCCCGGACGGTCCAGGTCTGTCGACAGGCCGTCCTCGACGCCCGGCGCGCGATCGCGTGGCTGGCGTCGAGGGGCTACGATCGGATCGGCATTCTCGGCACGAGTCTTGGCTCGTGTCTCGCGCTGCTGACCGCCGCGCACGAACCGCTCGTTCAGGCCGAGGCGCTCAATCACATCTCGCCGCAGTTTGCGGACGTCGTCTGGCGGGGACTGTCCACGCGCCACGTGCGCGAGGGACTCGAAGGGCACATCGAGCTCGAGTTGCTCCGCACGCTCTGGCGGCCCATCAGCCCTCAGTGGTATCTCGATCGCCTGCGGCAGCGGCCATCGCTCAGGACCCTATTGGTTTACGCGCGGTACGATCTGACGTTTCCGGTGGACCTCTCGCAGACGCTCGTGCGAGGCTTCCGGGATAGCGGCATTCCACACGAGGTTGCGGTCCTCAGCTGCGGTCACTACAGCACGGGCAAGACACCGTTCAAGTACGTGGACGGCTGGATCCTGACGCGGTTCTTGAAGAGAGCTCTCCTGCGATCGACCTGACCCTACAGGTACTTCAGCAACCCGCTCAAGGCTTCGAGCAACACACGCGCGAGCTCGCGGACCAGGGGAGTAATCTCCCCGGCGTCCACTGCGGTCGCGACCGTGACCGGCTCGGTCAGCACCAGCCAGATCGTCGCACCCGCCAGGACCAGGCTGACGATCGCGATCAAGCCGAACACGCCGACGCCGAACCGCTCCATCTGTATTACATCTCGAGAACAATCTTCCCGAAGTGCTCCGAGGCCTCGAGCCGCCGCTGCGCCTCGGCGGCGTGCGCGAGCGGATACGTTCGATCGATCACCGGTTTGAGCCGCCCCTCGAACAGGAATCGCGCGACACGCAGCAGCTCGCCTTTCGTTCCCATGTACGAACCGAGGATCGACAACTGCTTGGCGAACAGCCCCTGGACGTCGACGGTGACCTGGGGGCCGGTCGTCGCGCCGCACGTGACCAGACGGCCGCCACGCGCGAGCGATCGCAGGCTCCTGGCCCACGTGGCCTGGCCGACGTGCTCGACGACGACGTCGACTCCGCGTCGGCCTGTCAGTCGCAGCACTTCTGCCGCGATGTCCTGCTTGTGATGATGTATGACTTCATGCGCGCCGAGCAATCGGGCCCGCTCGAGCTTGGGATCGGACCCCGCGGTCGCAAAGACGCGCGCGCCAAATAACCCGGCGATCTGAATCGCGGCCTGCCCGACGCCGCTCCCTGCGGCCACGACCAGCACGTCTTCCCCGCGTTTCAGCCGGGCGCGCGTGATCAGCATGTGCCAGGCCGTCAGGAACGTCAGCGGAAACGCCGCGGCCTCGACGAAGCCGAGCTCGTCGGGGATTTCGACGAGGTTCTGCACGGGCACGCTGACGTATTCAGCGTAGCCGCCCGGAAAGTTCCGGTATCCCAATATTTCGTAGGTGGGACACTGATTGTCCCGCCCCGACAGACAGGCCGCGCAGCGGCCGCAGCTGATGCCAGGCTGCAGCATGACGCGCCGACCGACCGGCAGGCCCGGGGCAGCCGCGGCGACCTCGCCAGAGACGTCGCTGCCCGAGATGTGGGGCATCGGGAACGTGACGCGCTCGAGCCCGCGCCGTTCCCATAGATCCAGGTGGTTGAGTGCGCACGCGCGCACACGAACAAGGACGTCGCCCTGCCGGGGTTCGGGCTCCGGTACGTCCTCGTACCGAAGAACCTCGGGGCCACCGTGTTCATGGAATCTGATGCACTTCATTCCCTGTTCAGAACGCTTCCGGGGACAGCACCACCGGATCGCCGAGGCCCAGCTTTGTGAGGTCCGGACCAATCGCATCGAGGTCGCCAACAACGACCGTCGCGAGCTGCGAAGCGTGAAGATGGCGAGCCAGGGCGTCGGTGACCTGATCGGTCGTCAGACCTTCGATTCGCGGAACGAATTCGGCAAAGTACGTGTCCGGCAAGTCGTACAGTGCGAGTTGCGTGATCGCCCGGGCGATCTGATCGGCGGTCTCGAAGTTGCGCGCGTAGCCTCGCGTCAACGCAGCGGCGGCCAGCTGGAGCTCCTCCGCAGATATCGGGCGGGTGGTCGCCATGGCGCCGATCTCGGCGATTGATTCCGCGATCGACTCGGCTGTGCCGCTCGTCTGCACCCCAGCCTGCAGCACGAACGGCCCCGGGCGCCGCCGAAACTCGAAGGCGGTCCGCACACCGTAGGTGAACCCCTTGCTCTCCCGCAGGTTCATGTTCAAGCGACTGGAGAACTGCCCGCCCAGCACCATGTTGGCCGTCACGAGCGCATGATAGTCGGGCGTGCCACGGGCTGCGGCCACCTGTCCGATGCGCAGTTCCGACTGAGGGGCCTTCGGGCGTGGAACGATGCTCAGCCTGACTGGGTGAGGAAGCATCCCGTCGGCCGGGTCGGAGACGATGCCTCTCGCGTCCCACGCCTCGAACGCCTTGCCGGCGTAGCGATGAATCGTGTCGTGATCGCAATCGCCAACGGCGATCAGCGTGGCCTCCGACGGCCGGATCGCACCCGCGTGAAACGCCCGGACGTCCTCGACCGTCATCGACGCGAGCGCCTGTTCGTTGCCGATCGGTGAGTGGCCATAGGGGTGCTCCCCGTACAACAGGCTCAGGAACGCACGGTCGGCGATCGCGCTCGGCACGTCGCGAAGCTGCGTGAGACGATGAAGGCGCAGCTGCCGCACCCGTGCCACGTCCCGGTCCCTCAGCGCCGGGCGGACGACAATCTCGGCGAGCAGGTTCAGGGCGCGGTCGGCGAATCGGGCAAGCACCGTGAAGCCAGCGATCGTGGCGTCTGCGCCGATGTCGGTCTCGAGCTGAGTGCCGAGTTGCGCGATGGCCTCGTGCATCTCGATCGCCGATCGATCACCGCTGCCCTCGTCCAGCATGTCCGCGGTCATCGCGGCCAGCCCGTGCTTGCCGACGGGGTCGCTCGCAGCGCCGCGGCGGATGAGCAACGCGAACGCGACCACCGGAATGCGCGGGTGGCGAACGGTCCACACGCGCAGCCCGTTGGGCAATGCCGATTTCTGGATCGCCGGGAAACCGACGGAACGGGGCGGCCCCGGTTCGGGGAGCCGCGAGCGGTCCACGGTCACGAGACGGCCGTCGGTACCGAATCAGCGGCCGCGAGCTCCCCGCGGCCGCGCGGCACGATGCTGAGTGTCACCCGTCGTGCGGGATCGAGATGCCGGCTGACCGTGTCCTGCAGCGACCGGGGCGTGACCGACAAGTAACGCGCCAGATCGCGGTCGAAATAGGAAGGATCCTTGAGAAACACATTGTAGGCGTTCAGCTGGTCCGACTTGCCGCCGAACCCGCCAACTGTCTGGAGCCGGAACATGAACTGCGCTTCTGCCTGAACACGACCTCGCTCGATCTCGTCGTCGCTCGGTCCCTCGGAGCCGAGCCGGCCCACTTCTTCGAGCACGGCGCTCTCGAGCTCGCCAAGCGTGTGGCCAGGAGCGGCGGTCGCCGTGATTTGCAGGTATCCGGCCATCTCTCGCGAATTCTGCAGAGCCGAGACGTCCGTGGCAATGCGCTCCTCGAACACGAGGCGGCGGTACAAGCGGGAAGTCTTCCCGTTGGCCAGGATGTCCGCGGCCAAATCGAGATCGGCGTCACCCTCCGCAAACATTGCGGGTGACAGCCACGCGAGATACAGCCGGGGCAGCTCGACGCGATCCTCCAGCAGAATCCGGACGTCTCGATCGAGCGACGCCTCCACGCGAACTGGGGCCACCGGTTCGCCGGGGGGGATTTCTTGGAAGTAGGCGCGCGCAAGCGCCAGCGCCTGGTCGGGCTCGATGTCCCCCGCCAGTGCCAGGGATGCATTCGCAGGATGGTAGTAGCGTCGAAAGAACTCGTGGGCTTCGTCGAGGCGCACGACGTTGAGATCGTCGATTTCGCCAATCGTCGCCCAGTGATACGGGTGGTCGGGAGGAAAGAGCGCCGCCAGAATGGCAAGAGCGCTCAGACCGTACGGTCGGTTCTCGTAGTTCTGCCGCCGTTCGTTCAAGACGACCGCCCGCTGGTTCGAGAACTTGGCCTCGGTGAGCGCGGGCAACAGGTAGCCCATCCGGTCGGACTCCATCCAGAGCCCGAGCTCGAGGGCATTGGAGGGAACAACCTCCCAGTAATTCGTCCGATCCGCGTTCGTGGATCCATTGAGCGACGCCCCTGCGCCCTGCAGCGGCTGAAAGTACCCGTGGTCGTGGTGCGCAGATCCTTCGAACATCAGGTGCTCGAAGAGGTGCGCGAAGCCGGTCTGACCCGGCCGCTCGTTCTTGGACCCGACGTGATACCACACATTGATGGCCACGACCGGGCAGCCGTGGTCCTCGTGCAGAATCACGTCGAGACCGTTTGCGAGCCTGTGACGAGAGTAGGGCAGGTTCACCGAAGGCTGCCGCAGGTGGACGACCCGTCGTAAGGATTCGCGATCGAAGATCCTTCCTGCAGCCATCGGCTCCGAGTCTGATCGCACTCGGCGACCTCGACGCCCTCGGGAGGAGTCAGGTTGAGACCGTCCATATACGTGATGATCGCATCGCTCAGCGCGCCGAACTTCGCACGCGCGTCCGCCAGCTCGGTGGTGGCCGAGAGCTGCAGGGCGGCTGTTCCGATCTTGAAGGCCGGCGCGCCGAGAGGAGTCGCTGCCGTCGCGATGTTGCCGGCGTTCGCCTTCACCGTGTCGAGGGTACCACCGTAAAGCGCCGTCTGAATCTCGAGATAGGGACCCACAATCGAGGACGGCATCGCCGAGCCGGCTTCCGGCGTGTTCGAGGTGGCGGGCGCCGGCATACATCCGACCATCAGGCCTATCGCGACAGAAAGCCCGGTGTCCAGGGAGACCTTCGTCCACCCGGCGGACCGAGCGGTCGCCGCGAACCTCATCGCACCACCGTCAACGGAATCGTCGATCGTTTGTAGCTCGCGATGGACACTTGCGCCGCCGCCCGTTCCGCGACTTCCCGGATGGCTCGAGCGGCCGGCGAGTCCGGCTCGGCAATCAGAAGCGGCACGCCCTTGTCGCTCCCTTCCCGAATCGGCTGGTAGATCGGCACCCGGCCGAGAAACGGCACGCCGGCCTCGCGGGCCATGCTTTCGCCGCCTCCGTGCCCGAAGATATCGGCCTCGTGGGCGCAGTTCGGGCAGACGAAGTAGCTCATGTTCTCGACGATACCGAGGGGCGGGATGTTGAGCTTCTTGTACATGGCCAGCGCCCGCCGGCTGTCGGCCAGCGACACCTCCTGCGGTGTCGTGACCACGATTGCGCCGGCCACCGAGACCGTCTGGCTGAGACTCAGCACGACATCGCCTGTTCCCGGCGGCAGATCGACGATCAGGTAGTCGAGGTTCTCCCAACGGACCTCGCGAAAGAACTGCTGCAGCGCGCCGTGCAGCATCGGTCCTCGCCAGATGATCGGCGCGTCGTCCTTCGTGAGGAACGCCATCGAGATGACCTGCATTCCGTACTGTTCAGCCGGGACGATCTTCTGGCCGTCGGTCGTCAGTTCGGTTCTCAGACCGAGCATCATCGGAACGTTGGGCCCGTAGATATCGCCGTCGATGATTCCCACTTTGCTGCCGGCCTGGGCGAGAGCGACCGCGACGTTCACAGCGACCGTCGTCTTGCCGACGCCGCCCTTGCCAGCGCCAACCGCGATGACGTTCTTGACGCCCGGGACAGCCGCGCGGCCGGCCGCCGGATCGACGGCTTCCCTCACCCGGGCGCTCATCTGCACGTCCACCCCGGTCACCCCGGGCAGCTGCATGACGGCAGCGCGGGCCTGGTCCCGCATCTGGTCCTTGACGGGACACGCCGGCGTCGTCAGCTCAATCGTGAACGCGACCTGGCCACTGGAGATCTTCAAGTCCTTCACGAACCCGAGACTGACGATGTCCCGGTTCAGGTCGGGATCTCTGACCACCCTCAATGCCTCGAGAACGCTGGCCTGCTCAACTTGCATACAGTCAAGAATATCGTACACTCGAACATCATCTGGACATTGGGTCATCTAGTCATCGGGTCATTTGATTGTAGGATTGATTTGTTAATCTAGGGATTGGGGAAATCCATCGCCAATCCAATGATCAGATGACCCGATGACCCAATTTCCCGAGTCTCCCAATCGCGGTGTGATGATTGTGCTGGCCTATCTCTGGCCGTTCGCACTCATCCCGTTAATCGTTGAGAAAGACGACCCGGAGATTCAATGGCACGCGAGAAATGGCCTCGCGCTCGCTATCGCCGAGGTGCTCTTGTTGTTCGTGTACCTCGTGATCATGAGCCTCGTCAGCGTCGCGGCCCTCGGCCTCGGGTTCGTGCTGGGGTTCCTGCTGGTGTTCGCGTGGATTGGGATCCTGGGCCTGCATCTGGTCGCGATCCTGAAAGGCATCGGCGGCGGACGTTTGGTGATTCCGGGCCTCAGCAGAACCGCGTAAGAAATCGTCAGTCTGCCATTTCAAAACTCCTCTTCCCTTCCTCCCTCAGCAGGGTCCACAACGCGTAGCAGCCGAGAGCCGTGCCGTACGGCAGCAGGACGAGATCCACTGAACCAAGCGTCAACGCGAGGACACGCGACCAGGGACGGCGCCGCCGTAGCGGAAGGCCGACGGCAACGTGGGCCGCCCCCCACAAAATCGCGATCAAGGCAAGCGTGGTGAAGGCGGCCGCCGTGAGGCCTGCCGCGAATTGTCCGCCGCGGTCGACCGCGCCAGAGGTGATCAGAGCGACCGCACCAATGCCCAGCGCCAGGGTCGACAGGCCGATCAGCGTCGTCAGCAGACCCCAGATGACGAAGAGCAGGCCCACCAGGTGGACATGGCAATTGGGTAATCGGGTAATCGGGTAATCGGGTAATTGATTTGGGGATTGCGGGATTGACGGGATTGACGGGATTGATTTGATGGCGATTACTCGATCGACTTCCTGATTACCCAATTACCCAATCAATTACCCAATTACCCGATTACTCGATTACCCGATTCGACGATGTGATCCGTATCTCGAACCGGACCGACTCGCCACCCGGCACCGAGACGCGAACCCGAAACCGGCCGCCGTCCGCCAGGCCGCGCGGCAGAGGGATCCGAACCAATCGCCGCTCCAAGGTCACTCCGGTGCTTGCGCACGCCTCGCACGGTTCCGTCCACACTTCTCCACGGCCCCCGCATCGCCGGCACACGCCACGAATCGGCACCTCGATTGGAACCGACGCACCTTCCCACATATCACGCCGGGTCACGTGCAGCTCGAGCCGCACGACATCGTCGGGTTCGGCGTCGGCGCGCTCGCCGAGGAACGAATCGCGCATGCGCTCGACCGCCGGCTCGAGGCTCGGAAAGTCGATGGCGATCTCGTCCGCAAAACATTCGTGAGGCATCGGTCGTTCCGCTAACGATAGAAAGCGTTCCCTGCCTTGTCAAGGCAAGGAAGCAGTGCTAATTTGGGTCGCGCGACGCTTAACTGCACAATCGTCATGCCTGATGATCGTCAGCAAAGGGAATGCCCGCTCTGCGGCGGCACGATGCATATCAGGGAAACGGAGACCGTCGTGCGCATTCCCGGGAATCCGAACCCGACAACGCGCCCCCATCGGGAATGGTTCTGTCCCGAATGCGATAACTTTGAAGAGGCCGAGGGCGACTAAAGTAAGGGAACCGGCGCCCGGATCAACGCGCGCCGATTGTCAACAGAACTTCTTTGCGCAGGGTATCCTCGAATTCCGCGAAGTTCAGCGCGGACTCGCACTCGTCGCACAGCACTTCGAGCACGGCAGGACGGCTTTCCTCGGTTACCTCGACTCGACTACCCTCAACGTTCACGACATGCATTTGCAGCGTTTTGACCAGAAAATTTCGGTCGTTGCCGCAATTCGGACAGGTCAACGTCACGAACCACTCCCCCGCCCCTGTAAGCCAGAGGCGACAACAGCTCCGAGCCGTCGATTCTATGTAATGGCCCGGCCCTAGCGCAATGTAAAATCGAGCCGATTATGCCCGCTTATCAGGTGCACACCGAAGCCCGTGGCCCCCATTGGGTCTCCTGGATCACACGCGAAGGGGACGAAAAGCCTTATCAATCGGTGATTCTCATCGCCCGCACGCAGGAAGAGGCCGAAGCTCGCGGGAAAGCCTGGGCCGCCAGAGCCTCAGATTAGCCGCCGATAGGCGACCCGCCCCTGCTCGACCAGCGCGAAATCGGTCAAAGTGTGCAACGGCGCTCCCGTGATTGACAGGATGTGCCGCACCTCGACCCCCCGCGCGACCAGCGCGTCGGCCACGAGCTGTCGGTGGCACTGCCACGGAACGGCTTCCGCGCACATGACGGCAGTGGGCGTGGCGCCCGCCAGAACGACCAGCTCATCAAGTCCCGCATGGAACGGGGGCGTTTCCATGTAGTCGGCATATCCCCGGAAGCCCTCGACCCTCCACGCCGTGTTGCGGGAGTCGGCGCGCGGTTTTCGCATGCCTCCGAGTGCCCTGAGGTGCCGGTACACGATGCCGGCCGACTCGAGCGACGCCGCAAGAGCATCCCCCGAGAAGTGCGGATGGCGGCGCGACCGTGGGATTGAACGAATGTCCACCAGCTGTCCGATACCGTGCGCCGCGAGGATCTCCAAGAAGCCAGCGAGCGGCCGCGTGGAATGACCAACGGTGTAGATCGTCACGAGCCGCCAGTTGCCGCGCTGATCGACCCCTGAAGCCGGTGCTGCCGTCCGCTCGACGTCGTCCAGACCGCGTCCCCTCCGACACCCACCCGCGTGAACAACGCGGCGAGCGATCGCGGAAGCACTTCGCCCAGACTTCCTCGGCCCATTCGACAGACACCGTTCGAGAGCGTCGCCGAAAGGTACAGTCGGTCTCGCGCCCGCGTGAGCGCGACGTACAGCAGGCGCTTGGTCTCCTCCCGCTCGCGGACCTGTGCGTCTTCGTCGCTCTCGGACTGGTAATCGGCGATCGCAATCGACGCGCCATTCGGGCCGTCCACACCGACGCGGATCGGCGGTCGCGTGGTCCCAGTTCCGCGACCCATATTGACCACAAAGACGATGGGAAACTCGAGTCCCTTCGCCGCATGAACCGTCATGAGGCTGACGGCATCGACGGCATCGATTGCCGCGTTCGACTCGTCGCCAACGGCCAGCCGATCGAGATGCTCGGCGATGCGCTCGAGCGTGGCATATCCTCGATTCTGGATGCGCCTGACCAGGCCGCCAAGCTTCTTGAGATTCTCGCGCGCCTGCAAGCGGCGCGGACCCCGCAGCTCGTAGGGGTAGGCCGTCTCTCGAAGCGCCTCTGCCAACAGCTCAGCTGGCGTGACGCGATCCACCCGCTTCAACCACCCGGCGACAGCCGCTCGCGCGCACGAAAGGACGCGTCGATCTTCGTCGCACAGTCTCTCGAACACCTCCGGAGGGTCCAGGGCGATGACCGCGCCGGCGAGCGCTGGTGACAGCCGTCTCACGCCGTCATCAGAAATCCGCACGAGCCGGGACCGCAGAAAGGCCGCAGCTCTCAAATCCGAAGTCGGCCTCGCCAGGAACCTGAGCAGCGCGACGGCATCCTGAATCTCCGGCGCATCGAAGAAGCCGAGTCCCTTGTAGACGCATGTCGATACGCCGCGGCGCTCCAGCGCCGACTCGAACTCGCGATGGCTCTCACGGGAGCGAAAGAGGATCCCGATGTCGGCCGGGGTGGCCAGACGCCGGACGCCGCTCCGTCGATCGCGGACCGTCGCCGATGAAAGCAGCCTGACGATTTCATCGGCGGCAAGGTCCGCCGTGGCACGGACCGTTCCCGCGACGATCAGACCAAGCGGTGATTCCGCGTCCGGCTGTTCCAGCTCCATCTCGGCTGGAAATCGATCGCGCTCGTCGTACCTGAACGCGTCGCGCCGCCCATCCGCCTTCTCCACTTCGTCGAAGACATCGTTCACGAACGCGAGCAGTTGCGGAACGGCACGAAAGCTGACCGTGATGGCGCGCCTGGGCTGGCTGTCGGGGCGCAGCGTCTGAACGAACGCCGCCGCGTCGTCGAGCACCGCCACGTCGGCGTCGCGAAAGCCGTAGATCGACTGCTTGCGATCTCCGACGACGAAGATCGACGGAGCAAGCGCGCCAGCGGCAACCCCCAAGCCCTCGCCCCAGCTTCGAATCAACAGGGAGACGAGCTCCCACTGCGCTCGGCTCGTGTCCTGGAACTCGTCTACGAGCACATGGTGATAGCGCGCCTCCAGACGGTACCGGCTGCGTGCGAACTCGTCCATCTGCTTCAAGAGATCGACGGCTCGCTCGAGCACGCCGGAGAAATCGAGCAACGCGTGTGCGTCGAGGGTCTGCCGGTAGGTCGTGAGCGCGACCGCGAAGATACGCCACACGCCGCGTGACATCACCACGTTGAGGTCGCGCCGAAAGGCGCGGAATACGTCGGCCAGCGCCGGTGCGAGCTCGGCGGCTGTCTGGCGATGTCGCTTCCAGGACGCCGCGGAGGCGCAGTCCTCGGCGCGATATCCCGTGCCGGCGAATCCGGCCTTTCGCGGCTCTCCCTGCTGGGTCAGAAAATAGCCGCGGAGGCAATCGATCAGGGCCCGCACCTCAGAGGGCCGCGGGGGAGCGTCAGGGCGACCGCACAGCTCACGGATGTCTTCGGCCAGCATCGCGTACGCTGGCTGTCGCAACGGCCCGTTCTTCAGGAACGCGTCAACGCCCCCCGGCAGATCTGCGAATAACCGCACCAGACGGTCGGTGGCGTCCTTACAGCAGCCTGACGCCGTCAGCTCACGCGGCCCCTGCTGCAGAAAGCGCCGAAGCACCGCTGGAGCCACCAGGCGGCGATCCAACAGCAGCGAGAGCCCCGCACGAAGCTTCTGTTCGCCCAGCTGAGCGAAGACCAGCGCCACGTCATCGTCCGACCCGGCTTGCGAGCGGCAGATGCGAAGAGCGCGATCGAGAGACTCTTCCGTCAGACGGGCGACTTCCGTGTCGTCAGCGAGGGAGAACCCGGGGTCGACATCGGCTTCGAGCGGAAACTCCCGAAGCAGCGACAGGCAAAAGGCATCGATGGTGGAGATGGCAATATCGCCCGACCGCTCGCAGAGGTCGCGCCACCGTGCCGCGTCGAGCTGCGACAAGCGGGACGCTTCCTTCAATCGCTCGACGATGCGACTGCGCATTTCGGCGGCCGCTTTCCTGGTGAACGTAATCGCGAGAATGTTGTCGGGGTCGACGCCGGCCAGGAGCAGGTTGACGTAGCGTTCAACCAGCACTCGGGTTTTGCCGGTTCCGGCGGACGCCTCGAGAACGACGTTCTGCGTCGGATCGACTGCCGCCTGGCGGGCGGAGGCGTCGATGCCGTCTGGCAACACCCGGACCGTGTCAGACGTCACCGACATAATCCTTGCGGCAGACCGCCGAATAGCTGCACGTCTCACAGCGATACACGTCGTCTGGAGCAGGTGGAAACCGTCCGGCGCCAATGGCGTCCACTGTATCCACGAGCCGCTCCTGCGCCTCGTCGAGCACCCGGCCTCGTTCGGCGTCCGCAGGGAACAGCGAGACCACGCGCCTCGGACCCTTGAACGCAAGATATGCTGCCTCGCCCAGGGTCCAGCGGCGCCCCCGGTAGCGATCGAGGGTCTGCTCGGCGCAGAGCGCGTAGATCGGAAGCTGCAGCGCCCGGGCCCTGTTGGGCGGCCATCCGAGCTTGTAGTCGATCAACCTGAAGGTCCCGTCGTCGAGCAGGTCGATGCGATCGGCCTTGCCTTTGATTGCCAGACGGCGAGAACCACCCGCGGTGGCAAACGTGAACTCCCCCGTCAGACGATGTTCGAGCAGACGTGCGACCACCGGCACTGGCCGTTCTGCCTCCATGCGCAGGACGGCTTCCCCAAGACCGGCCGCGGCCGGAGAGCCGAGGAGCCGCGTACGTTCCAGGGCCGCCTCAGTGCTGGACAGCCGCCACTGCCCGATCAGCGTCTCGACGACCTCGCGAAAGACAACCCGAGCTTTATCAATCGTGCTCGGCGTGATCGCCTGATGCCCGTTGCGCTGCCATCGATCGAAGAAAGCCTCGAACACTTCGTGCACGAACTGTCCCCGCCGGCGCGGATCCATCACCTCTTCATCGTCCGGCTCTTCCTCCAGCTGCATGACATGCTTGGCGAAGAACTTGAACGGGCAGTCCAGATACGTTTCGAGCGCGCTGATCGACCACGCCTTGCTCGGCAGCGGTCCCGTCTGTCCATGAAACATGGATGCGTCACCCGAGGATCGGCTCGAGCGCAGCGCGAGCCATTCGTTGCCGGTGTCCAGGACGTTTTCTCCGTCCGAATCGGTGACTCCGGGGAGCGGAGCGACGGCCATCGCAGTCAACCTGGCGGCGGGAATCTCGTCGACCAGGCGCGAGGGCTCGACGAGCGCGTCCTCGTCGAGGGTCACGGTGGATATCGCGACACGACGTCGCGGCGACTGGAGCAGCTCGATGAATCGAGCCACGGCCGCTCCACGGCGATCCTTCTCCGTTGGCCATCCGAGCGATGACAGCAGGAATGGCGGGAAAAAAATGTTCCGGATGGGCCGTTCGGGCCATTCACCTTCGACAAGACCGACGAGGGTCACGTCGTCGAACTGCCCGTAGCGCGCCGCCTCATCGTCAACCAGCTGGAGGCCAGCGCCTTGCGACTCGGCCACGAAGGTCTGCGCCTCGATCCAGAGCCGGGCGCTCGTGGCCATTTCGCCGATGCTCATCGGTACATCGTCGTGTCTTTCGTGAGCCGCGCCCAGGGCGACCAGCGCGTCACGGACGGCGGCGCGCTGGAGTCGCAGGCGCGGCGCCAGCGGATCGGCGTCGGTCAACACGACCTCGTGCGCATCGATGAAATCGATGAGGCGGCGAAACTGCGAGGAGGCGAGAGCGGCGGTCTGCATTGGAGCCAGAGCTTCGGCCGCGGCCCTTCCCGCATGAAGTGCCGCCCATCCGTCTCCAAGCTTCTCGTCGGAATCGACCGCCATCAACGCGTAGTATGTGCCCAGATACTGCATGCCGCTCAGCGCACGATCGAGCGCATCGATCGAGCGCATCGTGAGAGGCTGGCCGTCGTATCGGAACTCGAAATGAGGTGACTTGAGAAGGGCCACAAGCGTCGACCGCGTGAAGTCGGACTCGACGAACTCGAAGACGAGGTCGAGCGCGGCCGCGAACGGCTCGGCAGCCAGAGGAAGCGCATCGAACGCCTGATACGGGAGGCGAGCCGTGCCAAATACCTCGCGGGCCAGATACAGGTACGGCAACGGCCGTTTGAACACGACTGCCGTGTGGTCCAGCGACACGCCCGCAGCAACCTCTTCGGTCAATCTCCGGGCGACGGCAATCAGCTCCTCCTCGCGATCGCGATATACGAAGTAGCCTTTCTCCGGATCCGACGCGGGCGCGGCGAGCGCGGGTCTTGTCGCGCGCGGCAGACCGGCCTCGATTGAGTCGGCCTCGACCTCTTCGATTCCCGGCAGCCAGTCGTGAACGCGCTGATGGAAGCCCGACGCCAGCGAAGTCGTCGTGGCGACCACGTCGATCGCCTCCAAGCCGGGCAACCTGGTCAACAAGTCGAAGTCAGCAAGAAAGAGCCCGTGCGGATCCCCAATCCAGTCACCCAGAGTGACGACGATTTCGCGAATCGGCTCCGCCAGGCCGTTCGAGACCAGCTGCTCTCGAAGAAGATGCTCGTCGCATGCGCCCGACCGCGAGACGCGTCGCTCGTACGCTCGAAACGTCGCGGCCAGCCAGCGCGCCTGAGCGAGCATCCGCTCGGCTCCGCGGTCGTGTTCAGCATCGGTCAAGAGCGCTTCAACGACCAGCTCCTCGAACCGGCCGACGGTCCGCGCCTGCCGACGGAGCTGGTCGTAGAAACGAAGCACCTCGGCGACAAGACCGGGCCGCAGCCGCCACGCCGCGCCGGTCTCGACCGGGCTGGTGACGCTCACGGCGTCGCGCGCTGCTGACTGAATGAGGACGATTCGCTCGTACTGGTCCAGGCGCGCAGGGGGGGCTCCCATCCGCGCGTGGAGGCGGTCGTACAGCTCGTCCCGCGTCGAGAGCGGCGGTCCTTGACGTTCGCCGATGGCCCGCGCCAGCTGGCGCGCGGCACCCGCCGTCGGCACGAGGACCACGCGCGAGGCACGCCGGTCATCGTTCCCCGCAACTGCCAGATTGACGATGACGTGCCGAAAGGTGTGCAGGTCGGGGACGCGAATGAGCCGCGTCCGTCGAGGCGTAATCACCGGAGTTGGGGAGGGCGCAACAGCGACTGCATTTCCTCTCTGGCGCGGACGCCGAGCATAAGGGCGCCTGCGGCCGCGGACGAGGCATCCCAGGCGCGTGAGATATCTCCCGCGAGCGTGGCTTCGTATCGGATGCGGGCGGCGCTGCCGGCCATCTGAACGGCGCTGACGAGCACTCCGTGGGCCGCCCGGAATTCGTCTGGAGGGGCAATCGACCTGGTCCGTTTCAGGATTTCCGCAACTGCACCCTGCAGCGCATCCAGGCTGGAAGGCGAGCTGCCGGCGAGCAGCTTGATCTCCTCGAGCGAGGACGTCAGCGACGCAAAGAGGCCGAGCGATCCCTCCATGGCTTGCCGGTACTTCCGGAAATCGGCCTGTCGCAACGCCCAGCGATCGCGCGCCAGACGAAGCCGGCGTGCTGCGTCGAGCTTGACCTCCACGGCGGCGACCAGGGCACTGACCGCGTCGGGGCGCCGCTCACCAAGCGTTCGATTGCTCGAATGCACGCGATCGACCAGTCGTGTCAGGTTCCGGACGTCGGCCGCACGCGCGTGTCGGTCGGCCAGCGACATGATCTGGGTCGTCAGCGACTGATACGCGCGATCGATGGCCCGCTCTTCGTCGAACCGTGCTCGTGTCGCCGCCCTCGTGGTCGTCACCCAGTCGGCCGGCAGCACCTCCTCGTCCCTCTCGAGGCCGACCAGCACCGTTTCGAGGAAGGCCGTCCGATCGGTCGCGATGTCGGTGACGTCAGCGGCCGCGAGAAGCTGTTCGATCGCCTCCTTGCGAGTCGGCAAGGGGGCGAGCGGCTCGACCGGAGTCGGCGGCTCGGCGAATGCGCTCAGGCTCAGCGCGAAGCTGCCTTCGCCGCTGGCTGCCCGCAGATCCGCTATGGCTTCGTCGAGGAGTGACAGCATCTGCCGGACTTCTGCGAGGCGATAGTGGTAGTGATCGTTGGGCCACGCGGCCAGCATCTTGCGCGCGTTCTGGGCGATCGCCAGGCGCCTGTCGACGTCGGAGGTATCCATCAGCCGATTGAGCGCCTCGGTCATCCGGGAGGAAAGCGCCGCGTAGTCGAGCTCGGCCTGCGTTTCGTAGTAGCGCGCAGCGCGGGTCGCCTCCGTGTAGCGGGCGGTGCGCTCCCAGTTCACCCGGGATGCCGGCAGATTCACGAGCTGCAGGGGCGGATTCGGCGCAGCCGCCGTCGGCATCGAGAACACGATGCGATCGCCGATGCGAGCCGGCTCGCCGTAACTGGCCAGAGCCGTCCCGTCGGTGAGAAACACTCGCGACAGCGTGACATCGTCGGCAGCTGGTGCCGAAAGGAGGCCCAGATGAAGCATGGCGGCTGCCAGCCAGCCCGTCAGCGTCGGCCTGCGCATGAAGTTTCAAGCGTAGTGTGCCGCGCAGGGATGGTCAAGATCGCAGAGGTCTGCAGCGCTGTGCAAATCCTGTGGACGAACGGTGAATTTCCTGTGGAAGAACCGACATGTGAAAAAGATTTTCGGGCACGATGCTTGGGAAAAGGGCGCCACGGGAGATTGTGCACGGGCCTTCGTCGGTCGCTTCGCTTGTTTGTGTCGGTGCGAAGCGTAAAATCTCGGCGACTCCCAGCAGCATTCCTCAGAACGAACACGTGAAGGCAGCCGTCCATCGCTTCGAAGAATCCATTGCGGGTCGCGCCTACCTGATCGAGGTGGCCCCGGTCGCCGACGACCGCTGGCGCGCCTACATCGTGCGAGTGCCCGGCGTCCCGACCGCCCTGATGCCGTTCTACGGCAGCACGCCAGCGGAAGCGGCGCGCCAGCTGAGCGACTGGTTGACCCGCGCTCACGCTCGGGCGGCGTCGCCGTCCTGACTCGCCGAGCTTCCGCGTGATATCGGGCTCAGGGCTTAGGGGCGCCGGCCCATGGGCTCGAGCGCTCGTGCCCGAGCTCTCGGGACGTGAGTCACTTGAGCACCGACCGCGCAGGGTGCGGATGCGCTACAATTTGAACGTCCATCTTTCCATCGCGTGGGCCAGTAGCGCAGTTGGGAGCGCGCATGAATGGCATTCATGAGGTCACCGGTTCGATCCCGGTCTGGTCCACCATCCTTCGCAGCTCATGAATGCAGGCGAAGGATGCCGCGCCGTAGCGGCGCGCAGCGACGCGAAGGCGGGCCTGATCCTGTCTGCGAACGAGCTGCGGCTCGGTAAACCCTGCTGTGAAGCGAGCTTGGGCTCTTCAACTCGACGTCCCCGCCACGGGGCGAGAACGCCGCAGAAACAACCGACGCGCTAGCTCCGATCCCTGGCAGAAATTGCCACCGCCCGCACCTCGCGGCAAGAATCTCTTCACTTTGAATGGCCCTGGTCTAGGCATCTCGATTGCCAGTGCGCGGCCATGGCCCGAGACAAGCGCTTCGTCTACGTACTCAGGAACGCAGATCCCGAGCCACACTTCTCCGTCGGCCTCACGTCCGATGTGAATGGGAGGCTAGCCGACCACAACCCTGGCGCTGCCCCCACACGGTCTCCCGACGACCGTGGCAGATTCACGTGGTCATCGAGTTCTCGGATGAGCAGCGTGCCATCCACTTCGAGCGCTACCTGAAATCCGGCTCGGGCCGCGCCTTCGCCAAGCGGCACTTCGAACCGTAAAGCGCCACGCCCCTTTGACCAACTGCCGGTGAGGCCGCGACCATAGGAGTCGCAGCGCACGAAGGCGCGGAGCGGGAAGTCCGGGTGCGCCCGCTGCTTCGGCGTGGTGCTCGGAAGTCGCCCGGACAAGACCGCTTGCACGCGGTAGAACAGGTCCTCGGAGATCAACGGCTCGAAATCGCCACGCTTTCCACGAACGCCGTACTCCGGGACGTCCACGATTCCGGCGTACAGCTGATTTCGCAGCAGCATGCCGACGCTCTGCGACGTGAGCGGCCGGCCGCGCCGGTTGGTCAAGCCCGACGCTCTCGCTTGCTTGAGCAGTTGTTCCTTCGTGTAGCGTCCGGTCGCGTACTCCTCGAACGCCCGTCGCACGAGCGGCGCCCGCTCGGGGTCGGCCATCAGGCTCTTGCCCATCGCGCGCGGGGCGTTCAAGTACCCGATCGGCGCCAGGAACACCCAGCGGCCAAGCTCCAGTGCGGCCTTCATGCCAGCCCGCGTCCGGTCCGAGCGACAGTCGTTGTCGAACTGCGCGAACGCGGCCAGCACGCCTTCCATGAGCTTGCCGGTGGACGTGTCGTCGATCGGCTCGGTCGCGGAGCGAAGAGAGATCCCCAGCGATTGCAGATGTGACCGGAGCGCGAAGTGGTCGTACTTGTCCCGCGCGAAACGCGTCAGGTTGAACACAACCACGAAGTGCACACGGCCCTTGTTCAGCCGGCAGAACGTGAGCAGTTTCTGAAGCTGGCTGCGATCTGTGGACTTGGCGCTCTCGCCTTCTTCGTGAAACCGTTCGATGACTTCGTATCCCTGGCGGCGGCAGTACTCCTCGCAGGCGCGAAGCTGGGTCGGCAGGCTGAGATTCTCGGTTTGCTCCTTCGTGCTGACGCGAACGTAGATCACCGCGCCGACCATGGTTGGCAGCGTAGATCCATTCGCCTCGTCGGGCAAGCTGCGTTTGCGAGGCACAGTTTCTACTCGGAAGCGCGGCGCTGCGCCTGATACATCTCGACCACGATGCACGCCATCGTCTCTGCGTGTCGGCGGATGTCCTCGATGTCCTGATCGGTCATCGATTCCGCGTCCTCGCCGAGCAGTTCCCGACAGCGCGCGATCGAAATCGGTTCCGGCCTCGGATCCGCATGTTCGACGAACTCCATGGGCACCCCTGCGAGCTCGATGCATACGTTCGTGATGCGTTGGAGTGCGCTCGAAGCGCGCCGACTTTGTGCCGGCGCGCCGAGACGATGAGCGTGGATGTGGCGTGACGCCGACAGCGAAGCGCTGACTTGAAGTCGAACGCGCTGATCGCGCGAGATGTGCGCGATCAATCGACTGGTTGTTGCAGGGGCTGAGAGCTTTGCTCTGAGAGCGTTGGCTACAGCGCTCCGCGTCTGCCGGGACTGCGGAGGGGTGCGCGATGCACCGACGAGATCTTCACGATACGACCGCCGGTGCGCCGCGTCAACGCAGAAATGAGGACGAGGCTTCGTCGGGCCATCACGCAAGTGCGACCTTCGAGCTGCGCGGAGGCGGCGTCAAGGCCGGAGCCCGCAAGGTCGAGCGCAGCGAGAGCCTTGACGCCGCCGAGCACAGCTCGATCCTGATCGTGGTGATGGCCGACTTCTGGCGAGAATGAACGTTGAGAAGTACGTTGAAAAGCACAGCGCGTTTCGCAAGGGATCTGCGACGCGTTCGCGCGTGACAACACGCGTGCATTCGGCGCGCAGATCACAGCGAGAACCCGCGAGCATTCCGGCGCGGACATCGGGGCGTGAGCAACCCTCCGGGCCGGGGCCGGGGTCGACACCCTGTCCAAACCGGGGGGTTGCTCACGCCCCCAATGACAGTGCGGGCTGCGAGCGCCGAGCAGCAAACGGCACAACGCACCGTCCGCCGAAGGGTCCTCGTGTTCGGCGGACGGTGCTGGCGCCATAACGGATCCGACTGCGTGGACGTCTTTGTGTCCGGCAGCGGCTGTCTTCGGATCAGTGGTCCAGGTGGCATCGGTCTCCACGCCAACCACCGCATTTTGTCGCGGCTCCGCTCGCGGCGTCAGCCATTCCGATTCAGATGCTGGGACCACTGTGAAAAGACAGCCGCACAGTTCATCAAGTTCTTGCTCAGATCACGGACCGGGTTCTTCGCCGCTTCCAGCGGACCGACCGCCGCTGACACGGGGCGCCAACACTCTTTCAGCGTGGCGTGAGCGACCACGTCCGTGGCCGCAGGCTTGGCAGGCCAAGCGGCCATTTCGCGTGGTCGCTCACGCCACGGGATTGCCGTTGGCGACCGCTCAGGCAGTGGCGTCACGAGGCGGACGGCACAGAGCGCCGCCCGACGACGACGGCCTCAAGCTGCACGACGACCTGCGGTTGTCCCGCGGGCTCGCCGCGCGCCAGTCATGTTCGTCGACCACAACGGATCCTCAACGCAGACCAATCCAGGGGGAACACCTCGCGCGGAGGGGGTGTTCCCCCACCGTGTTCCCCTCTTGAAGCGCTGATTGAGCAGCGGTCGGTCAAGATGTGCCTGCCGTAACGAACGAGATCTGACGGCACCTCTGACGCGTGACCGGGTGCTACGATCGGCCCGTCCAGAGGCTCGATGCCGACCTTCCCGGAGTGGTGGAGTTGGGATCTTTCGTTCACTGGCCACGCCGAACTGCGCATGGAGCAACGAGGCGTGACCGAGGTGGAGGTCCGCGCTATGCTGGAGAGAGCCACGGGTTCGACGCCAGCGTCGTGGAGGGCAGATTCATGATCCACACCCAACGCGAGCAGAGCCCCTGGGTCGTGATCGTCGAGCCAGACGCCGAAGCCAGGTTGCTCGTCGTCGTGACCGTTTACGAGGTGTCCCAATGACGGAGCGCTCGCTGCAGGTAACCTATCGGAAGGGCAGGACATTTGCGGCTTACCTGCACCTCCCGCATCCAACGGGGGAGAAGAGCGCGAGGACCGTGGCATCGCCTGACGGGCTGCTCATCGTCGATTACGCCGCGTCGGGCCGGCCGTTGGGCGTCGAGATCACCGCGCCGCAAGCGGTTCCTCTCGATCGCCTCAACCGGCTCCTCGCGGAGATTGGTGAGCCGCCACTCGCGGAGCAGGATTACAGGCCCGCGCGGGCCGCATAGGCCGAAAGCGCTCCGCGCGATCATCGAGCCTTGCACACCCTGACCAGGCCGACCGTCTTCGCCCTGGTTCATTGCAGATTTCGCGCCTTCAGGCCGTGAACGCGTCCATCGTTCGGGCCACTGATGGTCTTTCCGTTTCGACGGCCGCAGTCGCAATCCTGTCGATCACAGTTTCACCGTAGTCGCGAAGATCGGGACGACGATGCTGCCTTGGTAGTCCGGCCCGGTTGCGCCGCCACGAAGAACGCGCGACGGTAGGCGGTCGGCGTCGTCTTGAGCATCCGTCGAAAGTGTTCGCGCAGCGTTGCTGCTGTCTGCAAGCCCGCCGACTCCGCGATCCAGTCGATCGGCCGGTCGCTCTTTTCGAGCAGTTGCTGCGCGCTCAGAATCCGCTGGTGCATCAGCCAGCGATGCGGTGTGGTGCCTGTCTCCTGCTTGAATCGTCGCGCGAACGTCCGCGCCGACATGTTCGCTCGATCCGCGAGGTCGTCGACGGTCAGCGTGCGATCGAGGTGCGCCTGGGCCCATTCGAGGAGGCGTGCGAGCCCCGGCGATCCTTCGGACACAATGGGCCGAACCGCGAATTGCGCCTGGCCTCCTTCGCGAACCGGTGGGACCACGAGCCGGCGTGCCACTTGATTCGCGATCTCCGCTCCGAAGTCTCGGCGGACGAGATGCAGGCAGAGATCAATTCCCGCAGCGCTGCCTGCCGACGTGAGGATGGCACCTTCGTCGATGTAAAGGACGTCCGGCTCTACCCAGATCTTCGGGTAGCGTGACCGCAGCGTCTCGACATAGCGCCAGTGCGTCGTCGCCTGCCGACCGTCGAGCAGGCCTGTGGCGGCAAGCACGAATACGCCCGAGCAGATCGACACGAGCCGTGCACCGCGCGCGTGGGCCCGACGCAGCGCCGCGATAAGGGGTGCGGGCGGCGTATCGTGGACACGCCATCCTGGGATGATGATCGTGCCGGCGCGAGCCAGTTCCGCAAGACCGCTGCGCGTCTGCAGGAACAATCCGCCGGTGGCTCGAAGCGGACCGCGTTCGTGCGAGCAGACGCGGAACCGATACCAGCTTTCTCCCATTTCTGGACGCGGCAGCCCGAACACTTCGGTGACGATGCCGAGCTCAAAGAGTGCCGAGGCCGTCGTATGCCAGTGCCGCGACGTTGCGGCGATCGATTGTCGACATGGCAGGATTCTAGCGAATATTGTCATTTCTGCCGCTCGATCGGCCGGGCGGCGACCGCCATACTGTCGGGCATGTCACGAGTCACCGAACTACCCGCCGCCGATCCCACCGCCGCGCGCACACACTTCGAGGGCTTGCTGGCGCCTACGAGACCGACTGCTGGGATGTCCACGCCCTCGCTCGGCGACGCGCAAGGCTTCGTTTTGCTCGACGTGCGTGCGCCACAGTCGTTCGAGCAGGGGCACGTGCCGGGTGCCGTCAGTCTGCCGCATGGAAAGATCAACGAGCAGAACCTGACCGCGTACCCCGCCGACACGCTCTTCGTCGTCTACTGCAACGGACCGCACTGTAACGGCGCCGATCGCGCTGCCGCACGCCTGGCGCGCCTTGGCCGGCCGGTCAAGAAGATGATTGGCGGCGTCGAGGGGTGGAAGGACGAAGGCTTCCGTCTCGTGACGGCGGACCCGAACCCGATGACGCGCGGGCGCACCAGGCAAACCGCAGGACGCGTGTCGCTATTCAGATGCATGTTTGGTGAACGCCTGGCAGCGCATCTCCAGCGATTCCAAGGGAGACGCGATGACGATTGAACGACTGCTGGCCTTCGGCGATGCCTGGAACCGCGGCGACGTCGACAACATCATGAGCTACTTCGCTGTGGAGTGCACATATCACGCGTCGGTCGGACCTGAACCTGGACGGACGTAGGAGGGGCGGGAGGCGGTGCGACAGGGTGTGATCGACATGCTGTCGTATGACCGAGGCGGGAGGTCCAAGGCCGGTGCAGCGTTCGTCGCCGATGAGCGCGGCGTTGCCGAATGGTCCTACGAGTTCACAGCAGCCGACGGCACGGTGACGGCGATTCGCGGCTGCGATGTCTTTGAATTCGAAGGCGATCTGATTCGTCGAAAGGACGCCTTTCGAAAGGTGTACGCCTGACCGCGGACATCACACGGCAGAGGCATGATGGACTGAATTTGCCTTGCGGCTGAGCATGGCTGGCAGTTGGGGATTCGAAGTCAGGCTGCTTGTCTTAAGCGATCGATCTGGTCCAGCCAGCTGTTGACTCGGTTCCAACTGGCGCTGTTCTGGTCCACCATCCTTCGCTCGCCTGCGGCGAGCTTCGGCTCGGTAAACCAGGCGAGTTATTGACAGACGAAGCATGCCGCGCCGGAGCGGCTGCGCGAGGCCGCGAAGGCGGGCCCGCGAATCCGCGCCTCTGTTCACGAGGCCAGGCCGGCCACTTGGCAGACAGTGCTGCGCGGGCCGCGTCGATCGCTCGCAGAAGCTACCACGCTCCCCCAGCGTCTCGACGGATCCGGGTCAGTTTCGATTCAGCCAGCCGGCATTCGGTGTGTGCCGTTAAAGGGGCATGGCGCATGAAGAGCGATTCCTGTACGTGCTCAGAAACGCGAATCCACATCCGCACGTCGTCATCCAGTTCCCGGATGAAAAGCGTGCCATCCGCTTCGAAAGCTACCTGAAGTCCGGCTCGGGCCGAGCCTTTGCGAAACGTCACTTCGAACCGAGACACAGCGCGGCTCTTCGAGCTGCCCGTCAGACCGCGTCCGCAGGATTCGCAGCGAACGAAGCCGCCCAGCGGAAAATCGGGATGCGCGCGCTTGCCGCGCACGCCGGGCACGTCCACGATGCCGGCGTACAGCTGATTGCGCAGCAGCATGCCGATCGCCGGTTGGCGCTATGCTTAGCACGCTGGGGGATCTGATGCACGCGCAAGGGGCGCTCGATTCGTCGAACCGTCGTGTACGGATTCGCAATGCCGTCGCCTGCGCCGTGCTTGCGATTCCGCTCATGGCCGTCAGACCAGCAGGCGCGCCGCTGGATATGCGGCTGCACATCGACGCGTCGCTCCGTACCAACGCCGTCTACCACCTTGCTTGCCTCGGCGGCTCCATTTCCTGCTCGCGCGATATCTTCGAGCGGTTCTGGAAAGACCGTCTGCACGAATCGGTCGACGACCGTCAGACCGTGGCCGCGTGGCAGCGGCTCCTCGCGAGCGCAGTCGAGCGCGCGCCAGAAATGAAGCCCTCGCCACTTCTGATCAATGCGGTCCCGATGCACCCGGACGGTCTGACGCGACGTCAGGTGATTGCCGGTCTCATCGAAACGCGGTCGGCTCCCGCCCTCCAGCGCCGTGCGCCCGGGTTGAGCCGCGCTGACGCAAGCGAATTGATCGGACTCGTCGACCGCGTCGAGCGGCGCCTCCGTCCGTGGTGGCGGGCCGAGGGCGAACGAGCGGCCAAGGCGCGGATCCGAGGCGTGACTGAAACGGCGCGGCGGAACCACATGATGCAGGCACTGGGACGGATGGCTCAGTTCCTGGAATCCGTACCGCCAAGTCGTGATGCCTACGTTCACGCCATCGCGCCGCCGGAACCGGAGTCGAAAGATTACAATGCGACCGCCATTCTGAATCACCTGCCGATTGAAGCGGTCACTGCCGCAAACGATCCGAACGAGATTGTCGAAGGTGCCGTACACGAGATCGCGCACTATCTCTACGACTACATCCCTCCAGACAAGCACCTCGCGCTTGTGAACGAGTTCATCGCGTCTGGCGCTCCGTCGGTCGCCGGGATCTACTCGTACCTCCACGAAGCGATGGCGATTTCGGCGCAGGAACTCTACGGTGACGCGCTCGAAAACGGCGGGTCTGACCGTGACGACGATGGCGACACCGGATACAAGCATCCGTATATCCCGGTGCTCGCCAGTGCGGCCGCGCCACTCGTGAAGGCCGCCGTGGCACGGAACGAACACCTGGTCGGCGGGTTCTCGCGGTCGTACATTGCCGGCGCCCTGTCCAAGCTCGGAGGCCGCCGCAACGAGTTGCCTTTTGTCTTTGCACAGGCGGTATTGGTGACGACGAGTGGAAACCGCGAATTCGCGGACGCATTCCAACGCACGCTGTTTCCAGTCGGCACCGTGCGGTTCACTGATCTGGCGAAGGCCGAGGCGTTTCCCGACGCGAACCTTTTGCAGTTTTCCGCTTACGCCGAGCTCGGCGTCATCCCGGAGCCACAGCTCGTCCAGCTTCGCGACACTCACCGCGGCTTCGCCTTCGCGTCGCAGCGCGGGCGCGGCGGCTATCACCTGATAGTGGCTGGCCGATCCGACGAAGACATTCTTGCCGTCATCGAGAAGCTTGGCGACGTTGACGCCCTTGTCGGACCGGGGCTGATTGTCAGCGTGGACTAGCTCGGAGCTCCGAGGCCTCCAGCGAGCGCTGACAGTGTAGGGCTGCAGCCGGCTCGCCCTCGTCCCTCACGTTTCCCCGGGCCAATCGATGCCAACAGGGATCAGCCCCGACCTGGTCGTGGTGAGGTTTGGGACGGGCGCTGATCCGCGAGACCGTCCTGATGCCGTCCTATCGTGACTATGCGGCACGCTGCAGTCCATCGACGATCTCCAGCCAGTTCGCCAATAGGTTCCAACTGGCGATCCCCGTCGTCGGGGCGCGCCGCGACGCCTTCGGCAGCGCGAGCGGGCCGACTCCCGTCTGGTCCACCATCCTTTGTTTGTGAAATCCCGGGACAGGGTTGAGCGGGGTCTCAGGACTCCGCAATCTGAGCACGGCAGCGGCGTCCAGCACCGTCCCAACCGGTGGCGGGTTCGTTAGCGCCCTGCGCGATGCCACCATTCTGGCGGACGGCGACTGGTCCTAGAATTGGCGTTCAATCAATGGAGGATCGGATGGCGAAGGTCACAGGAATCGGCGGTGTATTTTTCAAATCCACCAACGATCACAAGAAGCTCGCGGAGTGGTACAGCCAAAACTTGGGAATTCAGCTCGAGCCCTGGGGCGGCGCGATCCTCAAATGGACCGACGACAAGGCCGAGGACCAGGGCCTCACCGTGTGGCATGTCGCGGAGAAGACCACCGAATGGTTCAGCCCCAGCCCCACCAGCTTCATGATCAACTACCGAATCGACAACATGTCCGAAATGGTGGCGGATCTGAAGCGAAACGGCGTCGAAATCTGGAAGGGCCCTGAATCCCACGAGAACGGAAAATTCGCATGGATCCTCGATCCCGACGGAAACAAAGTCGAACTTTGGGAGCCCATGCCGTGGGACGAAAAAAACAAAACGAAGTGACTAGCGGCGCGCCCGGCTTTACCGCCGCCCGCCTCCGTTCGCCGAGGCTTCCCGATTTCTGCGGAAAGATGATACCCACAGTGACACTCGCTGCGAGCCGCGCCGACGCGATCGCGTTCGACGAGCGGATAATTTCGCATGGTCGCCGGACGGCACGACTCGCGGGGCCTGATTCCTCCGTCGATCGAGTCTCAGCTCCACACGCTCAACCCCTCGTACGAATCAGAAACAGCGAACGCTCTTGGTCCGATCGTCGGTAGAAACTGCCACCTCCAGCAGCCTCGTCGCAAGCGGCCCCTACTGTCGTCCAGACTCGGAGCCAGTCCGACGGGGTTTCCGAAGGAGGCGGCCCGGGATCTTCCCCGGGTCGCCCCCGCCGTCTGACGCACATCCCTTCCAGGCTAGGCGCCGGTCGACGCCTCGGTCATGTTCGCGATCACCTGGTCGAGGCTGAAACTCGCCGCCTTCTGCCGCGGCGGGAAATCCTTGAAGGTCGCCAGGAACTCGCCGACGTAGGCCTGCGCGGGCACGAGCAGGTAGATGTGACGAAACATCCAGTCGTAGAAGGTGTTCGATGTAATCTGCGCGTGCTCGTACGGATCCATCCGCAGATTGAAAATGTACGGCGTCCGCAGCGCCACGAAGGGTTCCTGCCAGATCTTGAGCGTCCCCTGGACCCGCTGCTCCAGAAACAGCATCTTCCAGTTGTCGTAGCGGAGGGCCGCGACGTCGCCGTCGTCGGTGAAATAGATGAAAGCTTGACGCGGGCTGTTGGGCTCCTTACCGGTGAGGTACGGGAGCAGGTTGTAGCCGTCGAGGTGGACCTTGAACGTCTTGTTTCCGATCGTGTGGCCCGCCTTCAGCTTCGCGGCGATGTCGGGCTCGCCGGCCACCGCTAGAATCGTGGGGAACCAGTCCTGGTGACTCACGATCTCGTTCGATTCGGATCCGGCGGCTATCCTGCCTGGGAAGCGCACCAGGCAGGGCACGCGATACGCGCCCTCCCAGCTCGAGTTCTTCTCGTTCCGGAATGGGGTGTTGCCAGCGTCCGGCCAGGTATTCATGTGCGGCCCGTTGTCGGTGCTGTACTGCACGAACGTGTTGTCGGCGATGCCGAGCTTGTCGAGGAAGTCGAGCATCTCGCCGATGTGCTTGTCGTGGTCGATCATCACGTCGTGGTACTCGGATTGCCAGCGGCCGGATTGGCCACGGCTCTCCGGTTTCACATGGGTCCACGCGTGCATGTGCGACGTGTTGAACCACACGAAGAATGGCTCGCCGGCGTCGTGGGCAGCCTGGATGAACTTCTTGGCCGCCGCGAGGAATTCTTCGTCACAGGTCTCCATGCGCTTCCTGGTCAGAGGACCGGTGTTCTCGATCTTCTGGCCACCCTTGCCGTCCGCCCAGCAGTGCAACACGCCGCGCGGCCCGAACTTCTTCCTGAACTGGGGGAAGTCCTTCGCGTTCGGATAGTCCACTTCCTCCGGTTCCTCCTCGGCGTTCAGGTGATACAGGTTGCCGAAGAACTCGTCGAAGCCGTGCATCGTCGGCAGGTGCTCGTCGCGATCACCGAGGTGGTTCTTGCCGAACTGGCCGGTGCGATAGCCGAGCGGTTGAGCGCCTCGGCGATGGTGATGTCCTCGGCCTTGAGGCCCAGCTCCGCGCCGGGAAGGCCCACCTTCGTAAGACCGGTGCGGAGACCGCACTGTCCAGTGATGAACGACGCGCGGCCGGCGGTGCAGCTTTGCTCCGCGTACGAGTCGGTGAAAATCATGCCTTCTTTGGCGATGCGGTCGATATTGGGCGTCCTGTAGCCCATCAAGCCCCTGGTGTAGCAGCTGAGATTTGACTGACCGATGTCGTCTCCCCACATAACCAACACGTTCGGTTTCTTCGTCGCCATTCGATTGCTCCCCTTTCGTTTCCGTTGAGGTGGATGGTCCATGCGGCGGAGCCCCACGCGTGCGAGCACGATGCTAGGCTCCCTGCTCCAGGTACTCCATTGGACCAAGGTCCTATGTGAGCACCTGGCAGCCGCGAGCCTGAGCCCGCTGATGACGCTCGGCGGTCTGGCGGACGCGCAGACGTGCACACCCGCCAGCGCTCGGGAATTCTCCCGTCACCGTCAGTCGCGGCGGTACCCCGTCATCTCGACCCGCACCGTCCAGAACTGCGCGCTCACATCAACCACCAGCGGTACGCGACGCTCGTCGGCGCTGAGCCAGGCCGTCATGCGTAGTGGATCGCGATCGATCCGTTCACTCACCGTCGGCTGCACTTTCCAGGCTTCCCATGTGCGCCCGTCCAGCATGATCGACTCACGCGGCCCCACGCTGACATCGAGTCGCAGCGGGCGGCCGTTGTCGCTGATCGGAATGCGGTACCGCGCGCCTTCCGTCAGCGGCAGCGTGCGCAGATAGAAGAACGCGCTGATCGGGTCGCGCGCCCCAATACCGACAGGGAGCACGATCGACGTCCCGCCGCTCACAATCCGCACCTCGTGACGCTCGGGGTCGAACGTCAGCTGGCGCTCGATACCTCGCGTGCCCTCGTCGATGGCTTCGGTGTACTCCAGCGGCAGCAGGCCGCCAGTCGTGGCCGATTCGAGCCTGACGATCGCCTCGTAGAAGCGCGACATCCACGGGGCCGTCGATGCGTCCACACGAAACGTATAGACTGCACCCGCCTTCGGCGGCACCACCGAGATCGTAGCCTGCCCAGCCGCCACATCGACCGGCCCGCTCGTCCACCGCAGGCGGTAGGTCGCCGCCTCGCCGGCGGTGAACGGAATGGGGCCGGGATCGGGAGGAGGCACCTCCCCCGTCGCCCGCGCGCTCGCGTCGATCTCGGGCGACCAGTGCAACTGGTACACCCGCTGCTGGTCGAATCGGGCCCGCTCGACCAGCACCTCGCCGAACGCCGGCTCCACCGCCAGCGCCTCGTCGCTGACGACGTACTCGACCCCGATGTTGTGCATCGCCAGCAGGGCATCCGCGGCGGGCAGACGGTTTGCCGTCCCCACCATCGCCTCGAAGAACGGCGGCATGATGCCGCTGTAGCCGTTGACGACCGGACGGCGATGCTCGAGCGACTGCAGCATGCACGGCGTGTTGGCAAGCCACACGCGCATGGGCACGCACAAGACAGCCCCGGATCCGGACTGGTCGCGGAGCCACCCGCCGACGCTGGTGCGCAAAGACGGAGGAGACGGGTAGGCAATGGCGCCGTTGCTGTACTCGACCGCGATCGCGAGCAGCGCGGCGACGACGAGGCCGCGCGCCAGTCGTGGTTGCCGCGCTTCCAGCGAACGAATGGCGAGGGCCGCCAGGACCGCGATACCGAGGAGGGCGAGGACGCTGAAACGGGGCACGGCGCGAATGGCCGCCATGCCGAAGAGTCCGCGGTACAGCAACGAGTAAAGCGGCGTCGGGCCTTCGGGTCCCATCGACAGGATGACACCCGCCACTGTGACGACAGCGAACACCACGGCGACTCTCCGGCTCTCCTTCCCGGCGAGTACACACCCGAGCAGGGCCAACAGCAGCGCACAGAACCCGGGGAAGAGTTCCTGTTCAACGCCTTCGCTGTACTGCAGCCACGCGCCAGGTCCTGGCCGCAAGACGCCTGTGCGGCCGTACAGCAGGTTCGTCGCCGGCGCCTGCAGGTAGTTGGCGAGCATGGCTCCACCCATCGCGGCATCGCCGATCGTGCGGCCGGCGCCGGTCTCGCGGTGCACCAGCAGGTAGGGCAGGGCCCACGGCAGGGCCACCAGCACCGCGACCAGGGCGGCAGTGGCGGCGCGCCGCAGGAGTCGCCAGACACGCACGCGGTCGGTAAGCAGGACGAGTGCGACCGTCGCGAACGCGATCCCGATGCCACCGATGATTCCGTAGTACATCGAGCTGACGGCCTGGAGCCCCAGCACGACTCCAAGCATCACCGTGTCGGTGCGCCGCTCGCGCTGGAAGAGGCGATGCAGCCACAAGAACGACAGCGGCATGAAGTACAGCGCCTGGAGCTGGACGTGCGCGAGATGCGCGAAATGGTAGGGGGCGAATCCGAAGATCAACCCCGAAATGTACGCCGCACGGTCGCTGCCGGTCAGTTCCCGCGCCAACATGTGCATCGCCAGGGCCGCTGCCACGAGCGAACCGACGAACAGCACGTTATAGCAGAGGACCAGATCGCCGGTGATGACGTAGACGGGCCAGAGCGCCACAGCCTGCGGCAGCAGGTTGTCGGAGTAGGCGAGCGTACGCGGGGCGGGGAAGAAGATGTTCGCGTCGAACACGCGCCCGGTGAACAGCCAGGACGGGTGTTCTGAGATGACCTGGAGGTCCCACCCGAGTGCCCACAGGTTCAGGGAGGCGTCGCCGGCCGCGCCCGCGGCGCCGAGCAGCGTGCGCGAATGCAGCACGAGCGGCCAGGTGAACAGGCACGCCGCGACACAGTACACCGCCGCGGCGAGCAGCGTTCTTCGGTTCATCGTCGAATCAGGTGTCAGCAGCTACGCGAGCACAGCCGCGTCGATTGTCCGCCAGGTTCTTCATAAGAGTACAGTATCGCTGCCGGCCGACTCCGGCGGTCTACAATGACATGGCGCGCGCGTCAGATCGCGCGACGCGCCGGAGGCCGATGACGGAACCGCGCGATGTTCGACACCTGCTCGAGATGGCAGACCGCGCCGCCATCGATGGCGATTTCTCCTCTGCAGACCAGCTGCTGAGGGACGCCGCTCGGATTCAGGAAGCCGAACTGGGTCCGCTTCACCCGGATCTGGCGAGCACGTTGACCAACCTCGCCATCGTCGCCGAGAAGACAGGGCGGCTGGGCGATGCCGAGACATTCTATCGACGGGCGGCGGCAGTTGCGTCCGCGTCGCTTCCTGCGGACGATCCGGTGGTCGCGGAGAGCCGACTGAACCTCGAAGACTTCTGCCGTGAGCGCGGCTTGCCGATCGGACCCGCCGCGATCATGACTCCCCCGGCGCAGGACACGGTGCGACGTCTGGATGGCCCCGTTCCCGAAGTCGCAGCAGGTCCGGCCGCGACGGTTGCTGCTGTGCAGGCTGCTTCTCAGCCGCTGACTGCTCCCCGCCGTTCATCGCGCCCGCTCGTGTGGGCGGCAACGGGCGCGATCGTCCTGATAACGGTCGCCTTCCTCGTAAGGGGGCCGTGGTCGTCGGACGAGGAGCCGCCGACGGGAGACACGGCAGCGTCGGCCACGGAGCCTGCGCCACCGTCTCCGGCCATCCCCGCTCCGATCGAACAATCGCCACCACCGATCGTCGCGTCTGGCGACGATCGAAAGGTCGTCTCCGACAAGCCCGCTTCTTCAGCGCCCACATCGGGCGGTGTCAGCCTGACCGCTGCCCAGCTGTGCAAGACCTTTTCTACGAGCGGCGCCACGTGGCGATGCGATCCGCCGGGCGACACGGTGGCTCCTGGGTCGATCGTCTTCTATACGCGGGTCAGATCCTCGCGCGATGCCGCGGTCGTGCATCGCTGGTATCGCGAAGACATGCTGCAGCAGGCCGTGAAGCTGCCGATCCGTGCCAACCCCTCGGAGGGTTATCGCACCTACAGCCGGCAGAGGGTTGACGGAGTCGGAAGCTGGCGAGTAGAAGTACGGAGCGCGGACGGTGACCTGTTGCACGAGCAACGTTTCGCGGTTCGCTGAACGGCACTTGGCGCGCCATGCGCAAGGAATCCAGCTCACGAACCCTGGAGGCAGATTGTTCAGCGCGCGAGCATCCAGACTCCAACGCCCATCAGGAGCACGCCGCTGACCCGCGCGCCGTACAGGCCAAACGGCGCCAGTCTCTCGAACGCGACGAAGGCCGTCAACGCCGCGATGACCGTCAAGTTCATCACGCCCCCGGCAAACAACAGCAACATCATGGCCCAGCAGCAGCCCACGCAATAGACGCCGTGCTCGAGGCCGATAGTGAACGCACCAGACGCCCCCGCGCGCCAGCGGCTCGTCAAAAATCCCAGGGGCGACTGGCACGCGCGCAGGCAGGCCTGTTTGACCGGCGTCAGCTGATACACACCGGCGATGAACAAGAGTGTCGCTGCAACCGGTGAACTGATGATCGCCATCATCGGGGAGATCAGCAGAAGCGACGCCAGCACACGCTGAAGCGCGGTGGCCCCAAGGCTGAACGCCATCCACACAAGCAGATAGCCCGCCACCAGCGCCCAAGTCTGGCGTCCTGCCGTTCCTTGCGATCGTGCGGCGACACCGTACAAGACGACAAGAGGTGTGGCTGAGGGAAGCATCATCGCCGTCATCATGACGGCCCACATCGCCCAGAGCAGCAACAGATGCTGTACGTCCCAGACGGCCGACATCATCCAGGCGCTCGCGCCGCTCATCGATCCGTACATGTCGTTGGCCATCACGACGATCCACAGCCAGGACACCATGGGTACCAAGACCAGCCACATCACCGTGGGCGCGCGATCGACTTGCAGCGCAGATTCGAGGATCGCGAGCGGATCGCCCATGCTGCTCTGGCCTTGGGCCTGCGCGCGATTTCGTATGCTCATCAAGACCCTCGATTGTAGCCCCAGGGCCGTGCCTGACCTGACTTCCAGTGCACCGCTTGAAAAACGGCCTTCAGAAACTCACGATGTATAAACGACAGCGGGCAGTGATCCGAACGATCCCGCAGCCGAAAGAAGAATCGTCGTGCCCGAAATCTGGGCTGTTGAGCTTATCAAACAGCAGAGCTGAACGGTCGTTTCTGCACAGTCCTTCGGCTTTGTTGCCTGGCTCCATCGCCACACCATCGACTTCAATCCACGCCTTGATAGCGGCGCGCGAACTGCTGGAGGCTTTGCCGCCATTGACGATGGCATTCGTCAAGTTGTAGGTCCACAGCGCGGCTTCCATCGAGAGGGTCGCAGAAATGGCTCTGCCGTTCGACGTTTTCAGCGCGGCAGGAATATCGAAGAGCGTCACGACGGAGCCATAGCCGCTACCGCTGATGGCGCCGAGCGTCACCTGATTCACGCTCTTGGCAAAGAATGCCTTGTTCGATGCCGGGCTCTGTGCCGACTGTCGTCTACGCAGACCGGTTGCAGGCGACGGGGCTCACGGTCAATGCTGGCTTGCCAGACCAGCGAGCCTGGCGAGACCTGCACGGTCACCGGCAACATTCTGCTCGAGCTCTTCCAGCGCACGAAGAGCGCTCAGGCATTTACATTCTTTGCCGGACCGCTCAATCCAGTGCTCCACCGCGTCACCGTGAAGGCGCGGGGCTTGATCGAATGCCGCTCCAACGCAACAGTCATACCCTGCCCTGCGGGTACGCTTGATGGCTACACGGACGCCCAGACAATGGCAGCCATCGGAAAAGCCACTCTGGTTGTCGAAGAGCAGCAGAACTGGGGGAGCAACTAGACCAGTTCTCCGTCCCCGGCATCTTCGTCGTCTCGAGTCGAGCGTCGTGCGACGCGACAGCCTGCGGCAGACGTACGCCCGTGATCTGCGAGAGGACGCCCTCGAGCATTGGGGTCATCGCGGGGAGCCGCCTCGCGCGAATCACGCCGTCCCACAGACGTTCGAATTTTTTCCACCCTGCTGCGTAGAAAAAGTGCTTCGCCTGATGCTTCATCGTTCCGTGAGCCAGCGCACCGCGGACGATCGAGGACCATCGATAGAATGCCCGGTACGCCCAGTCATAGCCCTCCTTCAAGGCTCGAGGCGTCAGGTGGGCCGGGCGATAGACGACGTGCCGCGTGTCATACAGATCCCAGTTGCGCGTGACGATCCGCCCCTGGGACTCGAGGCGGGCGAACAGTTTCGTGCCCGGATAGGGTGTCTGGATGTGGAACGTCGCGGTGGTGATGCCGTGCTCGATCGCCCAGTCGACCGTCCGTTGAAACACGTCTCCCTCGTCATCGTCCATGCCGAACACGAAGCTGCCGTTGATCATGATGCCGAGATCGTGAAGCCGGTCGGTCACGGCCGTGTAGTCGCGCCCGAGGTTCTGGCGCTTGTTCGCCCTTGCGAGATTCCCTGGTGTCAGCGTCTCGAACCCGACGAAGAGGCTCCGCAAGCCGGCCGCTGCCGCCCGCTCGATCAGGTTGCCGTGCAGGATGGAATCGACGGTGGCGGCGCCCTGGAAGAGCCGATTCATGCCGCGCATCCCGTCGAACAAGGCCGCTGCGAAGCGCCGGTCGCCGAGCAGGTGATCGTCGAGGAAATACAGATGACGACCCGGCAACCGCGCGATTTCGCCAAGCGCGTCGTCAACGCGCTGCGTGTAGAAAGACCGGCCGCCCTCGAAGAACGCGTCCTTGTAGCAGAAGTCGCAGTGCTGCGGACAGCCCCGCGTGACGACCAACGAGTTCGGCACCAGGTACGCACGTCGATTGATGAGGTCCCGGCGGATCGGCGGCAGTCGATCGAGCGAGCGGTCCGACGTGGACGCGTAGCGGCGAGCCGGCCGACCAGCGCGGAACTCCTGGAGAAAACGCGGAAACGTCTGCTCCCCCGGGCCGAGAAACACAGCATCGGCGTGCTCGACGGCCTCGTCGGGGAGGGACGTGACGTGCAGTCCGCCCAACGCGACGAACGCGCCTCGGGCGCGATAGTGATCCGCCAGCGCGTACGCGCGTCGCGCGCTGGTGATGTAGACCTGAATGACCACCAGATCAGGTTGGTCGTGGACATCGATCGGGCCGACATGTTCGTCCTCGATGACCGCCTGGTCGTCCGGTCGAAGGTAGGCGGCGAGCGTCGCCAGCCCGAGCGGGGGAAAGAGGGAGTACTTGATGGGACGCCAATGCGGGCTCGTCGCCTCGGTCAGTGCAGGCAGAATGAACTTGACGTGTAGAGATCGCATCGCGGGCGCGTTAAACTTTGTAATATAAAGTTAACTGCCATGTCAAGCCCGTCGCGAAAGGAGGTTTCATCTGACCGCCTCGCGCGTATCTCTCGACGAGGGGCGCTCGAAACGAAACAGGTTGGCGATGCTGCGGTGCGGATTCAGGAGGACCCGGAGCACGCGCGCGCGGGTAGGGCCTCCGCTTCCCTCCAGCTGCTTGATGACCGTCTTGTCAAGGTAGTCTTCCAGGAGGATCATGCCGAAACCGGCGAGCGGCGTGACGACCAGGTCGATGTAACCCATCGTTCCGGGGTCGTACCCCACATTACCAATTCCCGCTTCACCCCAGGGAGCGAGCTCGTAACTGGTGCTGTACATCGCCGCCCAACCGAGCGCCTTGAAGCGGCTTTTCCAGTATCGCGCGTTTTCCGGATCCCACTCGAGCGCGGCACCGCTCGGATCGTTCTGAATCTGGATGTAGCCTGTAATGCCCCCCATCATCGGGTGGCCGACATAATTCGTGATGATTGGATTGCCGTCATTCCATCCGCTCAAACCGGACAGCGACTCGGCATAGTCCCTCCAGAACGGCCCCTCGAGGTGCATGCGCGTTTTCGCCTGCAACATCCTCAGGGTGTGCTGTGTGACGAGGAGCAGGCCCGACTGCCCCAGCGCACCTTGCCAGTTGAAGCCTTCCTGAACGCTGTCAGCTGGAGTCGTGAGCACGGCTGTCGCAGGTATCGCAAAGGGCTGACAGAAGCGATGGCACCCCGCGAGAAACGAGGATTCAGACGGCGCCGCGGATACGGTGACGACGAGCATCCATGAGCACAGCAGCGAGGCAGACAGTCTCACGACCTTGCTGAGCTGTAGCAATCGGCGCGCCGTCGAGTCTTCTCGAAACGTACGCAAATCCACGGCCGAGCTCTTGACGTGCCGTGACGTCTGCGCTACAAATCGATCCGGCGCGGAAGCCACCGGCATCCGTTGTCCGCCATCCTTCACGTGCTATCTCCTTCGGCCGCGACGAGCAACAGTCATCCGCCTACATTCTTGTCGATTTGGCCCGCCCGGTTGCCGATTTCGACATCCTCCACCCTCACCGCGGTGATCGCACCGTTCGTGGTAGCAGTGTGAACTGGAACGACATACCTGGCTGGTTCCAGTGGCGCTCCGCGCAGGAAGAGGCCTCGAATCAGGCGGCGGTCGCGCTCGCAATCTGGGGCACGACGACGTCTGCCGCTGGACTGACTGAGAGACGAACCGACAGGCTGCTGGGTGGAATGCATGCTCGCTGACAGAACTGTCCGCCATTTCCCGGAACCGCTGGAGCGTTTATCCACCCTCGCGCTCGACCTGCACTGGGCGTGGAATCACGCGGGCGATGCGGTCTGGAGGAAGCTCGACCCCAAGCTCTGGGAGCAAACGCTGAATCCGTGGCTTCTGCTCCAATACGTCCCAACCGAACGACTCGAGCGTCTCGCCACCGATCCCGAGTTCCTGAGCGATCTGAAGGCGCTCGAGGAGTCGCGGGAACGCTATCGTTCCGCTCCGGCCTGGCGTCCGCCGGGTTCATCGAGGCTGCCACGCGTGGCCTACTTCAGCATGGAGTTCGGCCTGCACGAAGCGCTGCCTCTCTATGCGGGCGGGCTGGGCGTCCTCGCGGGTGACTACCTCAAGACCGCCAGCGATCTGGACGTTCCCGTGATCGGCATCGGAATCCTCTGGCAGCAAGGCTATTTTCGACAGGTGCTCGACGCGAACGGGCGCCAGACCGAGCTCTACCCGTTCAACGAACCTGCCAGCCTGCCGGTGCAATCGGTCATCGGCTCGAACGGAGAACGCCTCCGCATCTCGTTGAACTTCCCAGGACGCACGATCCTGCTGCGCGCCTGGCAGGTGACCGTTGGTCGAACGATGCTGTACCTGCTCGACAGCAACGACCCGTTCAACGCGCCGGCCGATCGCGGGCTGACGAGCGCTCTCTACGGCGGGACGTCCGACGTCCGTCTCATGCAGGAGATCATTTTGGGCGTCTGCGGATGGCGGCTCGTCGAAGCGTTGGAGCTGGACGTCGAGGTTTGTCATCTGAACGAAGGGCATGCCGCGTTCGCGGTCATCGAACGGGCCCGTCACTTCATGGAGCGGCATGGCGTGACGTTCAAAGAGGCTATCTGGGCCACACGTCCGAGCAACATCTTCACGACTCATACCGCCGTACCCGCCGGGTTCGACACGTTTCCGGCCGCAGAGGCCGAGAATTATCGGGCGTACCTCAATGAGTACGTGACCGGCCTGGGGCTGTCTTGGACCGACCTGCTCTCGCTCGGACGGCGGAATCCCGATGATTCCGAGGAGCCGTTCAACATGGCCTGGCTGGCCATGCGCGGGTCTTGCTGGGTCAACGGCGTGAGTCGTCTGCACGGCGAGGTGAGCCGTCGTCTTTTTGCCGGGGTGTTTCCTGGCTGGCCCGAGTCTCAGATTCCGGTGACGCACGTGACCAACGGCGTCCATGTGCCGTCCTGGGACTCTCCGTGGACCGATGAACTGTGGACCCGAGCGGCCGGCAAAGAGCGGTGGCGGGGCGACGTCTCGGCGCTCGCGGCGAACGTGCTGCGCCTGTCGGACGAGGAGTTGTGGCAGGTTCTTGTCCGCGAGCGCCGCGATCTGGTGCAGTACGCACGTGAGCGGCTGCTGCGCAAGCTGGCGAGACATGGCGGCCTCGAGAGCGCCGAGCGCACCGCGCAGGAAGCGCTGCGCAACGACGTGCTGACGTTGGGGTTTGCCAGGCGATTCGCCAGCTACAAGCGCCCGAATCTCCTGCTTGCCGACCCGGAACGGCTGCTCCGTCTGCTGACCAGCACCAAACGACCGGTGCAACTCATAGTCGCGGGCAAGGCGCATCCCGAGGACGCCGAGGGCAAGCGACTGATCCAGGAGTGGACGCGATTCGCGGCTCGACCCGAAGCCCGGCCCCACGTCGTCTTCCTCGACGACTACGACATGCGCCTCGCGATGGAGCTCGTACAGGGCGTCGATGTCTGGATCAACACGCCGCGGCGTCCCTGGGAGGCGAGCGGAACCAGTGGGATGAAGGTCCTCGTGAACGGCGGGCTCAATCTGTCGACCCTCGATGGCTGGTGGGCCGAGGCTTATCGTCCAGACTGTGGCTGGGCCGTCGGTGATTCAGTCGGGCCTGGAAACAGCGACGGCGACGCGCGCGAAGCGATTCAGCTCTATACGCTCCTCGAAGAAGAAGTCGTTCCCTGCTTCTACGACCGTGACGGCCAAGGGCTGCCGCGCCAATGGATCGCACGGATGCGTACCAGCATGGCGTCGCTCGCGCCTCGCTTCAGCAGCGTGCGAATGCTTCAGGAATACATCGTTCGTGCCTACATACCGGGCGCGTCGGCCTCGCAGCGACGTAGCGATCGTTCGAGTCTCGTCGCACGCGAACTCGAGGCCTGGGCGCGGCACCTCGAGCAGCACTGGTCGGATATCCGGCTCGGCAGTGTCACCAGTACTGCTAACGGCGGGTGGCTTTCCGTGTCGATCCCGGTTCAGTTGGGCAAAATCGATCCAGGCTCCGTGCGGGTCGAACTCTATGCCGACCCGCTCCAGACTCATGAACCTGTTGTCGAAGAGATGACACCGGTCCCAGGCCGGGACGCATCAGAATTGCTCTACCGCGCGACATTCGAGACGACGCGTCCCGCGTCACACTTCACGCCGCGTGTCGTCCCGTTCCACCCCGAGGCTCAAGTCCCAGTCGAAATATCCCTGATTGCGTGGCCGCACAACTGATCGCGGCCTCGCACCAAGATCATGCCTCGTGTTCCCCGCGTTGTGCGGAGAGGGGCTGGAAGATCTGGAGCGCACGGGTGTAGTCCTCGGGCGTATCAATATCGAAGAACGCGCCCTCGTCGTCCAGCTCGACGTCGCCTTGCGGCGTGGCGTGGGCTCTGACCACCGGCTTGGCTCCGAGGTGCGGATCGCTTTGGCGCAGCAAATCGAAAAGCGATCGATCGATGAGTAGCGGGTGACCGTGCTCTGCACCACGCGTAGGCCGGACGATCCGCGCTCGTGTTTGGTGATATCGATCGACAACAGCGCGAACCGTCCCCGCCGAGACGAACGGCACGTCCACGAGGGATACCAGCATGGCGGTCACACCGGGCCGATCCACAACGCTCATGCCGGCGAGCAGCGAGGACAGTTGACCACTCGCGTAGTCGGCGTTCTGCACGAAGCGGGCAGGCACTCCCCGCGCCGCAAAGCTCCTCATGACCGACTCCTGCTCGTGGCCCACGACGATCACCACGTCGTCAACTCCGGCCTCGAGCAGCGTTTTTACCAGATGAGTGAGGAAGGTGTCACCCGCCGAGCCAATCGGCAAATTCGGTTTCGGCCGGCCCATGCGCACCGAAAGCCCCGCTGCCAAGACAATCCCCGGAATCACAACGAGAATCATACGATTGCAGGATTGCAGAATTGCAGGATTGCAGGAAGGAAAGGAAGGAAGGAAGGAAGGAAGGAAAAGGGAGGAAAAGGGAGGAGCTGGCGAAGTGCCGCTGCTTAACTTCCTAACCCCTTTCTGTAATTCTGCAATCCTGCCTTTCCTTCCTGCAATCCTGCAATTCTGCAATTCTGCAATTTTGGTAAGATCTCCCCCGTGGATCTTCACATCCGATGTCAGCGGTGCGGTACAGAAATGGAGCTGCGGGACCCGGCCCCCGGCATGCCGTGGCCGCCCGATCAATTCTGGGTGTGCCCGCGGTGCGGTCGCCATTTCTGGTCGACGTATCCGACGCCGGCCGCCAAACCCAAGCCCGCCGAATCGCCCTCCTGAGTCACATCTCATGTTTCCCATGCAACTCGCTGACGACGTCGAGGACGATTTCGATGAAGATGACGACTTCGACGAAGACGAGGACGAGGGGAGCGACGAGGAGGAAGACGAGGACGAGGAAGACGACGTCGAGACCTGGCAGGTGGGCATTTCACCTGAATTCTGCTAAAGCTCAGCCCCGGCTTGACTTCCCCCGCTTACCTGCTAGACTGGCGCGAATTTGCCCAGCTCATCAGATGCTGGGACGCCTCGGCCGGCGCGCGTCTCGACAGCGTGGCACCCTTCTCGCGGTCGCCCGTCACCGGCTGAGTCCCCCCGGGTAGGCCGGGGGGGTTCCGAACGGAGGGCTTCCGTCATGCCAACCGGGACTATCGCTCGGCTCCTCATCGACAAGGGGTTTGGATTCATTCGCGACGAAGGTGGAATCGAACACTTCTTCCATCGCAGTTCAGTACGGGGTGCGGTGTTTGAATTGTTGCGAGAGGGGCAGAGGGTGGAATTCACCCCGGAAGAGTCTCAAAAAGGCCCGCGCGCCGGCGATGTCCGGCTCGTCGAAGGCTGACAACCACACTTCACGACTCGGCTCGACGGTGACCGTCGGGCCGAGCGTCCAGCAGCGCTAGAAACGCCTCGGTATCAGACAAGTCGTGGAAAACCACAGCGGCTCCGCTGTCTTGGAGCTGTTGCGCGCTGAACGGGCCCGTGGCCACTCCGATGGCACGTGCGCCGCTGGCCAGCGCGCACGCCATGTCGTGCGGTGTGTCGCCGACGACGATCACGTCGTCAGGATCGACGGCCGGACCGCCGCGAGATCGCACACGTTCGAGCGCCTTCGGCACAAGATGGTTTCTGTCTTCGGCATCGTCTGCGAATGCGCCGCATCGGAAATAGCGCCACAAGTCAAAGTGCTCGAGCTTCAACCGCGCGGCCCGCTCGTAGTTGCCGGTCAGAAGGGCGAGATAGGCGTCGTCGCGCTCTGTGAGCGCCTCGAGTAACGCGCGGACCCCCGGCATGATCGCTTTGCGTGGATGTGGAGGTTCCAGCTCGCGTTCGAGGTGCTGGAGATAGGCGTCGCGAAAGCGCGCGAGGTCGGCTGGAGCAATCCCGTGACGTTCGGCCGCGGCGGCGAGAATCCACGTGTCGGTGCGCCCGGCCATCGGGATGTCGCGGAACCCGTCGGCGATGTCGAACAGATCTTCGAACGCGCGAGCCATCGCACGTTGGCCCGCTCCGCCGGTCAGTACGAGCGTCCCGTCGATATCGAACAGAAGAATCGTAGCCACGCCGCGCGTGATTGTACGCCGACGGCTGACAGCGAACTCAGCCTTCGCTGCGGACGTTGCCGGCGCGGGGGCCCTTGGCAGACGGCTCCTCCTCGAAGCTGACGCGCTGCCCCTCGTTCAACTGGTCGAAGCTTCCCTCGACGGAACTACGATGGAAAAACCATTCCTGCCCGCCGTCGTCGCGAATGAACCCAAATCCTCTGTCCCGAACGAGTCGTTTGATCGTGCCGGTCGGCATCCGAGTCTCCTTGGGCACACGGCGCCCAAAGGGTGAGGATTATCAAGTTTCGTTCCAGTTGGGCCGATTGGAGTTTTGGCCCAATATGGCGGAGTTTCGGAGGCTCGACCGTCCCAAATGGCAAAAAGCCTGTCCGGACGTGTATGAAATGACTAATTGTGAAAGAGGCGATGGAGGAGCGTACTCGGAGGCTCGGCCATCCTGCCCGTCGCCGGCTCGTGGGTTAGCACCCTCGTGGCCACGGCTCGGGCGAACCGCCGGTCCGACGTCGCTGCGAGGACCGCGCATTTCCGACGTTCGGCAACTCGCCGAATCTCCGTGCCGATGGCCTCGGCGGCGCCAGCCGTCAGCCGGGCGCTGGCATGCTCGAGTATCAGCACCGACGGATCGAGCGCGAGCGCTCGCGCAACACGCAGCCTCAGGCGGCCGTCAGCGTCGAGTTCGGAGACGGGACGTGACCAGAGTGCATCGGGAATCCGCACTTCCTCGGCCAGAAGCCCAGCACGCCGGCGCAACTCGTCAGACGGCGGATCGATGTCGAGCGTCAAGGGCATGGCCAGGTTCTGGATGACCGAGAAGGCCTCGAGCAGAACCGCGCGCTCGCTGACGATGCCGAACCGATCGACCATCGCCAGCCAGTCTGCACTTTCGTCGATGGACGCTGTCGTTCTGCCGAAGACCGTGACGGTGCCGCGATCCGGAAGCGTGGCACCGGTCACCAGGTTGACGAACGTCTCCGCCATGGCCTGGTCCAGTCCCAGCAGCGCGACACGTTCCGCTGGGCGAACGAGCAGCTTCTCGATTCGAAGCGGACGCAATCCCTGGTAGTTCTTGGACATGTCCGCGATCTCGACGAGCGGCTCTGGGGTGTCGGACGGCACGTTCACGATCCGAGGAGCCGGTTGACTTCGTCGACGATGCGGGACGATTCGGAGAGGGCGGAAATCTCGACCTTCAATGCAACGACATTCGCGAGAATGGCCGCATATGCGAACAGCTGGTGGACGATCGGCGGAAGAGCTCCCGTATCGACGCTGGCCCCGACGATGGCCGCCGTCATCGTGACGCCCATGGCCAGCGTTCCAAACGTGAAGACCGGCTTTCGCGCCAGCGCGATTCGACGATACTGGTCGCCGCTCAGGCTGCCCTCCAGCATGGCATCCTTGACGGCCTTTCCCTTCCCGATGAGATAGAACATCATCATCGAGTGGGCGAGGAGCAGCACGAGCGTAGAGAAAAACCCGAAGGAGAGGTGAACGGCAAGGTCGCGGCCTTGAACACCGATGACCGCCGCGCCGATCAGCCCGACCAGGCCGATTGCGACCGCCGTGAGCAGCGCCTGAGCCAGGAGCCGATCATAAGCGATTTGCCTTCGCCGTTTGTGCTGGCCTGGCTCGACCCCGTGTCAAGGCTCGTCGGCGGCTCGGCCGCGGCGATCGATGTCGCGATGGGCTCGGGGCGCCATGCGTATCTGCTCGCACGGTCCGGCTTTCGAACCTTCGGAGTCGATATCCGGCTGGACGCGGTGCGGAAAGCCGCCGCTCGCGCTCGCGCAGAGGGCCTGGTCGTGCGTGCGTGGTGCGGGGACCTGACGCAGGTCCCGCTGCCCCGCGAGCGATTCGACGTCGTGGTCGTCACCCGCTTTCTGGAGCGTGACCTGTTTGCATCGATCCGGACCACGCTGAAGTCTGGCGGGATCCTGCTCTACGAGACGTTCACGGTTGCCCAACGGCGCCTGGGATTCGGGCCGACGTCGCCCCAGCATCTCCTCGAGCCCGGCGAACTTCTCCGGCGCCTCGAGGGCTTCGAGGTCCTGATGTACGAGGAGACCGAGTCGCCCGAAGCCGTGGCGCGCATCGTCGCGCGGCGCCCGCGGTGAATCGGCAGCCTGACATCTACAATCTGCAATTTCTCCGTCGGACGAGTTGCTCGTACGCTTCGAGCGGCAGGCTCACCGCGCCCGGATGCGGCGGGCCGTGCGAATCGTCGCCGTGGAAATCGGACCCCCCGCTCACGGCAATGCCCATCGACTGAGCGATCGTCAGATAGCGCGACGTGGCAGCGGCGTCGTGCTCGCTGTGGTAGGCCTCGAGAGCGTCGAGGCCATCGGCGACGAACCCTTCGATCCACTCGTCATGTCGAACGAGCGCCGGGTGGGCAAGCGCTGCGACCCCTCCGGCGCCGTGAATCCGCGTGAACACTTCCGCGGGCGACGCGCCACACCGCGGAATGAAAGCCGGCTTCCCGTGGCCGAGCCATCGATCGAACGCTTCGCTTGCGCTACCGACGTAACCGCCGGCGACGAGCGCGCGCGCGATCCAGGGGCGACCGGCTGCCTTTCGCGGATCGTCGATGGCAGGGCGTAGAAGCTCCTCCTCGTCCAGCGGAATCCCGAGATCGGCGAGACGCGCGACGATCTGGCGGACACGGTCCACCCGCGCCTGGCGCTGCGTCCTCAGGAACTCGTTGAGTGAGGGAGAGGTCACGTCGAAGAAGTAACCGAGGATGTGCACGTCGCGTCTGCCATGTGCCGCGGTGATTTCGATTCCCGGAACGAATTCAATCCCGTTCGCGGTGCACGCGGCGGCGGTCGCCTCGCACCCGCTCACCGTGTCGTGATCGGTCACAGCGAGCACGTCCACGCCGGACGCTCGGGCGCGCGCGACGAGTTCGGCCGGCGTACAGCGACCGTCGGATTCGATCGTGTGCGTATGGAGATCGATCAACGTGCGAGTTTGGCGGACGGCGCCAGTTTCGCGGGCTTGGCCGGCAGCGTTCCTCGCCGAGGCCGACGTCGCGCCTGGCGCTGGCGGAGCGAACGATACTCGCGGATCAGCAGATCGAGATGCGCGCGCTCTTCGTCGGCGAACTCGAGAAAGACCTGCTTGCCCTCGGAGTCCTCGAAGCGTTCCCCGTAGCGCTTGAAGAACTTGTGGGATCCCCGCTCGCACTTGATGCCGATGAGCAGCGCCTCGGCGTCGTTCACCCCGCGGCGCAGCTGCTCGGTGCCGGCGTCGAACAGGCCGTGCGCCGCCCCTTTGAAGAACAGGAACGTGGGACGCGCTTCGAGCTGCGGGTCCTTCTTCATGAGCTCGCGGTAGCGTTCCTCGAGGACGCCCAGGTGGTGGCGCTCTTCGGCGGCCAGCTCCTGAAAGACCGTGCGACCCCGCTGATCTCTGGTGAGCGATGCGGCTCGATTGTAAAACTCCAGCCCGCTTCGTTCCGTCGCAATCGCCATCCGCAGCGCGTCGCGCGCAAAGACGAGCTCCGTGGTCGCCCCGTCCATCGGGGCCGTCCGCCTGCCGGTCCGGCAATCCTCGCAGACGCCGAAGATCTGGAGGACCGAGCGCGCCGCCGTGAACCCGCGCGCGCTGGCCACTTCCTCCATCAGCACTTCGATATCGGAGCTCAGGAATTCGGACGAGCGGCGACACTGATCGCAGACGAGGTGGAAATGCCGGGGATGCCGATAGGCCGGCTCGTACCGCGACCGGCCTTCGCCAAAATCGACCTTGCGGGCGATGTTGGCGTCGACCATCCACTGAAGGGTGCGGTACACCGTCGCGCGCCCGATCCCGGGACCGGCCTGACGGACCAGATCGAACAGATCGTCGGCGCTGACATGTCCCTTCTGCTGCAGGAAAATGTCGAGGATCCGTTCGCGCTTGCCGGACCGCTTGCCGCCGGCTGGACGGAGTTTGGAGTAATCGGGGAGTGGTCGGTCCACGCGGCTCCGCACAGCGGACCCTTCCGGGGGGGCCGCTACCCTGGCAGATCCGTATGGACCCGCCTGATGTGGCGCTGTTTACGCCCGACGTGGCGTTTATTCAACCGAGAACGACTGGCCGCACCCGCACGTCGAGGTCGCGTGCGGGTTCTTGATCGTGAAGCCGCCTCCCGTGATGGTGTCAACGAAGTCGACTTCCGCGCCGGTCAGATAGCGTACGCTGATAGGATCGACGAAGAGCTTGACCCCGTGCGACTCGAACACCATGTCGCCGGCGCCCTGCCCGTTCTCTTCGATCATCAACCCGTACTGAAAGCCTGAGCAACCGCCACCCTGCACGAACACCCGGAGCCCGCTGCCAGCCTTGTTTTCTTCGCTCAGGAGCTCGTTGATTTTGGACGCCGCGGCTTCAGAGACGTTGATCATGGATACCTCTCAAATCCCTCGGAATTGCCTTCTATTATAGCAGTACCGTGCCGTACGTCCCGGTCGCCTACCTCCCGCAAGCCGAGATCCTCCGCTCAGCCGAGCGCCGCTGGGGCGCGCTCCGGGAAGCCAATCCCCAGCTCCGGGAGGCCGTCGATCTCCAGCGAGGTCTGCTCTTGCGGGTTTTGGACCTCAGCCGGGCCATCGACAGCGGCCGCCTTCCGCGGCTCTCGCTGCCGGGCAAATACCTCGCCGCCAAACTGGCGCGCCGGATCCCGGCTCTTTCGGGCGAACCGATCCCGGTGCCGGGACCGTTGCTGACGGCCTCGCTGGTCGAGTTCTGCGCCGACCTCGCCGCTGGCGGCGCGGGCGAGGCAGCGACCAACCTCGCGGCTGCCATCGAAGCTGGCCGCGTCGACGGCGGCTCGCTCCTGGCCGCCTGCCTTGCACGGGACCAGGAAACGGTCCGGTCCGGGGCCAACCATCTGGGGCTCGCACCGGATCTCGCCTGGCTCGTGGCCGAGCTGGCCGTGGGGCCGGTCGCGCACTCGCTGCAGCGGACGATATTCTCCGGCCAGCCCGGGCCTCTGGCCGAAGCGCTGGCGGCATGGGACGAGGGGTATTGTCCGGCGTGCGGTTCGTGGCCGGCGCTGGCCGAGGTCGTCGACCACCATCGCCTGCTGCGCTGCTCATTCTGCGCAGCGGCCTGGGAACGCACCCAGTACGCGTGCGTGTACTGCAACGAAGGCGGCGAGGCGTTCGCGACGGTGGCTCCCGACGTCGAGCGGCCCGATCGCCGGCTCGAGGTCTGCCGCGGCTGCGGCGCGTACCTCAAGGCGACCGATTCAGAGGAGACCTCGCCGTTTCCTCTCATCGCCATCGCCGACATGGAAACCATGGATCTCGACGTGGCGGCCATGGACCATCAGTACGGGCGGCCACCGCTCAGGGACTTCAGGGTCGGCTCGAAGGTTCGACTGACTTAATCCCGCTGCGAACCCTTTCCTGTGCCAGCGGGCTTTGGCCGCGGTGGGGTGACGGGCGTGATCGAACGGCCCCCACGGTCTCCGCGGCCGGAATATTGCTTGGTTGATCTCGGCGTGGGGCTGGTTCAATTGTCAGCGAGCAAGTAGACAGAGGGAACCGCGTATGGACGACTGGATTGGACTGCTCGTTGTGCTCGTCGTGTGGACCGTCGTTCAGACGTGGCTGCTTCCGCGGCTGGGTGTGCCGACGTGAGCGGTCCCCACGCCGCGCCGGACGGCGCGAAGAAGGGACGCCAACGAGGAAACGCCATCTCCCTGACACTCCTCGCAGGGAGTCGTCATGAAGTGCGGCTGGCACATTGTTCACGAGCTGCTCCTCGAGCGGGTGTGGCAACGGCGTAAGAATCTCACCGCGTGCGACGCCGTGTACGTGGCACTTGACTCGCCATGACTTGCCGGTGACGTCAGTCGGAACTTCAGCGCGCGAGAAATTCCCCAACACCCGCGGAAATTCAGGATCGCGATCGCTGCCGGAATCCCGGCACGTCCTTCAGAAACCGCCCCTGGGTGTCGCGGTTCAGCGGCTGATCGCGGTATGCCGCTTGCTATCAGCCCGTGCATTGACCCATCGCATCGAAGGGGTGAGCGCGGGGTGGAGGACGCCGACGTACCTCCGCGTAGCCTGTCTCATCCTTGGAATCGTAACGCTCGGTCCGGCGGCTGACGCCCTGGCGCAGACGACTCGGACTGGTCCTCAGATCTATGAGTCGGCGTGTGCAGCGTGCCATGGCAGCGACGGCCGCGGGACGCCGGCGGCCGCGTCTGACTACCCTCTGGTGCCACCCGACTTCTCCGGTTGCAGCTTTGCTACCAGAGAGCCGTCGGCCGACTGGGTGGCCGTGAGCCATGCGGGCGGTCCGGCGCGTGCCTTCAACCGCTTGATGCCGGCGTTTGGCGAGGCGCTCTCGAGGGCGGAAATAGAGCTCGCTGTCTCGCACGCCCGAAGTTTCTGCGAGGACGACGCCTGGCCGCGGGGGGAGCTCAATCTGCCGCGCGCGCTCGTCACGACCAAGGCATTTCCGGAAGACGAGGCGGTGGTTACGGTCACCGCCGATGGCGGCGCCGTCATCAACAAGTTCGTGTTCGAGCAGCGGCTCGGCCCTCGTAACCAGTACGAAGTGATCGTGCCGCTGGCGTTTTCCGAGCGCACGCCTGGCGATTGGACAGGAGGCGTGGGCGATCTGGCCTTTGCGTTCAAGCGTGTGGTCGCTCACAGCCTTTCGCGCGGCAACATCTTCAGCGCTGGCGCCGAGCTCGTTGTCCCGACCGGCAGCACGGAGCGGGACATTGGCGGTGGAACGACGGTGGCGGAACCGTTTGCAACCTTCGGGCAGCGTCTTCCTGCTCGCACCTTTCTCCAGGTGCAGGTGGGCGGAAGCGTCCCGTTCAACCGCGACCATTCCGACGAGTTGTTCTGGCGCACTGCAGTCGGCCAGCAATTCAGGCAGGGCGAGTTCGGACGTCTCTGGGCACCGATGGTCGAGATTCTCGGGTCGCGCGAATTGACGTCGGACGCCGCGGCGCACTGGGACGTCGTGCCGCAAGTACACATCACGTTGAGCACGCGCCAGCACATCAGGGCCAATGTGGGCGCCAGAATTCCGGTCAACGAGCGCACCGGACGCTCGACACAGTACCTCGGGTACTTCCTGTGGGAATGGTTCGGCGGCGGGCTGCTGACCGGCTGGTGACGACCGAGACAAGGATGCTCATGCCGAAGGTGCTTACATCGTTTCTTCTCCTGAGTGGGACGGCCATGGTCGTGGCGTCCATCGCCCCGGTCACCACGGCGCAGACGCCGGGCCCCACTCCACCCGCGCAGACCAACGCACTCTTCCAGCCCTCGGGCCAGTGCATGACCTGTCATAACGGCGTGACCACACCGAGCGGTGAAGACATCTCATTCGGCACGCTGTGGCGTGCATCGATGATGGCGCACGCGGCCCGCGATCCGTACTGGCAGGCCGGCGTTCGCCGGGAGGTCACGGATCACCCGCGTGCCCAGGCGGCGATCGAAAACGAATGCTCCCGCTGCCATATGCCAATGGCGCACGTGCAGCAGCAGGCACTGGGGCGACAGCTGTCCGTGTTTGCCAACCTGCCGGCCGGCGGGAACGCGGCCGCCGATCCGCTCGCAGTCGAGGGCGTCTCGTGTGCCCTCTGTCATCAGATCAAGAGTGACGCGCTCGGCTCGAAGGCCAGCTTCACCGGTGGCTTCGTCGTCGACACCACGACGCCGCTGGAGGCGCGGCAGATGTTCGGGCCGTACCAGGTGGACAAGGGCCGAACGTCGATCATGCGCTCGGCGACCGGCCTGCTGCCCACCGAGGCTCCGCACATTCAACAGTCCGAGGTGTGTGCCACCTGCCACACGCTTTACACGCATGCTCTGAACGCGGCTGGCGAAGCGACCAGCGAGTTCCCGGAACAGATGCCCTATCAGGAGTGGCTCCACAGCGAATTTCGCGCCACCGAGAGTTGCCAGGCGTGTCACATGCCGGTGGTCACGCAGCCAACCCCCATCACCTCGGTCCTTGGAGAGCCGCGGGAGGGCGTGTCGCGCCACGATTTCCGGGGCGCCAACTTCCTGATGCTCGGTGTGCTGAACAGATTTCGCGCGGATCTGGGCGTCGTCGCCCGACCAGCGGAGCTGGATGCGGCCATCGCGCGGACGAAAGCGTTTCTGCAGTCCCGTACGGCCACGGTTTCGGTGGAGCGAGCGGAGCTCGTGCGAGGCCGCCTCGAGGCAGACATCGTGGTGCGCAACCTGGCGGGTCACAAGCTGCCAACAGCGTATCCGTCTCGACGGGCCTGGTTGCGTGTTACGGTGCACGACGGCCAGGGTCGACTCGTGTTCTCGTCAGGCGAGGTGGAGCCGACCGGTGCGATCGCCGGCAACGACAACGACGAGGACGCCGGCCGTTTCGAGCCGCACTATCGCGAGATACGCTCGCGGGACGAAGTCCAGATCTATGAAGCCATCATGGGCACGGAGACCCGGGCTGTCACGACAGGCCTGCTGTCCGCGGTGTCGTATCTGAAAGATAATCGAGTGCTTCCTCGCGGGTTCGACAAGCGGACGGCATCGGGCGATGTTGCCGTGCACGGTGACGCGCTCGACGATCCGGACTTCGGCGCGGGCGAGGATCGGGTGCGCTACTCGATAGAGGCCGCCGGCGCTGGAGGCCCTTTCACGATTGAGGTCCAGATGTGGTACCAGTCGATCGCGTATCGCTGGGCTGAGAACTTGAGGGGCTATCGTGCGGCCGAACCGCAGCGCTTCGTCTCCTACTACGACAAGATGGCTTCAGAGTCAGCGCTGATGCTGACGCGCGCGGCTCGCACCGTCTCGCCATAGTCTCTGACCGGTTCGCTTCAGCGGTCGCCCTCGTGAGCTCAAGGCGCGCGCCGCACCTGCTCCATCGGGCACAGCACTTGCTCCAGAGCTGAAAGTGTACTCGTCTCAACCTCTCTACCCCTCGGGCATTTGAACCATCGGTATGGACACGAGGACGCAATTCGCCGCTGGCAGCACGCTGTGCCCGGCACCAGGAACAGGCTTCGGTTTCGGACCCGGGCCGACCACGCCATTGCCCCCGTAGCCTCGAGTCCAAAAGTGCGCGACCATGCCGACGATCCCGATGAGGACGAGGGCAAACGCGGTGTAATCAAGTCGTGTCACCGGGATCCACATGCGTAATGCGATCGGCCCGACCAGGTAGAGCGAGCCGAGGATCGACGCCGTGAGCCAGCCGAGCGTCACGAGGTGGACGATGGCAAGCATCCGGGGGTGATAAGAGAAACCGGCGACGCCACGCGGATCCGCGGCGACGACGCCGAATGCGACGGCGAGCGCAAGATGCGCGGTGCCACAGAGCGTCGGCAACACCCGCGGCGGCAGGTGGGCGCGCCGTGTCGATGTCATGCGCGATTCACGGGTCCACCTTCGAAAACAGAGCACGCGCGCCGCGATGGTGAAGGATGATGGACGTTGAGGATCGCGCCTGATGTGCGCCGAGCGAGGATTCACATGCTGTTCACAGACCGCAGTATCTGGACGATGGTCCACGGGATCGGGCTTGGTGGAGCGGCGCTCATGGGGCTCGCCGCAGCGATGTTCTACCTGTACGCCGCACCCAACTCGGAGCGGTCTGGCGATGCGCCGACGGCATCCCGAGCGCTCGCGGGCGTGACGATCTTTACGGCCGCAATGCTCTGGCTCACCGTGCTCGTGGGGACGTACGTCATCTTCCCGCCCTACCGTGCCACGCCGCCGGACGGCGTGACCGACCTGACCCAGTTTCCTCGCGCGCTGGTGCTGGCGAGCCCGGGCACGGAGTGGCTGCACGCCTTCGCGATGGAGAGCAAGGAACACATGCCGTGGATCGCCTCGATGCTGGCGACCGCCGTCGCGTTCGTCTCCGCGCGCTATCGATCCAGAGTGCTCGACGATGCGGCGCTTCGGAACATGGCCACCACTCTGCTGGCGATCTCTTTCGCACTGGCCGCGTTCATGTCTTTGCTGGGCGTGTTCGTGAACAAGGTGGCCCCGCTGCAGTAGACAGAGATGTTGGGAGTTTCATGATGGCAACCCGTACGGTTCCAGTTCAAACGGCCGATTCACCTGAGGCCAACGGTAGCGCGATGGCGTCCTTCATGGCCGCGGGGATCGGCGCATTCGCGATGGGGGTGTTCGTCCTCCTCAACGAGGCGAGCGTCCTTGTGGCCCCAACCTTGTACGGCCCTGCCGGTGGCGTCACGGGTCGTACAACATTGGCCACGATCGTATGGCTGGTCGCGTGGGGAGTGTTGCACAGCCGCTGGAAGTCACACGAGATCGCACCGCGCCCGATCTATACGGCGACCTTGATACTGATAGGGTTGGGCGTTCTCGGGACGTTTCCGCCGGTCTGGGGACTGCTGTAATCGCCGCAGCGCCGCGCAGGCCGGCTGGAACTGGCGGCCACGCGCGGCCTCCGACGCGCGACTGCAAGAAACATTGAGACGACCTCTCTGGCGTCTGCCTCGCTTTCGATTCCCCTCCGCCTGGACACTGAGGCGGATGACGCGCGATCGCGGCTTCGAACATCCGAAGGAGCCCGCCGCGGTGTCCGGCCAGGAGCAACGCGTCGGCCCTGAAGCCCCGGCCGTGGCGTTCGAGGATGTATCGCTGGCCTTCGATGACCATGTCGTTCTGCGCGGGGTGACCTTCAGGGTGCGCGTCGGGCGCCTGACAATCGTGATGGGCGCGAGCGGGGCAGGGAAGTCCGTCATCCTGAAGCTGATTCTCGGGTTGCTGAAACCTGATTCCGGCGTCATCCGCATCAACGGCGAGCGCATCGACGACATGACGGAAGTCGAGATGATGAGGGTGCGGGATGACATCGGCATGCTGTTCCAGGAAAGCGCCCTCTTCGACTCGCTGACCGTAGCAGACAACGTCGGGTACAAGCTCTACGAGGAAACCGACATGCCTGCGGACCAGGTACGCGCCCGCATCGAGGAGGTGCTTGGGTTCATCGGCCTCGAAGAGTACATCGATCGCATGCCCTCGGAACTATCGGGCGGACAGCGGCGGCGGGTCGCGATCGCCCGCGCCATGGCCGCGCGGCCACGCCTCCTCTTATTGGACGATCCGATCACGGGCCTCGACCCGATTACGGCCAAGACGGTTGACGCTGAAATCCTCAAGCTGAGAGATCTCGAGCACATCACCCCGATCCTGGTGACCCATCAGCTCCCGGATGCCTTCTACGTCGCGACCCATGAGGTGCAGCGACAGAACGGCCGCCTCGCCATCGTCCCGGCAGGTGGGCGCAAGAGCGAAGACACCGAGTTCATCATGCTCAGGGACGGACAGATCTACTTCGTCGGACAGGCCGAGGAACTGCTCGCATCGACGGACCCGTACCTGAAGGCGTATCTGTCCGGGTGGTTTCCGCCGCTCGTCCCATGAGGGACCCGCATCGGCTGTTCGCTGCACGTCTCATCGATCGCACCGGCAAAGGTATCCGCAGTGCGCCCCGCGACGGGCTGGTGGCCGACTCACCCCAGCCGTCGACGAAGGGGACCGCCGTTCAGGCCAGCGCTTTTTCGTACAGCGCGAGCAGGCGACTCCACGCCTTCTCGGCCTGCGGCTGGTTGTAGACCCCCGAGTCCGGAGGACACCAGCCGTGCGCGGCGCCGGCGTACACTTCGATTTCCGCCGGCAGCTTCACCTTAGCGAACGTGTCTTTCAGCACGTTCTTCTCGTTGGGCGCCCGCATATCGTCGTTCTCGGCGATGGCGATGAGGAACTGCGCCTTGGTCTTCGAGGCCTGAAGATGCGGACTGTTTGGCATGTCGGTCACGAGCCCGCCGCCGTGGAATGACGCGACCGCGCCGACGCGATCGGGCACCGCGGCCGCCGTGCGCAACGCAATCGGGCCGCCCATGCAATAGCCCTGCGTGCCGACTTTCCGGTTTGTGGCCACTGACGACTGCCGGTCGAGCCATCCGATGAACGCCCTCGCATCGGTCATCTGCGTCGTCTCGTTCAGCGCCTGCGCGAGCGGCAGCAGTTGCGGGATGGGCGTGGCGGCGCCGGCGTCAGCGGTCGGCGCTTTCTTGACGCGATAGAACGGGTTCACGACGAGCACCGAATAGCCCGTTTCGGCGAGCCGCTTGCCCATCTGCCGGAAGGATGGCCGCAGCCCGAAGATGTCCGGCCATATCAGGACGCCTGGCGCCGTGCCGCTCGATGGGTGGACGAAGTAGCAGTCTGCGGTCCCGTCGGGCGTCATGACGTTGACGTCCGCTTCGGTCACGGCGACGGCGTTCGCGACCTGCGGCAGCATCATGGCCATGCCGGCGCCCAGGAGGACGCCGAACTGCCGGCGTGTCACCAATCCGCGCGCATCGTATTCCTGCCGATCTTTTTCGAAATGGTCCTGATCGCACATATTTGCTCCTCGCAGCGTTTCATCGCGGGCCGCGTACGGTGACACTCTATACCCGATTCGCTCTTCCGGGGATGCCTGTCGGATCCCGGCCATCCCATCGTGGCAGGCGAGCATCGGGCGAATCGCGCCGCTCGCAGGCGGTTCAGCCGCGAATGCTACACAGAAATCGAATCAGCCTCGAGATTAGGAATACGGAGTTATCTCGCTGGCAATCGTCAGCGTGCTCCGCCGATCCCCACTGTCGTAGCAGACTGATTTGCCTGCGTGGCTCTGGTCACGCCAGCGCGCGCAGGCCGAAGAAATCTGCCGCTTCCACGACGGCGGGATCCTCGAGGCTCAGCGCTCGCACGGACCGCACGCGCGCGCGCGAGGCCGCGCGGTCGAACAGGGTCACGTTGATCCAGAGGGCTTCGTACGTGGACCACCAGCGCAAGCCACCCACGTTGCGGTGCCGATCGTGCCAGGCCAGGGCCTGCGGCTGCGTGATGCCCCGGTCGCGCGTCGCGACACGCGACGGACGCAGGCGCTCGCGCCGCAACACCGCGGGATCGTCCAGATCCACGAGCTCGACATCGTCGTCCAGATCGAGATCGGCAAGCGCCAGCGGCAGCCCGCGCCGGCGAAGCAGCGACGGCAGGAGCCGCTGGCCTCGGAACCGGGCCAGCTGTTCGACAAGCGTCGAGAGCGGAGAGACGGAGAGATAGAAGCAGCCGTAACGATCGGGGTTGTCGTGGCGCCCCTCTCCCTGGTAGACGCGGGGAACCCAGAGCGGGCCGTCGGGTCCGGCGTCGCCGGCACGCTCGTCCCAGGCAAAGCAGCGATAGAGGATCACACCCGGACGCCGGCGTCATGCAAAGACATCGGACCGCTCGGCTCGAATCGCCCGCATCAGCTCCTCGGTCCGCCCGAGGCGGATCAGATCCACGGGGCGGCGATCGCCAAGCAGCGGGTTCACGCCGAAGAGCCAGGCGAGCGCGGCGTCCCGATCGTAGATCCGGAGGACGTTCGACCAGACGAGCTCGAGGAGGTCGACTTTCTCGGCGTTGAGCGGGTCGATGCCGGCGCCGCGCAGCCAGCGCGTCACCTGCGAGCGGCTCACGCCGAGCAGGTCGGCGAGCCGCGCCGACGACCGGAAATCGACGCTGAGCGTCCGGACTTTCTGAGCCACCGCGACGGGCATGGGTTCGACTATAACGCAACAGAATCTGTTGCGCAACATTTCATGTTGCGGCTGGCACGATCAGGACACGTGGATGCCGGGCCACGGCTTCACGAAGTCGAACTGAACCAAACGTCGAATCCGTTGAAAGTCCCGTTCGTTATCCGTTACGAGCACACAGCCGGCTTCTCGGCACGAGAGCGCGAGCAGGACATCATTGGCGAACGCTTTCGAGACGCGGACTGTTTCCAATCCTTCCTGTCTCGCCATTTCTGCGATCAAATCGCCGGATCGATGCCAGGCCTCGGCTGATGGCGTGATTGTACGATTCGCTCGCTGAAAGACCTTGAGGACGTTGCGTTCCAATGCCTTCCTGTCTCGGGGACGCCGCACACCGGCCCGCAGCTCCTGGGCAACGATCACGCTGAGATGCTCAAACGGCGAGAACGCACGATGGAACTGCTGGAGCTCCTCATTGACAACCGGATCTCGACAAGCATTGATGAAGAGTTGAGTATCGAGAACGTACTTGCGCGGGGCTCGAGTCACCGTTCAGCGTCTGGCGACGCGATGTCGATCCCAAGCATCGCCTGCGTTCCGTCGATGAGCTCGCGCTGAAACACAGCGAGATCGAGCGCCCGCTCAATCGTTTCCGTCGCGGTCGCGGCGCCGAGCGCGCGCTTGGCGGCACGCAACTTGGACAGCCGTAACCGATAGGTGCGGGACACTCGCTCTTCCCGACGGGGCGCGCGCTTTCGACGGGAGGCATTGGGCATATCCAAGTGTATTGACAGCAAATTAATTGTGTCAATACACGACTTTCGGGCTCGGGCCAACGGGCGCATCACGCGCCTCGCTTGGAATTGCCCTGAGAACCGGAACGGTTGAGACTGGCTCCTTCAGGCTCGATTCGAACCATCTGCTGGCCGTTGGTGTCATCGCGCGGCCATCACCAGCTGCCATCGTTCGTCGGCAAGGAATGAAGAAAGTCGCGTGAGGAGGTAGAGTCGTCAACCGTTCAGCAGGCTGCGTGCGCCATCCCGGTTTCCACAATATTCGGGACGCGTCCATCACGAAGTCTGAGCGCGGATATCAACGCCGGTTACAGAAGCCCACGTCAACTTTCGGAAAAGTCGATCAAAGGAGGTAGTCCCGATTAATGCTTGCGAGTCGAGTGCCCTGGGCGAAAGTGGCACGCAGGACAGGTCTCTGTTGTCATGAGTTCCATCGCCCATGAATAGAAAGCTTGAGTACGCATCGCTCGCCACACGAGATAGGTCCTGCACTGTGGACATCGTATTGTGAGACAGACCATCACCAGAGCGAATACCCACAAAGCTAGACTAGCAAGCCCGCCCCAGACATAGACGTTCACAGAGTGGGCAACGTCCGATAGGGAGTAGTACAGCCACATACCCAAACCCGCCAGCGCGAACCAGAACCAGACCTTGTGAAGCTGGCCAGTGCTGCTAAGAAATGTCTTAGACATCGAACAAATCATGAGCAAGCCGGTGTCATGAAGGTCATGGATGTTTCCATAAGTGCGCCTGCGCGAACACCGATATTTAGGCCCGCCACCCAGACGAACGTTCCACCCGCCCCGTCAGGTTCCCGTGCTCGTCGTAGTCGTACGTCTCCGCGTGCGTGAGCGGGTCGGTCCTGCTCGCCACCCGGTCCTGGGTGTCGTACGCATAGCTCGTCACGTGGTTCAACGCGTCGGTGAGCGACAGGAGATTGCCGTTCGGGTCGTAGGTCAGGGTGGTCTGCGCCCCAAGTGGATCGATCAGGCGTGTCACCTGATTCACATCGTTGTATTCGTACTGCGTCGTGCGTCCCACGGCGGTCGTGGTGGCGACGACGCGCCCTCCCCCGTCGGTGACCTGGCCGGCGGTCTGGCCCAACGGGTCCGTCACGGTTGCCAGATCGCCGTTGACGTAGCCGAGCGAGGTGGTGTGTGCCCCAGCGCGTTCGTCACCGACAGCGGCAGCCCCAGCCCGTCATACGTCGCCGTTGTTTGCCGGTTGAGCGGTGCCGTAACGCTGGTCAGATTGCCCTCCGCGTCGTACCCGAACGTCGTCGTGTGATTGAGCGCATCAGTGATCGACGCCACCTGATTGAACGTCGATTCGTAGGTCAGCGAGGTCGTCACCGCTTCGCTCGTATCCGCCAGCCGGGTCACGCTGGTCGGGTTGCCCATCGAATCGTAGGTGTAGGCCGTCTTTCGACTGAGGGGATCCGTCAGCGACAGCAACAGATTCGTATTGGCCTGCCTGGTCAGGTTCGTCGTGCGGGCCAGCGCCGTGCCCAAGGCCTCGGTCTGCGACGTGCTGTAGCCCGCGGCATTGAAGGTCACGCGGCGGACGTGCCCGCGAGGGTCGGTGACCTCGGCCTCCGTGACCTTCCCCGCCCCGTCGAGCGTGTACGCGAACTCGTACGTCGTGTCGTCAGCCTGCGTCTGCCGGCTGACCCGGCCGTTCGCGTCGTATTCGTTCGTCAGGTAAACGATGCCGCGGGCATCCTTCAGCGTGAGCATGCGGTGGTTCGTATCGTAGGTGTATTCGGTGACGCCGCCCACGGCATCGGTGACCTTCCACAGCCGGCCGCTCGCATCGTACTGGTAGAGGACTTCTCGACCGAGATTGTCGGCCACGCGCGTGACCCGAAAGCTGCTGTCGTACGTGAACTCCAGCCAGCGACCGTGCGGGGCGATCACGCGGGTGATGTCCCGGTGATTGTTGCGCATCACCGTCAGCACATTCCCGCGGCGATCCTGGATTTTGAGGAGGGCCGCTTGCTGAGGCCGGTTCGCTGCGTACGCCTCGGGGAACACGTACAACGTCCCGTCCCGGGTCGTGAGATTCCAGCCCCGGCCGTTCCACCGGACCTGGGATTTGAACCACGCCGAGGGGCTCGAGGTGTGCTCGTACACCGCGTCCCAGTAGTTCGTGCCCACCGAGGTCCGGGTGTAGTGCACCCGCGCGCCGTCCGGCAGAATCAGGTCCACGTAGGTGTATGGAAAGGTATCGCCCACGAGAAACATGTCATACAGGTGGCTCGCGCCGATCCCGAACGCGCGCGAGCGCGTGTCGTTCGGGCGATACCAGCGCTGGAGCGTGAGCGGCAACGTATCCGGGAGCTCCAGGTCCGTCTTGTTGAGGATGAAGAGCCCGGTGCCGAGATCCACCGGGTCGCCACCCCACCCGAAGAAGTTCGCCAGCAGCCGCGCGAGCAGGGCCGCCAGGGAGGACGGCGATACCATGGCGCCCGTGAATTCGTGAATCGACACACCCGGATCGGGCGCGATCTGTCTTCCATCGGGCGTGACGCTCCCGCTGCCGTACACGTACCAGCCACGCCCGTCCTCGGGGTCGTAGTGCCAGAACTCCATCGGGCTGCCCGGCGAGCGCCGGAGTTCATTCGGATAAATGATTCGGGCGCCCTGCCCGTACCCTTCGTCTGGCCATACACGGAGACATACGCGCCGCCGGGTTGGATCGTGAAGTAGATCGGCACGTCCACGTGTTCGGGCAGCGGAAAGGGCGGCCGGTCGAGCGGAATCGGCGTCAGGCTCACGCTCGTCACCGCCCGGCCATCGTGATCGCGAATCACCGCACCTGGCGGCAGGCGCAGCTCCAGACCCGGCATCGTCGGCGTAGTGATGACGGTCTCGGTCGTCGTCGGCGAGGCAATCGTGACGGCGTGCGCCGTGTCGATCACGGGCATCCAGATCGCATACGGCAGGACGATCGTGCGGCCGGCCGTGACATGGACGCCCGTCTCGAAGGTTCCGTAGGTACGGTTGGGCCGGCTCGCGGGCCGGCCGTCGATCCACAGCTCACGCCAGCCGGACGGCCCGTCCAGTGGTGCGATCACAAACCGGCCCGCACGGTCGGTGTAGGAGGTGCGGCCGTCCATCTCGACTAGCGCTCCGGCTAGTGGCTGGCCGTTGAGCCGCAGCATCTGTCCCGACACGGCTGTGACGCCGGCGCTGGCCCGAAGCGGGGGCATGTCGCGCCAGGGCGAGTCCGTGCGGCCCGTGCGCCACTCCTCCATGGCGCTGGGATTCCAGACTTCGCCTTCGGGATCCGGTGGCGATGACGCGTCGCGCCAGTCGCCCTCCGACGTCGAAGGTGCCGTCCGAAACGTCAGGCCTACTGACCCGAGCGTCAACCCGCCCACCGCCTCGCGAAGCCCGGCCATGCTCACGACGTAGGGCGTATCTGGCTGCAGTGGCTCGCGGGGCGTGACGAAGAGCAGCCGCCCGGCCTCCGCGATGACGCGCGTCACGGGGACATCAGCCGCGGGGCCAACGAGCGTCACCGAGTCCAGGAGAGAATTGGTTGCGATCGGACGGGAGAACCGAATGGTCACCGCCTGACGGATCCCAACCGCGGCGGCGCCATCGGGGCGGGGTCGAGGCTGCCACATAGAACGTCGGGTCGTCGGCCGGCGGCATAAAGACCTCCACGACATTTCCCGTGGTCGGATCGACCAACACTCCCGCGTTGACCTCGGCCCGCTCGGCGTTCAGTCCACCCCACAGCGCCACGCGCCCATCGCCCATCAGCGACGCGGTGTGGTACGCGCGCACCGCGTCGAGCCCGGCCACGGTCGTCACGGCGAGTGTCATCAGATCGAGACGCTGGACCTCGTCACTGACGCCGTCGCCGCGCACACCTCCCGCCAGGAGGACCTCGTGGTCGTTCAGCAGCGTGGCGGAATGGCCGGCCGCTCCGTTCCACCCTGGGACCGTCACCGTCGCAAACGTCCCCGTCGCCGGATTGAACCGATCGGCCCGTCGGACCAGTCGCCCGCTCGCATCTTGCCCGCCCAGCACGAGCACTTGCCCGTCCGGCAGCAATGTCGCCGTGTGCCAGACTCGCGACTCGGCGAGTCCGGGTACGAGCGTCGTGGTGCCTCGCGCAGAATCGACGAGGGCAGCCCCTGGGCCAATCACGAGCCAGCGGCCATCTGGCAGCAACGTGCGAGTTTGCCCCGCGCCCGACGCGGGCAACGACTGTTGGCCGACGGCGCCCCGTTGGTGAAACACCATCACCAGCGGCGCGACGACGGCTAGAGCCGCTACCCAGATGCGAATTCGCGATGACCGAGCATTCATTGGGACTCCTCGTCTTGGTCTCCAGGCTGCCTGCTGCGGATCAGGGCGTGACGACAAATGGCTCGGCACTGACTGCCGAGCCGGACGGGGTCGTGATGGAAATCGTTCCGGATGTCGCTGTTGCCGGTACCGTGACGACCAGTTGGTTCGTCGACGCGCTGATCACCGAGGCCGTGACGCCGTTGAACTGGACCGTGTTTTGAGCAGGCGTCGCGCTGAACCCGGTGCCCTCGATCGTCACCGTGGCGCCGATCGGTCCCTGGTTGGGACTGAACTCGAGAATCGAGACCTGGCCGGCCGAAAACCGGGCGATGGAGGTGAGGTTCCCGACGAGGTCATACCTGTAATTGGCCGCCTCGCCCGCCGGGTCGATCACACCAACCAGACGACCGGCTTCGTCATAGGAGTACCGAACGGAAGTCGCCGGCGACTGCAGCAGGGTAAAAGTCACGCCGTTGCTCGATAGCCCGGCCCTGGTCACAACGACCGGCCCGGTCGTCGCGCCAGCAGGTACGGTTACCCCGATCCGGGTGTTGCTCCAGCTGGTCGCCGTCGCCCCCGTCCCATTGAACGTGACCGTCGTCGTCCCTTGGGTGGCGCCGAAACTCGTCCCGTCAATCGTGATCGCCTGCGCCGGCGTGCCGCTTGTGGGGCTCAGCGCGGTGATGACGGGGGCCGCGTCGAGGACCGTGAACATGACACCTTCGCTCGAGACGCCGTGTGCCGAGACCGACACCACGACGACGCCTGTCGTGGCGCCCGTTGGCACGGTCACGCTGATGCTCGTGTCGCTCCAACTCGTCACGGCGGCAGTCGTGCCGTTGAACGTGACCGCGCTCGTGCCCTGGGTCGAGCCGAAGTTGAACCCTTGGATGGTCACGGTTTGTCCGACGATACCGACCGACGGGTTCAGCATGGTGACGATGGGTGGCTCGATGACTTCATCGCCGTCCACGAGGAGAGACACCCACGATCGCGCGGTGATTGAAGAGGGGACGCCGGCGGCGACCGCTTTGATGGACAGGCGGTCGCCTGGGGACACCAGAAACGACCCGGTGACGCTGCCCTCGACGTTGGTCCCGCTGATCGTCACTGAGAACGGGGTGTCTGTCTGATTTCTGCGGAGCGTCAACGTCCAGCTCTTGCCCGCGCCCGGGGCCGACGCCACCCTCGCGCGCATCGCGGACACGACGAACCGGGAGGCGCCGACGATCGCTTCCCGACTGCTCTCGGTGGCACTCCCGGTCTGGTCACCTCCGACCGGCCAGTGATACGTCGGTGTACCCGAGGTGTTCATCGCCGTCGTCCAGGCGTTGCCAATCGTCCACTGTGACGTTGTGGTTGCCGTGAACGCCAGCGCGCCGACAATCCAGGTGCCACCCGGGGTGTTCGTCGGCGTGTGGCGGACCTGGAGCTGATCGTTGACCGCCAGCGACAACGAAAACGACCCACTGCCCGACGAGGCCGAATCGGCAATCGTGATTCGCGTATCCGGCGTCCCTCCGGTGCCGTCCTGTGCGACGCCGTTCTTCACGAACGTGAACGTCCGGCTCTTGCCCGTGCCCGGCGTGCCGTTGATCGCTATGCGCCACGTCGTGACCGTGCCGGCGACCGCCACGATCGAGAACTGCTCGCCGCTCACCGCGCCGAAATTCGTCCCATACAGCGCGCTGTCGTAGTTGAGCGCCGTGCTGCTGGCGTTGTTGGCGCCGAATCCGTAGATGGAGACGCCGTCCGCATCCGCATCGAACTCGATCGAGCTTTGCCATTCGCTTTCGGCCGCGGTGCCGCTCTTCGTCGAGGTGATGCGGATGGTGTCGCCCGCGTCGAAGTACACACCGTCCGCGTCGAACCCCTCGGTGTTCGTGTCGCTGATCGTGATGGCCAGGTCGGTGTCCGTCCCGTTCTTCTGGATCTTCCAGGTCCAGCTCTTCCCGGATCCCGGCGCCGTCAACTGCCGGAACGTCCAGTTCCGGATGACGCCTGCCGCCGGCATGGGGACCGCGACTTCCTGGCTGAGCGTGTTCGAGCGACCGGTCAGGAGAGAGTGTCGCCCGTTGTTGCTACCGAGGGTCGACCCCACGGTCAGAATGGTCTGTACCGCGTCGGCGCTCTCCGCGCGACCGGGAAGACTCGCGATCAGCAAGAACACCACGCAGGATGGAATGGTGGGGCGGCTCATGACTCTTCCCGGTGAAAATAGTTATGGAATCAGGAGTGGAGCGTGTCGCGCCCGATGATCGGTTCACTCGTCCGGCAAGACAAGCGCGATTGCTTGCGAATTCTTGCGATCTCTTTTGCGAATTCTTGCGGTGTTGACGGATCGTTACGCGCGAGACGTGCAGTGCCGCGATCGCAGGGCTGAACGAAACGCGATTGGAGTCATGCCGCAGTGCTGCCGGAAGGCGTGCGTGAGCTGACCTTGCTCGCGGAACCCAACCGCCGCGGCAATTTCTTTCAGACTGGAACGGGGTTCTCCGGTGAGCAGCCTCTGCGCCGCCTCGACGCGACAGCGTCGCAGATGTGCCACAAATCCGTGACCGGTCTTGCGTTTGAGCATGCGCGCCAGGTGCCACGGAGAAAGCCCGACATGGTCGGCGACCCGCGTTAGCGCGATCTGCGCGTCAGCGAAGGATGATTCGAGATACTGGAGCGCACGCTCGACCTTCGAACAATCCGACGCTTGCGTCGAAGACATCTCCCAATCATTCAGGATGAGGTAGCGATCGGTAACCTGCCCGTATGCGGCTCGCCAATCGGGCTCCGGGGAAGAGATCGTCGTAAACACTCGGACCACGCTGCGCAGGAGTTGGTGGTCCTTCGAGACCCTGGGTAACGATACCAACGACGAAAGCACCCCCGACAGGACGGCACGAGCGAGTATCTGTTCGGTCGGCGTTTCCAGTCTCGGTATCCGACTGAGCAGCGCCTCCAATTCCCCTTTGACTTTCAACGGATGGAGCGCACTCATCTGACCCGCGACCACCTGCCAGTGATCGATGAACGAACCGAGGGGAGTCGGCATGAGAGTCGGCACCGCAGTCTCTTTCTTAAGGCTTCCTGGCGTGTGAAATATGAACAGATCCTGGACGCGCGTTGCAATGAAACAGGAAGAAAACTTTCTGCCGTAGGTCAGTCGACCGATGTGGTCACCATGACTGGATGTGATCCGAAGCCACTGCTATTTCGAAAGGCGGTTGTATTGACGCACCGCGTCGCGAAGCCCTGCGCAGGTCAGGCCGATACCCGTCGCTTGACCGCGCGAGAAGGTTGTGGGAACCACGCCAGGTCACGGACCTGGCGTCGCGCGGCCCGCGGCAACCCTCGCAGCGCGGTCCGGCCACCGAAGCCGGGCTTCGCCGACGCAGTGCGTCAATACAAGTGCATTCAGGGATTAGAGAGATTCACGCAAGCGCGGCCAGATGCCGTCCGGACTCCTGCTCGATCTTGCTGTGCAGGCTGTTGCCGTGCGCATCCATCGTCACAATCGCCGGGAAGTCCTTGACGGTGAGGTGCCACATGGCTTCGGGCGTGCCGAATTCGAGCAGCGACACGCCGTCCACGCTGCTGATCGTTCGCGCGTAGAACTGCGCCGCGCCGCCGATCGCGTTCAGATAGACGGCGCCATGTTCCTTCAACGCGGCCAGGGTCTTCGCGCCCATCCCGCCCTTGCCGATGACCGCGCGGACGCCGTAGCGCTTGATGATCTCTCCCTGATACGGTTCTTCGCGAATGCTGGTCGTCGGTCCGGCCGCCGTCACGCGCCAGACGTCTCCGTCCTTCACCACCACGGGCCCGCAGTGGTACAGGATCGACCCGTTCAGGTCGACCGGCGGATCGTGTTTCATGAGATGCGAGTGGACCGCGTCGCGGCCGGTGAACATCCGTCCGGAGATCAGCACGACGTCGCCGACTTTGAGCGATCGGACAGCGTCGGCGCTCAGAGGCGTGGTCAACCTGACCTCGCGCCCGGTCGGCGTGAAGCCGGCCTGATCCAGCATGCGAACGATCGGATTCGCTGGATCACGATACAGCCATCGCACGATGGCCCCGCTCGCCGGATCGAGGACCACACCGAGGCGGCGAAACGCCCAGCAGTCGTACGCCACCGACACGAAGAAGCTGGCAGGCAGTCGGTTGAGCGCGCCGATCTTGCACCCGATCAGCGTCGCCTTGCCGCCGAAGCCCATCGCGCCGATCTCGAGGGCATTGACCGTTGACATGATCGACGCTTCCAGCTCGGCGAGCCGCGCGTCCGGATTCACATCGTCCAGCGTGCGGAAGAGCTGCTCCTTGGCGTGCGCGTAGCCGGACGTCCGGTCGCCGCCCACGCAGACTCCGACGGCGCCTGGACTGCACCCCTTGCCCTGCGCCTGCCAGACGGCGTGAAGGACGCACTTTCTCACGCCTTCCAGCGTCCTGTCGGCGCGACCGAGATGCGCGAGTTCGACCGGCAGCGCGTACTGAGCGTTGGTGTTCTCGCAGCCACCGCCTTTGAGAATCAGCTTGATCTCGATCTCGTCGCGCTCCCACTGATCGAAATGGATGATCGGCGTTCCCGGTCCCAGGTTGTCGCCCGAATTCTCTCCGGTGATCGAATCCACCGAGTTCGGCCGGAGCTTGCCCCGTCGCGTGGCTTCAGCCACGGCCTGACGAATCTGCGCCCGCATCCAGATCTGATCGGCCCCGACGGGCACCCGCACTTCGAAGGTGGGCATGCCGGTGTCCTGGCAGATGGTGCCCTCGCCGTCGGCAGCCTGATCGATGTTCTGCGCGATGATCGTGAGCGCCTGGGAGGCGCGCGTGGCGACCGGCTCCGTCGAAAGCGACGTCTTCATCGCCGCCCGCACGTCGGGCGGCAGATCGGTCGAGGTGCGAATCACGAGCTGAAGGACGCTGTCGAAGAAATGTGGCAACACAGGGGTCAGTATAATCACGGACTGGGGGGTAGGGACTAGGGGCTAGAGGCTAGGGTTAGAGGTCACGGACCTGGCGGCGCCCGGCCCGGAGCAACCCTCGCAGCGCGGGTCCGGCCACCGAAGCCGGGGTTCGCGACGCAGTGCGTCAATGCCACTGCATCGGGACTCGGGGCCCGGGATCAAGGGAGTGATGAAGTTCCGCACCGAACGTGATCCACTCGGCGAGCTTCAGGTGCCTTCCGATGCCTATTACGGCGCGCAGACGATGCGCGCCGTCCAGAATTTCCCGATCAGCGGCCTGCGGGCGCACGCCGACCTCATTGCGGCGACCGTCCTCATCAAGAAGGCCGCGGCCGAGGCGAACGCCTCGCTCGGGCGCCTCGATCGCGATCTGGCGCGCGCGATTGTCGCAGCCGCAGACGGGATTCTCGCAGGCCGGCTTCACGATCAGTTCGTCGTAGACGTCTATCAGGCTGGCGCCGGCACCTCGCACAACATGAACGCGAACGAGGTGATCGCCAATCGCGCGTCCGAGATCCTGGGTGAGCCTCGCGGAACCTATCGAAGGGTGCATCCGAACGACCACGTCAACATGGGCCAGTCGACGAACGACGTGTTTCCCACGGCTGTCCGACTCGCCCTCTTGATGGGGACCGAACCGCTGGTGGGCGCCGCGACCGCGCTCTCGGGCAGCCTCTCCCGCAAGGCGGAAGCGTTCACGTCGATTCTGAAGACCGGCCGCACGCACCTGCAGGATGCGGTTCCCATGACGCTCGGGCAGGAGTTCGGTGGATACGCCGCCTGCATCGAACGTGGCGGCCAGGACGTCGCCGTCGCCGCCGGACAACTGCTGGAGCTGAACATGGGCGCGACGGCAGTCGGAACCGGCCTGAACGCCGGCGAGGAGTTCAGGCGTCTGGTCGTCGACAACATTGCCCGCGATTCCCGGCTCCCTGTCAGGCCGGCGGTGAATCTGTTTCGCGTGACGCAGAGCATGGGCGACGTCGTGGCTTACTCGGGCGCGTTGCGCAGACTCGCGGTCGAGTTGGGAAAAGTGGCCAGCGACCTTCGGCTCCTCAGCATGGGGCCGCGAGCGGGCCTGGCTGAAATCACGCTCCCCGCCGTTCAACCGGGATCGTCGATCATGCCGGGCAAGGTCAATCCGTCAGTGCCCGAAATGGTCAATCAGGTCTGCTTCCAGGTGATCGGCTGCGACACGACGGTGGTGATGGCGGCGGAAGCGGGCCAGCTGGAACTGAACGTCATGATGCCGGTCATCGCCTGGAACAGCCTGCACTCCTCGACCATCCTGAGGGAGGCGATGCGCGCGCTCAGCGCCCGCACAGTCGATGGACTCACGGCCAACGAGGGGCGGGCGCGTGAGCTGCTCGATCGAAGTACCGCGACCGCCACAGCCCTCAGTCCTCACATCGGGTACGCCGCAACAGCCGAGATTGCCAAGGAATCTGTTGCCACGAACCGTTCCATCAAGGAGCTCGTCCTCGCCCGAGGACTGCTTGATGCCAGGCAGCTCAACGAGATCCTGTCGGCGGGCGCCATGACCCGTGGAGGCATCACCGGGACCAGCGCCCGCAGCGACAAGAAGAAGAGACCGGCGCCTGAAAGAGCCCCTGCGAGCCGGACGGCCCCAAAAAGAAGGGCGCACAAGTCTCGAAAGCCGTCCCGATGAATGCGCCCCTTGCGCTGGTCCTCGCCTCCGCCCTCCTTCCGCTCGCGCCGCTCGACCGGGTCGACCGGGGCGCCTCCACTGCCACTGGGCTCGGCCTCGCCACCCAATCGCTTCCCTCTGCCTGCGCGCCGTCTCCTGCTTCTCCCCGCGCGCCGGCACTGTTTGCCCCGCAAGATCTCGGGCTGCTCGAGCCGCCCGATCGCGATCAGTGGCAGCGGCCGGATCAGATCATGGACCTGCTCCAGATCGCCGAGGGCTCGGTGGTCGCCGATCTCGGGGCGGGCGGCGGCTGGTTCACCGCGAAGCTCTCCTCGCGCGTCGGACCCAACGGCCTCGTGTACGCGGAAGACATTCAACCGGCAATGATCGAAGTCATCGAACGCCGGAAGGCTCGCGAAAGCCTGAGGAACGTCCGCACCGTGCTCGGCACTCCGAACGACCCCCGGCTGCCGCCCGGAATCGACGCCGCGCTGATCGTGGACGCCTATTGCGAGATGGAGATTTCCCCCGGCGATCCTGTGATGATTCTGAGGCGGGTCGCGGAATCGCTCAAACCCGACGGCCGGGTGGGCATCGTCGGCTTCAACCCGGGTGCGGGCGGACCGGGCCCCGCGCCCGATCAGCGCGTCAATACCGACGCCGTCATCGAAGCCGCCGCCGCCGCAGGGCTGCGTCTGATTGCGCGCGAGCCGCAGGTCAATCCGTTTCAGTTTCTGCTCGTGTTTGGCAAGGTGGTGGCCGCACCGCGCGCCGCCAAGTAGGATGCGTCGAGCCCTCACGATCGCCGGCAGCGATTCGGGCGGGGGCGCAGGGATTCAGGCCGATCTGAAGACCTTCGCTGCGTTCGGCCTGTACGGCGCCAGCGCGATCACTGCGATCACGGCCCAGAACACCCTCGGCATCACCACGATGCACGCGCTGCCGGCCGATCTGGTTATCGCTCAGATCGAGGCCGTCTCCAGCGATATCCGCCTCGATGCGACGAAGATCGGCATGCTCGCCACGGCGGCGATCGTCGAAGCGGTCGCCGCGTCGATTCAGGAGCTCGACCTGCCTTCGGTCGTCCTCGATCCGGTCCTGGTTTCGTCGAGCGGAGAGCGTCTGCTGGAGGAGGACGGCGTGCAAACACTCCTTCTGGAGCTGTTGCCACGGGTGAGGGTCGTCACCCCCAACGTCGCGGAAGCCGAGGCTCTGAGCGGCCGGCGAATCGCGTCGGATGACGACATGCGAGGCGCCGCCGAACGGCTTCATTCGATGGGTGCGGGCGCCGTCATCATCACCGGTGGTCACGCCCGCTCACATGACGATGTCGTCGTTGATCTGCTTTTCGACGGAACGTCGTTCGTGGAGCTCAAGACAGCGCGCGTCGCGACGGCACGTGGCACCCATGGCACCGGCTGCACCTACGCGTCGGCGCTGGCAGCTGGTCTGGCGCTCGGAGAGACTCTTACCGCCGCCGCCTTACGCGCCCAGCAATACGTCGCCGGAGCGATCGCGCACGGCGTGGCCGTTGGCGAAGGCACGACTCTTCTCGATCATTTTTGGCAGGGTATCGGAGAGCACCGCCGCGCCTGATTGCCCTGTTCCCCTGCGCCCCTGCGCCCCCTTCAGCCGGACGGTATACTGGGGTATGGCACCTTTCGCCATCGGTCCGGCGCCCCTCGAGCTGAATCTGGTCGTGGAAGCGCTCGGTCGGCAGGACGCTGACGGGGCGGTGGTGACTTTCCTGGGACTGGTGCGGAACCACAACAAGGGGCGACGCGTCCGGTATCTCGAGTACGAGGCGTTCGAGCCTCTCGCTCTCAAGACGTTCGCCCGGATTATCGACGAGGCGAGTGAACGGTGGCCTGGAGCGAGGCTCGCGCTTCATCACCGTGTCGGTCGGTTGCAGATTGGCGAAGCCAGCGTGGCCATTGCCGCAGCATCCGCCCACCGCTCGGAGGCCTACGCCGCCTGCCGATATGCCATCGAGCGCGTGAAGCAGATTGCTCCCATCTGGAAGCGCGAGTTCTTCGATGGCGGCGACATGTGGATAGAGGGGGCCACGGCCGATCCCGACGACGAGCTGGCGCGCGCGGAAGCGGAGCGGGTAGCATGCGCGTGACGGTTCGGTTGTTCGCTCGTCTGCGCGACATCGCGGGGGCGGACGAACTGACTCGAGACATCGCCTCCGGCGGAACCATCGGGACCGTATGGCGCCAGCTCGCGGTCGAGTATCCCGAGCTCGGACAGTACGAACGGTCGATTTCATCCGCCGTCAACGCGGACTACGCCCGCATGGATCAGGTGTTGCGGGAGGGCGACGAAGTGGCCTTCCTGCCACCAGTCTCCGGCGGATAACCCGTACGGCGGCTCAGCGTTCTTATGATCGACAAATTGACATCGATCGAACAGCATTACGACCAGCTGGTGCAGTTGCTGGGCACGGCGGAGGTGCAGAACAGCCCTACCGAGTACCGGAAACACGCCAAGGCTGCCTCGGAAATCGAGGAGCTCGTCGAACGCTTCCGCGAGTACAAGACGGTTGTCCGTGACCTGGCACAGACCGAGGAGCTGGCGCTGTCAGGTGATACGGACATGCACGAGCTCGCACAAGAGGAGCTCAAGTCTCTGACCGCCCGGCGCGACGCGTTGCTCGCCGATCTGAAGATCCTGTTGATCCCCAAAGACCCCAACGACGAGCGGAACGTCGTTCTCGAAATTCGCGCCGGGACGGGCGGCGACGAGGCCGCGCTTTTCGCCGGCGAGCTGTTCCGCATGTACAGCAAGTACGCCGAGCGCCAGGGGTGGCGGCTCGAGATGATGTCCTCAAGCGACACCGGCGTCGGGGGACTCAAGGAAGCCATCGCCACCATCGAGGGACGGGGCGCGTACAGCAAGCTGAAGTACGAGAGCGGCGTCCATCGGGTGCAACGCGTGCCGGCGACCGAGGCCAGCGGACGCATTCACACCTCGACGGCCACTGTCGCCGTCCTTCCCGAAGCCGAAGACGTGGACGTTCAGATCGACGCGAAAGATCTCCGCATCGATACGTTCTGCTCGAGTGGACCGGGCGGACAAAGCGTGAACACGACGTACTCGGCCGTGCGCATCACCCACATCCCAACAGGCGTCGTCGTCTCGCAACAGGACGAGAAGTCACAGGTGAAGAACCGGGCCAAGGCCATGAAAGTGCTGCGGTCGCGTCTTTACGAGATCGAGCTGCGAAAACAGCAGGAAGCCATCGCCAAGGATCGGCGTAGTCAGGTGGGTACGGGAGAACGCTCGGAGAAAATCCGGACGTACAACTTTCCGCAGAATCGAATCACCGACCACCGGGTCAATTTCACGACCCACCGTTTGGTAGAAGTCCTCAACGGCGATCTGGCCGAGCTCATCGAGAACCTGAGTACCCACGATCAATCCGAGAAGCTGAAAGACGCCACCACTGTCTCCTAACTCCATTCATCAGCACGTCGCGGACGCCCGCGGGCGATTCCGTGAGGCCGGACTGTCGCCAAAAGGCGCCGAGCTCGACGCACGTTTGCTCGCGCAGTTCGTGCTGGGGTGGTCGGCCGAGCGATTCGTGACCAGCGCCACGGAGCCTGAGCCGCCGGATTTTGCCCCGAGATACGAGGAGCTGGTGCGGCGCCGCGTCGGTCGCGAGCCGCTCGCGTACATCCTCGGACGCCAGGAATTCTGGGGCCTGTCGTTCGAGGTCTCGCCTGCCGTTTTGATCCCCCGTTCTGAAACCGAACTCATCGTCGAACTCGCGCTCGAGCTGCTTCCCAGCAACGCCAACGCTTCCGACGTCGCCGACCTGTGCACGGGCAGCGGATGTGTCGCGGTCGCGCTCGCCACGGCGATCACCGGAGTCTCACTCATTGCCACGGACATTTCGGAGGCGGCGCTCGAAGTGGCGCGAAGGAACGCCGCAAGGCACGGCGTCGCCGACCGAATCGAGTTCTGCTGCGCGGATCTGCTGGCTGGGCTGCCGGGGCCGTTCGACCTCATCGCCTGCAACCCGCCTTACGTGGCAGACCGAGACAAACGGGGACTCCAGCCTGAAGTCCGCGATTACGAGCCGGGCGTTGCTTTGTTCGGAGGCGCAGACGGTTTCCACATCCTCGAACGGCTCGTCGGTGGCGCCGCGGCGTACCTGCGACCCGGCGGCCACCTTCTGTTCGAGTTCGGCCTCGGCCAGGACGAACGGGTCGAATCGCTGGTTGAGCGGACCGACCGACTCAGACTCGTCGAGCTACGATGCGACCTGCAAGGCATCGCCCGGACGGCCGTTGTCGAGCGCGTATGAATCGTTCCGCCCCTGGAGTGAAGGCATGAGTGACTGCCTCTTCTGCAAGATCATCAACCGTGAGATCCCAGGATCGATTGTCTACGAGGACGATCGCGTGCTCGCCTTCAACGACATCAATCCGCAGGCCCCGACTCACGTGCTGCTGGTTCCCAAGCGGCACATTGCCTCGCTGAACGAGCTGACGCCAGACGACGACGGCGTCGTGGGCGAGCTGGCGAGACGGGCTGGGGTCATTGCGAAGGAACGAGGGATCGCGGACGGCGGATATCGCACCGTGTTCAATACGAACCGGGATGCGGGCCAAACGGTTTTTCACGTGCACATGCACCTGCTGGGCGGACGGCCGATGGGCTGGCCCCCTGGATAGCGAATTCACGCCTCTCCGTAAGGCCCCGCGATGGCCAGCGCGGCCCGGGCGGGATCGATGAGGCGACGGGCGATCAGGTTGACCTGATCGAGCGTGACGGCCCGCAACAGCCCTGGCAATCGGAGGTCGTAGTCGAGCCCCAGCTCGAAGAACTGCGAAGTCTGGAGAAACGTCGCGATGCTCGCGTTTGTTTCGAGCGCGCGCGGCATCGACCCGATCAGGTACGTGCGCGAGTCGTCCAGCTCTTTCTCGCTGACACCCTGGTCGGCCAGGCGGGTCAGCTCCTCATCGATTGACGCGACCGCGCGATCGACATTCGCCCGACTCACGCCGGCCCGGATGACCAGCGGCCCCTCCACCACGTTCGGATCGACCGAGCTCGAGACGTAGTACGCCATTCCCTGCCGTTCCCGAATGCTGTCTCCAAGCCGGCCGCCGAGCGCGTACTGGCCGAGGATGTTGTTCATCAACCGCAGCGGCTCGAAATCAGGGTCGCGCCTCCGGATGGTGGTGAAGCCGTAGGCGATATCGGCCTGCGCCTTGTTCATCATGGGGATGATCACCCGCCGGCGGCTGGTCGCGGCAGCCGGCGAGCTCAGCGCAATGGCTGCAGGGCGTGGAGCGCTCCATCTTCCAAAGACGCCGGCCGCGAGGTCGGATGCGCGGGACATGTCTACGTCCCCCACCACCACCGTGGACAGCTCGCATGGAGCAAATCGCTCAGAGTGCAGACGGAGAAGGCGGTCTCTCGTGAGACTCTCGACTGCCTCCCGGCTGCCTTTCGTCCGCCGTCCGTACGGGTGGCCATCGGGATAGAGCAGCGCCATCAGCGCTTCGGTCGCGCGAACCGCTGGGTTGTCCTCGTCCTGCCGGATCGCGGTGATGACTTCGCCTTTGCGCAGGGCGATCTCGTCGGCTGGCAGTGACGGCTGCATGACCATTTCGCCGAGCAGCGAGAGTACTGCGTCGAAATCCTCGGAAAGACAGGTGCAGGTGAGCGACATGACATGTCTCGTGACGGTGATCGCCACGCTGATCCCGCGGCGGTCGAGCTCGTCGGCGATCTCGCCGGCAGAGCGCCGGAGCGTTCCCCGATCGATGACTCGAGACAGGAGCCAGGTCGCACCGATATTGTCCGGCGGATCGCAGATCGAGCCGGCGCGCATGGCCAGGCTGATGGCAACGGCCGGCGTGGTTCGGGTCTGTTTCCCGATGAACACCGCGCCGTTGTCGAACACCGTACGGGTGGGCGAGAGGCCGGACACAGCTTTCAAGGCCGACGCTTCGACCCTTCGCCCTCGGCAAGCGGCTCGAACCACCCTACTGTCCGGTTCGTATCGGTGAGAACTTTCCGAGCGGCGCGGCCGACGGACTCGGCGGTGACTGCCGCAATGCGGGCAGGCAGCGACATCAAGAGGTCGACGTCCGCAATCGTGTCGAAGTAGCCAAGCTGGTGAGCGATGTTCGTCACGCTGTCGCTCTCGAACACCAGCCGCGCTCTCAGCTGAGCCTGCGAGCGTGCGACCTCGGCTTCTGTGATTCCTTCCACGCACACCTTGTCGAGCTCGTCGAGAAGAACGGACTCCGCGGCTCCAAGGCCGCTCCCCTCGTTCGCGGTGACCGAGATCGTGTACAGGAACGGCTGCTCGGTCGGTAGAAGGGCTCCTGACACCGCCGAGGCCAGGCCGCGGTCGACGAGCGCGCGATAAAGCCGGGCGCTCCGTTGAGGCGGCGGCACCCGGAAACTGGACCAGAGGTTCAGGCCTTTGGCGCCAGTCAACGCCGCGTCCAGCACGAGCAGCGGGAAGAAATCGGGATCGACGACGGAGGGGGCGTGATAGCCGACTTTCAGGTAGCCGGTCGTGCCGGGGCGACGAATCGTCAGCCGCCGTTCGCCGGTCTGCGCCGGCTCGACGGTCCGGAGCCGTGAGTCCAGCTGTCGGGCGGGAATCGTCCCAAAGTGGTGATCGACGCGGCCGAAGGCCGCGTCGGCATCCACGTCCCCGACCACGACCAGCGTGGCGTTGTTCGGTGCGTAGTGGCGGCGGTAGTAATCGTAGAGGTCGTCCCGGCTCATCGCCTCGAGATCCGAGATCCACCCAATCGTCGGATGGCGATACGGATGCGCCTTGAACGCGGTAGCCGTGAGCTCCTGGTCGAGCAGCTGATCGGGATCGTTCTCGCCTCCCTGGAGCTCGGAGATAATCACCGACCGTTCAGACTCGCAGTCATCGGGATCGTACAGGCAGTTGACCATGCGCTCGGCTTCGATGAACAGCATCCGGTCGAGCGCGTCGCGCGAAGCGGTCTCGAGATAGGTCGTCTGATCGATGAACGTGTAGCCGTTCCAGCTGCCGCCGAACTGTTCGATGATGCCCTTCACCCGATCGCGGGGAATATTGGTCGTCCCCTTGAAGTTCATGTGCTCGACCCAGTGCGACGCGCCGGTCAGACCGGGCCGTTCGTCCCTCGAGCCGACCTTGTACCAGCACCAGACGGAGACGAGCGGCGCCGCGTGCTCTTCGCGGACGATCACCCTCAGGCCGTTATCGAGCTGCCGCACTTCTGCCGAGCTGGCCATCGGTTCATTATAGAATCGTCGGATACCCCATGCCCGAGTGGAAAGACACCGTCAACCTGCCGCGGACCGACTTCCCGATGAAGGCGAGCCTGCCGACGAGCGAGCCCGAGGCGTTGGCTCGTTGGACGGCCATCGACTTGTACGGAAGGATTCAGTCGCGACGGAAGGACGCCCCCCGCTTCGTGCTCCACGACGGTCCGCCGTACGCCAACGGCAACATCCACATCGGCACGGCGCTCAACAAGACGCTCAAGGACTTCGTGGTCAAGTCGCGATCGATGGCCGGATACTGCGCGCCGTACGAGCCGGGATACGACTGCCACGGTCTGCCGATCGAGCTGCAGGTCGATCGCGAACTCGGCCCCAAGAAGCGCGACATGTCGGTGGCCGAGTTCTGCCGTGCGTGCCGCGCCTACGCGGAGCGCTACGTCGGCACGATGAGCGCGCAGTTCCAGCGCCTCGGCATTCTGGGCAACTGGGGCGACCCCTATCTCACGATGGACTTCCGCTATCAGGCAGCCATCGTTCGAGCGCTCGGCGCGTTCGTCGAGCAAGGCTTCGTCTATAAGGGCAAGAAGCCGGTTCACTGGTGCATCCACTGCCGGACGGCGCTCGCCGAGGCCGAGGTCGAGTACGAAGATCATACGTCGCCGTCCATCTACGTCGAATTCCCGATGACCCCGTCCGGTCAGGCCGATCTCGCGACTCGAGTCCCTGCGCTGGCTGGGCGCACGCTCTCCGCCCTTATCTGGACCACGACACCGTGGACCATTCCGTCGAACCTCGCCGTCGCGTTTCATCCCGAGCTCGACTACGCGGCCTACGACGTCGACGGCAGGGCGGTGGTCGTCGCCGAGGGCCTGGCAGCCACCGTCGGGACCGTGGTCGGTCGCGCATTCGAGCATCCCTTGGCGCGCTTCAAGGGAGAGGTTCTCGAAGGTCTCCGCTTCCGCCATCCCATCTACGAGCGGGACTCGCTTGGCGTTCTGGGCGACTACGTCACGCTCGAGGCCGGGACGGGTGCCGTGCATACCGCTCCCGGCCACGGGGCCGACGATTTCACCACGGGTGTGAAGTACGGACTTGAAATCTACGCCCCGGTCGGGCCCACCGGACACTTTCTCGATACCGTCGAGCTCTTCGGCGGCCAGCGAGTGTTCGATGCCAATCCGCGGGTGGAAGAAGCGTTGAAGGAGCGCGGACGCCTCTGGCACCGCGAGTCCTTCTCACACCAGTATCCGCACTGCTGGCGCTGCCACAACCCGGTCATCTTCCTTGCCACGGCGCAGTGGTTCATCAGCCTCGATAACGTCCGGCTGAAGCCGACGGCGAACGCCGGCGCGAACGGTCACGATCGTCGTGTCCCGGCGGACGGCACGCAACCGCCGGACAGCGCCGCGAGGACGCTGCGCGAGGCGGCCATCGACGCGATCGACCATCGCGTTCGGTGGATACCCTCGTGGGGCCACGATCGCATCTACAACATGGTGGCCAACAGGCCCGACTGGTGCATTTCGCGGCAACGGGTCTGGGGGGTGCCGATTCCAGCCGTCGACTGCGCCAAGTGCGGCGAGGCGCTCCTGAACACCGCGCTCGTGGAGCGGGCGGCGTCGGTGTTCGCGGCGCACGGCGCCGACGCCTGGTACGAGCGCCCGATCGAGGATTTTCTGCCTCCCGGGTTGTCCTGCCCGTCATGCGGTGGCTCGACCTTCGAGCGCGAGATGAACATCCTCGACGTCTGGTTCGACTCGGGATCGAGCCATGAGGCGGTGCTCTCGGTACGACCCGAGCTGTCGTGGCCGGCCGACCTGTACCTCGAAGGCAGCGATCAGCATCGAGGGTGGTTCCAGAGCTCGTTGCTGGTCGGCTTGGGCACGCGCGGCCGGCCACCGTTCCGCCAGGTCGTGACCCATGGCTTCATCGTGGCCGAAGACGGGCGCAAGATGTCGAAGTCGCTCGGGAACTCGATCGAACCCGAGGCCATCATCAAGACGAGCGGCGCCGATATCCTGCGCCTCTGGGTGGCGATGAGCGATTTCACGCAGGAGATCCGCATCAGCAAGGAGATTCTCGCGCGCGCCGTCGATGTGTACCGGAAGATCAGGAACACGATGCGGTATCTCCTCGCCAACTTGTACGACTTCGATCCGGCCGTCGATCGCGTGCCGCTCGACACGCTCGAGGAAATCGACCGCTATATCCTCGCTCGATACGGCGAGCTGGCCGATCGGATCGTCAAGGCGTACGATCAGTATGATTACCCGGCGGTCTTCCAGGCGCTGAACACGTTCACGAACGTCGATCTGAGCGCCTTCTACGCGGATGTCTCGAAGGATCGGCTCTACACGTTCGCGGTACGGTCGCCTCAGCGCAGGTCGGCGCAGACCGCGATGCACGTCATGGCCGATGGCCTGACACGGCTGATGGCGCCCATCCTTCCGTTCACGGCCGATGAGTTGTGGCGGTATCTGCCAGGGGCCGGCAAGGGCCTGACGCGCGAGGAGTCGGTTCACCTGGCCCTCTTCCCGACCGCCTCGGAGCTCGCGGCATTCGACGACTCCGATCTGGTGAAACGGTGGACCACGCTGCTGGCTGTGAGGGACCAGGTCCTGGCCGAAATCGAGCCGTTGAGGAAGAGCAAGCAGATTGGCAGTTCGCTCCAGGCGAAGGTGGTGCTGACCGCGACTCCAGCCGAACTGGTCCTGCTCGAGCCATACGAAAAGGATCTCCCGATGCTCTTCATCGTCTCCGACGTGGAGCTGCGGGCCGCACCGACCGACGTCGAAGCCAACGAGGAGGCGAGGCCGCGGATCGGCATCGAGCGGGCGGGCGGGGTACGGTGCGAGAGATGCTGGCGGTACGTGAGCAAGATCTCCAGCGAACCGTCATGGGCCGGGCTATGCGAGCGATGTCAGGACGCCTTGGCGCAAACGGCACATGCGTGAGCGGCTCGCAGGTCGCCGACTGGAGGTCTGGCTGCCCGTTGTCATCATCGCCGTGGATCAGTTGACGAAAGCCATCGTGAGAGCGACGCTCCCGTTGCACGACAGCATGACCGTCATTCCCGGTTTGATGGATTTCACGCACGTCCGGAATACGGGCGCGGCGTTCGGACTCCTCAATTCGGCCGATTTTCCCTTCAAGACCCCTTTGATTGCCCTCATCGCGGTGGCCGCCCTCGTCGGCATCGGCATGTACGCCTCGGGTCTTGGCCACGGCCAGCTGCTCGCCCGGACGGGCCTGGCGCTCATCACCGGAGGAGCCGCGGGAAATCTGATCGACCGGGCGACCGTCGGGTCGGTGGTCGATTTCGTCGACGTCTACTGGCGCACGTATCATTTCTGGGCGTTCAACGTGGCCGACTCGGCCATTACGGTCGGCGCCGCCATCATGATCTTCGACATGTTCAGGCCGGAGGCCCATGTATCCACGACTGTTTGAGCTGGGACCGCTCACGGTCTACACCTACGGCCTTCTCCTTGCCGCCGCGTATCTGTTCGGCCTGAAGCTGGCGATGAGCCGGGCCCACGCGCGCGGGCTGGACGGCGCAAAGGTGCTGGATCTCGGCATCTACATCATCATCAGCGCTCTGATCGGCGCAAAGCTGCTGCTGCTGATCACCGAGTTCGGTACGTTTCAGGCCAACCCCCGGGAGTTGCTGACGCTCGCCCGATCCGGAGGCGTGTTCTACGGCGGGCTCATCATGGCGGTGACGGTTGCGCTCTGGTATATCCGCCGCGCAGGGCTGCCGCTGTGGACCACGTGCGACATGTTCGCGCCCGGCATCGCGCTGGGACACGTCGTCGGTCGATTCGGCTGTCTGTTCGCGGGCTGCTGCTACGGCAAGCCGACCAGCCAGCCGTGGGGCATCACCTTCACCGATCCGTTTGCGGCCGCCAACGTCGGGACGCCACTCGGGATCCCGCTGCACCCGACGCAGCTCTACGAAGCGGGCGCCGAATTCCTCATCCTGGTCGTGCTGCTGACAACCGAACGCAAGGGTCGTCCGTTTCCGGGCCGGACTTTCTGGCTCTACCTGCTGCTCTACGCGATCTCACGATTCATCATCGAGTTCTATCGTGGCGATCCACGCGGGGCCGTGGGCATGTTCTCGACGTCGCAGTTCATCTCGCTCATCCTGGCGCCGCTGGCCATCGGCATGCTCGTCTACCTCAGCCGGCGGACGGACCCCGAGCCCAAGCGCGTCAGAAAGGCGGCATGACCCCCGCAAGCGCGGCCCGATGGCGAGCCACACTGTCACGGTAACGGATGAAGGCAACGGCATCCGGCTCGACCGCTTTCTGGCGTCGGTTCTCCCAGAGCATTCCCGATCTCAGATACAACGGCTGATCAAGGCAGGACACGTGCGGGTTGCCGGACAGACGGCAAAGGTCAACCAGCTCGCGCGCACCGCCCAGGTTGTCAGTATCGAGCTGCCCGAGCCCATCGCCGCAGCGCCGGGGCCGGAGGCCCTGGAGCTGCCCATCCTCTATCAGGATCACGACATCGTCGTGGTCGACAAGCCAGCCGGCATGGTGGTCCATCCGGCGGCTGGCCACGCAGGCGGCACCGTGGTGAACGCCCTGCTGCACCACGTCGCCGATCTGAGCGGAATTGGTGGCGAAAAGCGGCCAGGCATCGTGCATCGGCTCGATCGCGGCACGTCTGGCCTGATGGTTGTGGCGAAGAACGATGCGGCGCATGAGGCGCTGTCCCGCCAGTTCCACGATCGGGAAGTCGAAAAAGAATACCTGGCGCTCGTGTGGGGCATCGTCCAGGCTGGCCGCCGGATCGACCTGCCTATCGGCCGCGATCCGGTCAACCGGAAGAAGATGTCAGCGCGCTCCCTCCGGCAGCCCAACCGCGATGCGACGCGGGCACGCGAGCGTCGAAGCCGGGAGGCAGTAACGAGAATCGTCCGCGCCGAGACGATGCGCGCCCTGACGCTCGTCCAGGTCGCCATCCACACCGGCCGCACACATCAAATCCGTGTGCACTTGAGCGCGATTGGGCACCCAATCGTCGGAGACTCCTTGTACGGTGGAACGCGCCGACGCGTGCCAGGCGACCTGCGCCCCGTCACACATCTCGAGCGTCCGTTCCTGCATGCCGCGCGGCTCGTCTTCAAACACCCGCGGGACGGCCGACGCATGGAGTTCACGAGCGAGCTCCCCGACGATTTGCAGTCCGTACTGGACGAGCTCAGAGATACGTCCTGAGATTACTTTCCGTACTTCTGCAATCCTGCAATCCTGCAATTCTGCAATATTCTGTTCTCCCATGGTCATCTACAAAGGCCGCGTATTTTCAGTTGAAGTGGACCAGGTGGTTCTTCCCGACGGACGCCAGACCGAGCTCGCCATCGTCCGGCACCGGCCGTCGGTTGTGCTGGTGCCTGTCCGGGACGATGGCCGGATTGTGATGATCCGTCAGTATCGACATGCGCTCATGAAGGATCTCTGGGAGCTGCCTGCTGGCAACGTCGACGCTGGTGAATCAGCGGAGGCTGCTGCGGCGCGGGAGTGTGAAGAAGAGATCGGCGAGGTCCCGGCACGAATCGAGCGTCTCGGCGCTTTCTACCCTACGCCCGGCTACTGCGACGAGGAAATGATCTTCTTCCGCGTTTCAGAATTGCGGCCGCCCTCGCCGGACTCGCCGCACAAGCCAGACGAGGACGAGGCAATCACCACACATCCGATGTCACCGGCGGAGGCGAAGGCCATGGTGGCGCGCGGCCAGATCGTCGACCTGAAGACGGCCTACGCCCTGACGCTGATCTGAGGGCGGCGGCTCGAGTCGTTCACCGCCTCGAAGCTGTCGCCGTCCCGCCGCTGCCGCGAGGAGTCAGTGCCTCGCGGCAATCGGGGAGGTCGGCTTCGGCTCTTTCGGTTCCTTCTTGAGTGGCCTGACGTCCGACGAGACCGGCTGAAGCGCAAGCGCCAGCACTTCGTCGATGGTCGAGACGAGATGGACGGTCATTTCCCGTCGAAGCTCCGGCGTCAGGTCCTCGTCGATGTTCTTGCCGTTGGCTTTCGGCAGGATGACCTCGCGAATGCCGACGCGACGGGCCGCCAGCACCTTCTCCTTCACGCCTCCGATGGGAAGGACGCGACCCGAGAGCGTGATCTCTCCTGTCATCGCGAGGTCGCCACGAACCGGCCGACCGGTCAGCTGCGACGCCATCGCGGTGGCCATCGTCACACCCGCGGAGGGGCCGTCTTTCGGGATGGCGCCTGACGGCACGTGGACGTGCAGTTCGGCGCCCTTGAAGAAGTCGGGATCGATGCCGTACTCCCTCGCGTGCGTGCGCAGCCACGACAGGGCCGCGCGCGCCGACTCTTTCATGACATCGCCGAGCTGGCCGGTGAGGGTCAGCGAACCGGTGCCGGCCATCCGCGACGCTTCGACGAATAGAACCTCGCCCCCCGCCGGCGTCCAGGCGAGGCCGATTGCGACTCCGGGTTCCTTGGTGCGCTCCTCCATTTCCTCGTCGAGAAACCTCGGTGCGCCGAGCATCTCAATCACGGCGTCGCCGGTGATTTCGATAGGCGTCTCATTGCCTTCGGCCCGTCGGCGGGCCACCTTGCGGCAGACCGCGCCGATTTCGCGTTCGAGATTCCGGACCCCGGCCTCGCGGGTATAGCCGCGGATGATCTGGCGAACCGCATCCGGCGTGAAACGGATGTATTCCGCGGTCAGCCCGTGGTTCTTGACCTGCTTGTCCACGAGGTGATCGGTCGCGATCTTGAGCTTCTCTTCTTCGGTGTACCCGGCGATCTCCAGCACCTCCATTCGGTCTTTCAGAGGCGCCGGCACCGGGTCCAGGATGTTTGCCGTCGTGATGAAGAGCACCTCCGACAGATCGAAGGGCACATCCAGATAATGATCTCGGAAGGTGTTGTTCTGTTCGGGGTCGAGCACCTCGAGCAACGCCGACGACGGATCACCCCGGAAGTCGGAGCCGAGCTTGTCGACCTCGTCGAGGATGAAGACCGGGTTCTTGGTCTCGGCGCGACGAAGTCCCTGGATGATCTGTCCCGGCAAGGCGCCGATGTACGTGCGCCGGTGCCCGCGGATTTCCGCCTCGTCGCGCATGCCGCCGAGCGAGACCCGGACGAAGTTGCGATCGAGCGATCGGGCGATCGATTTCGCGAGCGACGTCTTGCCGACGCCAGGCGGCCCGACGAAGCAGAGGATCGGGCCTTTCACGTCCGGGTTGAGCTTCCGCACCGCGAGGTACTCGAGGATGCGGTCCTTGGCCTTCTCGAGACCCGAATGATCGGCGTCGAGGATGCTCTTGGTTCTGGCGAGATCGATGATTTCTTCGCTTCGCTTGCTCCAGGGCAGGGCGACGAGCCAGTCGAGATACGTCCGCGACACGGTGTATTCCGCGGCGGCAGCCGGCATCTTCGACAGGCGGTCGAGTTCGCGCAGCGCCTCTTTCTTCACCGCCTCCGGCATGCCAGCGGCCTCGATCTTCTCGGTCAGCTCCTCGATGTCCTTCCCCTGCTCGTCTCCTTCGCCGAGCTCCTTCTGAATCGCTTTCATCTGCTCGCGCAGGAAGTATTCACGCTGGTTCTTGCCGACCTCCGACTGCACCTGCGACTGGATCTTCGAGCCGAGCTCGAGGACCTCGAGCTCCTTGATGAGTATGCGGTTGAGCGTGTCGAGCCGCGCGCGAATGTCGAGCGTCTCGAGCACTTCCTGCTTCACCGCGGTGCTGATGGTCGTGAGCGACGAGGCAATGAAGTCCGCGAGGCGGCCCGGCTCGGTGATGTTCATCGCCAAGGTCTGGAGATCGTCCGACAACAGCGGCGACAGCGACACGACCTGCTGGAAGTTCGTCTTGATGTTGCGCGCGAGGGCGTCGACCTCGAGCCGGTCGGCCTCCTTCAGTTCCTCAGCGGCGGTGCTCACACGCGCACGGAGATAGGGGTCCGATGACACGACTTCGTCGAGCGACAGCCGCGCGAGCCCCTGCACGATGAGGCGGAGGCTGCCGTCGGGCAGCTTGAACATCTTGTGGATGTGAGTCGCCGTCCCGACCTGAAACAGATCCTCTTTCTTGGGCTCGTCGATCGAGGCGTCGCGCTGGGTGAACACCGCGATCAGCTTCCCGTTCGCGATGGCCTCGTCGATAAGGCGCACCGACGTTTCCCGCGCCACGGCCAGCGGCATGAAGGAATTCGGAAAAAGAACCGTATCGCGCAACGGAAGGACGGGAAGCTCGGGCGGAATCGAGAACAGCCGCTCGCCGAGCGAGACGTCCTCCGGTTTGACGTTTTCAGCGTGATCGCTCATCGCGACCTCATTTTCTGTCCAGTTGACCTGGACGGGTGCGGAAAATTTCGCGGGGGACGCCGGTGGAGGAGTGATGGGCTCCGCCACCGGCGAAGCCCCTTGGATGAGGAAGCCGGGCCCTACATGTCGAGGAACAGCGAGCTGGTGCCGCGCCGGGCCGCGAGCTGCCGCTGGCGTTGCTCGGCAACCTCCCGCGCCTCCTCGCAGTCCTTGCATCGGACGGCAAACGGCAGCGCCCGCAGCCGCTTCTCCGCGATCTCCTCGGCGCAATCGAAGCAGTACCCGTAGGTGCCGTGCTCCAGGCGGACGAGAGCATCGTTGATTTTGTTGAGGGTTTCGGACTTCATCTGAATCAGCGCGAACTCGATGTCGTCCTGAATGTCCGCCTCGGAGCTCTCGACGGCGTCGAGCACCTCGTTGAGCTTTCCGCCCCCCCACGCGCCCTCTTCGCGCACGTCCCGCATCCGGCCCTGCACCTCGGCCTGAATCTCTTGCTGCCGCGCTTCGAGCATCTCTTTCAGTTCGGCATAGCGAGAACGGTTCATCCGCTCTCGACTTGTATGTTGCTTGTCCTTCATGACCGCCGCTCCTTGCGGGACCCGTCCGGGGGCACCGCCCAGTAGAATTGCCGACCGTTATGCAAATCAATTGCCAGTTGCATCAGTGGCCAGAGTCTTATCAGTAACTACGACGGTCCGAGGCAAAATGCGTCACGGTCCGCCCTCCAGCTCGACCTTTGTGTTTCTGCCGCATCAAACGACACAAGAGCCTGACAATTAAACCGTTCATTTGCAGTCTCTTGGCCAGATCAACCGGTTCTCTGTCGACCAACCGTTCAAATCTGGTAATCAGTTAGACGCCGCGAGCGCCAAGACGGTTCTCTTGAGACGTCGAGGGAGTGTCCTCTCAAGTAGACGAGGGAGGTGTCAAGAAATGGCAGAGGTGTGCCACTCTGTGGCGGTCGGAATTTACCGAAATCGACGCGGCTTATTGAACGCGGCCCTGGCGGGGGGACTGGATCACGACGCCATGCTCGACCAACAGCTCGCCGCTGCGCCGGCTGCCGGTGCGGCGCCACCGCTCGTACAGGCGGAGGAGATCGATGTTCGAACTGCAGGACGCGCGCTCGCTCACTTCCGAGAGCACGTCGACGTAGACGACGAAGTTGTCGGCCAGCTCCGCAAAGACCGTCGAAAATGTATCCAGCTCGCAGCGACTCAGCGCCGTATAGGCGGTGCCGCCGATGCTCACGTAATAGTCGACGTCGATGCGTTTCCGCTGAAGCGAGTCGCCAAAAAACCCCGAGATGAACAGCGACTGATCCCCAATCTGCTTCAGGATCTCCCGGCGCCGCACGTCGGCTGCGTCGAGCGCTTCGCACAGCCGAAGCGCAAGGGGGGCGTCGTCTTCCTGGGCGGGTTGTCGCAAGAAACCGGTCAGGAGATTCACGACGTAAAAAGCCGTCAGTTCGCCGGCGGGAATGCGCTGACGCGCGAGCACGTCGTCGACCAGCTGCTTGAAGTATTCGGCCGCCGATTCGTTTCGAACGACTGAATCACTCATAGGCGAACGGCCTGCTTTGATGCGATTCGGTCCGGCGAGCAACCGCCAGGCACACGCGCAGCCGCTGCAAGGGGCGTTCCGAAAATTACTGGCGGATTTGCGCCGATTATACAATATTGCCCACGTGTTGTGCCCTCTTTGTGGACTCCGACGGGCGCGCCGCGGATGCCCGGCACTCGGCCAGCAGATTTGCGCAATCTGCTGCGGCACCAAGCGACTCGTTGAGATTCGCTGTCCCGATGATTGCTCGTACCTGGCGACGGCGCGCGAACACCCGTCAGCCTCAACCGTCCGTCAACAGCAACGTGACGCCGGGCTTCTTCTCCACTCCGTGCGCGACCTGAGTCGGCAGCAGACAGAGCTGTTCTTTCTCATCAACGCCTTTCTGCTGCGTTACGAACCGCTGGAGCTGCATCCTCTGATCGACGCGGACGTCGCCGAGGCCGCTGCGGCGCTTGCGGGGACATTCGAAACCGCTTCTCGAGGAGTCATCTACGAGCACCGGCCTGCAGGGCTGCCCGCGGATCGCCTCGCGACGGCACTGCGACCGGTGATCGCCGAAGCCTGTCAGCACGCCGGCGCGGTCAACGATCGAGACATCGCCGTGGTGCTGCGTCGTCTTGAAGAAGGTGCGCGGGCGGCGGGCGCCGCGGAGCCCGAGCAGCCTCGCGCCTACTTCGATTTGATCGGGCGGACGTTGAAGGGACGGCACGAGATGCCCGAGACGACGGGAGACGCTGACGCCACGCCGGCGCCGCGATTGATCATCTAGGAGAGCGCGATATACTTGGGGGTTACTTCGTTACTGTTCACTCCAGGGGATGGGAATGGCCAAGAAGTGTGAAATCTGCGGGAAGACACCGGTGGTCGGGCGGCAGGTGAGCCATGCGCACAACGTCAGCGCCCGCCGGTTCGAGCCGAATATTCAAACAGTGCGGGCGATGATCAACGGCGGGATCAGGCGCATCAAAGTGTGCACGCGGTGCCTGCGTTCGGGCCGCGTCACCAAGGCCGCGTGAGTCATGCTCGAACCTGAATGAAGCAGCCAGTCTCGGCCCCAGGCGCTCCCAAACCCATCGGCCCCTATTCGCCGGCGATCCGCTCCGGGGGCCTCTTGTTCGTGTCGGGCCAGGTTCCCGTGGACGGCGCGACCGGCAATCTGGTGACCGGGGACATTGCGGCCGAAACACGTCAGGTGCTCGAGAACATCGGCACGCTGCTGCGAGCGGGCGGGCTCGATTTCTCCGCGGTTGTCCGGACGACGGTGTTCCTGGCGGACATGAACGACTTTGCGGCCATGAATGCGGTGTACGGGGCGTACTTCGGCGAGCCCTATCCGGCGCGGGCGACCGTCCAGGTCGCAAGGTTGCCGCGAGACGCCCGCATCGAGATCGACGTCATCGCGTCCTACGACACCACATAGCCGCCGCGACGTCAGCCCGCCCTCCCGGATCGTTCGACGTCGAGAACGCCCTCCACCGCACGCAACGATTTCATGACCTTTTCAAGGTGCTTCAAGTCGCTGATCTCGACGGTCATGTCGATTCGTGCCCGCTGATCCTCGTCGGTGTGGGCTTCCATGTTCTTGATGTTGGTGTTGATTCCGGCGATTCGGGCGCTGACGGCAGCCAACAAACCCTTCCGGTCCTCGACTTCCATCGTCAGCTTGACCGTGTAGCGCGCGACAGCGTCTCCCTTGTCCCACTCGACTTCGATGCGCCGCTCCGGGTCGTACAGCAGGTTCACGACGTTGGAGCAGGTCGCCGAATGGACCGACACCCCCTTGCCGCGGGTGATGTAGCCCACGATCTTCTCGCCGCGGATTGGATTGCAGCAACGCGCGCGGAAGACCATCAGGTCATCGAAACCCCGGACCTTGATCTTTTCCTCGCCGGTGCCGAGCACCCGCCTGACCGCTGCGCGGACCGGCCCGTCGGGCGCTTTTTCCTGAAGGCTGTCGGCCGGCACCAGTTTCGCCAACACCTGCTTGGGCGACAACTTGCCGTATCCGATAGCCGCAAACACGTCGTCGGGCCTCTGGCCACCGAAATCGCCCATCACGGCCTTGAAGGCTTCCCCCTCCACCAGCGTTTTGGGATTGAGATCGTAGCGTCGCGCCTCCTTTTCAAACACCTTGCGGCCCAGGTCGCGCGCGCGCGCTTTTTCCTCGACGCGGATGAAGTGCTTGATTTCGTACCGCGCGTGCGACGTCATCACGAAGTTGAGCCAGTCGCGGCTCGGCTTGTGACCGGCCGACGTGATGATTTCGACGATGTCGCCGTTCTTGAGCCTTGACCGGAGAGGGACCATCTTGCCGTTGATGCGGGCGCCCACGCACTGACGGCCCACGTCGGTATGAATGGCGTAGGCGAAGTCGATAGGCGTGGCGCCGCGCGGAAAGGCTTTCACCTGGCCCTTCGGCGTGAAGGTGTACACCTCCTCCGGGTACAGGTCGACCTTGAGGTTCTGAATGAACTCCTGTGGATCGCGCACCTCCTGCTGATATTCGAGCAGTTCCCGCATCCACTGGAAGTAACGCTCGTCGCGCTGATCGCCGACGCGACCCTCCTTGTACTTCCAGTGCGCGGCGATGCCCTCCTCCGCCCTCCGGTGCATCTCCACCGTGCGGATTTGCACCTCGAAGGGCATACCTTCGTGGCTGATCACCGACGTGTGGAGCGACTGATAGCCATTGGGCCTGGGCATCGCGATGAAGTCCTTGATGCGCCCCGGCACCGGCGACCACGTCTGATGGATGATGCCGAGCGCCGCATAGCAGTCTTTGACCCCCTCGGTGACGATGCGGAGCGCGATGAAGTCGTACACCTGCTCCAGATCGATCTTCTGGCGCGCGAGCTTCTGATGAATGCTCCAGAGGCGCTTGATGCGGCCGTCGATCTCCACGACCGGAATCTGGGCTTCGGCGAGCTTGCCGGCGATGGTTCTTTTCAGCTGCTCCACGAGCCCTTCGGTGGTCCGCCGTTTCGCGTCCACCCGGACGCGCAGCGATTCGTACGCCTGCGGCTCCAGATACCTGAACGACAGCTCTTCCAGCTCGTTCTTCACCTTGCTCATTCCGAGCCGGTTGGCGATGGGCGCGTAGATGTCGCGCGTTTCCTGGGCGATCTTGATGCGCCGTTCCTCGGGCAGGTGGCTGAGCGTCCGCATGTTGTGGAGTCGATCGGCCAGCTTCACCAGGATCACGCGGATGTCGTCGACCATCGCCAGCAGCATCTTCCGGAAGTTCTCCGCCTGACGCTGCTCGCTCGACGAAAAGGGGATGGCGCTGATCTTCGTCACCCCCTCCACAACGTGAGCCACCTCCGGGCCGAACAGCTCCCGAATGCGATCGATCGTCGTCAGCGTGTCCTCGACGACGTCGTGCAGCAGCCCGGCGGCAATGGCCACGGCGTCCAGCTTCATGTCGGCGAGGAAGTCGGCGACGGCAAGCGGGTGGATCAGGTAAGGCTCGCCGGAATGGCGGACCTGCCCGCGGTGTTCGAAGGCGGAGAAGACGTAGGCCCGCCGCAGCAGCTCGACGTCGGCGTCGGGGCTGTACGCCCGCACTTTTTCGAGAAGGTCCTCGAAGCGAATCATGAGTCTCGGTGTCTAACTCTATTGTCAGGGCATTCGGACGGCCGCCCCCCTCTAGTGTAAAGCTCGTATGCTGTGGGGGCGCCTAACCCTTTGTGAAATGGCCACTTGAGGCCCAGCCAGGCGTGGCGCCAGATAGCGGGCGGGGGAGCCGGTTCCAGCTGATCCGCGCCTTGACTTGGCTTTTTTGTGTTCACTATACTGTCGCGGCTCGACTCCGGTTATTCTCCTCGGTTTCCGAAACATGCGGCATCGGCTGTGGGTCTGTAGCCAAGATCGTCGCCGCTTTTTGCCACAAGGAACAGGAACATGTCGATTAAGGGCGAGACGGGCAGGGCGATGCACCTGCGGCGGGGATCGAAAACAGTAGCTCGACTCGGATTGATTCTGGCCACGTCGTCGTTGGCGGCCTGTTCGCAGATTGCCGGCGTCCAGGCCCTCTTCAAGTTCAAGCAGGCCAACCAGGCGTATCAGGTTCAGAACTACACGCGGGCTGCTGAGCTCTACGAGGAAACCATCGCGGCCAATCCGGAAATGAACACGGTGTATTTCTATCTGGGTAACAGTTACGACAATCTCTACAAGCCGAGCGAGAGAGGACAGGCGGCCAACGACGCGCTTATTCAGAAGGCCGTGGAGAATTACACGAAGGCGGTCGAAAAGCTGTCCGCTACCGACCCCGTCGAGGCCAATATCAAGACCCTCGCGCTCCAGTACCTCATGGCTGCCTATGGCTCGGAGCGGCTCGACGATCCGGTGAGGGCCGAACCGGTCATCATCAACTTGATCGAGGCCAACCCGACCGATCCCACGTACTACCACCAGCTGGCCAAGCTCTACGAAGACGCAGCTGAATACGACGCCGCCGAAAAGGTGTATGTGGCAGCCCGTGAGGCCAAGCCGACCGATCCCATTGTCTACATGCAGCTGGCGGGCTTCTATGGACGCATGGGAGACTTCCCCAAGACGATTCAGGCCTTCGAGCAGCGCGCCGAACAGGAACCCAACAACCCCGAGGCCTTTTACACCATCGCCACGCAGTACTGGGACCAGGCTTACCGGGGCGCCGGCGTTCGAGACGAGGACAAAAAGAGTTACGTAGACAAAGGGATCGCGGCTATCGACAAGGCGATCCAGATCCGGCCGGATTACGTGGAGGCGCTCGTCTACAAGAATCTGTTGCTTCGCCTCCAGGCAAACCTCGAGACCAACCCGGCCCGTCAGCAGGCTCTCATCAAGCAGGCCGACCAGTACCGCGACCAGGCCGAGGAGATTCGGAAGAAGAAGGCCACCGGCGTCGGCAACTGAGCAGCGGGCCTCCCGCTGGGGCGACCATCACGTCAGGCCGTCGGGCTTCGAGCCCGGCGGCCTTTTTTTGTTCCTGTCGTGGAATCCCGGGCGCCTCATGTGAGACTCCGGGATGAATCAAACCCGGGTGAGACTTCTGAGAGGGCTCCGAGAACCAAAAAGAAAACGGCCGCCCCGGACAACCGAAGCGGCCGCTTTGAGCGAGAGAAACGCGCGAGAGACTAGTTGCCGGTGACGGCGCCAGCGGCCTTCCGCATGCCGTCGGTCACGATCCCGACCTTCTCAACGCCGGCGCCCTTGGCGGCATCGATGACCTCGACGATATCCTTGTACTTGAGCGAACCGTCGCCCACGATGAACATCGTCTTGTCGCTGCGCTGCTCGAAGATGTTCCGCAATCTGGTCTGAAGCTGGACGATCGTGACATCCTGCTTGTTCACGGCTATCCGCCGGTCGGCGGTGTACTCGACCACGATCTGGTTCACGTCGGTCTGAACCTGCTGGGTCGACCGTTTGGCTTCAGCGGGCAGATTGATGTCCAGACCCTGTGTTCCGAGCGGCAGGGTTGCCATGAAGATGACGAGGAGGACCAGGAGAACGTCAATCAGCGGTGTGACGTTCATGTCACAACTGGCCTTCGGGATTTCGCCGCTGATGACCTTGTCGGCGCCGAAGTGTTTATGATGATGAGCCATTACTGCTGCCCTCCCGCCGAGCTGCCTGAGGGCTTCTCGGTGATGAGCCCGATGTCCTCGATTCCCGCCTCGCGGAGCTGGTCCATGGCGTCCATCACAATCTTGTAGTCCACGGCCTCATCCGCCTTGATGAGGACGATCCGCTCGTCCGGCGCCTTGTCCTCGATGAGAGTTTTAACGCGCTCGCCGAGCTCTTCAGGCTTGACTTCCTTCGCATTCACGTAGACGACGCCGTTGGGAGCGATCGCGATCGACGTCTGCCCTGCCGTCTCGGGCTTGTCGCTCGAGTACTCGGCGCGAGGCAGCTTGACGCTGATGCCTTCCTGCAACATCGGTGCGATGAGCATGATGATGATGAGGAGCACCAGCATCACGTCGACGAGCGGCGTCACGTTGATGTCGGACTTGACTCCCCCTTTGGCGCCGCCGAGATCCATTGACATAGATCAATCTCCTTGACGATTCAAGCTTCAAAGGCTCAAGGTCCAACCATGAACCTTGAGCCCGAACCCTTGAACGTTCTACGCCGTCTTCCGGATGAAGAAGTCGACGAGCTCAGACGAGGAGTTGTCCATCTCCACGTTGAAGTACTCGACGCGACCGGTGAGGTAGTTGTAGAACCACACCGCCGGAATCGCGACGACGAGCCCGAGCGCGGTCTCGACGAGCGCTTCGGAAATTCCGACCGACACGGCGCCGATACCGGCCGACCCGCTGGCGCCGATACCCTGGAACGCGTTGATGACGCCGATGACCGTGCCGAGCAGCCCGACGAACGGGGCCGTCGAACCGATCGTCGCAAGGGCCGAGACGCCCTTCTTCATGTCGTTCGCGGTGAGCGCCGCCGCGCGCTGAATCGATCGACGCACGGTGTCCATCACGTCTTCGCGCGCCATGCCTTGGCCACTTTCCTGTTGGAACTGGTACTCCTGGAGCCCAGCCAGCACGACTTTGGCGAGGTGGCTGTAGCGATAATTCTTCGAGGAGGCGAGCGCGATGGCCTCCTTGAGCCGGCCATCCTTCAACTGTTTGGCCACTTGCGGCGCGAACAACTTCGACTGGTTCTTCGCCTGCGTAAAGGTGAAGATCCGCTCGAACGCCACGCCGAACGACCACATCGACATGATGAAGAGAACGACCGCCACGCCTTTGGCGACCCATCCCATCGTGTTCCACATTTCAATTAAATCCACAGTCCATCCTCCATCGAGACGAGTTTAGAGTCCTGTCCTTCTCTTCGGTCGAATCGGTCGGTCGGTCGTCGTGCCTGCCCTCGGTGCTTTGACGGGCCGCGTTTCTATCGAAGCGTGAAGTTGACGGTCACCGTCATGATGACCGGCACCGGCACGCCGTTGAGCAATGTCGGCGTATACGTCCACTGACGCACGGCGTCGACCGCCGCCTGATCGAGCAGCGGAATCGATCGAAGCACCTTGGTGTCGGTGACGCGCCCGTCCGGACCGATCGTCGCCTCGATGATGACGACCCCCTGAACGCGAGCCGACTGCGCGATCGGCGGATAGACCGGGTTGACGTTCTTGACGCGAACCGGCGCCTTGATCTGTCCGCCGACACGGACGGGCGGCGGTGGCGGCGGC